>ERZ827168.353-NODE-353-length-78879-cov-5.955204_pt1 | contig 78879 bp, 65 predicted proteins | sample MGYA00519868_ERZ827168 | MGnify/ENA primary metagenome ERZ827168 (study PRJEB31778, sample SAMEA3449271) | human gut metagenome | biome: human gut; feature: human-associated habitat; material: faeces | place: United Kingdom | collected 2010/2012 ... | reverse complement strand
GGCGGGCCTTTTTCCCTCCGCTGCCTATCGCCGCTCTGCTCCCCCGCAGGTGGCGTGAGGCAGACTTAAAAATATGCGGGTTGAGATGTTACGGCGCAGGTTGGACGGCTTCGCTACATCCATAAGCAGACTTGTTTTCCAATTCGAGGTTGGCAATGTGCTTACTCGGCCAATGATGCTTGAGAAGTTTCACCGTATCTTGGCTATTTTCGCAATGCGAAAGGCCAGCGTGGAGTCAAATCCACGCTGGCCTTTGTTGCGAGCCATGAGGCCCGTCGCCGAATGGCGGTCTTTCCCAATACAAGTAACATGAAGCTACACCAGACCGGCGAGCCGTGGCACCTGTCGTGCCACGGCAGTAAAACCCCGGCCAAGCCGCATGTCCCTCTACGCCCCTGCGCGCCTACGGCGCGCAGTCCGGGGTGCAGGGGGGCACCCCCTGCCTCAGCCCCTGGCGCGTTTCCAGACGGAGGGGACAAAGGCGATAATGATGGGGAAAATTTCCAGGCGGCCCAGCAGCATGTCAAAGGAGAGAAAAAGCTTGGAAAAATTGCTGTAGGCGGAAAAGTTACTCATGGGGCCTATCACGTCGAGACCGGGGCCGATGTTGTTCAGACAGGATAAAACGGCGGTCAGGTTCGTTTCCAGTGTAAAATTGTCCAGCGAGATCAGGCAAACGGACGTGATCGCAATCAGGCAATAGGCGCTGAGAAAAGCAAAGGTGTTCTGAATGGTCTCCGGCGGTACGACCTCGCCGTCCATGTAGACGTGCTTGACCGTGTTGGGATGCAGCATCCGCCGTACCTGCCGGTTCATGCTCTTGAGCAGCAGAAGCACCCGGGAACACTTCATGCCGCCGCCCGTGGAGCCGGCGCAGGCACCGACGATCATCAAAACCACCAGCAGCGTCCGGCTCAGCTGGGGCCATAGCTCAAAATCTGCCGTGGCATAGCCCGTGGTGGTCATAATGCTGACCACCTGAAAACAGCTGTGCCGCAGCGCATCCCACGTCTGTCCCGGAAAAGACGGCAGAATATTCGTAAAGATCAGCAGACTGAACAGCACGATGATGATCACATACATCCGCAGTTCTTCGTTGTGCAGCGCCTTTTTAACGGAGCGCTGCAGCAACAGGTAGTAAATGCCGAAGTTCACGCCGAACAGCGCCATAAAAATGGTGACGACCCATTGAATGTAGGGCGAGTAGCTGACAAGGCCGTCGTTGCGGACGGCAAAGCCGCCGGTGCCCGCCGTGCCGAAGGTCAACGTTACGGCCTCGAAGGGCGTGACACCACCCAGCAGCATCAGTACGATCTGTACGGCGGTCATGCCGATGTAGATCATGTAAACGATCTGCGCGCTGTGAAAGGTCTGGGGCACCAGCTTGTTCACCTGCGGCCCGGGGGATTCGGCGCGCATGATGTGCATACTGTCGCCGGAACCGGCAGTAAAGCGGGTAATGGCCAGCAGGAACACCAGCACGCCCATACCGCCCAGCCAGTGAGTGAAGCTGCGCCAGTAAAGCAGCCCCTTGGGCAGCGCTTCCACATCCGTCAGAATACTGGCGCCGGTGGTGGTAAAGCCGGAGACCGTTTCAAAAACACAATCCACATAGTTGGGAATGGCCCCGGAGATCCAGAAAGGCAGCGCGCCCAGCAGGGAGATCAGGAACCACGTCATGGCCACCACTACAAAGCCGTCCCGGGCATACATGGTCTGCCGCCGGGGCGGAAAGGGCAGGGGCAGACAGCTGAGCAGAGCCATAACGGCCATGGTGATCAGCAGCCCCCATACGGCGCCGGTCTCGCCCAAGATCAGGCTGATCACCAGCGCAGGCAGCATAAACAGCGCCACAAACCGGAGCACAATGGCGATCAGCCGGGCAGTCATGCGGTAATTCATTATTTTTGTCCCCCGCCAAAAATATCATTCAGCGCGTTAAAGCTCCGATCGGACTTGGTGACGATCACCACGGTATCATCCACGGCGAAATAGTCGCTGCCACTGGGAACCAGCACCTTGTCCCGCCGGCTAATCAGCGCCACCAGCAGATTGGGCTTCAGGGGCATGTCCTTCAGCGCTACGCCCAGATACCGGGTGCTTTGGGTGACGCGAAATTCCAGTGCCTCCACCCGTTCATCCACCAGACGGTGCAGCGTCAAAACGCCCTCGCCCTGTCGGTTCTGCATGGCGCGCACATAACGGAGAATGTTGGTGCTGGTCAGCTGCAGGGGCGTGACCACACACTCGGCCTCGTTGGCGGGCAGCAGGGCGCAGTATTCGCCCCGGTTGATCTTGGTGACCACCTTGGGCACCCGGCGGGAATTGGCATACATGGCGATGACCATGTTCTGCTCGTCCATGTTGGTCAGAGGGACGACTGCGTCCGTTTCCTCGATGCCCTCGGTCAGAAGGGTGTTGATGGACGTGCCGTCGGCGTTGATGACCTCTGTCTTGGGCAGATCGGCGCTAAGCTCGTCGCAGCGATCCGGCTTTGTCTCCAGCAGCTTGACGTGAATGCCAGCGTCCGCCAGCATCCGGGCCAGATAAACGGCCGTCCGGCTGCCGCCGATCAGCATGACCGAGCGGATCTTCTGGGTCTCCATGCCCATCCACTTCACCATCTGCAAGAGGGACTGCACCGTGGAGGTGACATAGATATGATCCCCGACCTCCAGACGGAAGGAGCCGTCGGGAATATAGACTTCCTTGTTGCGCTCCACTGCGCAGACCAGTACCCGCACCTTCAAAGAGGTGTACAGGTCACTGAGAACCATGCCGTCCAGCTTGCCGCCCGCGCGCACCGGCAGCGCCACGATCTCGGCGCGGCCCTTGGCGAAAGGCTCCCGTTTCAGGAAAGACGGGTATTGCAGCAGACCGAAAATTTCCTTGGCGGTGGTGCGTTCCGGGTTCACCGTCATACTTAATCCCAGTTCTTCCCGCAAAAGATAGGTTTCCTCGGCGTAAACCGGGTTGCGGATGCGGGCGATGGTGTGGGGGCAGCCCAGCTTTCGGGCGACCATGCAGCACAGCAGGTTGGTCTCATCCGCACTGGTCACGGCGATCATCAGGTCGCACTTGCCCACCTCGGCGGCCTGCTGCACCTTGACGCTGGCACCGTTTCCTTCCAGCACCATCACGTCCAGCCGCTCCTCCACCTGCACCAGCGCATCCTTGCGGTTGTCGATTACCAGCAGGTCATGCCCTTCCCGGCTCAATTCCCGGGTCAGGGTAAAGCCGACCTTGCCCTCGCCAATCACTACGATTCTCATAGTCTACTCCTTCGCAAATAACCCCATCGTAAGTCTGCATGAAGCAGCAATCATCATAGCACTTTGCCCGCAAGATTGCAACGGGCGCGAAAGGTTCCCCCTCCGCGCCCATCGATTCTTTGCAGTTCGTCAACGAAAGGTTCCGCTTTTGGGGTTCAGCAGCGCATACACATAGGTGTCCTTCCACTGGGGAAAACCCTGTTCGTCCGTCCAGAAATACACGTTTTGACGAAGATGCGCTTCCCGCGCCATGCCCAGCCGTTCCAGCAGCCGCCATGACGCTTCGTTCCGTGGATCGCACTCCGCGTAGATGCGATGCGCGCCCTGCCGGAAGGCTTCGCCGATCAGAGCCTGACAGCCTTCCCTGGCGTAGCCCTTCCCCCAATACTCGCGGGCCAGTACATACCCCAGCTCCAGCGACTGAAACTCCCGGCGGCCCAGATAGAGATTGCCGATATAAATTCCGTCTGTCTTCCGTTCCATCGCCCAAAATTCCCCGTGATCCAGCCGAGAAGCCAACGTTTGCCGGGCTTCCTCCCGGCTCATGGGACGGTAAGGCTCGTAGCGGACGACTTCCGGGTCGGAAACACAGGCATAGAAGCCGTCCAGATCGTCCTCCCGGTAGGGGCGAAGAATCAGCCGCTCCGTTTCCAGCCGGGTCATGCCCGTTCCCCCGCCGCTTCTTCCGCCAGCTTGGCTGCGCCCCACAGCGCGTCATGTGCGGGCGGAACGACCTGCGCCACGGTCTGTAAAGCCTCCTCGGCCAGCGTGCGGTAAATGCCCTCGTGATCCAGCAGGCCGCCCAGCAACGCCAGCCGAGGCTTCTCCATATTCAGGCGGCGGGCCAGCGCCTCCACAATTCCTCGAAGTTCCTGTGCGCCCCGGCGAAGGATAGCCAATGCGGCTTCGTCGCCCTGCTCGGCACATTCCACCGTGACCCGGCTCAGCGCGGCGACTCCTGCCTTGCCCCGGTTCTGGTAGTATACATAGTTCAGGATATCCCCGGTGTTCTTGCCGCCAATGAAATGCAGCACGCTGTCTCGCAAAAGCGCCGCGTCCATCCGCCCATCCAGTGCCCGCACAGCGGCGGACAGCGCGTCCCGGCCCAGCGCATAGCCGCTGCCCTCATCGTCGATCAGATGGCCGAAGCCACCTACCCGGGCCGTTTCGCCCGCTTCGTTCACCCCGAAGCCGATGGAGCCCGTGCCCGCGATCAGGATGCAGCCGGGGCCGTCCACCGCGCCCCGCAGGGCGATCTCGGAATCGCTGCGCAGCAGCAGCTTCCCCGCAAATCCGGTCGGTTTCAGTTCCTCCCGGATGATCTGTTCCAGTTCGCCGCAGGAAACGCCCGCACCGCCCACGCAGATGGCGCGGCATTCCTCCAGACTGCCCCAGTCGGCGAACATCTCCCGCAGCAGTTTCCGAAAGGCCTCCTCGCCGATGGCGGAAATATTGAAAGGCCCGTATTTACGGCGTTCGCTCTGCCCATCCCGGTGAATTTCCACCTTGGTGCTGGTGCCGCCGCCGTCGATCCCGATAAACATCCGTTATTCCCTACTTTCGTTGGTGGTTTGCTGCCTTTGCGCAGCTTGACAATCCCGATTCTCCGGGCTACACTGAATGCAAAATTATCCTTCCCAAAGGAGGATCTTCCATGGAACATCCGATTCTGAAGCTTCTTCAAAAACCGTCCCGCATCGTGCTGGGCTTCATGTCCGGCACCAGCGCGGACGGCGTGGACGCGGCCCTCTGCCGCATCACGGGCTGCGGCCTGACCACGCAGGTGGAACAGTTAAGCTTTACCTTCGTGCCCTTCCCGCAGGAAGTCCGGGACGAGATCCTCCGCCTTGCCAGCGGTGAGACCGCCTGTGCGGCGGACTTCTGCCGCATCAACTTTCTGCTGGGACAGCTGTACTGTGAGGCGGGCGAAGCCGCCTGCCAGGAGGCCGGCATCCCCAAGGGACAGATCGACCTGATCGGCAATCACGGCCAGACCCTCTGGCATATTCCCGTGGAGGAAGAATATCTGGGCCGCCGCCAGCGCAGCACCTTACAACTGGGCGAAGACGCGCTGCTGGCAGAATGCTTCGGCTGCCCGGTGGTGGGCGATTTCCGTGTCCGGGACATGGCGGCGGGCGGATTGGGCGCGCCGCTGGTGCCTTACACCGAGTTCCTGCTGTACCGCCGTCCCGACGAATGGGTAGCCCTGCAAAACATCGGCGGCATCGGCAACGTGACCGTGCTTCCGGCGAACTGTACGCTGGATCAGGTCTTTGCCTTTGATACCGGCCCCGGCAACATGGTCATCGACGCGGTGATCTTCCGGCTGACGAACGGCCGCATGACCTACGACGACGGCGGAGCCATGGCGGCGCAGGGAAAGCTTCACCCCGAACTGCTGCGCTGGATGCTGGACGACCCCTATCTTTCGAAAAAGCCGCCCAAGACCACGGGCCGGGAGCTGTACGGCCCCGTTTACGTAGACCGGCTGATGGAAAAAGCCGGGACGCTGAACGTCGCCCCGACCGATCTGCTGCATACCGTCACCCGGTTTACCGCCGAGACCATTGCCTACGGGCTGCGCCGTTTCAGTCCTCAGATGCCCCAAAGGCTGATCGTGGGCGGCGGTGGCAGTCTGAATCGCTGCCTGATGGAGCAGCTTCGTCAGGTGCTGCCGGAATGCCGCGTCATGACCAACGAGGATCTGGGGCTGAACGGCAGCGCCAAGGAGGCGGTGGCCTTCGCCGTGCTGGCCAACGAAACCATCTTCGCCAGCTGCAACAATGCGCCCTCCGCCACCGGTGCCCGTCACCCCGTTGTGATGGGAAAGATCAGTCTTTAAGGCGCAGCGCCTCGGCCACGCGGCCATCAGCACGGTGAAGCAGTGCCCGGGCTTCGTCGGCGCTCTTTCCGCACAGCAGCATCACAATGGCCGTCTTGCAGTGATAATCGCAGCTTTCCAGCGCCTGCACGGCCTTTCCCTCCGGCTCGCCTGTCGCTTCGCACACGATCGTGACGCAGCGGCGGACGAGCTTTTCGTTGGTGGGCTTCACATCCACCATCAGGTTGCCGTACACCTTGCCCAGCCGGATCATCGCGCCGGTGGACAGCATATTCAAGATCATCTTCTGGGCCGTGCCGCTCTTCATGCGGGTAGAGCCGGTGACCACCTCCGGGCCCGGCGTGGGGGCGATGCCAATATCCGCCGCTTCATCCACCTGAGAGCCGGGGCAGCAGCTGACGCCGATGACCGGCGCGCCCAGCTTTTTGGCGTATTCCATCGCGCCCAGCACATAGGGGGTGCGGCCGCTGGCGGCAATGCCCACCAGCACGTCCTTTTCGGAGAACCGAATGCCCTTCAGATCCTCTGCGCCCAGCTCCCGGTCGTCCTCCGCGCCTTCCACGGCCTTATAAATGGCGGGCATTCCGCCGGCGATCAGGCCCTGCACCATTTCCGGCTCCGTAGAGTAGGTGGGCGGACACTCCACCGCGTCCAGAATGCCCAGACGGCCCGAAGTGCCGCAGCCCACATAGATCAGCCGTCCGCCCTGCCGGAGCCTTTCGGCGATCGCGTCCACCGCCTTGGCGATCTGGGGACAGACAGCCTCCACGGCTTCGGCGACCTTGTGGTCCTCGCTGTTGATGAGCTTCACCATCTCCAGTGTGCTCAGCTCGTCAATATGCGTGGTGCGGGGGTTGCGCTGTTCCGTTGCGATCTTGCGTAAATCTACCATATTTCTATCTCCTATCTGTTTCAAATCAGGATGGTTCAGCCCTTGACTGCGCCGATGGTCACGCCCTCCAAAAAGTACTTCTGCAGAGCGAAGAACAGGATGAACATGGGCAGCGCGGACAGCGTCGCCCCGGCCATCATGGGCGCAAACAGGGTCTCATTGGCAAATTTGAAGGTCTTCAGACCCACCTGAATGGTGAACATGGAGTCCTTGCTGGTAACGAGGAAGGGCCAGAAGAAAGTATTCCACGTGGACATGAAGGTGTTGATGGCCATGACCGCCAGCACGGTCTTGGACAGGGGCATGACGATCTTCACGAAAATGCCCGGGTGGGTGCAGCCGTCCAGCTTGGCGCTTTCCAGAAGAGGAGTGGGGATGGAGGTGAAAAACTGCTTGGACAGAAACACGTTGTAGGAGCTGACCACGCCCGGCAGGATCAGCGCCGCATAGGTGTTGGACATCTTGAACTGCTTCACCACCAGAATGTACAGCGGCACCTGCGTCACCTGATAGGGGATCATCATGGCCACCAGAATCATACCAAAAAGCCATTTACTTCCCTTAAAAGGGATCTTGGCAAAGGCATAGCCCGCCATGGAGGCAAAAATCACGTTGCCGATCACCGTACTGAGGGAAATGATGAAGCTGTTGAGGATCCAGCGTTTGGCGTACACATTGAAGTTGAAGAACGCCCGGTAGGAATCCAGCGACCAGCTGGAGGGGAAAATGCTGCGCATATTACCCGCCGTGGCAATAGCGGGGCCGAAGGAAGAAGTAATCATGTAAAAGATGGGAAACAGCGCCAGCGCGGCCAGAAAGGTCAAAAGCAGCGCGATCAGCGCGTTGCGCAGGTGCTTGACCCAGGGATGATTTCGGTGCTCGGAATACAGACCCATAGCAGACATGCTTTTCTTCCTCCTTTCTTAATATTCCACGTCCACGCCCATCATCTTGAACTGAACCAGCGAGATGATGGCGATGACGATGGCAAGCAGGATCGCCTGTGCGCAGGCGAGGCCGTACTTGGAGTATTCGAAAGCATTTTTGTAGATCAGCAGACCGATCATGGTGGTGCTGTTATCCGGGCCGCCGCCGGTCATCATGAAGGCGTTCATAAACACCTGGAAGGAACCGATCACGCCCGTGACCAGCAGGAACAGCGTGGTGGGCTTCACCAGCGGGAACACGATGTAGCGCACCTTCTGCATAAAGGTAGCGCCGTCCAGCTCGGCCGCCTCGAAATAGCTGTTGTCAATGCCCAGCAGAGCCGCAATATAGATGATGATGTTGCTTCCCTGACCGGACATCAGCGCCATGAACATCAGCGAGATCATGGACGTTTTGCTGGAGGAAAGCCAGTTCTGCGTGGGCAGGTGCAGGAAGGTAAAGACCTGATTCATCAGACCCGTAGGAGAGGAATCGTAGATCCACAGCCACACCACCGACAGCGCCACACCGGAGGCGATGCCCGGCAGATAGTACATGGACTTGAAGACGCTCTGTGTCTTTTTGGAAAAGGGCAGGATCATAATGGAAATGGCGAAGGCCATCAGCAGGCTCAAAGGCACCACGACCACCGTGTATTCCAGCGTGTTCAGCACCGTTTTATAAAACAGCGAGCTGGAAAAGGTGTCCTGATAATTCTTCAGGCCGATGAATTCCGAGCCGAAGGGTTTGTATTTCAGAAAGCTGGTCTCCACGGCGCTGATCACCGGGTAGAGCGTGAACACGCCGAAAGCGATCATGGAAACGAGGATAAACGCGTATCCCCACAGGTCATCGTCCGTCAGCCGGAAGCGGCGCTTGCGTTGTACCCCGGTTTGCGATTTCATCATGGTGTGCCTCCAAACAGTTCAAAAGGATCCAAGGAAAAGAGAATACCCGCCCCGCCAAAGCGGGGCGGGCAGTCAGTCCGTCAGAGAAGAAGCTTACAGCTGGCCGGAAACGCAGTTTTCAGCGCCGAACACATTCTGGGCTTCCTTCACGATGGTATCGAACATTTCCTGAGCGGTGGTCTCGCCCGCCAGCAGAGCCTGGAACTTGGGGATGATGACCTCGTCCATCAGGATCTTGGCGTTGGCGCTCTGCTCGGAGGTGATACCGGCAGGAGGAGCCACCACCAGACCGATGGCGCGGGCGGCGCTCTTCACGTTACCTTCGTCCAGTCCTTCGGGAGACACATAAGCTTCACGGCCGGACTTGCAGACGGGATCCAGCAGCAGGGTCTGGTCCACGGCGGCGGCGCGTTCGCCGGAGCAGAGGTAATCCAGGAACAGGCACACATTCTTCAGGTGCTCGTCGTTGGTGTTGTTGTTACGCAGGGCGATCAGGCCGTCCACGGAGCCGAAGCAGGTCTCGGTCACGCCTTCCATGGTGGGGACGGGCAGGAACGCGTACTTCACGGGGATGGAATTTTCAACGGCGGTGCCGTCGTTGGCTTCCAGTGCCTTATTGTTCTTGTTGATGTTGTTTTCGAACAGAGGCATGGCCTTGCCGAAGATCATGGCGTTGCCGGTCTGGCACATCACCATGCGCTGGCCCGCTTCCACGCCGTAGTTGGGCATATAGCCGGACTTGGTCATGGTCTCGACGGCTTCCAGCAGCTTGAGCATATTGTCGGAGGTGTAGGCGTACTTCAGATCGCTGGTGAAGGAATTGGTCAGACCGGCAGACACGCCGAAGATGCTCAGGAAGTCGCCCGCGGTCACGCCGCTGTTGGCGAACACGAAGCCGAAGCAGTTCTCGGTGGTGCCGTTCTTGATGGCCTCCATGAACTGGTCATAGGTCCAGCCCTCGGTCTGCACCTTGGCCACGTCCACGCCGGCGGCTTCCAGCATGTCCTTGTTGGCACCCAACGCCTGAATGGTGATGTACAGCGGCAGGCCGTACACGTGGCCGTCCAGGCTCATGTAGTCCAGCGCGTTCTGGTCGTAGTCCGCCAGACGCTCCGCATCCATGTACTGGTCGATCTCCACGCCCAGACCCAGCTCCACATAGGTGCCGATAGCGGAATAGCTGACCTCGGCGATGTCGGGCGCTTCGCCCGCGTTGGCCATGGTGTTCAGCTTGCTGTTATGGTCGTCCCAGGAAGTCTTGATGACTTCCACCTTGATTTCGGGATGCTCGGCCATGAAGTCGTTGGCCCAGGTATCAATGTCGTCCAGATAAGTGCCCGTTACCGGGGGAACCATCACGGTAATGGTGTCGGTCGCCTCCGCGAAAGCAGAGGTCATGCCCAGCAGCATCATGGCCGCCAGCAAAAGAGCCAGGAACTTTTTCATGTTTTTACCTCCAACGTTTCAGCTTTGTGGAATGTTCCACATCGCCTTTATTGTAACGCCTGCATAAACGTAAGTCAATGAATTTTCCACTTTTCACAAAAAAATGCTGTTGTCTCGTGGACAGCAGCATGAAAAAGCACGAATTTTGAACAAGTTGTCTTGCATCGTTTCGGGCGATTCTAGCGCCAGTTCGTCAGCAGCCGAAGGAAGCCTTCCAGCAGCCCGGGCATTCCCACGTCCTCGGCGGCTACGGCGGCCAGACGGGCCACCACCCGATCGCCCAGCTTCACCCGGAGCACACCCAGCGCGTCCCCCGCTTTCAGGGGCGCTTCCACTTCTTCGGGAAGCTCCACTTCCAAGCTGAGCTGTTTTTCCTGCCCCAGCTTTATCAGCATACTCAGACCTGAACCCGCCGCCGCGTCCACCTCGTCCTGCATTCCCAGATGGACTTTCACCTTCTGGCCAAGCCGGTCGCCCTTCTGCAGCACCGTCACCCGTTTGTAGCCGTTAAAGCCGTAATCCAGCATGGCCCGCGCTTCGTTGAACCGCGTCTGGCTGGCGGACGCGCCCAGCACCACGGCGATCAGCCTCATGCCGTTTTTCTCCGCCGTGCAGCTCAGGCAGTATTTGGAGTCATCCGCGCTGCCGGTTTTCAGACCGTCGCAGCCGTCGTAGAACCGCACCAGCCGGTTGGTGTTGGTCAGGTCGGTGACCCGGCCGCTGGGGTGGGTCAACGTGTCCATCCACACCGCGCCATAGGTGAAATATTCCGGGTGGGTGCACATTTGGCAGGAAAGCAGCGCCACGTCCCGGGCGGTGGTGTGCTGACCCTCTACCGGCAGACCCGTGCAGTTGACGTACACGGTGTCCGTCATGCCAAGCTCCTGCGCCCGCTCGTTCATCCGGGCGACGAAATCCGTCTCAGTGCCCGCCAGATATTCGGCCAGCGCATAGGCAGAATCATTGGCGCTGGCGATAATGGTGGATTTGAGCAACTCCTTGAGAGAATAGACCGCCCCCGCGTCCAGCAGTGCCTGACTGCCGATCTGCCCGGCAGCGGCCCTGCTGACCGTCACCTGATCCTCCAGCGAGACCGTTCCTTCCTCCAGCGCTTCAAAGGTCAGCAGCAGCGTCATCAGCTTGGTGACACTGGCCACGGGGCGCTGCTCGTCCGCATTCTTCTCGAAGATCACCGTGCCAGTCTCCGCCTCCACCAGCATGGCGGAAGGCGCGGTGATCTCCACCGGGACCGTTTCTTCCATGGGAGCCGTCCGCACCGCCGCCGTGCCGAGGGGCACAAGGCCCAGTGCCAGCAGCAGCGCACACAGGCGCTTTCCTCGATGTCCGATCATATCAAAAAGCTCCTTCCGTTTCTATCCTGAAAACAGCATATCCACGGAAGGAGTAAAATAAACCAGTGTGAAAAATTGGGAATTACAGCGCTTCGATCACGCCATCCACCAACGCCCGGAAGGTGTGCTTCACCCGGCGGCCCACTTCCAGCACTTCTTCCTCGGTGAGGGCCTTATCCAGAATGCCCGCCGCCATATTGGTGATGCAGCTCAGACCCAGCACGTCCATGCCGCTGTGCCGCGCCACGATGATCTCCGGCACGGTGGACATTCCCACTGCGTCCGCGCCCAGCGTGCGGATCATGCGAATTTCAGCGGGGCTTTCATAGCAGGGGCCGTTCATCCAGCAATACACGCCCTTATGCAGCTTGATATTCTGCTTTTCCGCCACCTGCGCAGCCAGCTCCTGCAGGCTGCGGGTCATAGCGTAGGTCATGTCGGGGAAGCGCACACCGAACGCGTCCAGATTGGGGCCTGTCAGCGGGTTTTTGCCGCTGAGGTTGATGAAATCGCTGATGACCATCAGTGCGCCCTCGCCAAAGTCCAGATTCACGCCGCCCGCCGCGTTGGTCAGGATGACGGTCTTCACGCCCAGCAGCTTCATGACGCGGATGGGCATGGTCACCTGCCACTGTTCGTAGCCCTCGTAGGAATGAAAGCGCCCCTGCATCATGCAGACCTTTTTGCCGTGCAGCGTGCCGCAGTGCCAGCGGCCCGCGTGCCCCGGCGCGGTGGACACCGGGAAACCGGGAATATCCTTGTAGGCGATGCTCTTGGCGTTTTCCAGGCTTTCCACATAGTCGCCCAGACCGCTGCCAAGCACCACGCCGATCTCCGCCCGGCCGCAGGCGGCTTCGATCGTGTCGGCGGCAGTTTGCAGAGTCTTCATATATTCTTCAGGGGTCATTTTCATTTCTCCTTTCATTTTGGGGAAGGGGACGGCGAAACGCTGCCCCTCCGTCAAGGCCGTTATTCCTGACCAGCCGTTTTACTCACAGCTTTTCCAGAAAGCTGACGGCGTTGAAACGCTCGGGAACGCCCAGATATTCCGCCACCGTAGCGGCCATATCGGCGTAAGTGGCCCGGGTGCCCAAATCGGTCAGCCCCTTCATGCCCTTGTGCCAGACCAGAATCGGCACATATTCGCGGGTATGATCGGTGCCGGTATAGGTGGGGTCGCAGCCGTGGTCGGCGGTCAGGATCAGCAGGTCGTCGTCGGTCATCTTCGCCTGAATTTCCGGCAGACGGCTGTCGAAATACTCCAATCCCTCGGCATAGCCCTTCACGTCCCGGCGGTGGCCGTACACGGAGTCAAAGTCCACCAGATTGACAAAGATCAGCCCGGAAGCGTCCTTGTCCATGGCCTTGAGGGTCGCGTCCACACAGGCGGGATTGCCGGCGGCATGGTCGCTCTCGGCCAGACCCCGGTGACAGAAAATATCCTCGATCTTGCCCACGCCCATGGTGAATACACCGTGAGCTTTCAATACGTCCAGCAGTGTTTCCCCGGTGGGTTCCAGCGAGAAATCCCGGCGGCGGGGCGTGCGGGTGAAGTGGCCCTTGCCTGTGCCGGTGAAGGGGCGCGCGATGACCCGGCCCACGGCATGGTCGCCCACCAGCATTTCCCGGGCAATGCGGCAGATGCGGTACAGCTCTTCCACGGGGATCACGTCCTCATGGCAGGCGATCTGAAACACGCTGTCACCGGAGGTATACACGATAGGGTAGCCGGTGCGCATATGTTCTTCGCCCAGTTCGTCCAGAATGGCGGTGCCGCTGGCGGGATAATTGCCCAGCGTCTTGCGGCCGATGCGGCGTTCAAACTCGTCCATTACGTCCTTGGGGAAGCCGTTGGGATAGGTAGGGAACGCCTTGTCCAGCTTCAGGCCCATCATTTCCCAGTGGCCGGTGGTGGTATCCTTACCTGCAGAGACCTCGATGGCCCGGCCGAACGCGCCCGCCGTTTTCTCCGGCACGGGATAGCCCAGCCCTTCGATCCGGCCAAGGCCCATTTTTTCCATATAAGGCAGGTCAGGATGCGCCTGTTCCCAGATATGGCCCAGCGTATTCGCCCCCACGTCGCCGTACTTGTCCGCGTCCGGCAGTGCACCTGCGCCGACGCTGTCCAGAACGATCATAATCACGCGCTTCATTGCCTGTTCCTTTCTGACGGCTAAAGCCGTCTCAAGCATTGTTTTCGGGTTTTCACCCGTTTTTGTCCCTTTGATTATACTGTTGAAGAAAAGTCCCCGTCAAGCCCCGCTGCTGCGGGCAGCCACCATGGGCGCTTCTCCCGGCTTCGCCTCCCCCAGCAGGGCGCGGTAACGCTCGTCCAGCAGCGCCGGGTCAAAGCCCGTTAAAAACAGCAGATGTTTTTTCGGCATGGGATGCAGACAGAACCAGTTCGGGCATTGATGGATCAGCCGCTGCCAGAGTGTCACCTCCGAAAAGCCCCGCTTGAGTTCGTCGTCCACCTGCGTTAGATTCACCGTCAGGCGGCAGAGAGGTTTCAGCAGTTCGACCGGAACCATCACAAAGGACAGGTCGGGAATGGCGTTGACCGTGGCCAGATGAATGCGCCCGTCCATCAGCGGTGTGAAATCCGGCTCGGCCTGCGGGCAGAGGGGATGCTTGAGCGTATCCATATTCACCCACGCGACGCTGTCGAAGTCCGGGTGCTGTTCGGCGGTCTTGAGCAGCAGCAGCGGCTTGGAGCGCTGAAGCCACTGTTCTTGCGTCATGCCCTTGGGCAGATAGCTGCGGGGCAAAAGACTGTTATCCGGGCAGCTTCTGGCGTTGGGGTACAGGCTGCGAAGCGTTCGTTCCTGCGTGCCGCCGGTATAGAGATACAAGGGCAGTGCTTCCAGCGCCATCAGGAAACGGAAGCGCAGCAGATAGTTCATGATGGGCTTGCGCCGCTGGGGCAGGTCGATGAAGGCCGTCACCAGAAGCGGCTGGCGGATGCGACGGCTTTTGGGCAGAAAGCGCTGCTTCTGTTTTTTCCACAAAAGGGCGGCTGGCAGCTGCTGGGCATACGTTTCCTCCCGGGTAAACAGCCCCCACCGCGTCCGCAGGTCGGAGCGCCGATCCTCCGGCGGCCCTTCCCGGAAACCGGCCAGCTGCTCGAAACGGGCCAGCGTCGTGCCGGGCAGGACTTCCCGCAGAGGCCGCCTCAGCAGGGCGGGCGGTTCCTCCCGCAAGGGCCAGAGCACCGGCCTGTCCAGCACATACACGGGAATGGCCGACGCATAAGCCGCAAAGGACAGTGTTTCCGGCCGCAGGTCCATCCGGCGAAGTGTTTCCGTCCTTGCGAAAATCAGCCCGGGGCACACCACCATCGTAGGGGGCGGCGCGGCGCTTTCCACCAGCGGAAGCCCCCGGACGATCTTCGCGCCTTCCGCCTCGAACCGTTCGGACAGACCCGGCAGATAGGCTTGGGGCGGATAGGCTCCGTCCGCCGCGCCGATCATGCCGGTCAGCAGCGCCTCCCGGCGGGCTGTTTTGGCGAAGCGCCGCAAGAGCTCCTGATCCCACTTGGGGCCGAAGTCATATTCCCCGGTCAGCAGCAGCATATGGCTGGCGCTATCCTCCAGCGCCCCGGCGAAGCCTTCCCGCTCGCCGTAAAAATGCACCTGAGCCTGCAGCCCCATCCGGGGCCACACGTCCCAAAATTCCTTTTCCAGTCTACGGGACAAAGAAAACCGCAGCCCCGCAGGCACTTCCGCCGCCCGCATGGCGCGGCTCACGGTCAGCGCCGCCAGTTCCGCGTCGTGTATTTTCCCCAAAGCCACCAGAATGCTGGATATGGGCATGGGTTCATCTCTCCTGTAGTTTGACAAATTAATTTTGCTTGTACCATTTTTTGTGATTCGAGATTACTTTCTCATTTTCCTTCACCAAAAAGGGATAGCACCTTATAACTTGTTTTTTTCCAAACTATCCGCTATACTGACTTCGCATTCGTCACTCATTACTCGGGAGGCAAAAATGAACAATCGCACAAAGGGAATTGCCTTCGAACAATATGTTCGACAAATTCTGGAAAGTAATGGAATTATAACACAAAGCACTATAGCATCCAACGATTATGGTGCTGATATTCTTTTCGATTACCAAGGCTATCGTTTTGTCGTCCAATGCAAATGTCTATCAGGCGCAGCCGGTATCAAGCCGGTTCAAGAGGTAATTGGAGCCATATCCTACTACCACGCGCATTACGGCATTGTTGTCACAAACACCTTCTATACCCAGCAAGCCTCCAACCTGGCTTATTCCACTGGCGTTCTACTCGTTGATAACGCCGGCCTAACTTCAATAAAAAGCCTAATAGACCATTTTTTCTTTTCCAGCACTTATCTTGAAAACCAAGAAGCACCTATGGAGGACTGGACCATCAAAGACCTGATGGGACGTTATAACGTCAGTAGTGCAAAAATTTACAGCACTTTTATCAATTACGGTTTACCTTATTACAAAGTGGGACGTGAATACCGTTTTGTTCCTGCTGATGTATGGGAATGGGAGCGGCTTCAACAAAAAGTTCCTTTTGGGCACAATGATTTCATATTTCTGCCTGGCTACTTAGATTATAGTGATCAGCTAAGAAAAGCTTATAAAGAAGCACGAAAACAAAGAAATCGCAACAAAGAAAAAGAGATACGCCATCTTGCAAAGCGTGAAGGCATTTCTCTTTTTCCTCATCGAAGAACAATTATATTAGCGGGAATACGCTTGGTTTTAATAATCTTTATTTTTTGGCTTCTCTTCAAATTTAATTTTTTTCTATCTATAAAGTCCCTTTTTTAGTTTTCCACGTACTTTTCGATCAGCCGCAGCGTATTCTCCACGCCCTTCACATGGCTGCGCTCATAACCATGGGAGGCATACACGCCAGCGCCAATCAGGGCGTAGCGGATATCCCGTCCGGAGCGAAGCGCCGCGCCCGCGTCGGAGCCGTAGAAGGGGTACACATCCACGGCGTAGTCCAGCTGATGCTTCTGGCACAGGTCGATCAGCTCGCCGGTCATGGAATAGTCATAGGGGCCGGAAGAATCCTTGGCGCAGATGGACACCTGCTGCTCGGTACAGCTGAGGCCATCGCCCACGCATCCCATATCCACCACCAGCAGATCCTCGGTATCGTCCGGGATCCCGGCAGACGCGCCGTGGCCTACCTCCTCATACACGGAGAAGAACAGGGAAGTTTTCCGTTCGGGCTGCACTTCGCCCTCGGCCACGGCCCGGGCCAGCTCCAGCAGCATTCCCGCGCTGAGCTTGTCGTCCAGAAAGCGGCTGCGGATATAGCCGGAGGGCGTTACCCGCGCCCGGGGGTCCAGGCAGATCACATCGCCGTTCTGGATGCCCAGCGCCAGCACGTCTTCCCGGCTCTGGACGTTTTCATCCAGCAAAATCTCCAGCGTCTTGATATCGCGCTTGCCCTCTTCCAGCTCGCGGTTCACGTGAACGGAGGCGTTCTGCATTTCCACCACGCCGGTATACTGACGGCCGTCCCGGGTGACGACGGTCACATTTTCCGTCTCCACGGCCTGACAGGAGGGGCCTCCCAGCAGAGCAAAGCCCAGTCGGCCATTGGCTTTGATCTCCCGCACCATCAGGCCCAGCGTATCTACATGAGCAGCCAGTGTCAGCGGGTGGCCCTCGCCGCCCAGCGTACACACCACGCAGCCCTTGCGGGTACGGGTGGGGGCGAAGCCCATTTCCGTCAGCTGATTCAGCAGCCAGTCCGTTACATTCGCCGTATAGCCGGTAGGGCTGGCGATCGCCAGCAGGTTCATCGCCTGATCGACGGCGTTTTGTGTGTTCATATTCAAGCGTTCTCCTTTGATGGAATTTCATTTCAGGGGACGGCAAGCAGAGGGAGATCCTCGTCCCCCTCTGTTTCTTTTCGGGGCGGAGGATGGAAAATCCTGCCGATGGACGGGAGCTGGGGCGCAACCTCTTGGCTCAGGAAAATGGGCGAGGGCTACGCCGATTGTTTGCCCCAAGGAAAGTCCTTTGGTACGTCCGCAGGCGCATACTCTTTTTTGTTGGGGCCTGCCGCGTCGACTGCGGCGCGAGCAGTGGGGCTTGCCGCCCTATGGGGCGCTCACACTTTTCTTTCGGTGGCGAAAGAAAAGTGTGCAAAAGAAAGCCAGCGGCACGGCGACTCCGGGAAAAAGCCCTTTATTGCCCATTTTTGAAAGAGGGAGTTCGCAATGTCGCGCGCAGCACCGTTGGACTGCCAACATTTACGTTCGTGCGCGCTCGTGCTCACTCTTTTCCTCTTTCAAAAAGGGCAAGGCTTTTTCCCTCCGCTGCCTATCGCCGCTCTGCTCCCCCGCAGTTGGCGCTGGACAGACTCAACCAATGCGAGTTGGGATGTTACGGCGTAGGTTGGATGGCTTCGCTGTATCCATAAACAGACCTGTTTCCCAACTCACAGCTGGTGGTAGGCTTGCTCAACCGGCGCAGCATGTATTTTTTTGCAACAGCAAAGGCCAGCATGGATTTGAAACCAAGCTGGCCTTTTTAGCGAGCCATGAGGCCCGTCGCCGAATGGCGGTCTTTCCTATTCAACTAACAACGAATCCACATCAGACCCGCGAGCCGCGAGGCCCGTCGCCGAGCGGCGGTAAAACCCCGGCCAACCTGCTTTCCCTCGAGTACCCCAGCGCCCTATGGGGCGCGGTGTGGGGTGCAGGGGCACTGCCCCTGCCTTAGTGGCCGATGGCTTCGTGGAAGGATTCGAAGAACTCGGGGCAGCTCCAGGTGCCGCAGGCGCTGACCGTGTCGTCGCCCACCAGAAGCTGGAGGGTCAGACCGTTGGTCAGGCCGATGTGCAGGGAGCCGGAACCGCTCATGCCCGTGCTCTGGTAGGACGCATTGTCCAGAAGGGTCTGCATCAGGGCCTGCGCGTCCGCGTCTTCCACGGTGCCGACCCCTTCCAGCGTCATCCAGCTGACCTGAGAGGCCGAACAGAGCGTGTCGTTCAGACTTTCGCTGCCGATGGTGGCTGTGCCCGCATAGCTGACCCGCTGGAAAACGCGGGTGCTGCCGTTGACCTTGGCTGCGGCCAGAGCGCCGCTGAAACCGTCGATCTCGTAGACCGTTTCGCCCTGACTGGCCGAGTTGCTGACGATGCTGCCGGAACCCAGCGCGGGTTCCACGTTGTACTCGTTCACCGTGCCCAACGAATTGCCCAGCAGCCCGTCGGAAATGCCGTCCGGGTAGGTGAGCATCCGATAGGTAGCGCCATTGACGATCAGCATGGGGAAAACGCCGTTGTCCGCGCTGGCAAAGAGCGAATCAGAGCTCCCCTTCTGGCCGTCGCCCAGCGTGATGCTGCCCGAGGGCAGGTCGGCGGTTACGGGCACTTCCGTCTCTCGAATCTCCACGCCGGCGGAACGGGTGTGCATCAGTTCGCCGTCGCCGGAGGATGTTTCTTTGGGAAGAAATTGCCACGATACCGCGCCCACCGCCAGCAGCACAAAGGCCGTGGCCAGCGCGGCGACAGACTTCCACGCGGGCTTGCGGGGAGTGCGTTCTTCCGCCGCTTTCAGCTTGATTTTAGCCAGCAGGGCCGGGGTGGCTTCCAACCCGCCTAACTGACGCGCCGCAATTTCAGGCAGTTGTTCCAGTTTCTTCATGGCTCGATCCCTCTCTCTTTCAGGAGTTCCTCCAGCTTTTTCCGTCCGCGGGATAGTCGGCTGGAGATGGTCCCTTCGGGCAGCTCCAGCATCTTGGCGATCTCGCCGATGCCGTAGCCCTGATAGTAGTAAAGCAGTATGGTTTCCCGGAAGGTGGGGGGCAGGGCGTGAACGGCCGACATCATGGCCTCCTCGTCCTCCCGGCGCTGGTGGTCGTCCGGGGCGGGCACCAGCTCGAAGGCCGGGCTTCCCAGCGTGACCCGTTTGAGCCACGCGCCGCGCCATAAATCCCGGCAGCGATTCAGCGCTACCTTCAGCAACCACGCTTTTTCGTGGCCCTCCTGCAGGTCGGGCGCGTTGGTCATCAGCCTGACAAAGACGTCCTGACAGACGTCCTCGGCTCGCTGGCGGTCCCCCAGGTAAAAATAGCTGACGCGCAAAACGTCGTTTGCGTATTTCTCGTACAGCTCCTCAAAGTTCGTCATTCCTGTTCCTCGCCATCCTTGCCCCGGAGTTCGGCGCGCTCCGGGCTTCATGCATCCTTCGTACCTATATTGAAACGAAACGAACCGTCCAATCCTTGCATCTTTCTCCCATTTTTTTCTGAACAAACTGTTTTCTTTCCTCAATGATTTTGTTACATTCTGTTAAAAATGTAAAAACAGGGAAAGAAACCCGGAATCCGTGCCGAAGTCCTGTAGAACTTGCAAAACCCCGCTTTTCTGTGCTATTCTATAGCCGTCTTGTCTTGTATTTTTGGAAGGGGAAAAGGGGGACTGTGCGTGAAACGGCTTCGTCGAAAATGGCTGCGGGCTTTGCCGGTGATCGCCTTCTTCTGCGCGGCGGTAACGCTGGCCATGGCCGTCTATACTGTCCGTTGGGAGCCGGAGCGCTATCGTGCGGCATGTACGGTGTACGCGCTGCCCGCCGGACAGCGCGCCGATGCGGACGCTGCGGAGTTGGCCCGGATGCTGTGCCGGGACTGCGACCTGCTGGTCAATACCCCTGAATTTCAGCAAAAGGTGCTGCAAAGCACGCGAAGCGATGGCAAAACGCGGCTGTACATCCGTCAGGCAGACGGCGGCCATATGCTGAAGGTGGAAGCCGTAGGAGAAGACCCTGCCGTGACGGCGGGCCTTGCCAACGCCGTGGCGGACGCTTTGCTGGAAGAACTGTCCGGCCGGATGGGCGCGGCGGAGGTCCATCTGGTGTCGCGGGCCGAGGTATCGGAAGTGCCTTTTGCGCCTAACCGCCCCGTCAAGATCGCGGCAGCGTTTCTGGGTTCTTTTGCGTTGTTTTCGTTGCTGGCGCTGCTGATCCCTGCTCCCCGGGAACGGGTGCAGTGGGATCCGCTGGAACCGCCCGCCCAGCTGCCCTGTCTGGCAGGCGTAGCGGAATACGACGATTGCCTGCGCCGCTGGGTGCGGGAGCGTAGGCGGGGCAAGGCCTTCACGCTGTACGACGGCATGGACGAGCTGACCCGGGAAAACGTGCGGGAGCTGGTTCTGCAGCTGCGTAACCGCCCGCAGCATACCGGCTGTTCCATCCTGATGGCCGGTCTGGAGGACGAGGACAGCGCCACCCTTTCCTTGCTGACGGCCTCCGAACTGGCGGCGCAGGGCTTCGAAGTGCTGCTGATGGAAATGGATACCTATGCCCCCGTCCTGCGGAAATGGCTGGGCGTGCAGGGCACGATGGACGTGATGGACTGTCTTCAGCGGGAGGACGCGCTGCGCACGGCGCTTTTGTCTACGCCCATTCCCCGACTTTTGTTCATGGACGTGTGCCATGAGCCGGGATTCCTCAGCCGGATTGCCGCCCGTCCCGGCTTTGCCGCCTTCCTGACGGACGCGGCCCAATCCTTCGATTATGTGATTTTGAACGCGCCGCCCTGCCGGACAGCCAGCGACGCGGCGATGCTGGGCGCGGTGGCCGATATGACGGTCGCCGTGGCGCAGGACGGACGCTATACGCCCCGGGAGCTCGGCGCCGCGCTGCGCTCTCTTCGGGCGGACGGCGTGGTTTTCTGCCGGGTACCGCTGAAGCGCTTTGCCCGGCGCAGACACGGGCGGCGCGCCCTTCGGGACTAAATCAAACCGGGAGGTCAAACGATGGATCTGCTGAAAACGCTGCTTGTCTATATGACGATGGTGTACGCGTCCTCCGTGCAGAGTATGCCGGACGCGGAAGCTTATATGGCTACGGTTGTCACGCCCACCCCGGCGGTGACGGCCACGGCGGAGCCTACGCCCCGCCCCACCGCCGTGCCTACGGTGGAGGTGTCCGTCAACCCGGATTACCACACCATCCAGACGGGCGATAAGGGCGACGAGGTGCTGCGCCTGCAGCAGGCGCTGGCCGAGTACGGCTATTATGAGGGTGATCTGGACGGCCGTTTCGGCCAGCAGACCCGGCGGGCAGTGGAACGCTTTCAATACAGCCACGGCCTGACGGCGGACGGTATCGCGGGCCGGAATACCCTGTCTGTGCTTTATGACAGCGGCAAAGTGCGCCGGGCGGATTATTGGGCCGCCTATGCCACCCTCGCGCCTACGGATACGCCGGAGCCTTCTCCCACGCCTACCGATACCCCTGCGCCTACCCCTTCGCCGTCGCCGATTCCCACGGACACTCCCGTGCCCATGGCGGCGACGGAAGCACCCGCGGTCGTGCTGGAACCTATAGAGAATGGGACAATCGTCGTGGACGGGCAGACAGTGACCGGGGAAAACGAAGCGGTCATTCCGCCCTGCCGCAGCGAAAGCGGCGCATTGTACCTGCCCCTGCGGGAAGTGCTGCTGGCCCATGGAGCCACCATTCTGCCCTCGGACAGCGTGGATAACCCCGGCTATGCCTTCGCCATGGGCGGCAGCCTGTACCGGCTGTCCTACGGCCTCAATCAGGCGGGAACGCCTATCAATCTGGAAATCACCCTGAACGGGGTGCGTCAGCTGCTCCGGCCGCGGGACATCCGCGCCTACGGCGAATGGCTCTATCTGCCCGCCGAGACCCTCGAAGGTCTGCTGGGGATGACCGCCGCCGAAAGCGAAGCGGACGGCACAGTGACGGTGACCTTCCCGGAATAAGGGGATTTTCCCCGCCATTCCTATGAATTGGCTGGGGAAAGAACCTTGACACCGCACGGGGGCCCGTTATAATGGATAGATGCAACGAAAAGGGGGGAAAGCCATGCTGCGGGAATCCACGGTTCATACCGATCTGAGTGAAATGACCATGAGCATGATGCGGGAAAAACAGTACGAGGCCTGCGAACGCAGGCTTTTTGCCCATCCTTCGGCGGCACTTTTTTCCGCTGAAGCGACGGAGCTGGACGCGCAGTCCCTTTATGAGCATTCCTTTGATTTTCGGCCCGGCCAGCAGCGGCTCTGCTCGCTGGACGAGCTGCGGGGCATGGTGCTGGCCCGGCTTCCGCTGGAAGCCCGGTTCGTGGGCGCGGGAGAGCATCAGCTTTTGGAAAAGCTACTCATCAACGACGGAGAGCTGCTGCTGACCGACTGGGACGATCTGGGCGCGGCGGAGGCGCTTTTGAGCCGCTTGTGGTGCAGCTTTCGGGCGGAAGGGGACGACTGGTATCTGACCCTGCCCGCCGCGCTGCAGGAGCCGCTGTTGACCGCCATGAGCGCCGATGGCGCGGCTATGGACCGGGAACGGCTGTGGCGCTATGACGCGACGGTACATGGACTTTTGTATCTGACCGGTCTGCTGCACGCGGCACAGGCCATGGAATTCTTTCTGGGCGGCGTGATGCAGCGCGGCGACCCCATGGCCCGGGAGATCGCCCGGCGGTATCTGCAGACCTCCTTTGATTACATCACCGACGGGGCGGGCGGCATGATCCTGCTGCACCCCGGTCTGGCGAACCCCTATCAGCTGGTGAAGCGCCAGCAGGTGGGCGCCATGGACAGCTTTGAAATGAGCCAGCAGATGGTAGCCGGGGGCATGAACGGCATCCTGCCGGAGGAAGTGCCCCTGCACGAAGCCATGTGTGCCGCCCTGCGGGGCGCGCTGCGGCCCGAGCTGGACGTGAACGATATTGCCGAGGACTTGCGGATGCTGGCCAAGCAGAACGCCTCCCTTTCCGAAATGGAGAGCGTGCTGGCCGAATCCGTCACGGTGCTGCCCACCCGCGAAATGCGGGACGCGCTGCGCCGTCTGTACGAAGGAACGCCGCGCTGGCTGGGCCTGAAAGCGGCGCTGGAGCATTAAGATGAAACTGTATACTTTGACCATCCCGGAGAACATCGCTCCGGGACGGCTTTTTCCCTGGCTGCGGCGGATGCTGCCCCAGCTGCCGGAGTATGCCGTTCGGGAGGCGCTGGATCGGCGGGACGTGAAGCTGAACGGCAAGCGGGTCGACCGTCAGGCCATGCTGATTCCCGGCGCGGAGGTGCGGCTCTACACCCCCGGCGAGGAAATTCGGGAGCCGGAGATTCCCATCCTGTATGAGGACAGCCGGGTGCTGGTGATTCGCAAGCCCGCGGGGATCAGCTGTCAGAAGGACGCAAAGGGCGGACAGACCATCACCGAGCTGGTGGCGCGGCAGCTTCGCCGGCAGGAACCGAACGCACGGGAACCCCTTTTGTGCCACCGGCTGGACAACCAGACGGACGGCCTTCTGCTGCTGTGCCGGGATGAGGAAGCGCAGGCCGCCATGGAAGAAGCCTTCCGGCAGCGGCGCATCCGCAAGCGCTACCTCTGCCTGACCAAGGGAACGCCCCAGCCAGATCATGCGGTGCTGCGGGCTTTCCTCACCAAGGACAGCGAAAAGGCGCTGGTGCGCATTACCCGGAAGGAACAGCCCGGCAGCCTGCCTATCGTGACGGAGTATACCGTGCTGGAACCGGGCCCCTGCGCCCGGGTGGAGATCCTTCTGCACACGGGCCGCACCCATCAGATCCGCGCCCAGATGGCGGCCATCGGTCATCCCCTTCTGGGGGACGACAAGTACGGCGACCGGGAGTTCAACAAGCGCAGGAGAGCCCGGCGGCTGATGCTCTGCGCCGCGGAGCTTCGCTTCGAGCTGGACGGGGAATGGGCCTATCTGAATGACCTGCGGCTTTCCATTTCGCCTGAATTTTGAAGGAGTACCAAAGCATGAATTCGATTCGACTGATCGCCATGGATATGGACGGCACCCTTTTGAACAGCCGTCAGGAATTGAGCGCGGGCAACATTGCCGCCCTGTGCGCCGCTGAGGAAAAGGGCGTGAAGCTGGCCATTTGCAGCGGCCGTCCTGCCGGAGATACGAGCATGTTCGCCGTTACGCACGGTTTTGACCGCATGGCCATCCTGTCCATGAACGGCGGCTACTGTCTGGACAGGCCCTTCGGCACGCCCTATGCCGACTACGCTATCGAGCGGGACACCGCCATGCAGTGCTTCCAGTGGTTTCGGGAGCGGAACATGACCTTCGCCTGCTTTATGCAAAATGAGATCGCTGCCTTTGCGGGCGAAGCGGCCGCAGAGGATATCTACTGGTGCGCCCCATGGAACGACCCCCGCGCGCCCCGCATTCTGAAGGGCGAGGAAGCCGTTCGCCGGTTCACGGAGGGCCGGGTGAACAAATTCGTCTGCATCGAGAGAGACCGGGAGCAGCTTCAGGCACTGGGCCGCAGACTGGAGACGCTGCCGGGGCTGGAGATCACCTCGTCCTGGGCGGACAACTACGAGCTGATGCCTCAGGGCGTCAGCAAGGGCCGCGCCGTAAAGGAACTGGCAGAGAAGATGGGCATCGGCCCGGATCAGGTGATGACGGTGGGCGATTTTGACAACGATCTGAGCATGATCGAATACGCGGGCTACGGCATCGCCATGGGCAATGCCACGCCCAAAGTAAAGGCTGCCGCCAAGTACGTGACCCTGACCAACGACGAGGACGGCGTCGCCGCCGCTATTTGGAAATACGTGCTTTAACGAAACATAAAACGGAGACGCAGAAAGCCTGCGTCTCCGTTTTTCTTATTTTATTCCAATTATTCCAAAACACCGGCGGTCTGAACAATGCCTCCCTGCTTCACGGCTGTCCAGCCAGACGTGGAACGGGGAAAACTTCGCAGACCCGCCGATACGAGGGGGAAAAAGCCAGCGTTCTGTCCACGGGGCGCATTATTCCGCTTGCGCCGCGACCGCTGCCTGTTCCTTTCGCTTTTCAGCCCGCATAATGGGCAGCCACTCCCGGAAGGCGTTATAAAGCGGAACGCCCAGCCCGAAGATCGTCATGGCGATGCAGTTCCAAAATTCTTTTTTCGCTTCCAGATATTCTTTGCTTTCCATACGGCTATCGTTCCTTCCGTCCTTCGATTGATCCCGGCGGGGACTCGACATTGCCCCATTTGGAACCTTGCCTACTATATGCCAATTCTCCGCTAATTTACTGCAAAGGCCGCCGTCAAGAAACCGTTAAGTTTTGCGGCGGCGGCTTTCGCCATATCCGCAGAGCGGAGGAGTATGGTATAATCATCCTCAGAAAGCGGCGGGAGGTCAGAAGAATGCAGAAAGCAAGGGAAAGTTTGCGGAAAAAGGGCGTGATATGGAGCCTGCTGTTTTCGCTGACTGTGCTGGCCGCTGCCGCCGGAATTTGCCTGCTGCTCTCTCAGGTGGACGACGACAACAATCCCTTTGCCATGGCGGTGTTTATTTTGGCCGTGGTGGTGATCGCCAGCCATACGGACGGCTACTGGTATGGAATTTTTTCGGCCATCGCCGGGGTTCTTTGCGCCAATTATGCATTTACCAAGCCTTTTTTTCAGTTTGAATGGTCTATCGCCGGTTATCCGCTGACCTTTACCGCCATGCTGCTGGTGTCCCTGATCGTTTCCACCCTGACCACCCAGATCAAAAAGCAGGAACAGCTTCGTTTCGATGTGGAAACCGAAAAAATGCGCGTCAACCTGCTTCGCTCCCTTTCCCACGATCTGCGCACGCCGCTGGCATCCATTTTGGGGGCTAGCTCCGTTTTGCTGGAGCAGAAGAACCTTTCCCTGGAGGAACGGGACGAGCTGGCGCAGGATATTCAGAAGGAAGCCCACTGGCTGAGCCGCGTAACGGAGAACATCCTTTCCGTGACCAAATTCAGCGGCTCCGGCGTGGCGCTGAAAAAAGAGGAGGAGGTGCTGGAGGAAATTGTATCCAGCGCCATCGTGAAGTTCCGCCGGCATCACCCGGAGGTCGCCGTGACGGTGGAGCGGCCGGAAAACATTCTGCTGGCTCCCATGGACGCGACGCTGATCGAGCAGGTGCTGACGAATCTGTTTGAAAACGCCGCCATCCACGGAAAGAACGCCACCGCTATCCGGGTCACGATCAGTCAGGAACCCGGACGGGCGGCAGTCACGGTGGAGGATAACGGCGCGGGCTTTTCGCCGGAAGCGCTGGAACACATTTTCGACGGCCTGCAGCCCGCCAGCGTGACCCATTCGGACAATCGACGCAATATGGGGATCGGCCTGAACGTGTGCCGCTCCATCATTCGGGCCCACGGGGGAGATATTGCTGCCGAAAACCGGCAGGGAGGCGGCGCGGCGATTCGGTTCTGGCTGCCGAGAGAAGAGGAGGAAGAACATGGCGAATAGCGCGCCCTGCAAAGTCCTGATCGTGGAGGACGACCCCGGCATCAGCAAGTTTCTCCGCACGACGCTGACCACCAACCATTATGAGGCGCTATGGACGGACACGGGCGTCAAGGCGCTGGAAATGATTTCCTCCCACTGCCCGGACTGCATTCTGCTGGATCTGGGCCTGCCGGATCTGGACGGCACGGAGATCATCCGCCGGGTACGCTCCTGGGCCAAAACGCCCATCATCGTGATCTCTGCCCGCAGCATGGAGGAGGATAAGGCACACGCGCTGGATCTGGGCGCGGACGATTATCTGCAGAAGCCCTTCGGAACCATCGAACTGCTGGCCCGCATCCGCACCGCCCTGCGCCACACCCGCACGGCGCTGGAAGACGATTCCATCGCCTTGAAGGGCTCCTATGAGGTGGGCGACTTGCTGATCGATTACCGCAAATGCCGGGTCTATCTGGCCGGGAAGGATGTGGGGCTGACCCCGAACGAGTTCCGCATCGTGGCGCTGCTAGGCAAACACGCCGGCCAAGTCATCACCTACCGGGCGATACTCAAGGAGCTGTGGGGCCCCTATGCCAATCGGGATAACAAGATTCTCCGAGTCCACATGGCCAATATCCGCCGGAAAATCGAGCCGAACCCGGACGAACCCCGATATATCTTTACTGAAGTAGGCATCGGCTACCGCATGAGCGAGGAATAGCCGATAAAATGCACCCGGTCTGCCTGAAAAAAGGCGGGCCGGGTCTTTGCGTATGTTCGCCTGTTTTCGCGCATATCCTTGCCCAAAACCATGGGCAGGAGGCCGGGGGATGCTGGAAAAGTGGAACGAAATTCCCAAAGAGCTGGTGCTGGGCTGGCCCCGCTCCGTACTGCTGGGGGACGAAAAGCTCATTGTGGAGCAGCATCAGGGCATCTATGCCTGTACGCAGGAGGAGATCGTCCTGCGCACCCAGTGCGGGCTGATGTCGATCACCGGGGAAAACCTGTCTCTGTCCCGCTACGATCGGGACGGGCTGGTGGTGCTGGGCAAGATCGAGAAGCTCTCCTACCGGCCAAAGGGGTGAAGGAATGAAAAAGCTCTCATCTCCCCTGCTGACATGCTCCTTTACGGTGTGCGGTCTGAATCTGGAACGGTTTCTGGCGGTGATGCAGCAGGAAGAAATCCCGTTGGAGGATGTGCGCCGCACAGGACGGCGCACCCTGCGCTGCCAGTGCCGGACGGCGGATTTTGCCGCAGTGACGCAGATCGCTGCGGACAAGGGCTGGCGCATCCGGGAAGTACGCCCCGAGCGGGCTTCGGCAGTGTGGAGCAGCTGGAAAGCGCGGCCCGGACTGTGGGTCGGTATGGCGCTGGCGCTGCTGATGCTGCTCCTCGGGAGTCAGCGTATCTGGCGGGTGGAAATCGTCGGCGCGGGGGCCTATCAGGCCGATATCGCCGACTATCTGGCGGAGGAAGGGATTCGCCCCGGAATGCTGCGGGCGGGTCTTGACGCGGCTGCGTGGGAAGAAAAGCTCAGCTGGCGTTACCCGGAAACGGCGTGGTTTCACGTTTATGCCGCCGGGATGACCCTGCGGGTGGAATGCACGCAGGGTCATCCCATGCCGGAACTGGATTCCGGCCAGCCCGGTGATCTGGTGGCCAGCCGGGACGGCGTGGTGGAGACGATCGAGGTTTTTGCCGGGACTGCCGCCGTCCGTCCGGGAGCCGTTGTCCGCAAAGGGCAAGTGCTGATCCGTGGGCAGGAGCGGGGCCGGGACGAGACGGTCAACGCGGTGCAGGCCCGGGGCAGCGTTACGGCCCGCTGCTGGCGCACCGTCCGGGTGCGGGTGCCGCTGAATCAGGTGAAAAGCTGGGAAACGGGGCGGGAAACGGTGGTGATGCAGCTGTGTACGCCGTGGTTCCAGTTCCCGGCGGAGACGGAAAAGCCGGAGTACCTCGCCATGAACCTCTACGAGAGCGTGCAGCCGGTGGCAGGCGTTTTTTTCCCCGTCTGGCGCAAAACGCTCCTTTACCGGGAGGCGGCGCTGGAACGTGTCCGGGCGGACGGCGAGGAGTGCCGACGGGAAGCCCTCGCGGCGGCGGAAACACGCTTGAAAGAAGCCCTTCGGGGCGATGAGATCATTGACAAATGGGTAGATTATTGTATGATAGAGGGGGAATTTTTCGCCGTGTCCATGACCGGCGAATGGCGGACGGAAATTGGAAAGCCCGCCACCTGATCGGAGGCTGGATCTTTGACGGAAACGGTTCAGGAATATCTGACGCTGAATGGAATGGACGCTTATCTGGCGCTGTTTGGCGCCAACGAGCGCAATGTGTCGCTTCTGGAGAGCGAACTGGGCGTAAAGCTCAGCCTGCGCGGCTCGGAGATCAAGATCGAGGGCGAAGCGGAAAACGTGGGCTGGGCCCGGCAGGTGTTGGAAAAGCTGATGGAGCTGGAAGAACGCCATACGCCCATCGACCGCACCACCCTGCGCTATGCCTGTGCGCTGGTGAAGGAGGACGGTCTGGATCGGCTGGACGAGCTGGCCGCGCAGGTGGTGGCCATCACCCACCGGGGCCGCCCGGTGCGCTGCAAAACGCTGGGCCAGTACGACTATGTCAAGGCCATTCGGGAGCACGAGCTGACCTTCGCCGTAGGCCCGGCGGGCACCGGCAAGACCTATCTGGCTATGGCGCTGGCCGTGGCCGCCCTGCGCAATAAAGAGGTGGAGCGCATCGTGCTCACCCGCCCCGCCGTGGAAGCAGGCGAAAAGCTGGGCTTCCTGCCCGGCGACCTCAGCCAGAAGGTCGACCCCTATCTGCGGCCCTTGTTCGACGCGCTGTATGAAATGATGGGCGCGGAAAGCTACCAGCGGCTTCAGGAGCGGGGCGCGCTGGAAGTAGCGCCGCTGGCCTATATGCGGGGCCGAACCCTGTCCGACAGCTTTATCATTCTGGACGAAGCCCAGAATACCACGCCCGAACAGATGAAAATGTTCCTGACCCGCTTCGGCGCAGGCAGTCGGGTGGTCGTCACCGGCGACGCGACCCAGACCGACCTGCCCTACGGCAAGCAGAGCGGGCTTCTGCAGGCGTTGGAGGTGCTCAAAGAGATTCCGGAGATCGCCATCGTCCGGCTTTCCCAGTCCGACGTGGTGCGGCACGATCTGGTGCAGACCGTGGTGAAGGCCTATGAGGCCTATGAGAGAAACAGGGGTGCTAAAGCATGATTCGCGCCAAGCGCAATCCCAAAAAGAAAAAATGGAGCTGGGAGGATCTTTCCCGCGCCCTGCATTCCTCCACGGCTCAATGCGTGTATATTTTTCTGGCGGGCACGGCGGTTTTGTGCCTGCTGCTGATGCTGGCGGTCACGCCCCAGCGCTATAATTTGAAGGTGGGGGACATCGCCCCCAATACCATCACCGCGTCCAAGGACGTGGTGGACGAGATCTCCACCACCCGGCAGCAGGAAGCCGCCGCCGCCAGCGTGGAGCCTACCTATGTTTATAAAGAGGGCATTTCCGCCGAGGTGATGCAGGACCTGCAGTCCGTCCTGACGCAGGCCACGGCCGTGCAGAAGTACGGCCAGCGGGTGCTGCAGACCGTTGCCCCTGACGATCAGCAGAAGCAGAAGAGCTATCAGTTCACCGAGGCGGAGATGAAATACGCCCGCTCCCTGCTGACCCAGCTGACGCTGGCGGATTATCAGCTGGACACGCTTCTCCGGGCCACGGAGGAGCAGATGACGGAAATGTGCTCCAACCTGACTGCCGCGGTGGAAAACACCATGAACACCACCGTCCGCGAGACCAACGTGAACGAGTCCATCCAGTATCTGCAGCAGATCATCGGCCTGAAGACCGACATCGACCTGCTGCAGAACGTGGTCACGCCCATCCTGCGCAAAGTGGTGCAGCCCAACATGGTCATCGATCAGGAGGCCACGGACAAGCTGCGGCAGGAGGCCCGGGACGCGGTGGAGCCCGTGGTGTACAAGCAGGGGCAGAACATCGTGCTGGCCCGGGAGCGGGTGACGGCCAATCAGCTGGAAATGCTGCGCTCGCTGGGAATGCTGGATAACGACACCTTCGACCTGAACATTTATATCGGCGCGTTCCTGCTGGTGCTGCTGAGCATGATGGTGCTGCTCATCGCCCTGATTCTACTGGATCCCGAGCTGCTGGCCTCGCCCAAGAAGCTAGTGCTGGTGATGCTGGTGCTGTGCCTGACCATGGGCGCGTGTGTGCTGGCTAAGGAGATCAACCCCTATCTGACCCCGGCACTGCTGGGCGTGATGATGCTCACCGGCCTGATCGGCGCCCGGGCGGGCGTGGCCGGGTGTCTCACCCTGACGGTGCTGGTCAGCGCGCTGCTGGCGGGCGGCGATACCAGCTATACTTCGGAGATCGTGAACCTTTTGTTCATTTCGTTTATCTCCGGCTTTCTGGTGGTCATCATTCTTCATCGGAAGCCCCACCGCCAGCAGGTGCTGCTGTGCGGCTTCCTGACCGGCCTTTCCAATATGGTCATCATCCTCACCATCGGCTTTATGACCAACAACTCCATGGGGGTGGTGATGAACAACGCCCTGTGGAGCGCCCTGTCCGCCGTGGTGGCGTCGGTGCTGTGCATCGCGCTGGACGCGCTGATGGAGGCGGTGTTCCGTCTGGCGACCCCTGCCAAGCTGCTGGAGCTGTCCAACCCCAATCAGCCCATTCTGCGCCGGCTGATGATCGAAGCCTCCGGCACCTATCATCACTCCATCATCGTGGCCAATCTGGCCGAGGCGGCGGCGGAAACGGTGGGAGCCAACCCCCTGCTGTGCCGCGCGGGAGCCTATTACCACGACATCGGCAAGCTGAAGCGCCCCATGTACTTTAAGGAAAACCAGCTGGGCGAAAATCCTCATGAGCATACCAATCCCTATATTTCCGCCGCCATCGTCACCGCCCATACCCGGGACGGCGTGATGCTGGCCCAGCAGTATCATCTGCCGCAGGAAATTCAGGATATCATCATTGAGCATCACGGCGACACGCCGGTGATGTACTTCTACCATAAGGCGCTGAAGCAGGCGGACGGGCAGGCTGTGGACATTGCCGATTTCCGCTACGACGGCCGCCGTCCCCAGTCCAAGGAAAGCGCCATCATCATGCTGGCGGACACGGTGGAGGCCGCCGTCCGTTCCATGCCCGATCCCACGCCCAAGGCCATCGAGGAGTTCATCGCCAAACTGGTGCGGGGCAAGATCGACGACGGTCAGCTGAACGACGCGCCCCTGACGCTGCAGGACATCAGCAAAATTTGCCGCGCCTTTACGACGGTGCTTAAGGGCGTGTTCCATGAGCGCATCGAGTACCCCTCCATCAGCCCGGCTGCAGCGGCCCGTCTGGCGGCCCATCAGCCCAAGGGCGAGGAAGGCCGGGAGGAAAGTCAGGTGGAGGCCCGGGAACTGAAACGGGTGACGGACGTGGCCGAGGCCGAGCGGGAAGCGGAGGAAGTTCTCAGCGAGGAGAGCGTGGAGCCCTCCGAGCAGGAGATCGAAGCTGCAGAGGAACAGGCGGAAAAGGAAGAACTGGAAGAGTCGGAGAAGTCCGCCCCGGTGGAAGAAGTAAAAGACGGCAGGGAACGGCCGTCTTCGGAGGAACAGGATCAATATGAGGATTGAATGGGAGTGGGAAAGCGGAACCGCTACGGACGCGCCCTTTGCGCTGGTGGCGGACTGTTGTCTGGCGGCGGAGGGCGTGAAGCTGCCCTGCGCGGTACACGTGCTGCTGACCGGGGATGAGCGCATTCACGAGATCAACCGGGAGCAGCGGGGCGTAGACCGGCCCACAGACGTGCTCAGCTTTCCCACGGTGCGCTACGCTCCCGGCAAAACCGCCCGGGACAGTGAAAAGCGCCTGAAAGCGGAATGGGACCCGGAGCTGCACGCCTGTATGCTGGGGGATATCATCATTTCCCGGCCCCGGGCGGCGGAGCAGGCCAAAGAGTACGGCCACAGCGAACGTCGGGAACTATGCTATCTGCTGGCCCACGCTCTGTTCCACCTGATGGGCTATGACCACATGGAGGAAGACGAGAAGAAGGAGATGCGGAAAATGGAAGAAAAGGCCCTGAACATGGCCGGGATCGGCCGGGATACGGAAACTTCCATCACAGACGGCGAACTGCTGGAACTGGCGCGCCGGGCGCTGGAATACAGCTACTCCCCCTACAGCCATTACGCGGTGGGCGCGGCGCTGCTCTGCGCCGACGGCCGGGTCTTTACCGGCTGCAACATCGAGAATTCCTCCTTCGGGCTGACCAACTGCGCCGAACGCACGGCGCTGTTCAAGGCCGTCAGCGAGGGCGCGCGGGAGTTCACCGCCATCGCCATTGCGTCTAACGGCAGTATGCCCTATCCCTGCGGCGCCTGCCGTCAGGCTTTGAACGAATTTGCGCCGGAGCTGCGGGTTCTGACCATCGCGGGCGATGGAAGCACCGACGACACCACCCTGCGTGCGCTGCTGCCTCACGGCTTCGGCCCCAAAGACCTTCCCGACTAAGGATAAAAGGAGTTACTATGCAGCATTCTGGTTTTATCGCCATTATGGGTCGCCCCAACGTGGGCAAAAGCACTCTGATGAACGCCATGGTGGGCGAAAAAGTGGCCATCGTCTCCAACCGGCCCCAGACCACCCGCAACCGCATCATGGGCATCTATACGGAGAAGGACGCGCAGATCGTCTTTCTGGACACCCCCGGCCTGCACACGCCCCGCACCCGTCTGGGCGAATACATGATGAAGGCCGCCAAGGACGCGCTGCAGGGCATTGACGCGCTGATCGTCATGGTGGACGCCACCGCCGTGGGCAAGCACGACGACCAGATCGTGAAGGACATGAGCCGCTACGAGGTGAAAAAGGCGCTGGTGCTCAACAAGATCGACCTGCTGCCCAAGGAATCCCTGCTGGCGCTGATGCAGCGCTATCAGGCGGCGGGGTATGATGACATCGTGCCCATCAGCGCCGCCAAGGGAGACGGCGTGGAGGAACTCAAGCAGCTGCTGATCAGCTACCTGCCGGAAGGGCCGCAGTACTTCCCGGCTGACGCGGTGACCGATCAGCCCGAACGGCTGATCTGCGCGGAGCTCATCCGGGAAAAGGCGCTGCTGCACCTGCGGGAGGAAGTGCCCCACGGCATCGGTGTGGAAATGATGGCCATGAACAAGCTCAGCGACAATCTGATGGAAATCCACGCCACCATTTACTGCGAACGTGCTGCCCACAAGGGCATTATCATCGGCAAGCAGGGAGCCATGCTCAAGCAGATCGGCCAGGAAGCCCGTCAGGACATCGAGACCCTGCTGGGAATGCACGTCCACCTGCAGCTCTGGGTCAAGGTGCGGGAAAACTGGCGCAACCGGATGGATGATTTGCGCACGCTGGGATACGAGGATAAGGAATAAAAACAGGAGCCGCCCGGATACCCCGGACGGCTCTTTTTAGTGCTTTTTACGCTTTTGCTTCGGCTGGTTTTCCATGCCGAAGCTTTTTTCGGCCCATGTAAACAGCAGGGGATGCAGCCCCACCAGATAGAACATCGCCAGCGCTACGCCCAGCATCGCGCCGGTGTTGGTGCCCAGCAGGTCTTGCAGCCAGTGCCTCACAAGCGTGTAAAGACCCGCAAAGCCCACCAGCAGGCCGGAGAGCAGTCGCAGCAGCTTTACGCCCCAGCCGCAATCCGTGGTGAAGCGCACCTTGCGGCGCTCCAACAGCCAGCCGCACAGCATTCCCAGTACAGCACCAGCCGACAGGAAAAAATCCTTCTGCATCTTCACAGGGTCCACCAGCAGGGAACCGCCGGCGGCCCGGTCGGCGGGATAGCTCTTTGCCAGCACATACCAGAGGGACAGGCCGCAAAGGGCCGCACCAATGGCCGTTATCAGCAGATCGCGGTTTTGACCTTCATCCGCCCAGCGCAGCAGACGGGCCAGCAGAAAGGCGCACAACACGCCCGTGGCCGCGCCGACGAGTACGTCCTGCGGGGTGTGGACGCCCAGATAATTTCGGGAGAACATCACCAGCAAAATAGCCGCGCCGCAGACCCACGGCACCCAACGACGCTTTTTCCCCGCAAGGGCCAGACCGCCGAAGAACGCACCCGCCTTGCTGGAATGGCCACTGGGGAAGGAATACCCCGTGGCGGTGGAAAGGGCTTTCTCCACAGGATGGAGCGCCGGTTCCCGCACCCACGGGCGGTAAACGCAGAAGCCGAGCTTGAGCACGTTGTTGAGAAGGTCGCTGCCGTTGAGGGTAAAGAGCAGCCGTTGGCCCAGCTCCCGGCTGAAGCACCAGTAGACGATCAGCGTAACCGCCATGGGCAGCTCCGCCTTGCCCAGCTGGCTCGCCAGCAGAAAGAAGCCGTCCAGCGCGCCGGAAAGGCTTTCCCGCAGGCCTTGCAGCCCCAGCAGATATTGCAGATCCATCGCCGTCCCCGCCCTTTCTGGTTATTTGGTGTATTTGCCCCGGATGCGGGTCTGGGGAGCCAGCCCCGGCATGGAAGTGATGCTTCGGTTCTTGACCACGTTCAGCACCAGCCCGATACCGCCCATGTTGGTCACTAGGTTGCTGCCTCCGTAGCTGAGGAAGGGCAGCGGAATGCCGGTAACGGGCATCAGGCCTGTGGTCATGCCTACATTTTCGAATACGTGGAACAGCAGCATGGCCATCACGCCCAGAATCACCATCTGGCCGAAGCGGTCGGCAGTGTAGCGGGCCAGATACATCATCCGCAGGATGATGAGCAGGTAGACGATGACCACCGCCGCGCAGCCCACGAAGCCCCACGCCTCGCCGATGGTGGAGAAGATGAAGTCCGTCCAGTCTTCCGGCACGTAGTCCAGCTGGCTGAAGCTGCCCTGCACGAACATGCCCACGCCCTTCAGGCCGCCGGAGCCTATGGCGATCTTGGACTGGGTGACCTGATAGGTGGCGCTTTCGTCCACCAGCTCGGGGTTGATGAAGCTCAGGATTCGGGTCAGGCGGTAGTTGTCCGTGCCGGAGGCCATGGTAACGCCGTACAGCAGCGCCAGCGCGATCACGCCCGCCGCCAGAATGCCCACCAGTGTGCGGATACGGATACCGCCGAAGAACATCATAACGCCGAACACGAAGATCATGACCAGCACGGAGCCCATTTCGCCCTGCAAAAGCGTCAGGCCCCATGGGATCGCCATCAGCAGGATCAGCCGCATCGTGCCCTTCAGGTCGCCCATAGGATCGGTGTTGTTCTCCAGATATTTGGCGATGACGATGATACAGGCCAGCTTGACAAATTCCGAGGGCTGGATGGTGTAGCCCCAGATCAGGTCGGTCCATGCCTTCACGCCCTGCGCCTGATTGGACACCAGCGTAATCAGCAGCAGGCCGCAGGCCACGAAGTAGAACAGCGATGACCGCCGCCGGATAAATTCATAGGGGAAGTAGGTGATGACGCCGATGATGACCGGCGATATCAGGAAGAAGATGGACTGACGCAGACCGTAATAGGAGGCCACGATATAGTTCAGCAGGGTATCTTCCTCCGCAGAGGAAGTGGAGAACGTAGCGACGGAAACGGCCAGCACGCCGAAGGCCGCCAGCCCGAAGACCAGCAGCACCAGCGGCAGGTCGAAATGGGCCCGGGAGCGCCGGGACTCGTTGATCATCATGAGGGAAAAATCACGTCCTTTCCAACGGGCTTTTCCACATTGGAGTGGAAAAGCCGGTCAGTAACGGGAGGAGCGGTGGAACCAGCCGCGATGCGCCCGAGGCGACGGCATGGGCACATATTCGCCTAAAAAACGCAGGCAGATGCGCTCAACGGCCCGGCTGGCCGGGCAATCCGTTTCCATAAAGCTGTCGTGGCGGCACAGACATTCAGTGACCTTGGGGTCCTCGGGAATGTAGCCCAGCAGGGGAATATCCAGCGTGCTGGAGACGGTCTGGGGACTGTACATTTCGTTGCGGGCTACCAGCTTTTCCACCACCCGGTTTACGATCAGCATGGGGCGGGGCTTGCCCTCCGCTTCCAGCGCGGTCAGCACCCGTTCCGCGTCCCGGATGGCCACGTCATCCGGCGTGACCACCAGAATGCAATGGTCGCTGGCGGGGATCAGATTGCACAGCCCCCGATCCACGCCGGCGGGCGCGTCGGTGAGAATATAGCCGTAGCGCTTTTTCAGCTTGCGGATGATCCGTTCAAATTCTTCCGCATCCATATCCTTGGCCCGGGCACTTTGGGATGCGGGCAGCAGGGCCAGATTTTCATAACGGGTATGGCTGACCAGCGCGGAGCGCATTTTGCAGTCGTGGCGCACCACGTCCATCATGTCGTACACGACCCGGCTTTGCAGCCCCAGCACCATATCCAGATCCCGCAGGCCCAGATCCGCGTCCACGCAGCAGCAGTGCATACTCTTGCGGGCCAGCGCTACGCCCAGCGCCGCCGTCACCATGGATTTTCCCACGCCGCCCTTGCCGGACGCGATCAGCCAGGATTGACTCATGTTGGTTTCCTTTCCTCCTTGGGTTTTTGAGGCCGTTACGGGGCCAGCGTATTGCCGGACGGGAACACCACGTCCACCGAACGCAGGGTCTTCTGATCCATATACCAGCCCACAAATTCCCGGGCCGCGACCCCCGCCATACCGCCGGACAGGCCGCTGGGGATGAACACCGCCACGGCGATCTCCGGGTTTTCCTTGGGGGCCAGCATCACGAACCAGGCGTTGTTTTCCAGATCCAGCGTAGTGACCTCGGCGGTTCCTGTTTTGGCGCAGATGTCCTGCCGGTACTGCCAGTTGCGGAAGTAACGTTCAGCAGTACCGCTTTCGTCAACCACGCCCTCCATCCCCTTGAGGATGTAGGACAGGTATTCTGCCGTATTGGGGGAATCCTCGCCAAAGTCGTGCATCAGCGACGGGGTGCGCTGGCTGACAATGTCGCCCTCGGGGGAGGTGATGGAGTCCACGATGGTCAGATTGTACACCTTGCCGCCGTTGCCCAGCGCCGCCACGTAACGGGCGACGGCCGCCGGGGACACGGTGGTGATGGACTGTCCGATGGCCACCTGAATGGTCTGGCTGCCGCCCCACTTGATGTCGTTCAGGTAATTGTAGGTATCGCCGATCACCACCTGCAGGTGAACCATTTCCCGGGTCATGTTCAGCTCTTCCATCAGGATGGGGCGCATGGACTGCACCCAGTCCGCCTGATTGGTGTTGACGGCCATGTCCATCAGCCGCTTGACGCAGCGGTTCAGGCGCTCGTCGTCATAGGTGATGTTCCGGCTGGCGCCCTGATTGCGCAGGTGCTTCTTGATGGAGTTGAATACGATGATGGGCATGGACGTATCCTGCGAGGCTTCGTCCATGGCCTTGTCGGGGTCGTACAGGCTGGTCTGGCAGCCTACGACGCTGCGCACCTCGCCGGGCAGGTCGATGCCCGTTTTGCTGGTGAAGCCGAAGTTGGCGGCGTACTGGTACAGCCGGGTCTCGCCCAGCCGGTCGCCCAGCGTGTAGAAGAAATAGTTGCAGCTGTGGGAAAGCCCCTCCACGATGGTCTGGTACTGGTGCTTGTAGCGCTGGGATTCGGAGATCCAGCACTTGGGCGCGGTGGAAAGGTCGGAGTTGTATTTGGTGAAGTAGCCGCCGTCGGAGATGGTCTCGTTGGTGTAGAGCTTGCCGTCGATCAGCGCGCCAAGGCCGGAGACCATCTTGAAAATGGAGCCGGGGGTGCCGCGGGCGTGGATGTTGTAGTTCATCAGCACATTGCGGGTATCCGACAGAATCTCCCGGCTTTCCTTCCCCGCCGCCGTCAGGGCGTTCAGGTCGTAGGTGGGGTAGTTGGCCATGGCCAGCACCCGGCCTTCCATGTCGATGACCGTCATGGCGGCGCGCTGGGCCAGCGACAGGGGGTACTGCTCCCAGTTGCGGTTTTCAATGATGGACTTGTTCTTTTCCAGCCAGGTATTGTCCATCAGCTTCTTTTCCTGAGAGGTGCGCACCGAGGCCACGTTTTCGGCCAGCGCCCGTTCGGCCTGCTGCTGGTAGCTGGCCACGATGGTCAGCTTCACGTTGTTGCCGTCCTGCGGCTCGGTATAGCTCAGCTCCCGGGTGATCTTGCCCACCCGGTCGCGCTCCACCACCCGGTAGCCCTGCCGCAGATCGCTGTTCTGGGTCAGCCAGTCCTCCATGGAGGCTTCAATGCCGTCCACGCCGATGGTGTCGCTATATTTATAGCCTTTTTTTTGCAGCACCGACCACTTGTCGGCGGAGGGAATGGCCCCCATGTAGCCGATGACCTGCGCCGCCAGCGTGGAGCGGGGATAGACCCGCTTGGTGCCCACGGCGATCTCCATACCGCTCAGGGTCATGGACTTGGTCTCGATCTCGATCACAGTTTCGTAGGGCACGTCCTTGGCGATGACGATGGGCTGGGAGTTGAACAGGTTCATCTGCATTTCGGAGTAGACCGCCATGACCTTCAGCATGGTCTCCTCGTCCATGACCACGTCATCTACATAGGAACGTCCGGCGGCTTCGGCCTCTTGGCGGTTCTGTTCCAGCTCCGCCGCACTGTTGACGATCTTATAGCGCTTTTTCAGCCGCGTCATGGCGTCGGCGGCGGTGGGAACGCTGGTGACGGTGAAGTAGTTATTGTCCCGCCACTGGTTTTCCCGGGTCTGCAGGACGCTCTCACTGACCCCGGAACCGAAGTAAAATTCCCAATCGTTGGTGTTTTCGTTGCGGCGGATGACGAAGCTGACGGACAGCTCGTTACCGTTGTTTTCGATGATCTCAATGGCCTGCTGGATGGACAGGGTGAAGTTGCGGTATTGAGACTGGCTGTTCTGGCTGGCGTCCCGGTAAAAGGTAACGTTGTAGATGGGCTCGTCCTTGGCCAGAATGACCGCGTCCGCGTCGGTGATCATGCCGCGGCTGCCGCGAAGCACCACTTCGGTGGTGCGGCGGCTTTCCGCCTTTTCTTCATAGTCGGTGCTGGAGCGGAGCTGCAGCTCTGCCAGACCGCTGAACAGGTAGACGAACATGCCCAGAATGACCACCAGCACGAAAATGTACCGGCCGTTCAGGTTGTAGCCTTCCCGCTTTTCACGGCGGCCAAATCGGTTTCGCATGAGTAAAGACCTCCTTTCGGGGGCGATAAAAAGGGAAAGTGCGGCTTATCGGGCCTTTTTCAGCTTATAGACCCCCAGCCACCAGCGCACGGGGAATTGCAGCACCCCGGCCAGAAACGTGGAGTACAGTACGTCGATCAGGGCGCGCCGCCAGTGGCCCCCGTCCAGCGAAACGCCGCTTAAGTAGGTGTAAAGCAGATGGACGGCCTCAAAGACCGTCACACTGAGGGCCGCGCACAGGGGGGTGCGCAGGTGAGGGTTCCACTGGTTGGTTCGCCGGCCCAGCGTGCGTTCTTCTTCCAGCTTGCGCTCACTCTTGTCGGAGAAGACCAGCGCACTGAGCATGGCCGCTACGGGGTACAGGATCAGACTGATGTAATCCAGCATGGGGGTCATGATCTCGATCAGGTAGCCCACGGCCAGAGCCATGACGAAGGTGTACTTGCGGCCCAGCGCCACGGTGGCGATGGCGATGATCGCCAGCGCCAGATTGGGGGCTACGTCCGCGATGGAAAGGTATTCCGCCGCCGTAGCCTGCAAAAGGTAGGCCAGCAGCGTCAGAACGGCGACTTTCAGGGCTTTGGTAAACACGGTCAGTCCTCCTCTACCGACAGATCCAGCGGGGGAGCGGTCGGCGTGGGCGTGGCGGTGGGCGCCAGCGTGAAGCCGTAGCTGTTATCCGTCGCGCCGTTTTGCAGGCCGGAGGGCACCTTGTATTCATAGCTGTCGCCGCCGCTGGAGGAGGGCCCGGGCGTAGAGGCCGTCCCGGTGGGGGCGGGCGTTTCGTCGGGGGCCAGCGTAGGCTCCGGGCTGGGCGTGGGCGAGGGGGCCAGCTGGTAGGTGTCGCTGCCGATAAGCACCGTGGGCACGGGCAGGATGGTCTCCAGCGGCACCAGCGTCAGGGAGTCGGTGCTGGAGGAACGATCCTCCACGGCTTCGGCCTCCGGCTGGTAGCGCAGGACGATAACGTACTCGATGTGCTGGAAATCGGCGGAAGGCTCCACCACGATGTACTGCTTGTTGCTCTCCATGCCGCGGGTGCTTTCCCGCACGGTGCCGATGGGGATGCCCTTGGGGAAGGACATGCCGACGCCGGAGGTGACCACCTGATCGCCGGGGCGGGGCAGGTTTTCTTCCGGCAGGTAATACATGCGGCACATGGGCTGACCGTCGATGCCCAGCGTGCCCCGCACCGTGCCCTGATCTCGGGAAGTGGAGATCAGACCGGCGATGCTGGCCTCGCTGTCGATGATGGTACGCACGGAAGCGCTGGTAGTTTTGGTGTTGTAGGTATAGCCCACCAGAGCACCGTTCATGGTGACGGCCATGTAATCCTGAATGCCGTCCCGGGTGCCCTTGTTGATGGTGAAAACGGAAAAGTAGTTGCCGCTTTCCCGGCCGATGACCGTGGCCACCAGTGGATTGAGCTGTTCGTTGTCGGAAACCTCGTCAAACAGGTTCTCGTAGACGCTGAGCTTGTGCTGTAATTCCTCCGCGAGCATCGCCTGATAGGTGAGCTGCTCGTTCTCCTGCCGGAGATTATTATACTCCAATTCCAGCCGGGAGCGCAGTTTCAAGGTGTAAAAATAATCGCTGATCCAGTTGACCACGGAAGCAAAGCCGCTTTGCAGGGGCGTGACGACGGCGGCAACGCCGTTTTCCGGGATGGCCAGCATTTCGTTGCCGGTGATGAGCTTGAGCAGGTGAGTGCCCGCCAGCCCCATGAGCGCCAGCACGCACAGCACGATCATCACATTGCGCAGGATGTGTTTGCCTCGGCTGTCGCCGCTCTTGCGCCGCTCTTTTTTGGGTACCTTCAGCTTCATGGGTTCACCTCCGGGTATTGAGCAAAGTCAGAAGGGTCAAACACCCCGTCAGAATTCATGCAGGAAGCTGGTGCGGCCCAGATGCTGCAGAAGGTCGTAGTTTTCAATGATGTTGCCAAGGCCCAGCGCCGCGCAGTCCGTCGGCTCCTTGGACAGGAGCACCGGGATGCCCAGCTCGCTGGCGATCATCTGATCCATGCCGTAGAGCAGGGAGCCGCCGCCGGTCAGGTAGATGCCATGGTGCATCACGTCCGCCGCCAATTCCGGCGGGGTGCGCTCCAATACCCATTTGATGGCCCGCAGGATGGCCTGACAGGGTTCCTGAATGGCTTCATAGATCTGGGTGGAGGTGATCTCCGTGGTCTGGGGCAGGTTGGTGACCATGTCCCGGCCCCGGATACGGGCCCGGCGCTCGCCGTGCAGGGGCAGGGCGGAGCCCAGATCCAGCTTGACCTCCTCGGCAGTGCGGTCGCCGATCATAATGTTAAATTCCCGCTTGATGTAGTTGATGATGGCTTCGTCCATTTTGACGCCGCCAACGCGGATGGAATGGCTGATGACCACGCCGCCCAGCGAGACCACGGCCACGTCGGTGGTGCCGCCGCCGATGTCCACCACCATGCAGCCGTTGGGCTCAAATACGGGAAGACCGCAGCCCAGCGCCGCAGCGAAGGGCTTTTCCACCAGAAAGACCTTGCGGGCCCCGGCGTACTTGGCGGCTTCACCCACGGCCCGCCGCTCGATGGCGGAAATGGAGCAGGGATAGCTTAAAAACAGCCGGGGCCGGAGCAGATAGCTGGAGCCGATGGCCTTGCGCATAAAGAACTGTATGAGAATGCCTGTCATGTCAAAGTCGGTGATGACGCCCTCCCGCATGGGACGGACGGCCATCACGCCATCGGTGGTGCGGCCCAGCATGATTTTCGCGTCGTCGCCCACGGCGCGCACCTTGCGCTCGTTGGTGGAGTCCACCACCACGATGGTGGGTTCGTTGATGACGATGCCTTTATGACGGACGTAGACCAGCGTATTGCTGGTACCCAGATCAACGCCCAGATCGTGCGCTACAAAGCCCACGGAATCACATCCAATCTATTGTCAGTATGAAAGTCGTTTTTTAGCCCAGCAATTTCCAGCCCGCTTCCCGCAGCATCCGCGCCACGGTCTCCAGCGGCAGGCCGATCACGTTGGTGGGGCTGCCGTGAATGGAGCGGACGAACGCACCCGCCCGGCCCTGCACCGCATAGGCACCGGCCTTATCCAGCGGCTCGCCGGAGGCGGCGTAACGCAGGATCTCGTCTTCGTCCAGCTCGGCGAAGCAGACCTCTGTGCCGCAGACCTCCTCCCGAAGGGTTCCGTCCGGCAAAAGCAGGCAAACCCCGGTATACACCCAGTGACTTCTGCCGCTGAGCAAACGGATCATCCGCGCTGCGTCGGCTTCGTCTACAGGCTTTCCCAGCACTTCATTTTCCACACAGACCAGCGTGTCCGCCGCCAGAACGGTCCGCCCCGGCAGACGGGCGGCCACTTCCTCGCCCTTGCGCCGCGCCAGCACCCGCACCCGCTCCTTGCCGGAGCCGGTCACGTCGTTTTCTTCCGCCCGGGAAGGGATCACTTCAAAGGGAATGCCCAGCAGGGACACCAGTTCCAGTCGTCTGGGGGAAGCCGAGGCCAGCACCAGCGGCTGAAATGCGGAACGTTCCATCCGAAGATCCTCCTTTGCGGCAGCTGAAAAGTCTGCTTAACAACTTATTATAGCATAGTTTCCAGAATTGGAAAAGGCGCAGGCTGAATGTTACAGGATGCACCCGCTTTATTAGTGGCATCGGAATTTTTCCGTACTGCTGCGGGCAGTTTCTGCATCGCTGTCTTCATTAACATTGCGCTTTCTGTCGATTTTCCTATTGATTTACTTTTATCAACGGCCTATACTCTTCGAAAAAGGAGGTCGTTCCCATGAAAAAATATTTTTGCTGGTTCTAGTACTCGTCTGTCTATTTTCAGTAGCCATGGCAGAAGAAACCGATTTAGAGTTTGTCTCCAAAATGGATTATGTTCTTGAACTCCCGGACGTGATTCGCAAGGGAGCCTATTCTGGCAAAACCGTGAATGGCATTCCGAACGGTTTTGGTGTTTTTGAAACGACCAATTCTTCCGGCATAAATTGGCACTATATCGGTCAATGGGAAAATGGGGAAATCAAAGGTGACGGCGGAATGTATTGGGATAATGGACGCGAAGAAATAGGAATATTTAAAGAAAACAATCTGCTTTGCGGCACCATTCGCGACGGAACGGGCAACTACGCATGGATTAACTATGAGCCAAACGAACACGGCCATTATGAAGCGAAAGAATACCGTGATGATGGAAGTATACGTTGCGAATGCTGCATCGACCCGGATAACGGACTGTACCATAAAGGAACAATTTACACCAAAGACGGGAAAGTGTTTTTCTCCGGCGAATTTGGAGAAGGATTCGATTGGAATCTAATGTATGTCCGATAATTGCAAAGGGAACAGCTTAGATCGTTTATTTAATAGAACATCATCACGGGAAGGGCAGGGTCAATTCTTTTGCGAGCCTGCTCGGCTGTCATGAACGGCGGCAGGATGCACCCGCGCAAAATTCCGTCTCTGTTTGCGGAAAAGCTTGCTTTTTCCTTGAGAGAATGGTAAGATAACATGTACATTCGCTAAGGAGGGACCCCAGATGACCGCTATGCAGTGGATCGTAGGCATTTTGCTTTTGATATCCGCCCTGATCTTGGTCGTGTCTGTTTTGCTGCAGAGCAGCGAAAGCAGCGGCATCGGCGCCGTGAGCGGTGCTGCCGAGACCTTTTTTGGGAAGAATAAGGCCAAGGGCATGGAAGCGAAGCTGGCGCTGACGACGAAGATTTGCGCTGGTGTGTTCGTCGCGCTTTCCATCGTTCTGATGTTCTTGGGCTGAAAAAACAAAAGGCCTGTCAAACCGCCGCTTCGAAAGATGCGGCGGTTTTGCTTATGCCCAAAGCGCGCCGTTTCAGGACAGGGGCCGCCATTTGACACTCCCTGCCTTTTTTGATACACTGACCCATGCAAAAAAGAGCGGAAAATCGGGGCTTTTGCCGTTTCCCGCCCAACCCGTCCGCCCGGCGGACGGCCCGAAAGGAGTCCCGGAAATGACTTTGGATGTAATGCTCAACGAGCGGGAATGGCGGAAGGAACACCGGCCCGGCTGGCTGCTGCTGGTCTCGGCGGCGGCGATCTACGCCGCCACGCTGTTTCTGTATCATTATGAGATGCAGTTTTCCTTGACCGATCTGGCGGTTCACGCCAACATCGCGGCGGATTTCGATTTTACCGACCTGCACTCCATCACCAGCCGTCTGGCCTATCCCCTGTGGCATTTGATGACCAGCTGCGTCTATCAGCTGGGGCTTCCCATTGAATGGGCCGCACCGGTGATCTGCAGCCTGTGCAAGGTACTGACCTTCGTGTTGACCCAGCGGGTGCTGGTGGGCCTGTGCCGGGGCAAGGTGAAGGAAAACACGCTCACACTGGCGGCGGTGCTGGTCAACGTGGTGACGGCGGTGTTCATCCCCGGCGTGAACGACCGGGTGTACCGTGGCTTTGGCTATACCATCGGCTCCCCCAACGTGTGGCACAACCCCACGCAACAGGCGGTGCTGGTCTCCGCGCTGATGGTGCTGCCCCTTCTGTGCCATTGCTGGTATGAGTTTGAACGGCGCTACCCAGAGGAAGGCGAGAAAACGCTGCTGCCCTGGGGAGAGGTGATCCTGCTGGCGGTCTTTCTGATGGGCAGTCTGGCCTGCAAGCCCACCTTCCTGCAGGCGCTGATTCCGGCGGCGTTTGTGATGTTTTTGGTGGAGCTGTGCCGCCGCCCCCGCTGCTGGCGCTATTTCGGGCAGATCGTGCTGGCGTTCGTGCCTGCGGTGGCGTATTTTCTGCTGCAATACCTGTACTACACCGGCGTAGTGGTGGAATATACCAGCGGCGTGGAGTTCGGCGTGACGTTGGACAGCTTCCTGAGTATGCTGCGCTCCACGGTGATGATGTCCGTGTTCCCGCTGTATGCCATCGTGTGCTGCTATAAAAAAGGAATGTTCAAGGATCGGATGCTGGTGCTGGCCCTGCTGATGGTGTTTTTCAGCCTGCTGGAGGGCATGGCCTTCCGGGAAACCGGCCTGCGGGAAGGCCACGGCAACTTCACTTGGGCCGCCAATTCCAGCTCCTTTGTGCTGTGGGTCGTCATGGCGGGCATTTTCCTCCGGGAGTTCGTTTCCGGTCTGAAGGCCAAGACTCTGTCCTCCGGACGGAAGGTCGCCTATGCTGTCGGCTTTGCGCTGATGGGCTGGCACGCGGCTTCGGGCGTGTACTACCTGTATTTCCTGCTGAGCACGGGAAACGCTTTTTGATCGTCCCTTCGCCGAATGAATAAGGAGGGCTTTCCATGAAAGAAGAAAAAAAGCTGTCCCGGCAGGAAGCGGCCGTGCGCCTGTGCGCCGCCTCCATGGTGCTGTATACGGTGTGGCTGCTGATCCCGGCAATTCAGACCACGGGCCGGGCCATGACCGGCTGTGCGGCAGTGGCGCTGTTTGGACTGGGTGTTTTGCTGGACTGGGAATATTTTCGGGCCCACTGGGCGCTGCTGGTGGGACAGGCGCTTTGCGCGGCCTGTGCGCCGCTGATCCTGTATTTTTTTCTGGAACGGGGCGGCACGGGGTTCGCCGGATTTTACGTGCAGAACGTCATGCTCTGGTTCCCGCTGATCTATCTGTCCTACAGCCGTCAAAAGAACGACCCTCGCCTGTGGCGGTACTGGAAATGGGCGCTGCTGGGGGCGATGGCGCTGACCACCCTGACCACCATCGGCTGGCTGATCGAGGGAATGCTCCGGGGCGGCAGGATCTACGCCTATTCCCGTTCGCTGGGCTATGCGGAGCCGGGGCGGGAAGCCTATTTGAAGGAATTGATGCTGCGCAATATCGGCGGCTATGATTTCGTCTATGCCACGGTGGTCTCCCTGCCCTTTACCTGCGTGGGCATTTCGGAAAATCGCGGCTGGAAACGGGCGGGCTTTACGGCCTTTCTGCTGGCGCAAGCCGTCATGGTGATGCTGAGCCAGTACACCTACGCCATGGTATTCACCGCGGCCATTCTGGCGGTGGAACTACTGGCGCTGATCCTGCGGAAGCTGGCAAAGCTGAAAACGGGCCCGTCGCTGCTGTGGGCGCTGGTTCCGTTAATGTTGGTGTTCCTGTTCCGGGTGCCGTTGGTCAATGCGGCTGCTGCCTTCTGCGACGCAAAGGGCTTGAGCAGTGTGTCCCACAGTCTGCATCAGCTGCTGACTGCCTTGGAGGGCGGCGCACTGGAAGGGGAAAATCGCTTGAGCCATTACCGTGTTGCGTGGGAAGGATTCTGCGCTTCGCCGCTGGTGGGCTCGCTTCTGGGCGGCACGAAGCAGTTAAGTCAGCATAGCGAGGTACTCGATCTGCTGTCCGGCTTGGGTGTTTTGGGCACGGCGGTCTTCCTGACCATGGAGGGCGTTATGCTCTGCGGGGGACTGAAAGGCCTTCGGCAAAGTCCCTGCCGGGCACAGGTCTGGACGGCGTTCTGCGCATTTGCAGCAGTCGCCGCCTTGGGAACTGTCTTTTACAGCCGGGATGTGTTTCTGGTGCTGGCGGGTGGATCATCCGGGATTCTCACTGCACCAAAGAAAAAGGCATAAAGTGACATATGAAAAGGACAGTCTGCGTTTCCGCAGACCGTCCTTTTTGTGTTCCGAAAAGGGTGCGCAGCACCGAGGGTCGAGGACACCGCACAGCGGTACCGCAAGCCCGAAGCCCACGACGCGCAAGCAGGGTGGGCCGCATTAAGGGTGCAAAGCACCGAGGACGAGCACGCTGCACAGCAGCAGCGCAGTCCGAAGCCCGCAACTCCCCCGCAGGGGGTGGAGCGGGCCGCAAACGATCAGGCGTCCCGATAGCCGTTGGGGTTGTTTTTCTGCCAGCGCCAGCTGTCGCGGCACATGTCTTCCAAGGTCTTTTCCGCCGTCCAGTGCAGCAGTTCCTTGGCCTTGGACGGGTCGGCATAGCAGGTGGCGATATCGCCCGGGCGGCGGGGAGCAATGCGATAGGGAATCTCAATGCCGTTGGCCTTTTCGAAAGCCTTGACCATGTCCAGCACACTGTAGCCCACACCGGTGCCCAGATTGATGATCTCGCAGCCGTGATGATCTGCCAGATAGTTCACCGCAGCCACGTGACCCTTGGCCAGATCCACCACGTGGATGTAATCCCGCACGCCGGTGCCGTCGGGGGTGTCGTAATCGTCGCCGAAAACACTGAGCTGCTTGAGCCGCCCGGAAGCGACCTGCGTGATGTAGGGCATCAGATTGTTGGGAATGCCCACGGGATCCTCGCCGATCAGCCCGCTTTCATGCGCGCCGATGGGGTTGAAGTACCGCAGCAGCGCCACGGACCAGTCCGGATTGGCAAAGGCCACGTCCTTGAGAATCTGCTCGATCATGTATTTGGTCCAGCCGTAGGGATTGGTGCAGCCCATGGAGCGCATGTCCTCCCGGAAGGGAACCTCCTCGCACAGGCCGTATACCGTGGCCGAGGAGCTGAACACGATGCGCTTGACGCCGTAGCGGCGCATACACTCGCACAGTGTCAGGGTAGTGTCCAGATTGTTGCGGTAGTATTCCAGCGGCTTGGAAACGCTTTCGCCTACGGCCTTATAACCCGCAAAGTGAATGACCGCGTCGAAGCGTTCCTTTTCGAAAATGGCATTCATGACCTTTTCGTCGCTTACGTCCGCTTCGTAGAAGGGAATGTCCTGACCGATGATGGTTTTCAGCCGATCCAGCACCTTGGGACTGGCATTGTAGAAGTTGTCCACGATCACCGGCTGGTGCCCTGCGCTGACCAGCTCCACACAGGTGTGGGAGCCGATAAACCCGGCGCCGCCGGTCAATAGAATCTTCATGGGTGTGTTCCTCCTTGGTAGAGTGTGCGGATGAACCGCAACGGGAGAAGAACCAAAAGGGACGATTTTGTTCGACAGAACGCCTGTGCCGGGATGGAGTGCAGACAGCGGCGGGCAACCGGCGCTTTTCAGCCCGGCATTCATTGACCGACCAGACCGGCGAACCGTGACCCCTTCCGGGTCACGGCGGTAAAACCCCGGCCAACCAGCTTTTCTACGAGCAGCCTCGCGCCCATCGGGCGCAAAGTGGGGTACAGGCCACAGCAGCCCATCGGCGAATAACGGGCGCTGCAACTCAACCGGCGTGAAGCTACACCAGACCGGCGAGCCGTGACCCCTTCCGGGTCACGGCGGTAAAACCCCGGCCAACCAGCTTTCCCCCCGAGTACCCTGCGCGGCATCGCCGCGCAGTCCGGGTTGCAGGGGCACTGCCCCTGCTTAGAAGAGGTGGGAGGGGTAGACGCCGGCGTCGTGCATCTTTTTCAGCTCGGCCTGAACGTAGGGCTTGTCTTCCTTGTAGGTCACGCCAAACCAGACCGCATCAGTCTTGAGCATGTCTACCTTCAGCCCTTCCTCGTGCATCAGCTGATCCACCAGTACGGGCAGCACATATTCGGCCTTCATCTCGTCGGGAGACAGACTCTTCATAAACTTGATAAAGTACTTCTCCGCTTCCTGCAGAAGCCACGGCGTGAAGCCGAAGAAGTTCATGCTCACCAGTGCGTCGGGATCCAGAATCACGCCGTTTTCGTCGTTCTCGGTGTCGCGAATGGTGCCGTCCGGGAAGGGCTTGATCTTGTAGGTCTCGGTAACGCTGACCAGATGGTTGTGCTCGTCGGTCTTGCAGACGCCGCGGGTCACGTGGCCGTTCTCGCTGACGGTGTTCTTCAGATAATAGCCCACCATGCAGGCCTGCTTTTCGGGAGCCAGCTTGCCCAGATGCTCCACCATGATGCCGTAGCCGGGCACGCCGTAGTAGTCGTCCGCGTTGATGACGGCGAAGGGCTCGTGAATCAGCTCCTTGGCGGACAAAAGCGCCTGAACGGTGCCCAGCGGTTTGGTGCGCTCGGCGGGAACGGTGCAGCCCTCGGGCAGATCGGTCAGTTCCTGATAGGCGTACTCCACGTGAACCTTCTTGGCCACCAGATCGCCGATCTGCGCCTTGAACTGCGCTTCAAAGCTGTGCTTGATGATGAAAACGACCTTGGTGAAGCCGGCCTTGACCGCGTCGTAAATGGAGTAGAGCATCAGCGCTTCGTTGTGGGGACCCATGCCGTCGATCTGCTTGTTGCCGCCGTAACGGGAACCCATACCGGCAGCCATGACAACCAACGTCTTATCCATCCTTGTTTTCCTCCTTGAAAGTAACGATACTTCATGGATTTATTTCCAACCCGTTGCGGAAACGGAGTGAAAAACGGAGTTAAAGCGCCTTGCGCAGAAATGCGTCCTGATCGGGACGGTGCTTGGACGGGGGAAGATCGAGTCCATCGCCTCGGCCTTCCCGCGCCTCCATACGCATCTGGGGGCAGTCGCATTGCTTGTCGCCGAAGCCCTCGGTGCTGTCCCGGCGGAAGAAAATGGTAAACGTGCGCAGAAGCAGCTTAAAATCGTAGCTCAGGGTGAAGTTTTCGATGTAGAGCAGGTCCAGAATGGCCTTGTCCTTGGGGGAGGTGTTGTACTTGCCCTCGATCTGGGCCAGCCCGGTCAGCCCGGCTTTCATGCGCTGGCGGTAGCGGAACTCCGGCACTTCCCGGGTGTACTTTTCCACATTTTCCAGCATTTCAGGCCGGGGCCCCACCAGACTCATTTCCCCCCGGAGCACGTTGATCAGCTGGGGCAGCTCGTCGATGCGGTACTTGCGCAGGAAGCGCCCAATGGGCGTGATGCGGTCGTCGCCCTCCCGGGCGGACAGGGAATCAGCCTGCCGCTGGGGATCGTCTTCGTACATGGTGCGGAATTTGATGATCTCAAAGACGTTGCCGTTGATGGTGGCCCGCTTCTGCCGGAAGAAGATGGAACCGTTGCCCGCCAGCTTCAGCGCCGCCGCCGTCGCCAGCAGAATGGGACTGAGCAGGATCAGCCCCGCCAGGCTGAAAACAATATCGAAGGCACGTTTTAGGAAACGCTGCATCAGCGTCATTTCCGTGCGGTGAATGTGCAGAAAGGGCGTGTCGTCCAGCACGGTACTTTCCGCGGTGGAGATGATCACATCCTCCAGCTCGGCCATGAGGTACATACTCTTGTTGTACTGATAACAGAAGGCTTCCAGTGCGCCTTCCTCCGTGTCGGGCACGCCCGCCAGAAAGATGGTGTCGTGCTCCAGAATGGTCTCGTGTACGTCCGGGCACTGGTAGTGGATCACTTCGCTGAGCCGGTAGCGCTGGGGGAAAGATCTCAGCTTGACCGCCACGTGCTCCGCCAACGCCTGCGAGGAGGTGACGATCAGGCAGCGCCGGGGCGGATTGATGCGGAAATAAAAGAAATAGGCCAGCGAAATAATGAGGTAGATCAAAAGGATCTGCAGTGCAAAGGCACACATCAGCAGATAAAAATCCTCGCCCCACAGGGTCAGCGTGGCGTTGGCCTCCGGGTTTTGAGGATTCACGTTCATGATCTGCAAAAAGAGGTAGGAGATCGCGTCCGTGAAAAAAGTGGTCAGCGACAGACTGGCAAAGACGGAACGCTTGAGCTTGCGGCCGATCTCAAAACCGCCGTACACCATGGTCAACCCAAAAAGACATACCGCAAACACACCCATGGTGGTGGCCGCGGTACGGCTCAAATTCAAAAGCTGGGGATTGCTGATGGACAAAAGTCCAAAAAAAGAAACGAACAACCCAATATATAACAGCGCCTGAAAGATCAGCCGCGTCAGTTGTGTGCGGTAAAAACGGCTCTGGTGCATATCCGCCTCCGTCAGGGAAACCGCATAGGCCTCCACTTTATGTACAGGATACGATTGTTAGCATAACACGGTGAACCGGGCCTGTCAACGCTGGGAAAAAGTTGGACAATATTTTCTCCGTTTCCTCCATGGAGGGGCTGTCTCTTTCCTTTGGGAAGCGATTTATGTTATAATCATTACGGCCCGCTCCACCCCCTGCGGGGGAGTTGCGGGCTTCGGGCTTGCGGTACCTCTGCGCGGTGTCCTCAGCCCTCGGTGCTGCGCACCCTTTGATGCGGCCCGCTCCACCCCCTGTGGGGGGAGTTGCGGGCTTCGGACTGCGCTGCCGCTGCGCGGTGTCCTCAACCCTCGGTGCTGCGTACCCTTGATGCGGCCTGCCCCGCTTGGCGGTATGCCGTTCCCTTCATTGAATGATGGATATTTTGCGTTTGAAAGGCGGTTTTTGCATGAGCGCTACCCGTTCTTTTTTCATTGGAAAAGTGCCCATTGGCGGCGGCGCGCCGGTGAGCGTGCAGAGCATGACCAATACGGACAGCCGGGACGCTGCGGCCACGCTGCAGCAGATTCGGGAGCTGGCGCAGGCCGGGTGCGACATCGTGCGTCTGAGCGTGTACGATGAGGACTGCCTGAAAGCGCTGCCCGCCATTGTGGACGGTTCGCCGGTGCCGTTGGTGGCGGATATCCACTTCCGGGCCGATCTGGCGGTTGGGGCCATCGAGCGGGGCGTAGCCAAGGTGCGCATCAACCCCGGCAATATCGGCGGCATGGAAAAGGTGCGCCGGGTGGCGGACTGCGCCCGAATGCATCATGTGCCCATCCGCATCGGCGTGAACTCCGGCAGCATCGAGAAGGATATTCTGCGCCGGGAGGGCGGCGTGACCGCCCGGGGAATGCTGGACAGCGCCCTGAGCCATGCCCGTCTGCTGGAAGAAGCCGGTTTTCATGATATTGTGCTGTCCCTGAAGGCCAGCAGTGTGCCGCTGACGGTAGCGGCCTACGAGCTGGCGGCGAAGGAGACGGATTATCCCCTGCATGTGGGCGTGACCGAAGCAGGCCTGCCGGGCTCGGGCAACATTAAGAGCGCTATCGGCATTGGGGCGCTGCTGCTGCAGGGCATCGGCGATACGGTGCGCGTATCTCTGACGGGCAGCCCCATCCCTGAAGCTCAGGCGGCCATTGACATCCTGCGGGCCTGCGGATTGCGGAAAAGCTATGTGAACGTGGTCAGCTGCCCCACCTGCGGCCGCACCGGCATCGACGTGGCGGCCATCGCCCGCCGGGTGCAGGAAGAACTTTCCGACATTCGCGTGCCCATGACCGTGGCGGTGATGGGCTGCGTGGTCAACGGCCCCGGCGAGGCCCGGGAGGCGGACGTGGGGCTGGCCGGCGGCGGCCTGAGCGCGGCGGAGAACGCCGGAGGCGAGGGCGGAGCCTACGCCGTGGGCGCGCTGTTTGAAAAAGGAAAAGCACCCCGGCGCATCGAGGGCGATCTGGCGGGACAGCTGATCGCCCGGGCCCGGGAGATCGCCCGGGAACGGGAAGGAAAAACGGAATGAGGCTGGAAGCGGTGGGGAAAAGGGCCGGGGTTGGAGCGGCGGCCTGTGCACTGGCGGCTGCAGGTCTTTTGTCCTGCCTGCTCCGCTGGAGCGCCGATACGACCCATTCGGCGGCCATGCTGCTGTTGGCCGGACTGCTGTGGGCGGCTGGAAAAGCCGTCTTTTCGGAGAAAGACAGGCGGCTTCTGCGGTTTTCGCTGGCGTTCGGGCTGATTTTCGCCTTTTGCCAGCTGCTGGGGGCGCGGCTGGACAGCGCCGGAACGGTGCAGAGTGGCGGATTGCTGTTGCTGGCGGCGAGTCTTGCCTGTGCTCCCGCGGCAGGGGGACTGTTTCTTCTGCTGGTGAAGGGAACGGCTGGCACTGCCACTGCTTCCAAAGAAGACGCGTCCACGCCCAAACGGACGTTCTGGATGACGTTTGCGGCGCTGCTTGTGTGCTGGCTGCCCTATTATCTGGCCTATTTTCCCGGTATGTTCAATTATGATTCAGCGGGGGAAGCGGCGCAGTTTACCACAGGACAGTACAACGGAGCTTTTCCGCCGCTGCATACGCTGCTGCTGGCGGCGTTTTACCGGCTGGGCGGCGCGATGGGCAGCTATAACGCGGGGATCGCCCTGTATACGGCTGTTCAGGCCTGTACGGTGGCGGCTGCGCTGGCTTATGCCAACGCAATGCTGTGCCGTCTGGGTGTAAAATGCGGCTTTCGTATCGGGCTGGCGACGGCCTACGGTCTGCTGCCCGGATTTCCGCTGCTGGTGATGTCCACCACCAAGGACTTGTTTTTCTGCGCGGCGCTGTTGCCCCTTCTTTGCCTGTTGGCGGAGGGACAGCGGGAGCCGAAACGGCTGAAAAAGCGGGGCTATGCCGTTGCAGTCGTTGCTTTGACGGCTTTGAGCTGCCTCTTGCGGCCCAACGGCGTTGCGGCCATGGCAGTGGCGCTGGTCTCCGGCTGGTTTCTTCTGCCCAAAGAAGGGCACAGGCGTTACGCGGTGCTGCTTCTGTGCGGGATAATCGGATTTGCCGGGGCCAATCAGGGCATGAAGGCGGCGCTGCATCCCAGCAAGACCGGCCTGCGGGAGCTGCTCAGCGTGCCGCTGGCGCAGGTCTCCCGGGTGTACGTCCGGCAGCAGGAAGAACTGACGGAAACCGAAAAGGAAGAAATTTTTTCCTTTATCCCGGATGCGCAGCGCTATCAGCCCCATCTGGCGGACGGCGTGAAGCGCCATACCGCCGTGGGCATGAGCACGCTGCCGCAATTTCTGGAGCTGTACGGGCGGCTTTTGCGGCAATATCCTGCGGATTTCGCGGATGCGTGGGCGTATCTCACCAAGGGCTACTGGCACCTGGACGATACCACCCATCTGGACATCTATGCGGAGCGGGGCGGACACGGCTACATGGAGACCGCCGCCCAGCCCGGATACGGCGTGAGCCGCGCTTCTCTGTGGCCCGGACTGATGGAAGAAATGGATCGGCTGTTTGTGGAAAACGAATACCGCCGGATCCCGATTTTGTCCGCACTGATAGAACCGGCCTTCTGGTGCTGGCTGTTCTTCGGGGCGCTGTGGCTGGCGGTTTTTCGGCGGAACCGGGGAGCGCTTCTGTTCGGTTTGCCCCTTGCGGGTATTTATCTGACGCTGCTGTTTGGGGCTTGCGCGTATCTGCGCTACGCTTTGCCGCTGGCATTGGGCGCGCTGCCGCTGATCGGTCTTTTACTGGCTCACCCCCCTGAAAACGGAAAGGGAACGAACGAATGAACAAAACGGAAATGCTGCAGGCCCTGGAGGCGGCGGTGCCCTCCCTGCAGGGAAAGCTGCACATCGAGCGGGTCCTGTACAAAAAAGCGGCCAATAAGGCCTATATGAGTTTCCTGTGCGACGAACTGGTGCGGGAAAATGATTTCCTGCAGGTGGAGCGCACCCTGAAGGAGCTTTTTCCGCAGGTGAACGTAGCCCTGCGTATCGCCAGCCCGGGGCTGGGAGAGGACTTTCTCGGTCATTTGGACAAGTATAAGTCCGTGCTGACGGATTTTCTGCGCCGCCAGAGCCCGGCGCTGCTGGCGTGGCTGGACGACGTGGGCTGGAGCATGGAAAACGGACGGATCCTTTTGACCTGCCCGGATAATATCTCCATGCAGTATTTTGCCTCCCATCAGCTGGACAGGCGGGTGGCCCAGTGCATCTATGATATTTTCCGAGTGAAGGTCACGGTGGGCCTGACGGTCTGCGGCGAGCGGGAAGCCTGGACGAAGAAAATGCGGGAGGAACGGGGATTCTCCTTCTCGCCTGCGCTGGCGGGGGGCTTCGACGGCTCCGGCGCGTCCGGCGGCATGGAAGAACCGCCCCCGTGGGACGACGCGGTGCTGGACGCGCAGGCGGCTGCCATGGGTGTCCCCGGGGCCGCTCCTGCCGCCCCGGCCCCCGCGCCGAAGCCAAAGCCCAAGGCGGCTCCCGCGCCGAAACCGGCCTATACGCCGCCGCCCAAGCCGGACAGCCGCTACCCCGTGCTGAAGGGACGCGCCATCGGCGACAAGCCGGTGGACATCGGGGAGCTGGCGGAGGACAGCGGCATTGTGGTCATCGAGGGCACCGTGACCGGCGTAAACGAGCCCAAGGAACTGAAGGGCGGCGAAACGGTGCTGGTGACCTTCGCCGTTTACGACCTGACCAGCACGATTTACTGCAAGGCTTTCTATCAGTACCGCATGAAGCGCCGGGGCATGGGCGAGGAGCCGGTGTCGCCCACTGACGAGGAGCGCCAGCGGGTGAAGGAGCAGGTCGATCAGATCAAAAACGGCATGCGGGTCCGTCTGCGGGGCGACTGCCGCATGGATACCTTTTTGGGTGAACTGTCCATCGGCGTGCGGGATATGCAGCAGATGCCCAAGGTGGAGCGCATGGACAACTGCGAGGAAAAGCGCATCGAGCTGCACATGCACAGCCAGATGTCCACCATGGACGCTACCGCCGAAGCCGCCCAGCTGGTGGCCACAGCGGCCCGGTGGGGCCATCCTGCCGTGGCCATTACGGATCACGGCTCTGCGCAGGCCTTCCCGTCGGCCTTCGGCGCGGCGAAGAAAAACAACATCAAGCTCATCCCCGGCGTGGAGGGCTATCTGGTGGATATGGTGCCCATCGTCAAGGACGCGGACGACCGGCTCCTTTCCAGCCCCATTGTGGTGCTGGACTTCGAGACCACCGGCCTTTCCACGGTTCACGACCGCATCATCGAGGTGGGCGCGGTCAAGCTGGTGGACGGCCAGATCGTGGACGAACTCAGCTTCCTGTGCGACCCGGGCGTGCCGCTGAAACCAAAGATCACCGAGATCACCGGCATTTCCGACCTGATGCTGCAGGGCAAGGAAAGCCCGGCGGAGGGCGTGACCAAGCTGCTGGCCTTTATCGGCGACGCGGCGGTAGCGGCCCATAACGCTTCTTTCGATATCGGCATGCTCAACGCCGAATGCGAGCGCATGGGCATTTCGTTCCACGCGCCGGTGCTGGATACGCTGACCTTCGCCCGGCGGCTGTACCCCAATCAGAAGAGCTACCGGCTGGGCGCGCTGTGCCGTCAGCTGGGCGTGAGCCTGAAAAACGCCCACCGGGCCGTCCATGACGCGGCGGCCACGGCCCAGTGCCTGATCAAAATGTATGAGGGCGCGGCGGAAAAGGGCGCGAAGACCCTGCAGGATCTGGATCAGGTCATTGAAGGACAGAGCATGGGCGAAAGCTATCACATCATCCTTTTGTGCAAGACCCAGAAGGGCATGCAGAACCTGAACCATCTGATCTCCGATAGCAACGTCAGCTATTTCTACCGCCATCCCAACATGCCCCGGTTCGATATTGAAAAGTACCGGGAGGGGCTGATCATCGGCAGCGCCTGCGAGGCGGGCGAGCTGTTCCGGGCCGTGGCCGCCAACCGGCCCGACGAGGAGATCGAGCGCATCGCCGCCTTCTACGACTATCTGGAGATCCAGCCCATCGGCAACAACGCCTTCATGCTCCGGGAGGGCATGGCGGAAAGCGAGGAGCAGCTGCGGGACTTCAACCGCCGCATCGTGGCGCTGGGCGAGAAGCTGGGCAAGCCGGTGGTCGCCACCGGCGACGTTCATTTCCTGAACCCCGAGGATTCCATCTACCGCACTATCATTCAGGCCGGTCTGGGCTTTGAGGACTGCGACAACCAGCCGCCCCTGTATTTCAAGACCACGCAGGAAATGCTGGATGAGTTCGCCTATCTGGGCGCGGAAAAATGCCACGAGGTCGTGATCGACAACCCCAAGCTCATCGCCGATCAGGTGGAAGAGCTGCGGCTGTTCCCCAAGCACCCCGAGGGCAAGGACACCTTCCAGCCCTACTGGGCCGACGCGGCGGATGATATTCAAAACCGCGCCTGGGGCCGAGCCAAGGAGCTTTACGGCGATCCCCTGCCGGAGATCGTCCAGAAACGGCTGGAAAAGGAACTGGGCTCCATCGTAGGCTACGGCTTTTCCACCCTGTACTCCATCGCTCAGAAGCTGGTGAGCAAGTCCCTATCCGACGGCTATCTGGTGGGCAGCCGGGGCAGCGTGGGCTCCAGCTTCGTGGCCACCATGAACGGCATCACCGAGGTGAACCCCCTGCCGCCCCACTACCGCTGCGACCACTGCCACAAAATGTTCCTGACCCCGCCGGAGCTGGGCACCGTAGGCGTGGATCTGCCGGATAAAAACTGCGAGCTCTGCGGCAATCCCCTCAAAAAAGACGGCTACGACATCCCCTTCGAGGTCTTCCTGGGCTTCAAGGGCGACAAGGTGCCCGATATCGACCTGAACTTCTCCGGCGAATATCAGCCCCGGGCCCATGCCTACATCGAAGAACTTTTCGGCAAGGGCTTCGTGTATCGAGCAGGCACCATCTCCGGTCTGGCGGAAAAGACGGCCTACGGCTTCGCTGCCAAGTATCTGGAAGAACGGGGCATCAAGGCGGGCCGCGCCCACAAGGAACGGCTGGCGGCGGGCTGCGTGGGCGTAAAGCGCACCACCGGCCAGCACCCCGGCGGCATCGTCGTGCTGCCCAAGGAATACGACATCTGCCAGTTCACCGCCATTCAGCACCCGGCGGACGACATCAACGGCACCACCCTGACCACCCACTACGACTTCAACTCCATGCACGACATTCTGGTGAAGCTGGACTGTCTGGGCCACGACGACCCCACCATGATGCACCGCCTGGAAGAACTGACCGGCGTGAACTTCCGGGAGATTCCGCTGGACGACAAGCAGGTCATGAGCCTGTTTTCCAGCCCCAAGGCGCTGGGGGTGACGGAGGATCAGATCCTCTGCCAGACCGGCACGCTGGGCATTCCTGAGTTCGGCACCGGCTTCGTGCAGGGCATGTTGATGGAGACCAAGCCTTCCACCATGGAGGAACTGATCCGTATTTCCGGCCTGTCCCACGGCACGGACGTGTGGCTGGGCAACGCGCAGGACATCATCAACTCCGGCACGGCCAAGTTGGCCCAGTGCTTCTGTACCCGGGACGACATCATGAACTTCCTGATCTCGCAGGGGATGCAGGAAAAGATGAGCTTCGACATCATGGAAAGCGTCCGCAAGGGCCGGGGCCTGAAGCCGGAGTGGGAGGAGGCCATGAGGGAGCACAACGTGCCCCAATGGGCCATCGATTCCTGCCACAAGATCAAGTACATGTTCCCCCGGGGCCACGCCGTGGCCTACGTCACCATGGGTCTGCGCGTGGCGTGGTACAAGGTGTACCGGCCCTATGCCTACTACGCGGCCTATTTCTCCATCCGCGGCGACGGCTTCGACGCGGCCAAAATGCTGCTGAGCAACCAGACCCTGCGTTCCCGCATTGAAGAGTTTGCCAACCGGGAAGAAAAAATGTCCATCAAGGACAAGCAGGAAGAAAACGCCCTGCATATGGTGCTGGAGATGCAGGAACGAGGCATTCGGATGCTGCCGGTGGATCTGTACAAGAGCCACGCCAATCGTTTCCTGCCCGAGGAAGGCGGCCTGCGCTGCCCCTTCACGGCCATCAACGGTCTGGGCGAAGCGGCCATTCAGGGCATTCTGGATACCCGCGACCCGGAGAAACCCTACATCAGCATCGAAGACCTGCAGGCCCGCGCCCATGTGGGCACCAGCGTCATTGAAATGCTGCGCCTGCAGGGCGCGCTGGAGGGTCTGCCCGCCACCAGTCAGGTGGACCTGTTCTCCCTGCTGTAAGCGCAGCCCAACCAATTCCCATTTCTGCAACCGCCCGTCCTTGGCTCCCAGTCGGCCAAAAGACGGGCGGTTTTCTTCTGTTGGAAAGAAAATTCAAAAAATTTCAAAAAACAGTTGCTTTTTTTGCCGGGCTTTGTTATAATAACGAAGCTGTTTTAAGGAACGCCTTAAAGCATGTGGGCTCGTAGCTCAGCTGGATAGAGTGTTTGACTACGAATCAAAAGGTCGTGGGTTCGAATCCCGCCGGGCTCACCAAAGAAATCCGCAAACTATAACGGTTTGCGGGTTTTCTTTATCCATTTTTCCTTTCTCAATGTCTCCTGTTTTCTCCTATTCTGCACCCTTTGAGGTTCAAAACGAGGTTCAAACTTTTCCACCCAAAATGTCGGCTTGCATCGTCTTGTCCTTGGCTGTAGCAGCTGCCTGTTACTCCCCTTCGGTTTCCGTATCCAGTTCGATGACGATTTGATGTTTTTCCGGGATTACGGTTTTCTTGACCGGCTTCGGGCTTCCATCCTCATGCAGGAAGCCGGCCTCTCTTGCCTCCCGACTTCCGATCGTTACATTATAGCTGGTCACATGTCCTCCGTTTCCCTTCTGCGGCCGTAGTTTCATTTTTTTCATGCTCCTTTTTTCATAAGCTCAGCAGGGATACATTTTGTTGCCATGGGAAAGCATCTGTGCTATACTGATGGGGCAGGAAGGGCTTTCGCCCTTCCCCCCTCTGATTACCGTTTTAGCAGCTGCGAGAGCAGCCCTACCAACTCGGCGATCAGATTCAGGAGCGCCGTTGCGAGAACTATTTTGATTGCTGTCTCGCTGCGGTGCTTTTTCTTTTGCTTTCGAAAGGCATGCCTTCTTTTATTTATCATTATAAACTCAATGGAATCGATTGCCAAGAAAAAACTGAAAAAGAAAACCGTGCTGCCCCGCCGGGTGATTCCATCTCCCGGTATTGAAGCATACAACGATTCAGCAAGGACTTGCGCCGCTTTTGAATACTCTTGTCAATGAAAAACAATCCGGCATATCAGCCCGTCCGGCCTCAAATCTGACTTATTTTTTGCCTCGGATGGATTGGACTTTTGACATGGTGGGCGTACCATAGGCCCGTCGTTGAGGGAGGAAAAGAACGTCCCCCACGAACCATGAAAAGGAGGCTTATTGCTGGATGAAAAGATTGCTTTGTGCCCTGCTTGTGCTTGTTCTGGCGCTTGCCTGTGTCCCCGCCGTGGCGGACGTTGCCCGTGTGACCGAGGAACCGAAGGAATTTACGGTCTGGGCCGCTTATAACCCCACCTACCAGACGGAATGGGAAAGCATTAAGGCATGGAAGTATTTCGAAGAAGCTACCGGCGTTCATATCAACTGGGTGCTGTTTTCCAATGATGAAATGAGCGAAAAGCTCAATACGCTGATTGGCTCGGCTGACTTTGAACACTTCCCGGATGCGTTCTACCGCTGCTGGATCAGTGATTCCATGCTCAAGCGCTTCGGCCCGGACGGCATGTTCCTCGACCTGAAGGAACTCGTTCAGGAGAACGCACCGAACCTGTGCAAGGCGCTGGACGAAATGGATGCGTGGAGCAATGTGCTGGACCCGGAGACCGGCGCAATGTACTCCGTGCCGGAACTGAACAGCGCGCTTTCCGCCCGGATGCATCCCAAAATGTTCTTTAATAAGAAGATGCTGGAAGCCGTCGGCGGCAAGGTGCCCACCACCACAGATGAATTGTATGAGCTGCTGGTGAAGGTCAGAGACGCCGACGCGAACGGAAACGGCGACGCCAATGATGAGATCGGTGTCACCAGCAACGGCTTGAGCAACGTGCTGCGCGCTTTCACCGGCGCGTTCGGCCTCAACAACCGCGGCCGCGAAGACCTGAGCGTGGACGCTGACCCCAGCGACCCGACCAAGATTCGCTTCGTCTACACCTGCGACAGCTACCGCCAGTATCTCGCCTATGTCGCCAAGCTCTATCAGGAAGGCCTGATCGATCCGGAACTGTTCGAACTGAGCACGGCCAAGATGGTGGCCAAGGGAAGCCAGGACATGATCTTCTGCCTGTCCTACATCAACTGTCAGGCCGCCAGCCTCAATGCGGATGATTATGTCGGACTGGAAGTCGCCCTGAAAGGCCCGAACGGCGATCAGCAGTGGAACAATATGAACAAGGGCGTTGGACTGGGCGCGTTCGCCATCTCGCCCACCTGCAAGGACCCGGCGACGCTGGTCCGCTGGATCGACAGCTTCTATACCAACGAGGGCGCGAAGATGTTCTACTTCGGCAAGGAGGGCGAGGACTTCTACTACGACGAAAACGGTCTGCCCGCTTACAATCAGGAAATTCTCGATCAGGTTTCCGCCGAGAATCCCTACGACAAGGTCATCTCCGCCATTTCTCCCTACGCTTCCGGCACACTGCCGGTTCTCATCAAGGACGAGTTCTTCTGCGGAGCGGAATGCCGCGGCGTAAACCTGGAAACCGCGAAAAATTTGGAACCCTATGTGAATCAGATCACCTGGAAGTTCAACTTCACCACCGAAGAGAGCGAGGAACTCAGCCCCCTGACGGCGGATCTGATCACCAACTGCCACGATGTTTACCGCGCCAAGTTCATCAAGGGCGAGCTGGACGTGAACGACGATGCGGCCTGGCAGAGCTATGTGGACGAGATGCAGTCCCTCGGTCTTGAACGCTATATCGAGATCTATCAGGGCGCTCTCGACCGGATGCAGGCCCAGAACTAAACGTCCCATTCATCCAATGCGCGGGGCAGGAAGAAGGTTCCTGTCCCGCCTGTGCATCGGAAAAAGCCGGAAAGGGTTTTTGAAAACATGACTGCATATCACATCCAGCACCCGAAGAAGAAACTGCCGGAACGCATCGTGCGCGAGCTCTGCAACAACTGGCAGCTGTATCTGCTGGTGCTGCCGGGTGTCATTTACCTTCTGCTGTTTCGTTATTGGCCCATGGCGGGCGTTCAGATCGCTTTTAAGGATTTCAAGCCGATTCAGGGGATCTGGCGCAGTCCGTGGGCCAGCGAACGCGGGCAGATCAACATGCTGAAGCACTTCGTGCGGTTCCTGAACAGCGCCTATTCGATGCGCATCATCGGAAATACGCTGGCTGTGAGCGTCTACAGTCTGCTGGCCGAATTTCCCTGCTGCATCCTGCTAGCGCTGATGATGAACGAACTGCGCAGCGGACGCTTCAAAAAGGTCATGCAGTTTGTGACCTATGCGCCCCATTTCATCTCCACCATCGTACTGGTGGGCATCATGCAGCAGCTTTTCGCTGCTCCCTCCGCACTGATGCGCACGGGCGGCGTGGTCAATACGCTGATTCAGGCGTTGGGCGGCAGCCCGGTGCCCTTTATGACCAGCGAGACGGCGTTCCGGCATATGTACGTCTGGTCGGGCGTTTGGCAGAACGTAGGCTGGGGGTCGATCATCTATATGGCGACGCTCTCCGGCGTGGATCCGCAGCAGTATGAGGCGGCCATGCTGGATGGGGCGAACAAATTGCAGCGCGTGTGGCATATCACGCTGCCCGCGCTGATCCCCACGGCGGTCACGCTGTTCATTCTCAATCTGGGTTCGCTGATGAGCGTGGGCTTTGAGAAGGCTTTCGCCATGCAGAACGATCTGAACCGCACGACCGCGCAGGTGCTTTCGACCTACGTTTACACGCAGGGCCTGGTGGACAACAATTATTCCTTCGCCACGGCTGTCGATCTGTTCAATTCCGTCATCAACCTGATCGCTGTGGTAACCGTCAACTACATTGGCCGCAAAACGGCTGATGTCAGCCTGTGGTAAGGAGGCGCCGCCATGGAAAACGCAATGAAACATATTCACCGAACTCGGGGCGACCGCGTTTTTGACGCGATCAACGTCGCCGCGCTGTGCCTGCTGCTGGCGGTGATCCTCTATCCGCTGATCTATGTGCTGTCCTGTTCTTTCAGCGACCCGCTGCTGGTGGTGCAGAGCAAGATCACCTTTCTGCCGATGCAGCCCACGCTGGTGGCCTATCAGCGGGTGCTCCGCAACGAGCTGATCATGACCGGCTACCAGAATACTTTGTTCTACACGCTGCTGGGCACGGCGCTGAATGTGGCCGTCACGACGATGATGGCCTATCCCCTCAGCCGCCACGACTTCGCGGCGCGCCGCCCCATTACGATGCTGACGGCGTTTACGATGCTCTTTTCCGGCGGCATGATTCCCACGTTTCTGGTGGTCAAAAATCTCGGCCTGATCGACACAGTGTGGTCGCTCGTGCTGCCCGGACTGGTCAGTCCGTGGAATATGTTCATTATGAAAAACTATTTTCAGACCAGCATTCCAACCGAGCTGTACGAAGCCGCCAGCATCGACGGCGCGGACAATTTTCATCTTCTGCGAAGCGTGGTGCTGCCGCTGTCCGCCCCCATCGTGGCCGTGATGGTGCTTTATTACGGCGTGGCTCACTGGAACAGCTATTTTAACGCCCTTCTCTATCTGCGAGACCGCACCCGCTATCCGCTTCAACTGGTGCTGCGCAGCTTTTTCAGCGCCAACGACTACAGCGAGCAGGGCGGCGCAGGCGGCGACAGCGGCATGACGGCGCTTCTGGTGTCCGAAACGATGAAATACGCGCTCATCGTTATTGCCTCCGGGCCAATCCTTTGCCTTTATCCGCTCCTTCAGCGCTTCTTCGTCAAGGGCGTTATGCTGGGGGCGATCAAGGGGTGAAACAATAGCAAATACGGACACAATGATTGGACGGCGCGATTTTCTTGCGTCTGGCAGGATGCGTTCCATAAGAACAGCCCGCAAGCCTGAAGGCGTGCGGGCTGTTTTCATCTGCTCGATAATAGAGGGGCTTAAAGAAGTGCCGTCAGGCATTTGGAATTTTTTGACGGAACACTCGCTCCTCCCCCTCCGGCGGCTTCAGCATCGTCAGCAAGGCGCGCATGGGGGCGGTAAGAGCCCGGGTGCGCTTGTAGAACAGGCTGATAGTGCGTACCGCGTCCGGGCTGTCGATACGGTAAAAGCACAGCCGCTCGTCCGGCGGGGCGCTTAGAGCCAGTGTGTCGCTGATAAAGGCCGCGCCCAGCCCGTAACCGGCCAGATTGTAGGCCGCCAGCTGCTGATCCAGCGCCAGCCGTATTTTTGGCTCAAAGCCAGCCTGAGCGCACAATTGTTCAGCCCGTCTGCGGGTGTCATTGCCTTCCTTGAGCAGCAGAAAAGGCGTGTCCGCAAACAGCTCCAGCGGAACACAGGGAGCGCCTGCCTGAGGCAGTTCCTTAGCGGACAGGCGGAATGCCGCGGCCTTTTCGTTCACGGGCAGCGCCCGAGGCACGGCAAGGATCACCTGCTCCGTTTGAATCTCTACGGCCTCGTATATGGCCGGGTCGAGAAGCGTGTTGTCTAGAGCAAAGTCCAGCGTTCCCTCCTGCAATTCCTGCTTGAGCTGCCCGGTGTGAGCCTCGTGCAGACGCAGCTCCACGCCGGGATAACGCTCCGAATAAGCGCTGACCAACGGCGGCAGCACATAGGAGGTGAAGAACGTCGTCCCTCCCAGCGTCAGTGCGCCGGTGAGACATTTTTCCGTGTCGTCCAGATATTGCTGCAGGTCGGCCTCGATCTGCAATACCTGTTCGGCGGCGCGGATGTAGGCCCGCCCCAGCTCCGTTACCCCAATGGGGGAGGTGCTGCGATCGAAAATGGGCGCGCCGATGCGCGCTTCCGCCTTTCGTACCATCTGGCTCAAAGACGGCTGGGCAATATATAATGCCTGGGCGGCCTTGGTAAAGCTGCGCTGCCGGTAAACCTCGTAGACGTAGTTCATTTCGTGCAGAAGCATGGTTCCCTCCAACATAGGCATAAGCCTATTTAAAACTTTGATAAATTGATATTTGCAAATAGTATAGCGGCTCTCTATACTGTTGTCAATCTTACATAAGCAAGGGAGCAGGAAACATGATGAGCAGAACAGAGCAGGACCTGGTGGGAACGATGGCGGTGGACGCGGACGCTTATTACGGCATCCACTCTTTGCGGGCGGCGGAAAATTTTTCGATCACCGGCAGACGTCTGCCCGGCGAAATGATCGTGAGCATGGCATCGATTAAGAAGGCGTGCGCGCGGGCGAATACCCTGGCCGGCGTACTTCCGGAGAAAATCGGCAGCGCGATCGAAAGCGCCTGCGATGAGGTAATTGCGGGCAAGCTGCACGACCAGTTCATCGTCGATCCCATTCAGGGCGGTGCGGGTACGTCCACCAATATGAACGCCAATGAGGTGATCGCCAACCGCGCCATCGAGCTGCTGGGCGGCGTGAAGGGAGACTATACTCTTGTGCACCCCAACGACCATGTGAACTGCGGCCAGTCCACCAACGACGTTTATCCCACTTGCGTCAAAATGACGCTCTATCAGGTCTGCGGCGCGCTGCTGAAGGAAATGGAAGCGCTGATTGCCGTTTTGGACGAGCGGTCCGCCGACTTCGACGGCGTGGTGAAGATGGGACGCACCCAGCTTCAGGACGCGGTGCCCATTCGGCTGGGACAGGAATTTGCCGCCTATGCGTCGGTGATGCGCCGGGAAAAAGACCGGCTGGAACGCGGGCAGAAGGAAATGCTTCAGCTGAATCTGGGCGGAACCGCCGTGGGCACGGGCATTAACGCGACGCTCGCCTATGTCGGGCAGGTGGTGCCGCTGCTTTCCGAAATGACGGGCATCCCCTTTACCCAGAGCCGTGACCTGATCGACACCACCCAGAATACGGACTGCTATCTGGCACTGTCCTCGGCCCTGAAAGGCTGTGCCGCGAGTCTGTCCAAAATCTGCAATGACCTGCGGCTGATGTCCTCCGGCCCGCGGGACGGGCTGGGCGAGATCGTCCTTCCTGCCCGGCAGAACGGCTCCTCTATCATGCCCGGCAAGGTCAACCCTGTGATCCCTGAGGTGGTCAACCAGATCGCCTTCCGCATCATCGGCTACGATACTACAGTCACGCTGGCGGTGGAGGCCGGTCAGTTGGAGCTGAACGCCTTTGAACCCATCATTTTTGACAGTCTGTATCAGGGCCTCGTGATGCTCCAGCACGGCATCCATACGCTGAATGTCCACTGTCTGCAGGGCGTTCGCGCCAATGAGGAGGTCTGCCGTCAGGAGGTGGAGCGCTCCGTAGGCGTAGTCACGGCCCTGTGCCCGAAGATCGGCTACAACGCGGCCTGCAGTCTGGCACGCGAGGCCCTGCGCACCAATCGCCCCGTCGGAAAGATCGCCCTTGAGCGGGGCCTGCTGACTGAACAGGAGCTCCAAACGCTGCTGGATCCGGCAGCGATGACCAGTAGATGTTCTTTGCAGGATACGGAGGTCGATGCAGTAAAGGGCAAAATGTAAAAACGGGGAAACGCTGTAACAAAAATAAGTAATGACTTGTTAGACCTAATAGAAAAAGGCGGGAAGCGCTTTTGAAACATAGAAGGAGCCGAGCCGCCCACCGCAGACGACAACTGACTAAAAAGAAACTTATAAAAAACCGCCAATGCATATTGAAGCAGCGGCGGGTCTTCTATATCTACATCGAAAGAAGCCTTCATGAAGTTATGCTGTGGAGGCATAGCGGCGGTGGATCAGATCAAGCTGAGGGAGGTTTTGATGCGAATGCCCGATAGGATCTCGCCTTCCCCATTTGACTCCAGATAACGTCTACTGTTTCATGCTGCTGGATTAAAACAAAAATCATTAGTATCATGACAAGGTTCATCGTGTTGGAAAATCGCTGCCATAAAAATGCTAAAGCCGAGAAATGCACACCCTCTCGGCTTGAAATGTAAATGGCGCGGTGAGGGATAACGCGAATCTACCCCTTGAACCTCGCTGCCTTTTGCAGCTCCTCGAAGGTATGGATGTCCTGCCGCTGCTCCTGCAGCATCACCTGGACCTCCCGGTTCAGCCCGTCGAAAAAGATTTTGCTCCTCCGGCTGTGCAGGAGTAGTTCCTGAAGCGTAGAATAAGAAGCCATGTGCCATCACCTCGCCGGTAGCATGGCCCGGAGAGGCGGACGTTATGCCCGGCCTGACCGAAAAAATCATTTCACGTTTGAAAGGAAGAAACGCCATGCCCCTTGCCAACTACTGCCGGAAATGCAAAGCCGAAGTCCCCGTCGGCGAAAGCTGCCCTTACTGCGGCGCGAAGCTGACCAAAACGGGGGAACGGCTGTCCTTCGGCGTTTCCCGGGCCCCCTGGCGGGAATGGTTCTGCTGGAACCGGCTTTTGCGGGTGGGTCTGCCGGTGTGGGGGATCAGTTTTCTGGTCATCTCGCTGGCGGAGCTTTGTTCCGGCGGCACAGAGGCGCTGGCGGGGCTTTTTCGCCGGGGCTTTGGCCTGACCATGCTGTGGCTGCTGGGCGGGATGCTGCTGTTGTTTCTGGCGCTGCTGTTTTGTCAGGGCCGGGAAAAAGTTCATTATATATTGGATAAGGACGGCGTCAGCGCCTACACCTACGTGTCGGAGGAAGTGAACGATCTGGCGCTGTACGCCCGGTTTCTGACCCCGTCGCAGGCGGAGACGCTGCAGGAGGACGAGCACGCCCTGCCTGGCCTTAAGCTGGTGCGCCGGGTGATCCTGCCGTGGGAGCGGATGAAGCGGGTGAAAATCTGGCGGGAAGGGCAGACACTGCTGTTTTTTGACCCGGCCTATTGGCAGGTTCTGGCGGTCAGCTGCCCGGTACAGGAGTTTCCCGAGGCGGAAAGCTGGGTGCGCACGAAAATGAAGCGCTTCAAAACCGTCCGGGTTTTGCCCGCCGAAAAGGGAAAAACCGGCAAAAAAGCAAAGAAACGTTAAAATTATTACGGAAATATAACATTTATCCTTGACACACGTAATAACTTTTCGTACAATATGGGCTGGAAAGCTCTGGTTCTGCCCTGCGTGTATTCGCATCTATGCCCGCGCTGGACAGATTTGCCATATGCAGTATAAGATTTGCCTTTGGAGGAATCGGGAATGACACAGGAGATTCGCATTCGGCGCTGGCTGGCCTTCCTATTGGCTGCCCTGCTGGCATTTTCTACCCTGAGTACGGCGCTGGCGGCCGGCAAAACCTTCCAGTCCTATCAGACCACCAGTATGTCCAATGTGAATCTGCGCAAGCGGGCGAACGGGACTTCCACCATCCTCAAGCGGATCAAGGTGGGCGACACCGTTACCGTCGTGGGCAAATCCGGCAATTATTATCAGATCCAGTTCGACGGCAAGGAGGGCTATGCCCTCATCAAGTACATCGACGGCACCGATTCCGGCGCGGATCCCGAGCCGGACGAAAGCCTGATGCACGCCGTGCCGCTGGCGGTCACGTCCTATCCTTACGATACCACCACGTTGGGCTATGTGAAGCTGCGCAAAAAAGCGAACCGCACCGCCGACGTGTATCGCACCATTCCCGTCAACAGTCTGGTGACGGTCCTGAGCGTGGAGAACGATTTTGCCCGGGTGGAATACAACGGGCAGAAGGGCTATGTGTACGCCAAGTATGTGAATCTGGCCAACATTCCCACGGCCACGCCCAAGCCTACCGCCACGCCCAAGCCCGGCTCCGAGTCCTATGCGCTGATCAAGAGCGGCGATACCGGCGCGATGGTGACGGCGCTGCAGCAGGCGTTGATTGAGCTGAAGTATCTTTCCGAGGGCGATGCGGACGGCAAGTACGGCACGAAGACCGAGCAGGCCGTCAAGCTGCTTCAGAAGCGCAACGGGCTGGAGCAGACCGGGCAGGCGGACGCGGAGTTGCAGCTGCTGATCTACGAAGGCACGCCCAAGGATGTGAACAGCTTCCGCCAGCACGTCAAGACCATTCCGCCCATCGCGGGCGCGGTCATCAAGCTCAACGGCCAGGGCGAAGTGGTCACCAAGGCCCAGACCCGGCTGAAGGAGCTGGGCTACTACACCTCGACTCCCTCCGGCGTATGCGACGCGCTGACGGTGTCCGCTATTGAGGAATTTGAACGCAAGAACAGTCTGGTGGTGGATGGCGCGCTTTCCGCTACCGATCAGAATCTTCTTTACAGCATTTGGGCGCTGGACGCCTCCGTGGCCGTGACCCCCACGCCCACTCCCGTGCCCGAAATGCCCAAGGACGTGGTTCGTCCAGGCGACAAGAGCAATGATGTGAAGCTGGTGCAGACCCGTCTGACCGAGCTGGGCTACCTGACCAGCAAAGTCACCGGCACCTTTGACGACGACAGCGTAAAGGCCCTTAAGAAGTTCCAGAAGGCCAATGGGCTGGACGCGGACGGCGTATGCGGCATTCAGACCCGGGCGGTGCTGTTTGCGGCGCACCCGGTGTACGCGGTGCCCACCGCCACCCCTGTGATCGCCGCCAACGAGACCCCCGAACCTACCTATGCGCCCATCACCAAGGAAAACTGCGTCACCATCAAGGCAGGCAGTCAGGGCATGGATGTGAAGCGGCTGCAGATTCGTCTGCAGGAGCTGGGCTACTACACCTCCCGTCAGGACGGCATCTATCTGACGGACGATATCGCCGCAGTGCGGGCTTTCCAGAAGGCGAACGGCCTGACCACCGACGGCAAGGCGGGCTACAACACTCAGACCGTGCTTTACAGCGACGCGGCCAAGCGGGCTGACAACGCCAATTCCGACGTGATCGCCTCCTCCAAGGCGGCCACGCTGCGCTACGGCAGCCAGGGCGTGGAGGTGCAGACCCTGCAGAATAAGCTGATCTCGCTGGGCTATCTGAGCGGTTCCGCCGATGGCAAGTTCGGTTCCTCCACCCGCCGCGCGGTGAAGGCCTTCCAGCAGGCCAACGGCCTAAGTCCGGACGGCATTGTGGGCGCGGCCACGCAGGCCAAGCTGGGCGACGGCACCACGGACAGCGGAGCCGTTTCCAACACGGTTCCCTACGTCACCCTGTACAAGGGCGCTACCGGCGAAGCGGTCAAGGCCATGCAGAACCGGCTGATCGCGCTGGGCTATCTGACCGGCAAGGCGGACGGCAAGTTCGGCAACCAGACCAGCCTTGCGTTGATCGCCTTCCAGCGGGCCAACGGCCTGAAGGCGGACGGCATCATGGGTTCCGCCACCACGAAGAAGCTGAACCAGACCAGCGGCACCGTCAACAACGGCGGCACGACCACCATCGTCACCCCCACCACCGCGCCCAACGTGACCACCATCAGCGCGGCCAGCGTCCGCTATGCCAACTGGTACACCGAGATCCGCGCCAAGGCTCGGAAGTATCCCAACGTGACGGTCTACGACTTCTCCACCGGCCTTTCCTGGCAGCTGACCATCTTCTCCAACGGTGCTCACGCGGACGCGATCCCGATCACCGCCGAGGACACGGCGAAGATGAACAAGGCGTTCGGCAAGACCACGTGGAACCCGAAGCCCGTCTGGGTCATGTTCAGCGACGGTTCTGTCTACATGGCCTCCACCCACAACACGCCCCACGGCACCTACAACAACAAAAATATCAACAATTTCGCGGGCCATCTCTGCGTCCACTTCCCCCGCACGAAGGCGGAGGTCGAGGCCATCGGCCCCTATGCCACCTCCCACCAGAAGGCCATCGACCAGGGCTGGGAAGTCACCCAGAAGCGCGCCGGCAGATAGCAGGGCTAAAGCCCTGCACCCATCACTGCGCGCCTTGCGCGCAGGGGCGTAGGGGGACATGGGGCTTGGCCGGTGTTTTACCGCCGTGGCACGACAGGTGCCACGGCTCGCCGGTTTTATGAAGCCCTTTGTGAGGTGGCTGACACAGGCCGCCGTCGGGCGACAGGCCCTCCGGCTGGCTTGGAAAAATGGCACGGAACGGCGAACCGATTTTGCGTTTTCATACGGATAAGAGCAACGTCTGTCTTGGCTTCAAGGCAGGCGTTGCTTTTTGTCATGGTTGAAGCATTCGTCTATATTCCTGCGTATTCATGGTGCGCGGCGATCATAGTGGTTTCCGCTTTTCCGGATCGTCACGCGGTCATTCTGGTTAGGAAACATATTCCTTTATTCCAGTCCTGCACGGTCGTAATATGTGGCCGGTGGGCGCTGCTCTTTATACAAGCTGTGAAACCAGCTCTCATGAAGCCCTGTCAAACCCGCGAGCCGCGAGGCCCGTTGCCGAGCGGCGGTAATTCCGCGGCCAATTTGCTTTCCCTCAAGCGCCCTGCGCGCATAGCGCGCAGTCTGGGGTGCAGGGGTACTGCCCCTGCTACTGCCCCTTGTTTTTTCTTTGGTTTTTGATTGCATACAGGATGCAAGAACGGTATACTGGGAGAGTAAATACCCGGGACGCCGGGGATTTTTTTGGAGGAAAGGTTTCAATGAATCTGACACAGAAAATTCTAAAAAATCACCTGCTCAAAGGCGAGCTGGTGCCGGGCGAGGAAATCGCTATTCGAATCGATCAGACCCTGACGCAGGACTCTACGGGAACCATGGCCTACCTGCAGCTGGAGGCTATGGGCGTGGATCGGGTGAAAACGGAACGCAGCATGGCGTATATCGACCATAATACCCTGCAGACGGGCTTCGAAAACGCCGACGACCATCAGTATATTACCACCGTGGCGAAAAAGCACGGTATCTATTTGAGTAAGCCCGGCAACGGTATCTGTCATCAGGTGCAGCTGGAACGGGTGGGCAAGCCGGGCCGGACGCTGCTGGGCAGCGATAGCCATACCCCCACAGGCGGCGCGCTGGGAATGCTGGCCATTGGCGCGGGCGGACTGGACGTGGCCGTGGCTATGGGCGGCGGCGCATATTACCTGAACTGCCCCAAGGTGGTCAATGTTCATCTGACCGGGAAATTGCCCCGGGGTGTGGCCGCAAAGGACGTGATTTTGGAATTGCTGCGCCGCCTGACCGTCAAGGGCGGCGTGGGCAAGGTGATGGAATACACCGGCGAGGGCGTGGAAAGCCTGACGATTCCCGAACGCGCCACCATTGCCAATATGGGCGCGGAACTGGGTGCAACGACCTCCGTGTTCCCCAGCGACGAAGCGGCCCGCCGCTTCCTGAAGGCGCAGGAGCGCGAGGAAGACTATCAGCCCCTGTTTGCCGACCCTGACGCGGAATATGATGAAGAAGTGGACATCGACCTGTCCAAGCTGGAACCCATGGTCGCTTTGCCCCATATGCCCGACAATGTGAAAACCGTCCGGGAGGCGGGCCCCATCAAGGTGGATCAGGTCTGTATCGGCTCCTGCACCAATTCCAGCTATCAGGATATGATGCGCGTGGCGGCCATCCTCAAGGGCAAAACCGTGAATCCTGATGTGTCGCTGGTCATCGCCCCCGGCAGCCGTCAGGTGTTGAGTATGCTCAGCCAGAACGGCGCGCTGCATGATATGATCGAAGCGGGCGCACGCATCTGCGAGACCGCCTGCGGCTTCTGCATCGGCATGGGTCAGAGTCCCAAGACCAACGGCGTCAGCGTGCGCACCAATAACCGCAACTTCTTCGGCCGCAGCGGGACGAAGAGTGCAGGCATTTACCTCACCAGCTGCGAGACCGCCGCCGTCACCGCCCTGACCGGCGTGCTAACCGATCCCCGTGAGACGGATGCCGACCTGACGGTGGAAATGCCGGAGCATTTTGCGGTGCATGACAATATGATTCTTCCCCCGGCTTCGCCGGAAGAAGCCGCTTCCGTGGAGGTCGTCCGCGGCCCCAATATCCAGCCCTTCCCCAAGGCGGACGCGCTGGCGGACAGCCTTTCTGGTCAGGTGTTGCTGAAGATGGAGGATAATATCACCACCGACCATATTATGCCCAGCGGCAGCGACCTGCTACCCTTCCGCAGCAATATTCCCAAGCTCAGCGAACATTGCCTGACCCCGGTGGACGCGACCTTCCCGGCCCGTGCCAAGGCGGCGGGCGGCGGATTCCTGCTGGCTGGTCATAACTACGGTCAGGGCTCCAGCCGGGAACACGCGGCGCTGGTGCCCCTGTACCTGCACGTGCGCGGCGTGCTGGCCAAGAGCTTCGCCCGTATCCATCGGGCCAATCTGATCAATAACGGCATTCTGCCGCTGGAATTTGCGAATGAAAGCGACTACGATCGTTTCGACCGGGACGATGAGATCGCCCTTCCTGACGTGCGCCGGGAGGTGGCCGAGGCCACCGGTAAGGTGACGGTGCAGAACGTCACCAAGGGCTTCACCATTTCGATGAACCTGTCCGTTACCGAACGCCAGCGGGATATGCTGCTGGCCGGCGGCCTGATCAACCTGATCGGTCAGGGAAAGGGCTGAGCTGAAAATCGAAATAACATCCCCCGTCTTTCGCCTGAAACCGGCGGACGGGGGATGTTTGCGTGATGAAGAAGTTTTTTCGAACCAGTCTTTTGCCATGGAATGTCGGAGTATCCAGCCAACAACGGGACCGACGCCTCCTGCGCCAGCCGCGAGGCCTGTCGCCGAGCGGCGGCCGACTTCGGCCAACAAACAAGAAAGCAATACCAGACCGGCGAGCCGTGGCACCCTCCGTGCCGCGGCGGTAAAACCCGGCCAAGTCCCATGTCTCCCTACGCCCCTGCGCGCAAGGCGCGCAGTCCGGGGTGCAGGGCTTTAGCCCTGCCGCGGCGGTAAAACCCGGCCAAGTCCCATGTCTCCCTACACCCCCTGCGCGCCTTGCGCACAGTTCGGGTGCAGGGCTTTATTAGACCTGCCAAAGGCCAGCGCGGTATTTAAATCACGCTGGCCTTTGTTGCGAGCCATGAGGCCCGTCGCCGAATGGCGGTCTGTACGAATCAACTAACCGGGAACCACACCAGACCCGCGAGCCGTGGCACCCTCTGTGCCACGGCGGTAAAACCCCGGCCAAGTTCCATGTCTCCCTACGCCCCTGCGCGCAAGGCGCGCAGTTCGGGGTGCAGGGCTTTAGCCCTGCCTGGCGGCGAAGCCGACTTTTTTCTGAATCTTGCGGAGGGTTTTCTGGGCTAAGTAGTTGGCCCGCTGGGCGTTTTCGTCCAGAATGGATTGTAGATAGCCCTTGTCCGCCATCAAACGGGCGTGTTCGGCCTGAATGGGCAGCAGCGTGTCCAGAACGACCTCGGTGCAGCGATTTTTCAAAGCGCCGTAGCCCTGCCCCTGCAGATCGTTCACGATGGAGGCAATGTCCTGATTGCTCATGGCCGCGATGATGGAAAGCAGGTTGCTCACGCCTGGCTTGTTTTCGGGATCGTAGCGAATTTCGCCGTCGCTGTCGGTGACGGCCCGCTTGATTTTGCGGCGGATGGCGTCCTCGGGATCCAGAATGGCGATGTAGCAGTCGTCCGGGTCGGACTTGCTCATCTTGCGGGTGGGCTCCTGCAGGCTCATGATCCGGCTGCCGATTTTGCCGAAGTATCCCTCGGGCACGGTGAAAACGTCGCCGTAAATGCTGTTGAAACGCTGGGCAATGTTCCGGGTCAGCTCCAGATGCTGCTTCTGGTCGGCTCCGATGGGAACCAGATCAGCCTGATAAAGCAGAATGTCCGCCGCCATCAGCACGGGATAGTCGAACAGACCCGCGTTGATGTTGTCCGCGTGCTTGGCGCATTTGTCCTTGTACTGGGTCATGCGGGAAAGCTCGCCCATGTAGGTAAAGCAGTTCAGAATCCACGCCAGCTCCGCGTGGCCGCTGACATGGCTCTGACAGTAGATGATGTTCTTCTTGGGGTCCAGACCGCAGGCAATGTAGGTGGCGGCCACTTCCAGACAGCGGCGGCGCAGCTGAGCGGGATCCTGCCGCACGGTGATGGCGTGCATGTCCACCACGCAGTAGATACAGTTGTAGTCGTCCTGCAGAAGGGTGAAATTCCGCAGCGCGCCGATGTAGTTGCCGATGGTCAGGGAGCCGGAGGGCTGAATGCCGGAGAAGATCGTTTTCTTGACTTCCGGGGTCTGGGTTTCCATGGTGATTCCTCCTCAAATCGGTCAGTTAAAACTTCAGAAAATCCGCCAGCAGGGTCAGGGCCACGCCTAATACGATGACCAGATTGCCGATGAGCCTGCGCCGGGTGATCTTTTCGTTCAGGAAACGGCGGGACAGCAGCATGACGTAGACGTAGCTCAGGGCTTCCAGCACGCCTACCAGCGTCAGCCCTACCCACATCTGGGCCACCACGTTCAGCGCCATGCAGAGCATCAGCAGCCCGTAGGCCAGAATGACCCGGCCGTTGAGATAGAACCGGATGCCGGTCAGGCTGCGATCGTCCGCCGCTTTTTTCAAAAGCAGCTGGGAAAAGGCCGATACCAGCGGGGTAATGAGATAGATCAATACGCCTTTAAGCATGGTCGGTCACCACCAGCCATACGCCCAGCAGCACTACCAGAATGCCCGCCGCCTTTCCCAAAGTCAGGCTTTCGCCAAAGAATAAAATGCCGAACAGACAGGTCCACAGGGTGCAGACGCCTTTGTTGGAATAGGCAAAGTTCAGCGGCATCCGTTTTAAAACCTGCTGCCACAGGATGCTGTACGCGCCCAGCGCCGCCACGCTGAAAAACAGAAAGAGGAGGGTCATGGGCCAGTTGGCCTGACTCAGATAGCCCGAGGCCAGCTTGGTGAGCACTGTGACCACCGCGTAAAGCAACAGCGTGCCGTGCAGCAGTAGAAAAGCCTGCAGGGAAACCGAAGATTTTCCTTTTATTTCTTTCGATTCTTTCAATCAGGCTTCCTCCTTTTGAAGATTTGAAACCGGGAGCGAGACCGCCAGCTCCCGCAGCGAGCCAAGCGTGGGACTGTCGCCCAGACGGCAGGACACGGGGGGAAGCAGCTCGTAGAAAAAGGGCGACTCCGTCCAGCGAACCAGTGAAAGTTCCCCGAAGGCGGTAAAGGCCGTTCGCACCTGAACGGGGGTCAGGCCCGACTGCCCGGCCGCCTCGGCCACGCTGCGGCACAGGGTCCGCCGGATCAACCGGTACAGCCCCCGGCAGCTTTCGTCGTCCGGGGCAATGGTTCCTGCCAGCGCCGAAAGCGCCCGGCTCCGGGGCAGAACGTGAAGCTTGGCTCCCGGCAGACGGCGCTGCCAGAGCACCCCCTCGCCGGGGAATAACTCGCCGTCCAGCAGCCAGACCTGCGCGTAATGGCCGCTGACCAGCTCCAACGCCGGGGCGGTCAGCAGCGTGTGAAAACTGCGGGGGTCTGACGGCGCGGAAACCGCTGTGTCCCAATCCGCCAGACGCAGCGCTGCCAGCGCTGAGGCATGGGTACGGCTGACCGCCAGAATGCCCCGATCCAGCCGGGACAGGGCTTCTTTCAGCCCGTCCAGCGTGTCGAAGGCTTCCTTCACCGGGGGCGTCCCCTCCTGAGCCGCCGCCAGACACAGCCCGGACTTGACGGCGTTGTACAGAGCCAGCCGCTCCGGCTCGCCGTCCGGGGCAGCAAATTGCTCCCGAACGGATTCCTGCACCGGCAGCAGCGCCTGAACTTCCGCCTGTAAGGAAGTAACGCCCCGGAAGGTGTTCTTTCCCAGCGCGAAGACCGCGTCCACCCGTTCCGGCAGTGCGCTGGCCTTGCTGCCCATGGAAAAGGCAATGCCCGGCAGGAGTTTTCCTTCCTGCCGCAGGGAGAGCTTCAGATGAGCACCCTCCGCGCCGACGGCCCGTCGTTCTTCCAGCGCAGCGCTCCGGCACAGAAGCAGAGGCGCGGGGTTTTCGCAGCCAAAGGGGGCCAGCAGGTTCAGCTCGTCATAGAGGGCATCGGTGCATTCGTCCAGCCGAATCTCCGCGTCGTAGAGCTGGGCAGGCACCAGACAGGCCGGGTCGGCCTTGCGTACCTCCGCTTGCAGGCGGGCGCGGAACTCATCCTCCTTGTCCGCCGATAAGGTTACGCCCGCCGCCTGCTCATGGCCGCCGTAGCGCAGGAGAATATCGTCCAGCGCCTGTAGGCAATGATGAATGTGAATGCCCGGCACGCTGCGCAGACTGCCGTGCAAAAGCCCGTTTTCCCGGCTCAGGACGCAGACCGGGCAGTGATACTGATTGCACAGCCGCCCGGCGGCCAAGCCGATCACGCCTACGTGCCATTCGTCCCCGGAAACGATCAGAGCCGGTTCTTCCAGAAAATTATGATCGAGGGCCGCTTCCTGCGCCTGCCGCACCAGCCGGCTTTCGGCGCTTTTGCGCCGGTCGTTGAGGGCGTTCAGCTCCGCCGCCAGACTTTCCGCCTCCGAGAGGGAAGCCGTCATCATCAGCCGCACGCCCTTGCCCGCGTCGTCCAGCCGCCCGGCGGCGTTCAGCCGGGGCCCCAGCTGGAACCCCAGCGTGTCCGAGGTCACTCCGCCGCCGCAGGCGCTCACGCTTAAAAGCGCCTTGATCCCCGGACGGCGGGCCTCCTGAATGGCTTTCAGTCCCAGCGAGACCAGCACTCGGTTTTCCCCGGTCAGGGGCACGATGTCCGCCACCGTGGCCAGCGCCGCCAAGTCCAGATATTCCCGGCAGGCTTCCAACCCCAGAAGGGCCTGCGCCACCTTGAACGCCACGCCCGTGCCGCACAGGCGGCGGTAGGGATAGCTGCCCAGCAGCGGGTTCAGCACCGCGTCGCCGGGACTTTCCGTCAGGGGCAGACCGTGGTGGTCGGTGACGATCACCTTCATGCCCAGCTCTTTGGCCAGCAGGACCTCTTCGTGATTGGTAATGCCCAGGTCCACCGTGACCAGCAGCCGGTATTTTTCCGCCAGCTTCCGCACCGCGTCCTTGTTCAGCCCATACCCCTCGGCCCGGAGGGGCGTGTGGGGAGCGGCGGCGATTCCGTACCGGCGCAGGGCCTGCGTCATCAGCGAGGCCGCGCAGATGCCGTCTACGTCGTAGTCGCCGTAAACCACCGTGGGAATTTTTTCGTCCCGGGCCTGACGGAGAATCGCCACCGCCTTGTCCATGTCCTGCATTTCCATGGGGTCGTGCAGCTGATCCAAGGAGGGATGCAGAAAGACCTCCGCTTCGGCAGCGGTCTCGATACCGCGGGCGTAAAGAAGCTGCGCCGCCGTGCCCTGATAGGGCAGCAGCGCGGCTGCCGCCTGCGGGGTCAGCGGGCGGGTATTTCGGGGAAGAAGACGAAGCAAGGGAACCTCCCATCCCGCCAGAGGGCGGAATCAGCATTTCAGAAATAGACCGGAAAACCGTTTTTCAGGGCATCCGCGCCATGCGCTGCGGAGGAAGCCAACCGGCGGTTCGCCGCATGAAACCCGCCAGCCGCGAGGCCCGTTGCCGAGCGGCGGTAAAACCCCGGTTAAGCCACATGTCCCTCTACGCCCCTGCGCGCAAAGCGCGCAGTCCGGGGTGCAGGGGCACTGCCCCTGCTCAGCCCCTTGATTCGTGGTAGGATTGCTCGGTGTTGACGCTCCA
>ERZ827168.351-NODE-351-length-78923-cov-7.192309_pt1 | contig 78923 bp, 74 predicted proteins | sample MGYA00519868_ERZ827168 | MGnify/ENA primary metagenome ERZ827168 (study PRJEB31778, sample SAMEA3449271) | human gut metagenome | biome: human gut; feature: human-associated habitat; material: faeces | place: United Kingdom | collected 2010/2012 ... | reverse complement strand
AAAATCCTGACTGGATTTTATATGATAGATATATAGATGAAGGTATAACAGGAACATCTACAAAGAAAAGAAAGAACTTTATGAGAATGATGGAGGATGCAAAAGCAGGAAAGTTTGATTTAATAATTACTCGTGAGGTATCAAGGTTTGCAAGAAACACAGTCGATGCTCTGCAAGAAACTAGAAAGCTAAAAAATATTGCTTGTATTATGAATGAAATATTAAAAAATATATAATTAATGTAAATCTTCTATATAATGAAGATTTTTTTTGCTTGTTTTGATATAATTCTATTAGAATAAATAGCTTGATAATTTTTGATACAAAACAGTATATTTTTATGAGGTGTAAAAATGATTAAGTATGTAAAAGTAATGTATGGTACTACAAGTGGAGCAAAAAGTGATTTTAAATATAAGTTAAATGAAATAAATGTTGCAAATAATTGGAATCCTAAAGCAACAAACGGAAAAGATTTTGGTGGCTTTAACTATTGCAGTGAAGAATGTATTTTAAGGTGGTTGCATCGTGGGGATACAATCTATGATGTTGAAATTCCTGCTGATGCAGAAAATATTAGATTAGATGGTGCAACAACAATATATAGAACTAACAAAATAATTATAAGTAATCCAAGAAAAGTTGATGATGAGTTGGCACTTCACTTCTATAATATATCCAAAATACCAGAAAAATCATATTACAAAGCATTAGGAGTTGTAAGTATAATGAATTATAAAAAAACAGCTTATGCAATATTTAGAGATAAAGTTAATAAAAACAACATAGATGAAGTTTTAGAGGAATGGAATGATTTTATTTCACATGGTAATAAAAATGATAGAAAGGATGTTAATGATCTTACAAGGAAAATTGAAACTTATTTAGATGAAGTTAAATCGGAATTATTAATAAGTAGATTTGTTGATAAAGAACCATATATAAAAGATATTACTAATGATAAGGTTATAAATATAACAGGAGAGTCTGGAAGTGGTAAATCAACATATACTAAAAAATATCTAAATGATGATAAATATATTCTAATAGATACTGATGAAATAATTAAAGATAGACCAACCGATAATAAGAATTGTATTGAATTTAGAGAGTTTTTAAAGAAAAAATATAATGATAGCATTCCAGATATATGTAATGAGTTTAGTACCATTTATAATGATATATTAAATTATTATAAAAACACTGATAAAACGCTAGTTATAGATTCAGCACAGTTTAGAAATTTAATAACTGAAAAAGAAATAAATTTATTAAAGGGTAAAATTATAATTATAAGAACTTCTATTGAAGAATGTTATAAAAGAGTAATAAACAGGTGGAAAGAAATAAATAAAAATTATACTGAAGAAGAATTAGATAAATACAAAAATAAAAAAGTCAGAATGTTTGAATGGTATAAATCGTTAAATGATTTTATAGAGAAGATAGATAAATTGGAGGATAAGAGAAATTATGAATAGAGAAGATTATATTGAAAAGCTTAATGTTATATTTGGTGATAATGAAAATGCTAAAGGAGTTTTTACAGAACAGATAAATAATTATTATAATGCTAGGGAAAATTGTAAAGCTGTTGGTCATAATTATAAAGTTGGTGATATAGTAAAATTAGAAAAGCATCAACTTATGAGAGGTGAGGGCGCTATAGCGGAGCTTAATGAAGATAAAATCAAATTTATATCTGAAAATGGATTTATATCTCCTGATTTTATTCGTGAATTAAATTTAAGGCAAAAAACTCCTTTAACTATACCTGTTTGGAATATTCAACAGAACATATTATTAAAAGATTATATTGCTTTATATAGTGGTGCTACTTTTTTATATACTGTAAAAAGTGAAAATTACAATAAGCATACCTTTTTGGCACCTTATGGTGAGGTTGAAAATAAAATAAATGAGTTTTATGATAAAGATATTTGGATGTGGCGATGTGAACAAACAAAAGAAATCAGATTTATGCCTAGTCTGGCAAGGGATAATATGCAACTTGCATTTATAATGAATTTAAGTAATGAATTTGGAAAGCCTTTAGTAAAGAATGATATTTTTAATCTTTCATTTGATAAGAATGCATTAGAAGGCTTTATATCTTCAGAGTTTATTGATAAGTTTATATATGCAGACAGAGATGATTTTACTACTAATAGGGAAAGTGCAATTATATTTGGAATTCCATCTTGTTTTATAGAAGGATTACTTGTTGGTAGAAGATATGAACATGATAATGAACAATTAAAACTATTAAAGAAATACTTCCCAAATTGTTATATTTGTAATTTGGATGGAGTGGTTATTAATATTTAATATTAAATAGAGTACTTAAAAGTAAGATTTAGGTATTCTATTTTTTTTAGTGCTATGTTATAATTAGTTATGATAGATAATAGGGGATGGTAAGATGCAAAAGCTTATTACAAATAAACGTGCACAAGCTTTAATAGAATTCGTATTAGTATTACCAATTCTTATTATGCTGTTATTTTCAATAATTGATTTTGGAACAATACTAATTAGAAAAAGTGAACTTGAAAACAAAATAAATGAAGCATATGAGGCTGCTAAGAATACTGTTGATGGATCAGACTTATATGAAAATGTTAAAAAAGCCGTTAATGAAGATGGAAAAGATTATATAAAAGCTGAAATTATACTTGATAGTGAAAGCAATTATATGAGGATAAGACTTACTTCTGATGTTAAGGTTATAACTCCTGGCTTAAATCTAATACTTGGTTCTCCTCATAAGACTAACGTTGAAAGAGTGGTTCTATATGAAAAACAATAGAGGACAAACTATAGTAGTGTTTGTATTATTTTTACCACTTTTGATTTTGTTTTCTGCATATATATATGATACAGTTAATGCTAATTACGAAAAGAATAGAATTCAAAATCTAGTAAATACTGCTGTTAATACAGAAAAAGATATAGATGGAGTTAGAAACGTAATAAGAAAAAACGATGAAAATATAAATATTAATATTACTGAATCTGATGGAAAATATAAGATAGAACTTTCGAAAAAAGTAAAGAGTATATTTGGGAAAATAGTTGGTAGAGATTATTATGATGTTAGAGTTTATACAGAAAAATAACGAAAGAGTGTGATAAAATGGCAAAGACTAAAAGAGGTAGAATAATTACAATTACTTCTATGAAGGGTGGAGTAGGTAAAACTGCTACTACACTTTTATTAGCTGCAATATATGAAAACCTTGGCAAAAAGGTGTTATTACTTGATTTAGATTTATATGCGGGAAGTATTGCATTTTCATTAAATGCTAATGTTAAATATAGCATTTATAATGTTTCTGATGATATTGCAAACAATAGATTTAAAGGTATAACAAACGGAGAATATTTATGTCATTATGATGATCATATTGATATACTTGCTTCTCCTAAAGATCCAAGACAAGCTAGTAAGATAGATAAGAACTGCATAGAAGTTTTACTTAATACATTAAGCAGTTATTATGATGTTATACTAATAGATACTAATCATATACTTGATATGCATAATATGATTGCCTTTGAATACTCTGATAGAATTCTTAATGTATTTACAAATGATGCACTTGATCTTAAGGGTACTAAAACATTTATATCAATATGTAGGAATATTGGAGTAGATAATTTAGTTCTTGCTTTAAATAATGCTTTTGATAATAGAAAGAACTATTTTTCTAACTATGATATAAAGGGTGTAATAAAAGCAAATATTGATTATGTTATACCAGCTTCGCTTTATATTAAAAATTATGACTCTTATGTTGTTGATGGTACTTTGCTTAAAACGTTATTAAGATTAAAATCGACATCAAGAAAGGGTTACGCTGAGGTAGAAAAACTTGCTCTTAAATTGTTAGAGGTTAGCAAAAAGGAGGAGTTAAGAAATGAAGAAAAATAACTGGTTTGATGAGTTCCAAATTGATTATGATAATGATATAACTATACAAGAAAATCAAAATGATTATGATGTATTTAAAGATAAAAAGCTTCTTGATAAATTTAGAGATACTATAATTCAAGAGTTAATAGATAATCAAATACCTGATGATAAGCTTCTTACTCAATATATTAATGAAGAGATAGATATAATTACTGAAGGTTATGATTTGTCTAACTTAGAGAGAAATCACTTATTCAATTTGATTGAAAACGAAATAAATGGTTATGGACCTATAACTGAGCTTTTAGATGATGATAGTGTTACTGAAATAATGGTTAATAGTCCAAATGAAATATATATTGAGGTTGATGGACAACTTTTAAGAGATGAAACTATATCATTTATAAATGATGAGCATATAATTCGTACTATCCAAAGAATAGTACAACCGCTTGGTAGAACAATAGATTCTTCTAATCCTATGGTGGATTCACATTTACCTGATGGCTCTAGAATTAACGCGATAATTCCGCCTTTAGCTGTAAAGGGTCCTGTTCTTACTATTCGTAAATTTAAAAAGAGTATGGATAATATAGAAACATTAATTGGCAATGGTACCCTTACTCCTTATATGGCAAGATTCTTACAAGCATGTGTTGAAGCTAAATTAAATATTATAGTTTGTGGTGGTACTGGTAGTGGTAAAACAACACTTCTTAATATTCTATCTAACTTTATTGGTTCAAATGAGAGAATTATTACTATAGAGGATGCTGTTGAATTGAGACTAAAACAACAACATGTTATATCACTAGAAACAAGAAATGTTAATTATGATAATGATGGTGAGGTAACAATTAGGGATTTGGTTAGGAACTCACTACGTATGAGACCTGATAGAATTATAGTAGGGGAGGTTCGTGGTAAAGAAGCTTTTGATATGCTTCAGGCTATGAATACAGGACATGATGGTTCACTTACTACACTTCATGCTAATTCACCTTCAGATGCTTTAAATAGATTAGAGACAATGATTCTTATGAGTGAAATGGATATTCCTCTTAAAGCTATAAGAGGATATATTGATAAGGCACTTGATCTTGTTGTAAACGTTGAAAGATTATCTGATGGTAGAAGAAAAGTTACTTCAATTTCTGAAATAGTAGGATTTGATGGTGAAAATATAATATTAAAAGAAATATTTGCGTTTAACCAAAATGGTCTTACTGAAAATGGCGAAGTTGATGGAGAATTTGTTTTATATAGCTATATTCCTAAAGTTTATAAGAAAATTAAAAACCGTGGTATAGATAGTGTTGATGATATTTTTAATGAAGTTTCAGAACACTTAAAGGAAATAGAAAAGAAAAAAGCAAAAGCTAAAAAAGATAAATAGGAGGGTGTACAATGCAGACACAGTTTAATTTTAATTTATTTATTATCCAGATTGTTATTATATTAATGCTGTTATGCATTGTAATATGGTTCTTAAGGTTAAATAGAACTACAACTCTTGAAAAAAGATATAAAAGATTTTGTATAGATCCATTAAATAATGATGAAAAACCCTTTCTAGATAAAATTAAGGAATGGTATTATTCATTTAGAAAAAAATTATCAATTGTATTATCTAAAAGCGACTTTTTAAGGAAATATAGTAAAAGATATAATAAATATTTAGATAAATCAAAAATTATCAGAGAAAGTAGTATGGACTATGTATCTAGTAAGTTTATCTGGGGATTTATTTGTATTTTAATAATTATATTATCTGATGTGTTTAGGTATAGTGCTATTACGTTTATGCAATTACTTACAGTTTTCCTTATTGGCTTTTTTGTACCAGATATATTTTGGAAGTCTCGTGAAAAATATAGAAAACTACAAATAGAAAAAGACATGCTTAAAGCTATAATAATTATGAATAATTCTTTTAAATCCGGTCTTAGTATTATGCAAGCTATATATATGGTATCTGATGAATTAGAAGGGCCTATCTCTGATGAGTTTAGAAAAATGTATATCGATATAAGTTTTGGGCTTGATATGGATATGGTATTTGAAAGATTCGCTAAAAGAGTTAATACAGAAGAAGCAAGATATATTACTACATCCTTATCTGTTTTAAATAAAACTGGAGGTAATATAGTGCAAGTATTTGCTTCCGTTGAAAGGAATGCATTTACTAGAAAGAAATTAAAGGAAGAGTTAGGTGCACTTGCTTCATCTGCTAAGGCTATTTATAGGATATTAGTTGCAATTCCTCCATTATTGTCAGGAATAATACTTTTATTAAATCCAAATTATTTTAAGCCTCTTTTTAATACTACTATAGGTATGTGTATATTATTATTAATACTTTTTATATATATTGCGTATATAATTATAATAAAAAGAATTGTGGAAATGAAGGGATGATTTTATGAAAAAGAAAAAATATAGTATGGCTTATAAAATCTATTCTGAAGATACAGTTAATAAATATCAAAAGAAAATTGATCTTTTGGGATATAAAGATAGTTATAGTGCAATTATTTTTCTTAATGTAAGACTAGTTTCTTCCATTTTGCTATTTTTTGTGCTATTATATTTTCTGAAATACGGGTATATTATTGCACCAATTGCTACATTCTTATATTTTTTAGTACTTCCTAAGTTTGCAATTGATAAGAAAGTTGAAAAAAGGGCAGAAAAACTAGATAATGAAGCTATGTACTTTTTTGAAGTATTAACATTATCACTTGAGACAGGAAGAAATTTAAAAACAGCGCTTGAGATAACTGCTAGAAATATAGATTCTGAGTTATCTGATGAATTTAAGAGGGCACTTGATGAAGTAAAATATGGTAAAGGTCTTAATGAAGCACTAGATAGCTTAAAGACTAGGATACCTTCTGATACTATAAATAATATTATTCTTAATATTTCTCAGTCTAATATTTTCGGTAATAGTATTATTGAGACTATGTATAATCAAATAGATTATATAAGAGATAGACAAATAATGAGAACAAAGGCAAGAATTAATAAGATTCCTTTAAAGGTTTCTGTTGTATCAGTTATATTCTTTATACCATTATTGTTACTATTAATATTATCACCAGTAATAATTGATTATTTAAGTTAGGAGAGTATTTATGAGTGGACATTCAAAATGGGCAACAATTCATAGAAAAAAAGGTGAATTGGATGCTGCTAGAGGAAAAATTTTTCAAAAAATTGCTAAAGAAATTTATGTTGCTGCAAAAGGAACTAATGGAAATCCTGATGATAATCCTGGTTTAAGGGCAGTACTTGAAAAGGCTAGAAGTAACAATATGCCTAAGGATAATATTCAAAAGGCTATTGATAAAGCTGTAGGTGGAGCTGGTGGTGAAGAATACGAATCAGTTAGATATGAAGGATATGGACCAAGTGGAGTTGCACTAATGATTGATTGTTTAACTGATAATAGAAACAGAACTGCGATGCTTGTTAGATCTACATTAACAAAACGTGGGGGTAACTTAGGAACTGATGGTTCAGTAAGTTATTTATTTGAGAGAAAAGGAGTAATTGTTACTGATAAGAGTGTTGATGAAGATGAAGCTATGATGGTTGCACTTGATAATGGAGCACTTGATTTTATAGTTAATGAAGACAATTATGAGATATATACTGGCGTAGAAGATTTTATTAAAGTAAAAGAAGCGCTAGAAAGTATGGGAGTTAAAGAATTTATAACAAGCGAGGTTACGTTTGTTGCTAATAATTTAGTTGAACTTGATGATGAACAATCAGAAAAAGTACAAAACTTGATAGATGCTTTGGAAGATATAGATGATGTTCAAAATGTATATAGTAATTTAGGGTAATTAAAAATATTTTTAATTACCTTATAATTATTTAGGAAAAAGTAGATAGATTGAGCTAACCTTATATATGAGATTGTTTTGTATTAAAAGAAGATATATTGGGTAGTTAATTATATATAAGAAAAGAGGATTATTATAATGTTTAATAAGCAGCAGATATTGAGATTTTTAAAAAGTAAAAAATTTATATACATTTGTATTTTTGTGTTTTTTTGTATACTTTGTTTCTTGTTTCCCTATTCCCATGATGATTGGGCGTGGGGCAGTTCAGTCGGAATAGAAAGATTAAAGAATCATTTTGACAATTATAACGGAAGATGGTTTGGAAACTTTGTTGTTCTTTTACTTACAAGGAACAAATTACTCAAAACTTTAGTTATGGCTGGTGTGCTTACTTGTATAATTATTTTAATAGATAAGATTGTAGAAAGTGATAAAAAAATGACTACATTATTATCGTTTCTTTTAATTCTTGCTATGCCAGTTGGTATATTAATGCAAGGAGTTGTCTGGACTTCTGGTTTTTCTAATTATGTTGTGTCAATATTATTGGTTTTAATTTTTATTAATTGTAACAAGTGGTTGTTTAAAGATAAGAAGAGAAAAGACAATAAAGTCTATAGTATTTTGTTTTTGATATTAGGATTTATTACTTCACTTTTTATAGAACACTTGACAATATATTGTATAATTCTTTCTTTTGGAATTTTGGTATATACATTAATAAAATATAAAAAGGTATATTTAGAGCATATAAGTTATTTCGCTGGAAATTTGATTGGCGCAATACTTATGTTTTCAAATTCGGCATACTCTTCTGTTGCATCTGGTACTGATGGATATCGTTCCTTCGAGTTGAGTAATTTTATATCAGCTTCTATAAAGAGCTATTTTGAAGTCATATATAAAGAGTTAATATATAATAATCATGTTTTAAATTTAATATTAACAATGTTAGTATTATTAATTTTAATTAAAAAGATTAGAATTAATAAAGATAATAATAAGAAAATATTAGCTAATTTGATTGGTTTTATACTTATTGTATTTACGATTTATTCTATTCTGACTAGCTTTAACAATATTAATTTATTATTGAAATATACAGATTATTTTAATGGAATATTTACTATGGTATTTTGTATAGCTCTTTTAATGTTTGTTATATTTTTCATAGATTCAAAATCGGCAAAGAGAAGGATGATATTCACTTTAATAAGCATAGTTGTTATGACACTTCCATTATTTGTTGTAACCCCCATAGGAAGTAGATGTTTCTTTCCGATGTATACGTTACTTGTATTGTTTGTTGCTGATTTAATGAATTGTCTATTAAAAACGTTTAATTATAAAGATGTAATTCATTCTATAGAAAAAATTTTGATTTCATTAATTTTTATATTCGGAACATATCTTTTATTAGTGTACGGATATATTTATAAGGTTTATTCAGAAAGACTAAATTATATTGATTTACATAATGGCGATGAGGTTATAGTGTTACCTAAACTTCCATATAAAGAATATGTTTGGTATGGCAATCCGGCAAATGACGAGTTTTTAAATCGATTCAAGTTATATTATAGCATTGAGGAAGACTCAAAAGTTGAATTTGTAACGCTTAAAGAATGGAAAAAGTATAGATAGTTTTATAGAATAGAAAAGCAAAGAATATTAAACTCGCGTTTAATATTCTTTTGAATTTGTTAAAAAGTGTCAAATTAATTGATAAATAAGTCTATGTTTGTTATACTTAAATAAAAGAGTATTAAGGGTATTGTTATATGATTTGCGGAAAATGAAAAACCAAAAACATTTAATTATGATACGGGAGGAATTTATGGACAATTATAAATATAAAATATCTGTTGTAATGCCTATATATAATGTTGAAAAATATTTAGAAGAAAGTATTCTTTCAGTTATAAATCAAACTATTGGATTTGACAATATTCAACTTATTTTAGTTAATGATGGATCGCCTGACAATTGTGAAGAAATTTGCTTAAAATACAGAGAGAAATATCCTAATAACATTGTATATTTGAAACAAAAAAACAAAGGCGTTTCTGCAGCAAGAAACAATGGAATTAAGTATATAATGGGAAAATATGTGAGTTTTTTGGATAGTGATGATAAATGGGAAAAGCATGCTTTTAAAAGAGTGTGGGATTTCTTTGAAAAGAATTACGATGAGGTAGATGTTGCTGATTGTAGAGTAAAATATTTTGATGCCTTAGATGGATATCATATTTTTGATAAAAAGTATAATAAAACAAGAATCGTTGATTTAGAAAAAGAGTTTGATTTTCCTTTATTAAATGCTCCCACGGCATTTTTTAAATCAAAGGCTATATCTGAAATAAGATTTGACGAAAGGCTTAGATATAGCGAAGATACTAAATTTATTAATGAGGTTCTCTTGCTAAAATGCAAATATGCAATTGTACATGATGTTATCTATTTGTATAGAAAAAGAGCGGATGAAAATTCAGCGGTTGATAATAGATTGAACATTAAAGATTATTATATTTCTACATTAAATAATTGCTTTCAAGATTTAATATTGTTGTCAAAAAAAAAGTATGGTTGTATAAAAAATTTCATTCAGTATTTGGTTTTGAATAATATAGTGTGGAGAATAAATTTGACTGATTCAAGTACTGTGTTAAATGCAAAAGAGCAAAAAGAATATTATAAAATTATAGTGGATTTATTAAAAAATATAGATGATGATATTATTTTGAATAAAAAAATGATTGCTTGTAATAAGATTTATCTTTTGGAAGAAAAGCATCAAGAAAAGGCAAAATTCGGAGAAAACACTATATATTTTGATAATGATAAGGAATATAATTTTGACAATATAAATGTAACTTATTTTAAAAATAGGGTTCTTAATAATAAGTTGGTTATTCATGGTAGGTTAACTCCACTTGTTACAGATGATTCTTTTGAATATTTTCTTAGGGATCCTAAAACAAATAAAAAGTATTATCCAAAAATGTTTAATATAAAAAATCTTACCAAATATTCTTGCAGTGGAAAAATTATTTCTAAAACTTATCTTTTTAAAGTCGTTTTGCCGATAAAAGAAGATTCTTATGAAGTTGAGAATTGTATTTCTTATGGAAAAAAAATTTGGAAATGTGGTTTTAGAGTCACGTCGAATAATAAGCTTTCGCCCAATTATTCCACTTACATTTCTATAGCTAAAAAATGTATCATAAATAGGAAGAACGAAAATTTAGAAATAGAAAAATATAGTTTTACTCGACTTATAAAAAGAGAAATAAAATGTCTTTATAGTTTATTTATTAAACTTAAAATCAAAACTCTGATGAAGAGAATAATTAATCCTATAATCTGTTTTATCAATAATATTAAACACAGCTTGAGCTTAAAAAATATAATTTTATTAGAAAGTAATCCTGATTATACAGATAATACTAAAGAAGTTTTTGATTTACTGATAAGAGAAGGAGTCAATGAGAAGTATAAGATTGTTTGGCTCGTCTCGGATTCAAAACCTTTTTCCAATATACATATAAAGAATGTAGAATTCTTAGAATTTTTTAATATTTCTAAGGCAAAACGGGATAAACATGTGAATTATTGTTATGAACATGCCAAAATAATATTAGATGCAAACAAATATGTAAAAAAAGCTAATCCTAAACAAATAAGGATTCACTTAAATCATGGTAGTCCGTTTAAAAATGCTATATATTATAATTTAAATATCGGGGAGGTCGACTATGATATAGTTCAATCAAATTTTTTTGTTCCAATTGAATCCGAAGTTAGAGATTTATCACAGGAAAAAATAATTCCTTTAGGTTTTCCTAGAAATGATGTTTTGTATTCAAACGAAAAGGTGAATTTAGATATTGTAGATAATTTAAAAACAGCAAAAACCATTTTGTGGTTACCAACATATAGAAATCATGCAAATTATAATACTTCTAAGGTTTCACTTAAATATGGACTTGCTTGTGTGAACAATGAAAAAGAACTTTACGCACTTAATGATAGATTAAATAAAAATAATGTTACTTTGATTATTAAATTTCATCCTGCTGAAAACACTGAATTATTACAAAAATGTGATTTATCAAATATTTTAGTTATAAAAAATGAAGATTTAATTGCAAGAAGAGTAACTCTTTATGAATTATTTAATAAGGTGGATGCTCTTATCACTGATTATTCGTCTGTATATTTTGATTTTTGTTTAACCAAGAAAAATATTGGGCTTGCTATAAGTGATATAGACGAATATATAAAAGAAGCTGGTGAATTTCTTTCTCCATACAAAGAATCAATTATAGGTAATTATATGTATAGCAATAAAGATTTATTGAATTTTATAGATGATGTATCAACTGGAAAGGATAGAACCTATAAAAAAAGAATGAAATTAATAAATAGGTATGATGATTATAGAGATGGAAAAGCAACAGAAAGGGTTTATGAATTTTTGAAAAAATTTTTGTAGAAGGGTGTAAAAATGAATGTATTTTTGTTAATGTCTGGGGGAGTAGGAAATAGATTTGGCGCTAACATTCCAAAACAATATGTTAAATTGTGTGGTAAGCCGGTAATCGAATATGTTTTACAAGCTGCTATAGAATCAAAGAAAACTGATAAAATAGTAGTTGTTATGGATAAACGGTATGCTAACATTTCCGAACTCTTAAATAATGAAAAAATAGTTATAACTAGTAATGGGGATGATAGATATGGTTCTTTGAAAAACGGACTTAAATGTATAAAGGATTCTTTTGATTGTGAAAATGTAATAATTGCAGATGCTGTTGCACCATTTATTTATCCCGAACTTATTGACGACTATTTCAATAAGTTGGAAGATTATGATATTATTCTGACCGGTCAAAAAATCACAGGAGCATTATGCGATTTTGAAGGTAATAAATATGACAGAGAAGATTTCTTTATGGCACAAGCACCAGAAGCATTTAAATTTGATATGTTGTTTAATAATATAGATTATTCTACAAAATATCAAGCAATATCTTCATTAATGCCAAAGACTGCAAAGAGATATGTTAATTTTAATTTCAAAAACAATCTGAAGTTGACTTATAATTTTGAACTTCAATATGCAGAATTTCTCATTAATTATCAAAAAGATAATGCAGAAAAAACTTTTGAAAATATTACCTCATCATTATTTTTTCAAACAAAAGGGATTAAGGATTATTTACTTAGGATAAATAAAAACGAAACGTTAAAATGGTTAGATAATGTTTATTGTTATTACAATGAACTTATAAATAAATATGGTAAATTTAGAAATGTAACATTGAATCAATCTTCAAATAATGGGTTAGTAATGTTAATTGAAACAGTTGATAATGAATTTGTTTTGAAGATTATACCAAAGTTTTTGAACAGATTTGAAACAGAAAAAAAGGCTTATGAAATATTTTCAGATGAATTTATGTGTGAATTGATAGAAACTGATGTTCAAAATAACGCACTATTTTTGAAAAAACTAAGCCCTCTTACTAGTAATATTTTTGATGATAATATAAGGTTAACTGATTTTTTTGATAGAGTATTCACTAATAAAGTGAATTATGATAAAAAAGAACACAAAATTTTTATTCATGTTATAGATAATTTGATTGACAAGAAAAAAAATATTGAAAAAGTTCCATATTTAAATAAAGAATTGGAAAGCATTCTTGATAATGCGATAATGTATTATGATAAAACATTTAAATCTAAGCCTCTTTACTTAATACATGGGGATTTAAGGGCAGAAAATATAATGCTTGATGGTAAGAAATTTAAGGCAATTGATCCTATTGGATATGTTGCTCCTATAGAAATGGAACCTGCAAGATTTATAATTGGAGATGTTTATCATAACCAAAAGTTTGATCCAGTGGAAAGAGTAAGATTACTTTTGAACTATTTTTCCAAATGGTGCAATAAAAGAAAGATGGTATATGGATTGTATATTTTCTTTGCTATGATAATCTGTAATAGTGCATTTGAGAATATAGAGGACAATATTACAAAATATTATTTGGGTATCATTGAAGCCATTGAGAAAGAATTTATTCTCAAATAAGCAATTCCAAAAGGGATAGGTGATAATTATGACTAGTAAGAGCAACTATGATGTGTCGATTGTAATACCTGTATATAACGTAGAAAAGTATTTGAGCGAATGTTTAGATTCTATAGTTAGGCAAAAATATGATTTTAATAAAATAGAGGTAATACTTATAAATGACGGCTCAAAGGATAACAGTTTAGAAATATGTAAAATGTATTGTGATAAATATAATAATTTTAAACTAATTGACAAAAAAAATGCGGGAGTATCGGCTGCTAGGAATGATGGAATAAAAAAATCAACAGGGAAATATATTTTAATTTTGGATTCTGATGATTTTTTATCTAATAATGCGATATCTAATTTATTTGATTTTTTTGAAGCTCATTATGATGAAATAGATTTATTAACATATCCTATATATTTTTATACTCTTGACAAAAAAACAAGTTTACATCCTAGATATGCCGCCTATGACAAAGGCTCTGGTATATATGATGTAGAAGAATATGTATATTTAAATCAATCAACCGTAAATATAATGTTTAAGAATACAAAGGATCTTTTTTATGATGAAACAATGAAACTTTCAGAAGATCAAAAATTTGATACTCAATTGATTATGAAAAAAGGTAAAATTGGTTATTGCAAAGATGCTATATATTATTATAGAAGATATGGTGGTGGAGTAAGTCAAAATATCAATAGTATGATTTACTGTTTTGAAAGTATTATGAAGTATAATGAATGGCTTATTAAAACCTATACTAATGATGGACAACTTTCTAAATATGTACAATCATTGATTGCAAATACTATAAATTGGAGAATTAAAAGTAATCAACTTATCCCATATCAGTATGAAAACGAAGAATATGAACAATCGTATGAAAGGATAATTAATTTAATAAAACATATAGATAATGACGTTATTATAAATATGAGTAATATGTCTATTCTCCATAAAATGTTCTTTCTTAAACAGAAAGGAACAAAATTTGAGTTTGAAATTTTAAATAATGAACTCTTAACTAAGGTAGATGGAGCTATATTACAAAAAGACAAGAATATTACTTTGCAATTAACAAACTTCTTTTTTGACGCTAATATTCTCCATATTAATGGTTATTTTGATACGCCAATTTTTGAATATTTAAAGCCTACAGTATATATGGTTATTAAAAATAAAAAAGGAAATATTAAAAAGGAAAAATGTTCCTTAAAATATTCAATGTGGTCAGAAAAAACAGCGCATTTCAAAACTAATACCTTATATAGGATTGAAGAAAAATTAAATGTAGATGATATTTCTAATGTTAAGATGTTTTTATATATAAAAAACAATAAATTTAATGTTTGTTTTAATTATAAAAAGACGGCTACTTATATTACTGAAAGCACTGAGAAATATGCACATATAAAAAATAAAAAAGAATTATTTATTCAAAGTAAAAATATTATAAATATTATAAAATTTAGGTTTATGAAAAGGTTAAAATATTTCAGGACTAATCCTAAACTTATGGTGTTAAGAAATATTTATATGTGTTCGTATTCTCCAAAAACGATTTGGCTATATATGGATAGAAGAGGAGTATTTGATAATGCATATTTTCAATTTAAACATGACTTTAATAAAAAAGATGGTATAAAAAGATATTATGTTTATGATGATAAATTAGAAAACATTAAGAATAAATTCAGTATAGAAGAACAAAAGTATTTATTAAAATATAAAAGCTTAAAGCATAGAAAATTATATTTGAAATGCTCACTGTTATTATCTTCGTTTTGTGATGAAATTACATATTCTCCTTTCGGGAAGAGTAATTTCAAATATTTAGATATTAAAAAATATAAATTAATTTATTTACAACATGGTGTTTTACATGCTGATTTAAAGTTAATGTATGGTAGGGAATTTACTGATATTTATAAATTTGTAATTTCTAGTAAATTTGAAAATAAAAATCTAGTCAAAAATTATTTATATAAACAAGAAGATTTTATAAAAAGTGGTATGCCAAGGCTAGATATTAACAACAATTCTGAGGTAGAAAATAAAATAATTTTTGCTCCTACATGGAGAAAATATTTAATAGGAACTGTAATAGGTGGCGATAGAGATTTATTTAAAGAAAAATTTTTATCTTCTTCCTATTATAAGAAAATAAATGAAATATTAAATAATCCTAAATTGATTGCAAAATTGGAAGAAAAAAGAGTGATTTTAGAATTTAAACTTCATCCAATCTTTGAAGGATATAAGGATTTGTTTGATTTCAAAAGTAAAAATGTAGTATTGAGTTGTGAAGAGGTTAATCTTGCTAAATACAAAATGTTTATAACTGATTTTTCGTCATTTCAGTTTGATTTTATAAAATATAACAGACCAATTCTTTATTTTTTGCCAGATAGATTAGAGTTTAAAGGAGGATTACATTCTTACAGTAACCTTGATTTAAAATATGAAGATGCTTTTGGAGATCTTTATTTGGAACCAGAAAAGTTGGTAGAAAGAATAATAAAAGAAATAGATTCGGATTTTAAAAATAGTCCTAAATATTCTTCAAGAATGAATAAATTTTTCTTTGCAGAAAAAGACCATAGAGAAGTTTTATATAAAAATTTAATTAAAATTAAGTAGGTGGTTATCTTGAAAATATTAAAAAAATTTTTACAAAAAGCAAGGCAAATAGTTTATATAGTTTTATATAAAATATTTTGTTTGTTTAATAAACAAGTTCCTAATAGAATTTTATTTTTATCTGCATCACGCGCATCTCTAACGGGAAATTTCAAATTTGTTTACGATGAATTGAAAAAGAGAAACAAATATGATATCAATTTAATGTTAAAATCAAGCTTAAAAGTAAAATATACTATAAATCAAAAATTTAGACTAGTTTATTTGATAGCAACATCAAAATATATATTTTTGGATGATTTTTATCCTATGATTTATGCATTAAAACTTAGACCAGGTACAGAATTGATTCAGTTATGGCATGCTATGGGAGCATTTAAAACTGTAGGTTATAGTAGATTAAACAAAGATGGAGGTCCTCAAAAACATTCTCTAACTCATAAAAATTATACTGGAACCATAGTAAGTAGTGAACATATAAGAAAAGATTATGCAGAAGCATTTGGGATTTCTATAGAAAAAGTGCATGCGCTTGGAATTCCTAGAACTGATATATTTTTTGATAAAAAGTATGATGCTAAAGTAAAAAATAGATTATATAAAAAGTATCCTGTTTTAAAGGAAAAGAAAGTAATTCTTTTTGCACCTACATTTAGAGGAAATGGGCAAAAAACAGCACATTATAATTTTGAATGGTTTGATTTTGAGAAATTTAGTAAAGAGTTTAAAGATGATTATGTTTGCATATTTAAACTTCATCCATTTATCAAGAATCGACCTGATTACAAAATAGAAAAAGATCCGTTTTATATTGATTTGACCTCAGAAAGGGAAATAAATGACCTTTTATTTGTAACAGATATTTTAATAACGGATTATTCGTCTGTTATATTTGAATATTCTTTCTTTAAAAAGCCAGTTATATTTTTTACTCCCGACTTAGAGGAATATAAACATAGTAGAGATTTTTATTATCCACTTAGTAAATATACTTACGGGCCTGTTGTTAAAGATTTTAAAACTTTATTAAAGACTGTAAAGAATACTAAAGTTGATACTAAGAAATTAGATAAATTTTATGATTATTTCTGTTCTTCTTGTGATGGAAAATCTACAAAAAGAGTTGTAGATTTCTTTATGAACAAAAAATAAAGTGGGGATTAAAATGAAAAAAGAAAGGTTAATTTATTTGGATTTAATAAGAATTTTATGTATTTTTTTAGTTATTGTAATACATGGTGTTGCACCAATCATTGTAAAAAGCAAAGTGGTGTTGAGTTATAATTATGTTACCATGATAATAATAGATTCTATATGTAGATGCAGTGTACCACTTTTTGTTATGGTTAGTGGTAGCTTGCTTCTTGGTAATAAGAAGTCTACTTCTTATAAAAAAATACTATCTAAGATTATTAAATTGCTTATTTCTTTGATCGCTTTTAGCTTTTTTTATAATATTGTTGATAAGCTTTTTAGAGGGGAGACATTTGGGATTGATTTTATGAAAGATTCAGTGAGATTTATCCTTTCTGGGAATCAATTAAACCACTTGTGGTTTATATATATGATAATAGGATTATATTTACTTATTCCAATTTTAAATAGGATAATTTCATGTGTGGAAAAAAAAGAAATAATTTATTATTTTGTTCTTACCATTATATTTTCATCATTAATTCCAATGGCGCTTAGTTTTACAAAGTTCAGCACCTATCAAGTTTTTTCAAAATTTAATTTGGGCGTCTTTAATATTTACATAGCATATTTTCTTTTAGGATATTATTTAAATAGGTTAAGCCTAAATAAAAATCAAATCAAAAAAACTTATGTATTAGGACTATTAAGCTTATTTATAACTATTATTATGACATTGCTTTTCTCTATGAAAAGGAATACATTTTGTGGTATATTTTTTGAATATTCTTCATTAAATGTATTTATTTATTCAATATTTGCTTTTATATTTCTGAAGAATTGTTTCTCCAAAATTTCAGTATCAGAGAAAATGAAAAAAAGTATAACAGAAGTATCTCTCTTGACTTTTGGAGTGTTTTTAATTCATGAATTTATAATAGATATTTTTACTGTATATTATAATACGTTATTTAATAAAATGCGCCTGGATTTCCCTCTGATTGGTACATTAATCTTTTCAATATTCATATTTTTTGTATCATTACTAGTTTCATTCATAATATCAAAAATTCCAATACTTAATGAATATTTGATATACTATAAGTCTAAAACAAAAAAAGAAAGTCTGGTGGTAAAATGATACTACTAATAAAATTAGGACTATTATTTCTTAATTTTATATATTTTTTCGTTAAGTTATTACCAATTAAAAATAGGATTACTTTTATTTCAAGACAAAGTAATAGCAAAAGTGATGATATTGTTTTGTTAGAGAATGAAATAAAAAAAAGAGATAATAATATCGAAGTTATTGCTTTATGCAAAACTCTTGATGAAGGATTTTTCAACAAAGTAAAATATTTTATTCATATGTTTGTTCAAATGTATTATTTATCTACAAGCAAAGTAATTGTATTAGATGGATATTGTATTTGTGCTAGTGTATTGAAAAAGAAAAAAAATACTGTTATAATTCAAATGTGGCATGCTCTTGGTGCTTTCAAAAGATTTGGTCTTAGTATAGTTGATAGTGATGAAGGTTCCAGCAAGGAAATGGCAAAAGTCATGAAAATGCATAATAATTATGATTATGTACTTACAAGTAGTGAAAATACAAAAAAATATTTTTCGGAGGCATTTGGTTATAATATTGATAAAGTAAAAGTGATGCCACTACCTAGAGTTGATAATCTAACTAGTGAAAAATATAAGAAAAATATAAAAAAGAGAATAGAAAAAGAATATCCAATTTTGAAAAAGAAAAAAAATATAATATATGTTCCTACATTCAGAAAAGATGGAGAGAATATAGAATATATAAATAATCTAATAGACAAAATTGATTATTCAAATTATAATTTAATAGTTAAACTGCATCCATTGTCAAAAATAGATATAAGCGATCAAAGGGTAATCATAGATAAAAAATTCACATCTGTAGAAATGATGATAGTTAGTGATTATGTTATTACAGATTATTCAGCAATTGTGTTTGAAGCAGCAATACTAGAAAAGCCTATTTTCTTTTATTGCTATGATTATGATAAATACTATAAAAAGAGGAATTTTTATATTGACTATAAGAAAGAAATGCCAGGAAGTATTGAAAAGGATGCTGATAAAATTATAAAATCAATAGAAAATGAGAAATTTGATTTGAATAGAGTTACAAACTTTAGAAAAAAGTATATTGATTTAGAAGAGGGTAAATGCAGTTCTAATTTGGTTGATTTTATATTTAAAGTTATGTAGGTGAGATTATGTTAAAGAAATATTTTGTGGTTTTTATTATGATTTTTTGTGCTTTTGTTGGAAGCTCTTGTTTAACTAGTTATATTAATATCAACAAAGAGAAAGAGACAAAAACTGATACGACAATTAAAGAAAAAAAAGAAACAAAAGAAAAAAAAGAAGATTTAAGTATACCAAAAGAGGACAAATATAAGGGTATTAACAAACTTATGATTGTTGCGCATCCAGATGATGAGACTTTTTGGGGAGGAGCCCACTTAATTGAGGATAATTATCTAGTTGTTTGTATAACTTGTGGAACGGTAAAGAGAAGAGTAGAAGAATTTAAAAAGGCTATGAGTATAACAAATGATAAATATATAATGTTAGGTTATCCAGATTTGACTAAAGGTAAAAAAGATGATTGGTCTAAAGTCCATGTTAATATAAAGAGCGACCTAGAGAAAATAATAAATTATAAAAATTGGGAAATGATAGTTACTCATAATCCATATGGAGAATATGGACATATTCATCATATTATGACTAATAGGATGGTTACGGAATTATCTGATAAGGATGTTTTATATTATTTTGGATATTATTTTTTTGAAAGAGGAATCAAAAGTATAGAAGGAATGGGCAATATAAGTAGTGAAAGTAGAAAAATCAAAATGGAAAAAATAGTTCCCATTTATGCGTCTCAAATAGGTGCGAAAAACGCTTTCGATCACATGTTTGATTACGAAAACTTTGTGTTTAATAAGGATTGGGATCCTAAATTGTAAAAGGAGGAATTTTATGAAAAATTGGAAGTATAAAAAAATAGTTCCGTTTGTAGTAGTATTTCTATTTTTTGGAGTTTTAGGATATTTATTTCCGTATACAAATGATGATTGGGCTTGGGGAAGTAGTATCGGTATTAATAGATTAAATAATTTTTTTGCAAATTACAATGGGAGATATCTTGGAAACTTATTGGTTATCCTCTTAACAAGATTTAGAATTATAAGAGCATTAGTAATGGCTGTTATACTTACTCTTATTACGTTTTTAATTAATAAAATAATTCAAAAAGAAACAGAAAATAAAACTATATTGTTAATTGCAATATTTCTTATGATATTAATGCCTCGGCCAATTTTTAGACAAGCGATTGCATGGACTAGTGGATTTACTAACTATGTACCACCTGTATTATTAATTTTGATTTGGTTTTATTTAAGTAGAAATATATTAGATAATAAAGAAATGAAGTTAAATAAGTTCTGGTCAATACCTGTTTTGATTTTAGGGATTTGCAGTTGCTTATTCATGGAACATGTTACTATATATGCAGTTATAATTGGTATTGTTGGATTGATATATTCATATAAGAAAAAAATAAAGATAAATCTTTCTCAAATAACTTATTTAATTGGTAGTATAATTGGTTCAATACTAATGTTCCAAAATGAAGCATATCATCATATTATAAAAGGCGATGACTTCTACAGAAAAGTTCCTAAAGATGGCTTTATAATGCAATCTATAAAAAGATATTTTCATACAATTTATGATAATTTGTTTTTAAATAACACGATTATTCTTTTATTAATCGCAGTTTGTTGTTTGTTTTTGTTTTTTGGATTCGTTTATAAAAAGAAAAATATCAAACATGAAAAACTTATGTATTTTAGTTTAGGAACAATTGTTTTTTATGCTATTTATTCTCTTATATCACAGTTTTTTCCAGACTGGGAGAGTCTAACTTTAATATTAAAATCTCTTGAAGGATGTTTGACCGCTATATATTTTGTAGCACTTTTATTTTATATAATACTTTTGCCTAATAAAATTTCCAAAAATAAATTGTTCTTTTTTCTAGGGAGCATTGTTTTATTAACACTTCCGTTATTTATTGTAAGTCCAGTAACTCCTAGATGCTTTTATCCAATGTATATAATTTGGATTCTATTTACACTTCAACTATTATTTGATTGTTTTAAATACATTAAATCAGATAAATTTTATGTTACAATTAATTATATTAGTTTATTTGCTATTGTTATTTCTATGTTTTATTTCATTTGTATAATATTTTCAGCATTTCATGTAACAAATAAAATGGTTAATTACATAGAAAAAGAAAAAAATAACAAATCCCAAGTTATGGTTCTTCCTAAAACAGTATATGAAGATTATATGAAGCATCCTTATCCGCATGATGAGGAAAATATGAAAAAATTTAAGGCATTTTATAATATAAATGAGAACGTTAAGCTTAAATTTATTGACTACTTGGAGTGGCATGATATAATAAATAAGTAAGTGGGTGATTTAAATGGATTTATCAATAGTCGTACCTTGTTATAATGAAGAAGGTAATGTAGAACTTTTTTATGAAGAAGTACAAAAGGTTTTTAAAGGGAAAAAAATTAAATATGAAATTGTTTTTGTCAATGATGGTAGTAGTGACAATACTTTAGATAGGTTAACTAATATAGTTGATCAAAAGAAACAGAATATTAAAGTTATTAACTTTTCTAGAAACTTTGGAAAAGAGGCTGCGATGTATGCAGGATTAAAAGAAGCAGAAGGGGAGTTAGTTACTATAATTGATGCTGATTTACAACAAAGACCAGAATTAATATTGCGTATGATTGATATATTAAATGAAAATGAACAATTTGATTCAGTTGCCGCATTTCAAGAAGTTAGAAAAGAAGGCAAGGTATTAACATTTTTTAAGGATACTTTTTATAAAGTTATTAATTCTATGTCAACAGTTCCTTTTGTTCAAGGAGCAAGTGATTTTAGAACTTTTAGAAGAAAGGTTGTAGATTCAATATTAGAACTTAGTGAATATCATAGATTTTCTAAGGGAATATTTAGTTTTGTTGGATATAATACTTATTATTTACCTTATGAAGTGGAAGAAAGAAATAGTGGAACATCTAAATGGAATTTTTTCAAGTTGTTTAATTACGCTATAGATGGAATAGTTGCATTTACAACTTCACCACTTAGAGCACCATTTTATATATCAATAGTAACTTTCCTTGTTGGCTTTATATATTTTATAGTAGCTTTATTTAAAGGCGTAAGTGAGTTTACAGTTATTTTATTAGTTATGTTATTCTTATTCTCATTATTATTTATGGTAGTAGGAGTAATTGGAGAATACTTATCTAGAACTTATATACAAGTTAAACAAAGACCAATATATATTGTTAAGGAAAGATTAGAAAGTAAAAAAAAGTAGGGGAATAGTATGGTAGGAATTTTATTATTAATTGGTAGTATATGTGAGGAATTAACTAACCCTAAAACAAAATTATTTAAGTGGGGACTTGGTTTATACTATAAAAACAAAGAAATTATAAATTATTTAATAGTTGGTGGACTTACTACTTTGGTTAGTATAGGAAGTTATGCATTGTTTAGAGTATTTATTAGTAATTATATGGTATGTACTGTACTATCTTGGATTGCAGCTGTTTTATTTGCATATATTACTAATCGTGTATTTGTATTTGAAAGTAAAGATAAAAATGTATTAGCTGAGTTTGTTAAGTTTGTTTCATGTAGATTACTTACACTTGGCAGTGAGATTCTAGTTATGTTTATTTTGGTTAATGTATTAAAACTAAATGACATGATATCTAAAATTTTAGTACAATTCATAATAGTTGTACTTAACTATGTGTTAAGTAAAATACTTGTATTTAGAAATAAAGAGAATAAATAGGCTCAAATGAAAAATTAAATTGACCAAATAAAAAAATGTTGTAAAATAAGGGGACTGAATGAGTAAATGGGCCAAAATATTAATGATTAAATGTGCCATTTTACCCATCAGGATAAAATAAATAAACTACGCCTTAGGCTTCGTTATTTATTATTATCTTTGTTGAATAGACTAGGTTTAAGTATAATATCTTGTGAGGGGATAAAATAAAAACCTAGTTTTTTTATATTCTCTTCTCCTATTTTTTCTTTCATTAAATTAAATGGGGTATCACCGTTTAATTTTTCTCTCCTAGTATTATTTATATGATTCATCATTAACATGATATCTCCATCAGAATATTTGTCTAAGTTAGTTCCTTGTTCTATGAATCTTCTTATATATTCATGTGTTACTTCAATGCTTCCTTTTTGGTCACTTCTTCTAGAATCACAATAAAATACTTTTGTTTTAATTACATCTTGACCATTATCTTCGATTAAATCTGGTCTTTTAAAATCTTTACTATTGTCAGTTAGCATAATTGGAAATACTTTATGAAATAATTCATAATCTAATAATTTTTTTTAAATCATTAATTTTATCAGTAACTTCAGATATGGTTTAAGTTTTTAATTTGTATGTTAGCGTAAAATTAAAAGGAACAAAGTTTAAAGTAAGTAGAGCATAATGTCCTTTAACACCCTCCACTGTATCCATTTCTACATAATAAGTTATTTTGTTAGCTTCTTTATATTTAATAAAGTCTTGATAGGTGCGATTAATTCTGTACTCGTTTTCCTTTCTTTCACTTTTATTTTTAGAAACATTTCTTTTTCTTTTACGGTATCTAACAATTCTAGGTAAGTCAATATTTTTGCAAGATAAATAGCCTTTAAGTTTTTTCAGTAATATCAAATTCTGGGTGATCTAATACAATCATATAAAATTAATGTCCTTTACCAACTTCTTCTTTGATTATCTTATCTATTTTTCTAAACGTATCATTTTCAAAATCAATGCCCTCTCTAGATTCTACCAAAATAATGCGATAATTATCATTAACATCTTTAGCATAGTAAAAATATTTGTTTTTCCTACATTGATTTTTATTAGGACAACCATTACATACAAAAGGAGCCTTATTAGTTTTATCACATTTTGTATTAAAATTATTAAAACGATTTCCTTTACTTAAAACTCTTCTTGTTAATATTTCCCTAGAAATAGTTGTATGAGGTTTTCCTAACATAATTCCAATCTTTCTTAAACTAGTATTTTCATTAAGATTACTTTCTATAAGAATCCTTTGACTTAAATTTAAATGTTTTCCCATTTTCAAAATCTCCTTTCAGTTATGGGTAAAACAGCATTATATATTATATAATTTCTATTAAATTTTATATGTATGATTATTGAAAGACTTAAGTGAACATTAGTATTTTTTGTGGCGTATTTAAAATTTCATTCGAATTTTTGATAAAAATATGTTGACATTTATCAAAATAGTCTGTATTTTAAGTTTAATGAAATTGTATATAGGCATAGGTATAAAAATAATTTTGGTAATTAACTTTTTCTATATTTATTGATTTTTTATAAAAAGATTTAGGGCAGTAACTTTTAGAGACAATTAGTCTTTTAGGCTACTGCCTTTTGTTATATAAGAAGTATTATAAAGAGTTTTGAAAAATGTTGGAGGTGTATCATGAATTTAGTTTTACCATGTAAAAAATATGAGAAAGGGTATTATGAACTAGTGAATAGTGCCATAAAAAATAAAGATGAATTAGAGATGGGAAATGCATATAGAAATGGTGAAAGTTATCAAGATATGTTAAATAGGTTAAAGAATAGACGTAATGGTATAGGAATTTCAAACAGAGATGTTCCCGCTACTGTTTATTTCATAATAGATAATCATAAAGTTGTTGGAACAATTGATTTAAGGCATAAATTAAATGATAATTATTTTTCTAGGCTGGGTCATGTTGCATATTATATAAAACCTGAAGAAAGAAAAAAGGGTTATGCAACTAAAGCACTATCATTAGCTATGAAAAAGTATAAAAAGCACAAAATGAAAAATATATTAATTACTTGTTTTGAAGATAATTATGCGTCAAGAAAAGTTATAGAAAAAAATGGCGGTAAATTTGAAAAAACATTTTATGATGATGTTACCCAAAAATATATTCAAAGATTTTGGATTAATATTATTAATGATGAAAATGTAATTCCCAATACCGTATGGTTAACAACCAATATGACTTGTAATAACAATTGTAAATGGTGTTATGCAAAAAAGTATTTAAAAATAAATAGAAATATGTCGTATCAAAATGTTAAAAAGTATGTTTCTTATTTGAAAGGTATTGGTATAAAAAAGATAATCTTAATAGGCGGAGAACCAAGTATACATCCTGACATTTTAAAGATAATTAAATATATATCTAGAAATAATATCAAAGTGTCTATGGCAACTAATGGTAGAAAATTTAAAGATATAGAATTTTGTAAAAGAGCGTATGAAGCAGGTTTATATAGCATTAATATATCAATAAAAGGTTCAAGTGAAGAAGAATATATTATAAATACTAATAGTAATGGATTTCTTGAAACTATAAAAGGTTATGAAAATGCTAGTTATTGTGGAATTAAAACTAGTTTATCCTATGTTTTATGCAATACTGATACAAAAAAGTTTGATAATTTTTGGAAAGTTGTAAAAGAGCATCATCTAAATAACATTCTTTTTCAACTTTATAAGCCATCAGCGGAAGATGAAAACCAGGTTATTTCTATTGAAGAGCTTTCAATACTATGTAAGTACGTATATGATAAAATTTATAAAGATGAAATTAACTTTGTCTTTGAAATGTCAATACCATTATGCTCTTTAGATAAGAATATGCTTACTCATATGATACTTAAAAATAGAATAATAACTTGCTGTCATATAACAAAAGGCACTGGTATGGTTTTTGATCCTGATTTTAATATATTACCATGCAATCATTTTATGGGACATCCTTTAAATGACACTAATATTGAATTAGATAAATTAATTGAATTTTGGAATTCGGATGATATTAAGCAATTTAGAAAGATAATAGGAAAGTATCCTTCTGAAATATGTTCTAGATGTAAAAAATGGTATCAATGTGGTGGTGGATGTGCTATAAGGTGGTTATCATCTGATCCGTCTGAAGCCATAAATGATAAATATATTTATACAAGGGAGGTGAGAAAATGACAGCGCTAGAATTAGTAAAGAAAAAAATGACCAATTCTGGTCTTGATTCATCGGAAACGATTGGATTATCTTCTACATATCAAATAAGTGATCTTGACTGTGACTGTGTAGATGGAGACTGTTCCACTGATAGTTATGAATCTTAATGATACAAAATTAAAACAGGCAAATGGCCTGTTTTAATTATTAGAAAAACTGATAATTAGTTTTTAAATGTTTAAATTATATTGCTTCTTTTTATAAAAACTTATATACCATATTATTTAATATAAATTAAATAGTTCTTTTTTTTCTATTGGAAAAGATATGATAATATGGTAAAATATTATTGTCGTGGAGGTAAAAATATAAATGAAAAAGTTTATAAACAATATAGCTAAATATTATAAATATGCTGTCTACTCTGCAAAAGCTGAATTAAAGTCAGAAGTTGCAGATTCATATTTAAACTGGTTATGGTGGATAATTGAACCATTCTGTTTTATGTTAATTTATACATTTGTATTTGGTGTTGTATTTAAAAATAATACACCTTACTTTGCATCGTTTGTATTTATAGGACTAACCGCATGGGATTTCTTTAACAGAATGATTAATGGTAGCGTTAAGTTAATAATTAATAATAGGGATTTGGTTACAAAAGTATATATACCTAAGTATATCTTACTTTTATCCAAGTCATTTACTTATTTATTTAAAATGGGAATATCATTATTAATTACTTTTGCACTTATGTTATATCAAGGTGTTCCATTTACTTGGCATATGTTATTTATTATTCCAATATTTATTGTACTTTACATAATATCATTTGGTATTGGTATGATATTAATGCATTTTGGTGTTACATTGAATGACCTTGGTAATTTGACTAATATAGCTTTAAGAATGGTGTTTTACTTATCTGGTATTTTCTATAATATCAATGAAAGACTTAAAGGTAAGTTAAGATTTTTCTTACTAAGATTAAATCCTATAGCTCTTTGTATGAATGAGCTTAGAAAAGTAATGCTTCAAGGAGTAATGCCTAATTTTAAAATGTTAGGTATTTGGTTATTTATTGGAATAATATTATGTGTTATTGGTGTTAGTCTAATAAATGATTATGAAAATAGTTATGCGAAGGTGATATAATGGAAAAGAATATAACAGTAACAGTAAAAAATTTACATATCACTTACAAGAGTTTAAAAAAGACTTCAATTAGAGCTTCTTGGAAACAAATTGGTCATAAAGCTGAATTATTCCATGCTTTAAAAGGGGTTAGTTTTGAAATAGAAGAGGGTAAGATCCTTGGTATAATTGGTAAAAATGGTAGTGGTAAATCTACTATGTTAAAAGCAATTGCTGGTATATTTTCACCAGATAAAGGTAGTATAGATTTACATGGTAATTCTATTTCACTTTTAAGTATTGGAGTAGGTTTTAATAGAAAACTAACTGGAAAAGAAAATATATATTTATCTGGAATGCTTCTTGGATTTAGTGAAGAAGAAATAAAGAGAAAAGAAAAAGAAATAATTAAATTTGCTGATATCGGTGATTTTATTAATAAACCTGTAAAAACTTATTCTTCGGGAATGTATTCTAAACTTGCATTTGCAATTACTGCAATACTTGAAACTGATATAATGTTAATTGATGAGGTTTTAAGTGTTGGTGATGTTAAGTTTAAAGAGAAAAGTTATAATAAAATGAAAGAACTTATTTCTGATGAACATAGAACAGTTATAATTGTTTCACATAGTTTAGGTACAATTAAGGAATTATGTAATGAAGTTTTATGGCTTAATGATGGTAAGGTTATGATGATAGGTAAACCTGAAGATGTAATTCCTAAATATGAAGAATTTATGAGACAAAATTAGTGCTTTGATGAGCACTTTTTTTGTGCTTGCTTTTTTTAGTAAAATGTGGTATAATCTCTTCATTAATTAAGGGGGATTTTATATATGCAAATGACTAAATTTGAATATTTAATGGAACTTATTGCAAATAATGTTGAAACTTATAACAGAAACTCAAGATATAAAGATAAGTTTAGTTTGACTTTTGCTAATGGAGATAATATAAAAATTTATGTTCCAAATTCATCTGTTCCACATTTATTAGGAATTAATACAAATTATTTGATGAGTAGTGGTCTTTATAGAGAAAAAAGCTCATATGAGTTATTAAATAAAATGTGTGAAGATAGATATAGGCTTTATAGATATATTAATGATAATATTATTGATGAGAAGCAATTATTTTCTGAACATATTGAAAAGAAGAATTCTGCTTTTGTACAAAATTTAAAAATTAATATTTTTAATATGATATTTGCTTGTCCATATGATAGTTCAAGATCATATACAACTGGGAAAGAAACATATAAATTTGATTATATACTTGTTAATAAACCTGCTTATGAAGAAAAAGGTATATTTATGCTAGGATTAGCTGCTAATATAGATAAGTTCGATAAGTCAAAGATATATGTTCCAATGTCTAATCAATATTTTGAATCAATAGAAGAAGCAGAAGAAAGATTTGGTTTGATTTTTAATAATCAGAAACTTACTATTCCTACTATGCTTACTTCTACTAGTACTAATAATACAAGTAAATTTTTCTTACATGGAGATCAAAAACTTGCAAAAGCTAGAGAAACACAACAGATTGCTGATAAGTGTTTTGCTACATTAGATGTTTCAGAAGACTACAGATGGCTTTTGAAAAAATATTATGATTCTATGAATTCTGGAGGTTATGTACAAAAAGATTATGCTACTATAATTACAAATTGTATTACAACCGGCAAAATTATAACTCCTCAAATGTTTGATTTACAAAGTTTTGCTGGAGTAAATGAATTTCTTCTTGGTATCATTAATGCACATAATGACTTTATATCACATGATTCTACTGTTGCTATTAATGACCCTACTGTTCCTACTTATACAGATTTGAAAAAAGAGGTTGAGGAGTTAACTACAACAAGAGACGCATTAATTTCGGCAAATAAAGAGCTAGTTTCTACAAATGATATTCTTGCTAAGGAAAATGAAGGCTTAAAAAAGGAAGTTTCTAATAATGAAGCTACCATTAATGATGCTATTAAAGTGCTAACTAAAACTAAATAAAAGAGGAGTTTATATGAAAAAAATAATTTTTCTAATCTTACTTATAACTACATTTATATTTACTACAGGTTGTAATAATAACAAATTAGAATGTAGTCTTACTAATGATAAATTTACATTAGTTTTTGAAGATGGAAAAATTATTAAGTATTTAGATAAATCTGGTAGAGAAGAGGATTCTTCTAAAATAGAGGAATTTAATACATATTTGGTTAATGATAATAACAATACAGATGCGATGAGTACTATAAAAGCACTTCTTGCATCTTTCGGAGGAAATTGTAATTAATTTCCTCCTTTTAAATATTCGTCTAATATGACCTTTATATATCCTGGGTATTCTAAGTAACAAAAATGCGATGCTCCTTTTATTACTACAAGTCCAGATGATTTAATTAATTTATTCATTTTATAAGCATCTTTAATTGGAGTTGATTCATCATTTTCTCCCCAAATTATAAGTGTTTCTGTTTTTATATTTATTAAATATTTAGTTAAATCTTCATTTACTATATTAATAAATGTTTTATGTAATGTTTGTGGTAGTGCTAGAAAATCATTGGATGCGAAGTGTTTAAGAAGAAAATCTTTGTATTTTTTTCTTTTTTTGTATGGTAAAATTGTTCCTATTTTTTTAAGTATTTTATATGTCTTTTGTTTTATTTTTTGAAATAATGTCTTTTTTGGTTTTATTCCTGCGGATGAGATTAGTGCTATTTTTTTAAATTTAACTTTATAATACCCACTCATTGTGATGATTAATCGTCCACCGAAAGAATGCCCTATAACTATTGGATTGTTAATTTTGTTTTCTTTTATAAACTCTATAAATATCTCAGCATAATCATATATTGTTAAATCTTTATGTGGGATAGGACTGTTTCCAAAACCTGGATAATCAAATATATATATAGTAAAATCATCTTTTAAATCATCAATCATTTTATAAAATGTTTTTCTATTATCTCCCCATCCTGGGAATATTAATATTACTTTTTTATTATTTCCATGTTTTTCATAATAAATTTTTGTATATTTATAAGTAAAATACATATACTTCACCTATAATAAATTATGTAATTACTTATTTTTGGTAACAAAAAGACTTAATAGTTTTTGTTTATTAAGTCATAAATTTTGTCTATACGATTTTCTATTGTTAATAGTTCATTATAATATTTTGGGGTAGTAATAAGTGGAAGAGTTATATCTTTTTTAATTTTATTTAGATGTTTTCTACCTAAGTCATTAAAACCTAACACTCTTATATATTTTACATCTTTGTTTTTAATAACTTCTTCTTTTGTTAGAGAACAAAGTATATGTATAAACATTCTGGATAATTTATTGTATGTATATCTTTTTGTTTTAACTTTTTTAATAAGGTCTTCTAGTGTATTACAAGAATCTATTACTTTTAGAATTCTGTTTTCTATTCCCTCATCAACAGTTAGATACTTTTTAATATCAGTTCCTTCAGTAATAATTTTATATTTTAGATAAGGAAAATAATTAATATTAGATCTATTTTTTAAAAGTTTTGATACTTCTTTTGGAACATATGATGAAATATCTTTATTATTATCTAGTGCTTCTCTTATAGCGGTTGCGCTTACTATATTATTTTCTAATTCTTTTGAATGAAAGTCATTTGTTCTTTGAATAGTGATTGGTTTTATATTATAATTATTTTTTATTATTGATTTTATATAAGAGATAGCTAATAAATCGTTTGGAGTATTGACTATATCGGCTTTATCTTTTAGAGCTTTTGATATTGCGGTAGGGTAGTTTATTCCCTCATTTAAATAAGTTTTAACTTTGCTATCAAAATCTTTATCATTTAATTGTATGTTTGCGATATTAATAAGATTATCTATGTTATTGCTTTCACTACCAAATACAATGTAATCTGTTTTTAATTCATTTAATATTGTAACTGCGGCATCTGCGAATATATCTGCACTTTCTGTTGCATAAATGAATGGAAGTTCTACTACTAGGTCAACTCCGTATTTTTTTGCGATTAATGTTTTTTCATCTTTAGCTAGTATACTTGGTATGCCTCTTTGAGTAAAGTTTCCACTCATAACTAATATAAGTGTTGAGTCTTTAAACATTTCTTTAATTTTATTAATGTGATATAAGTGTCCATTATGAAATGGGTTATACTCACATATTATTCCAATATTAGCCATATCTCCACCTCGAGAAGTATTATATCAGAAATAATTGTATTTGAAAATCTAATTTATATATGTAATTGTTATAAACATTTGCAATTTTTATGAATTTAATATATAATTTGTTCGGTGATACAAAATGATTATAAGATTAGAAGAATTAAATTCTGAGGTTAAGGATAAGATTTCATTTGATGAAGAATTAACTTTTCCATCTGATATGTTAGAAAAAAGCGATATTATTGATATAGAAGATGCTAGGGTAGTTGGTGATATATTTTTCGATGCAAGCAATGAACTTACTATCAGATGTAATGTTAGCGGTAAAATGATTTTGGAGGATTCTATTAGTTTAGATAACGTAGAGTATCCATTTTCCATTGATATTGATGAAAATATTGAAGAAAATTTAGAAAAAGCTGAAAATAGTATTGATATTCTTCCAATTTTGTGGCAAAATATTGTATTAGAGGTCCCACTTAGATTTACTAAGGTTAATGACTTAAGTAAATATAATGGCGATGGATGGAAATTAATTAGTGAAGAAGAGGCAAGCTCTACTAGCAATAATCCTTTTCTTGAACTTAAAGAAAAATATAAAGAGGAGTGATAAAGATGGCTGTTGCACAACACAAAGTTTCAAAAACTAGAAAAAGATTAAGAAGAAGTCATAATGCATTAGAGGCTGCAGTAACTACTAAATGTCCACAATGTGGAGAAGTAATTAGACCTCATCGTGTATGTAAAGCTTGCGGAAATTACAAAGGCAAAAAAGTTCTTGCAAGTAAAGAAGAAACTAAATCAGAGAAGTAAAACAGAGATTTTAATAATCTTTGTTTTATTTTTTCTTTTTATTGATATCTCATCTTATTTTTGCTAGAATAGTAATTACTTGATGGGGGAATTGTTGTATGAACGCTAATGATTTTGATAATCTATGGGGGAGCAGTTAAATTTAAGGCTAAGAGAGAATCCTCATGGAAAAGCAGTATTGAGATAACTGGAATATATCTTGGTACTTATATTAAAAAAGGAAAAAGGTTTTTTCCAATCGATGAATTTACAGGAATAGATTATCCTGTTACATCAGGAAAGCCAATGTATATTCCTATTGTTGAAGATTGTTTTAATAATAATGATACTGATACTTTCTTTGGACTTCCTATTTTTTTAGGTGATTATATTAAGAGTGTTGAATTTAAATCACCTTCAGATAAACTTAGATTCGCAAGAAAAAAGATGTATGAGTATTTGGTACAGGCTAGTGATTATGAATTTTCTTGCATAACTGATTTAAAAGATGATGTTAATTTAGTTTCATTTATTGCTGAGAATGATTCTGTTTCATATAATATAGATATGTCTTCTACTTTGATGACTTCTCTTATGGAATGTAGAAATTCTGAGGGTAATAAGTTTTACTTAAATAGAAAAGATATTGTTAAAAAGGTTCAAGAACGTGTAGTTGCGCAAGACTTACAAGTTGAGGCGTTTGTAAATGCAGTTTATAATAATCAAAAATACGGAGAATTCGAAGGGCTTAAAACAAATGTTATGATTATTGGACCAACTGGTGTTGGCAAGACTGAGACTTGTATGACAACTGCGAAAATATTAGATGTTCCTATGATAATTAAGGATGCTACTAAATATTCAACTACTGGATATGTTGGTGGTGATGTTGTAAGCTTACTTGAAGATTTATTAATTGAAGCTAATGGTGATGTTAAAAAAGCTGAAAAAGGTATAATTGTACTTGATGAATTTGATAAGCTTGGCGAAGATAGTGCCTCTAATAGTTCTATAAGAACAAAAGATGTTCAGCAAGAATTATATGGATTAATGGATAGAGGTGTTTATACTATTAAGCACAATAAGGAAACAATAAAAATAGATACTTCTAAAATTACTTTTGTTTTTGCTGGGGCTTTTCAAAGAATAATAGATGCTAAGAGTAATTCTAAAAAGGCAATTGGTTTTAATCAGGATGATGGGGTTTTAGAAAATGTTGTTATTACTAGGGAAGATTTACATAAATTAGGCGGGATGGAGAGAGAATTTCTTAGAAGAGTTCCTGTTATAGTTCAAATGAAGTCTTTAGAAAAAGAAGATTTAAAAGAGATTTTAACTACATCTAAGATAAGTAATTTAAGAATGTGGCAAACAGCTTTATTTAGTACTGATAGAATAAGACTTTTTTATGATTCTTCTGTGATAGATGCGATTGCTTCTAAATCTTTTTTAACCGGTGGAGGAGCAAGCGCTTTAAAAACAGTTGTTACGGAAACCTTATCACAAATTTTATCCGATGCTGCGGATGGAGTTTTATATAATACAGATGTTTTTATAAATTCAGAAACAGTAACTGATCCTAAAAAATATGTAAAAAAGGAACAAAATATAAAAGTTAAAAAAGAAATGAGGGGATAAGTATGAATTATCAAATTATGATGGATGAAGAGTTAGATAAGATAAAACAGTTAAGTAAAAAGCCAACGCTTTTACTACACGCTTGTTGTGCTCCATGTTCTTCTTATGTATTAGAATATTTATCTTCATATTTTGATATTACTATACTTTATTATAATCCTAATATTTTTCCAAAAGAAGAATTCACTAAGAGATATAATGAACTTGATAAATTAATTCAAGAAATGAAGCTTGATAAAAATGTTAAACTAGTAGAAATTGGCTATAGAAATGAAGACTTTGAAGATGTTATAGATGGCATGAGAGATGAACCTGAGGGTGGGAGTAGGTGCTATAGATGCTATTTACTTAGACTTTGTGAGGCAGCTAAATATGCTAGTAGCCATAATTTCTCATATTTTACAACGACTTTATCAATAAGCCCCTATAAAAATGCTAAATGGTTAAATGAAATAGGCGAGGACTTATCAGGTAAATATGACGTAAAATATCTATATGCTGATTTTAAGAAAAGAAATGGATATAAAAGAAGCATTGAACTTTCTAATATCTATAATTTATATAGACAAGACTATTGTGGATGTATTTATTCAAAAAGAGATGTAAAAAGTAGTAAAAACACGTAACTTATGCGTGTCTTTTTGTTCTAAAGATGATAAAATTAAATAGAAGGAGATACTTATTATGACACTGGATTTTACAAAATTTAATGAAGTACTACTTATTGTCCCTAATAATCTAAGAAATAAAATTTTGGATTATTTTAATCATTATGATAATTTTGTCAATTATAAGATGATGTCACTTGATGAAGTTAGGAATCATATATATTTTTCTTATGATGTTAGGGCTGTATTATATTTAATGCAGCATTATTTATTTAATATGGATGCCGCAAGTGATGTATTAGAATCATTATATTATTTAGATAAAGACTCATATGTTGATGATAAACTTAATAATTTAGTAAAAATGAAGGAAGAATTGGACAAAGAGAAATTACTATATTATGATGATATGTTTCTAGACTATATTAAAAGAAAAAAAATAATCGTATATGGATATTCTAAAATAGATAAATTTTATCAAAATATGCTTGATAAAATAGATGCAACTATAATAGAAGAAAGTGAAAAGTTTCTTGTTAAGGATTTATATGTTTTAAATACATTAGAAGATGAAGTATCTTTTGTATTTTATAATATTTCTAAGCTAATAAGTAGCGGAGTCGATATAAATAAAATAAAACTAGCTAATGTTAGTGAGGAATATTATTATACTCTTAAAATGTTTTCTTACATGTATAATATTCCTATTTCATTACCTGATAATTCTATTTATTCTTCTCCAATAACTAAGAAATTTCTATACTTAGTTGAAGAATCTAAATCATTTTTTGCTGGACTTGAAATAATTAAAGCTGAATATGATATGACTAATTATAATAACTTAGCTACATATAATGCACTGTTTAATATTTCTAATAAATATAATGATATGGAGTATCCTTTTCAATTTATATTTAAATGTACAAAACAAGAAGTAAAAAATACTAAAATAATGCCTAAGAAAAAGAAAAATCAAATAGAATTAGTTAATATTACTGACAATATATTTGAACCTGATGAATATGTTTTTTTACTTGGGTTTAATCAGGGTGCAATACCTACATTATTTAAAGATGATGATTTTATTGGTGACTTGTTAAAAACTAAATATAATATGTTATTATCTACTACTGAAGAAAAAAATAGACTTGAAAAAGAAAGAGTTATAAATTCTATTCAAAAAATAAAAAATCTTATTATTTCTTGTAAGTTAAATTCATTAAATGGTGAGGTTTTAATATCTAATTTAGCAAGTGAAATGGGACTTAATAAGATCGAATATAAGATAGATTATAAAAATAGTTATTCTAAAATATGGAGTGAGGTTCTTTTATCAAAAGAATTAGATAACTTTATAAAGTTTGGAATAAAAGGTGAACAATTACCTGTTTTATATAATAGTTTTTCAATACCTTATCTTACTTATGATAATAAGTTTACAGGTATTAATAATAATTCTTTATTGGAGTTATTAAAACCAAGACTTACACTTTCATATACTTCGATTGATAATTATTATCACTGTGCTTTTAAATATTATTTAACCAATATACTAAAACTTGATAAGTATGTTGAAAATTTTAATACTGTCATTGGGTCATTATTTCATTACATACTTTCTATTTGTTTTAATGAAGACTTTGATTTTTCAAGTGAATATGATAAGTATGTTAGTAATTTAACTCTTACAAATAAAGAGAAGTTCTTACTAAAAAAATTAAAGAGTGAATTATCTTTTGTAATTGAACAGGTTAAAAATTTACAAGAGGAAACTGGTTTGACCAAACTTCTACTTGAAAAGAAAATTACAATTGATAAGAGTTCGGTTATTCCTGTTGTATTTACTGGTATTGTAGATAAAATTATGTATAAGGAAAAAGAAAATACTTTAGTTAGTATAGTTGATTATAAAACTGGTAACACAAATATTGATTTATATAGTGTTATATATGGTTTTAGTATGCAGTTACCTATATATTTATACTTAGTAAAGAAAAGCAACTTATTTAAAAATGTTAGATTTACTGGATTCTACCTTCAAAGAATTTTATCTAATGAAATAAGGTTTGTGCCTGGTAAAACCTATTTGTCTTTAAAATGTGATAATTTAAAATTAGATGGTTATTCTACTTCAGATGTTAGTGATTTAGAGGTATTTATTCCTGATTATGAAAAAAGTAGTTATGTTAAATCTATGAGAACTAATAAAGAGGGATTTGATAGATTTGCGAAAGTTTTAAGTTATGAACAGATGGATAAGCTTATATCAGTTATTGATGATAAAATAGATGAAGCACGAGATAATATTTTAATGGGTAATTTTGATATAAATCCTAAACAAATAGATTTTGATAAAGTTGGATGTAATTATTGCAAGTTCAAAGATATTTGTTATAGATGTGAATCTGATTTTGTGAAACTTAATAAAAATAAATCTTTAAGCTTCTTAGGAGGTGAAGAGTAGTATGCCAAAATGGACAAATGAACAACAACTAGCAATAGATAAAGAGGGAACTAATATAATTGTTTCTGCAGGTGCTGGAAGTGGTAAAACTGCGGTTTTAACTGCTAGAGTAATTAGAAAGTTAAATAATGGTGTTGATATAGATAAATTACTTATTTTAACTTTTACTAATGCAGCCGCTAAAGAAATGAAAGAAAGAATTCGATCTGCTATAAAGAAAGCACCAGATTTATCTAGTCAACTAGATCTGATAGATGGCGCATATATTACTACTTTTGATAGTTATAGCTTATCACTTGTTAAAAAATATTATTATTTACTTGGAGTAGATAGGAATGTTAATATAGCGGATTCTAGTGTAATATATACTGAAAAAAGTAGAATAATAGATGAAATATTTGATTCTTTATATGAAGAAGAAGATCCAAATTTCTTAAAACTAATTGGGGATTTTTGTGTAAAGAATGATGATGATATAAAGAAATATATTTTGTCTATAAGTGATAAAATGGATTTAATATATGATAAATATCAATATCTAGATACATATATGGATAAATTTTATAATGAAGAATTTATTGATTCAAATATTAATAAGTATGTAAGTAGCATTTTATCTAAAAAGGAAAAAATTAGTGAACTAATAGAAGAGTTATCTAATTATCTTGATTCTGATTATTTAGAAAAACTTAATGATGTTTTAGCACCACTTTTGAATGCTGATAGTTATGATGAGTTAAAAAACTCATTAGAATTTAGACTTCCACCGCTACCTAGAAATTCAGATGATGATGTAAAAGAACGCAAGGAAGAAATTTCTAAGGAAATTAAATCATTAAAAGAATTATCAATATATGATGATGTTACTAGTATGAAGGATGGTATTTTAAAGACTAAGCCTTATTTAGAAGCAATTATCTCTATAATAAGAGAACTAACATCTAGACTTGATAAATTTAAAAGTCGTAATAACGTATTTGAATTTAATGATATTAGTAAAATGGCAATAAAAATACTTAAAGAGAATGATGATGTTTGTTCTGAAATTAGAAATGGTTTTCAAGAAATAATGGTTGATGAGTACCAAGATACTTCTGATTTACAAGAAGAGTTTATTGGACTTATTGAAAATAATAATGTATACATGGTAGGTGATATTAAACAATCTATTTATAGATTTAGAAATGCTAATCCATATATATTTAAAAATAAATATGATAAATACTCAGTAGAAGATGGTGGTTTTAAAATAGATTTAAATAAAAACTTTAGATCTAGAAAGGAAACACTTGATAATATTAATACAGTTTTTAATATTGTTATGGATGATAAAATAGGTGGTGCTGATTATACAAAATCACATCAAATGGTATTTGGAAATAATGTATATTTTGAAGAAGGTAATACTACTCAAGATGAAAATTTTGAAATATATAACTATAAATATGATAAGTCAATTGGATTTACAAAAGCTGAAGTTGAATGTTTTATAGTAGCAACTGATATAAAGAAGAAAATAAATAATCATTATCAAGTTTTTGATAAAGATTTAGGAATTCTTAGGGATTGTAAATATAGTGATTTTGTAGTGCTTATGGATAGGGCAAGTGGATTTGATTTATATAAAAAAATATTTGAGTATATGAATATTCCACTTACTAAATATACATATACATCTATTACTGGAAATAATGATTTATTAATAATTAAAAACTTAATTGGACTTATGATTAAATATCATAATAGAGAGTTTGATATAGATTTTAAATATAATTTCTCATCTATTGCTAGAAGTTATTTATTTAATTATCCTGATTCTTTGATTTTTGATTATTTTAAAAACGGTAATTATTCTGATAGTGAAATTATTAAAATATTAGATGATATTGAAACTGATTATGATAGTTTATCAATAAGGAGTTTGATATTAAAATTAATTTCTTCTTTTAAATTTTATGAGAAGTTAATTACTGTTGGAAGCATTCAAAATAGTATAGTAAGACTTGAATATATTTATAATTTGGCTGGTAATGCTGAAGAGATGGATTATTCAGTTGAAGACTTTTTAGAATATTTAAATAAGTTAGTTGATGATGATTTTGATATTAAAGTAGAGATTAATGATGTTAATCCTAATAGTGTAGGTATAATGACTATTCATAAATCTAAAGGACTAGAATATCCTATTTGTTATTATACAGGAATATCTTCTTCATTTAATGTTAGAGATACAATGGAAAGATTTATATTTGATAATGAATATGGAGTTATTTGCCCTTATTTTAATGAAGGTATAAATAAAACTATTTATAACTACTTATTTAGAGAAAAGTATATAAGAGAAGATATAAGTGAGAGAATAAGGCTTTTCTATGTTGCACTTACCAGATGTAGAGAAAAAATGATTTTAGTAGGTGAGGTGGAGAACAAAACTATAAATAAATCAGATTCTAAGTTGAATTATAGGTCATTTTTAGATATAATTAATAGTGTATATAGTAGTATAGCTGATTATATAGTGGATATTCCTATTTCTTCTATTCCTCTTTCTAAAGATTATAATTTGGCTACTGCACTTGATTATAAGAAGCTTATTCCAAAAAGTGATTGTGTAGTTAAAGTAGATAATATTTCTATAGAGAATAATACTATTGAGGAAAAGAAATTTTCTAAGGTGTCTCCTTCACTTTTACTTAGTTCTACTAGAGATAAAATGGAACTTGGTAGAAAGATACATCATTATTTAGAGTGTATTGACTTTTTAAATCCTGATTTTACTAATGTGGATAAACGTTATGTACCATATATAAAGCAATTTTTAGAGTCTGAGATTGATTTTAATAATTGTACTATATATAAAGAGTATGAATTTATGTATAATGATGGATGTAATAGTGGACATGGTATTATAGATTTAATGTTAGTTTATGATGATCATATACAAATAATTGATTATAAGTTAAATAATATTGTTGATGAAGCTTATAAAAATCAACTTACTGCTTATAGGGAATATATACAAAGTAAAACTAATAAGACGGTTACTACTTATTTATATTCTGTATTTACTGGAGTTTTAAAAGAAGTATAAAGAATAAAGGGTGAATAGAATGGGTAAAATATATATTTTTGGACATAAAAAACCAGATACTGATTCGGTTACTTCTGCGATATCATTAGCTTATTTGAAAAATAAACAAGGTTTTGATGCAGAAGCAAAAGTTTTAGGTAGATTAAACAATGAAACGAAGTTTGCACTTAAATATTTTAATGTTAATTGTCCTGAGTATTTGAATGATGTTAAAACCCAAATAAAGGATGTTAATTATAATAGAATATCAATTAATAGGCATACATCTATTAAAAAATGTTATGACATATTAAAAAGCAATAAAATAAGTGGGGCACCTGTTGTTGATGAGGGTGGCAAATTAGTTGGTATAATTACGTTAAAAGATATATCTTCATATTTTATAGAGGGAGATATAATTAAACTTAAAACTTCTTATGACAATATTTTAGATGCATTAGATGGTAGTGAAGTATTAAGATTCGATAATGAAATAGAGGGAAATATTTTAACTGCATCATATAGAAGTACAACTTTTTTAAATAATATTGACTTAGATAAGCATACTATATTAATAGTAGGGGATCGTCATAGTATACTAGAATATGCAGTTAATTCCTCTGTTAAAATGATAATAATAGTAGGAGATGGAGAAATTAAAGAGGAACACTTAGAGGTCGCTAAGAAAAATAAAGTAAATGTAGTTAAGACCCACTATGATACTTTCCATACTACTAAATTAATAAATTTAAGTAATTATATTGATGATATAATTCTTACTAGAGATCCAATTTATTTTGAGGAAAATGATTATTTGAGTGATTTTGTTGAAGTTAGTAATCAGACAAAGCATACAAATTACCCAATAGTTGATAAGAAAAATAATTGTTTAGGCTTTTTAAGGCTTGTTGATATAAATGATAAAAATAAGAAAAAAGTAATTTTAGTTGATCATAATGAAATAGTTCAAAGTGTTGATGGAATAGAGGAATCGGACATAATTGAAGTGATTGACCATCATAAAATAGGTACACTAACTACATCTTCGCCAATAAACTTTAGAAATATGGCAGTTGGAAGTACTAATACAATAATACATCAATTATATGAAGAAAATAATTTTCCTATACCAAAAGATATTGCTGGTATAATGTTATCTGGAATAATATCTGATACACTTTTATTAAAATCACCAACTACTACTCAATTAGATAAACAAGCTGTATTTAGATTAAGTATGATTGCCGGTGTTGATTATGAAAAATATGGAATAGAAATGTTTAGGGCAGGTTCTTCTATTAAAGGCAAAAGTATGGAACAAATTTTATTTAGTGACTTTAAAGTCTTTAAGGTTGCTAATATTGAATCTGGTATTGGACAAATCTTTACTACAGATTATAATAGTTTAAAACTTGATAAAGCTGCATTTGTTAAATTATTAAATGAGACTTCTATAAATAATGATTATATGATAGTTACATTATTTATTACTGATGTAATGAAGAATGGTTCTTACATATTATTTAATGATAAAGCTAAACATATATTGGAAGATAGCTTTAATATAGAAAATCTTACTCAAGGATATTATCTTGATGGTGTTGTTTCTAGAAAAAAACAAATTCTTCCTCCAATCATTGAGGTTTTAGAACGTAGATAATCTAGAAAGGAGTAATTTATGGAACAAGAAAAAGGAATAAGTATTACAAAATTGATATTTTCACTTCTTTTAGTTGCTATATGTGTATTTGTATTTTATACAATTTATACTAAGGTCAAAGAAAAGAAGCCAAATGTTGTTAATTCAAATAATAACAATGCAAGTGTAGAAAAGAAAGAATTTACTAAGTTAGAGGCTACAAAATTATTTGAAAGAATAATAAGCGATCCTGCCCCTAGTTATTCATATCCAACTAAAAAGGGTGAATTACTATTGGATGACATGACGCTTGAACAAAAACTAGCAATAATATTTTCTAATATTGATAATAACAAATTAAATAAGGTTTGTTCAACAGATTTAGAAGATGAACTTTTACAAAATGGTTTCTTGTCTAGTAAATCTGTAGAGGGTAGTGAATGTTTTAATTATTATGCTTCAGTAGATGATATATTAGCTACTTCAAAGCTTATTTTTGGACCAAATTATACACTTGATATAGAAAATGATACAGAAAAGGTTGTTCCATATTATTACTTTGAAAATAAGGATATTGTTGTTTTTAAATATTCTAATACTACTTACCAAGAGTTTGCTAAACTTATAAGTTTTAAAAATGATGATATGTTTGCGATACTTAATATTGAACTTAACTATCCAGCAGGAGAAGGTTATGATCAGGATCATTACCGAGTAAAATTTAAAACAGATAATGGAAGTTATTATTTTTATAGTATAGAAAAGTTATAGAAAATGAATATTTTAAAACTAACACAAACAAAAAGTCCTATCAATTTGATAGGACTTTTAATGTTAAAGTTTATTATTGTTCAACTTCAGTATGTTCAATTGGTTCATATACTGTACCTGTAAACCATACTTTGCCTGTAGATTTATCTCTAATTATAAACAAATATGGATTATCAAATGTTAAATCAATCTTTTTAACAGGTACTGAATAGTAATAGGTAAACCTAGGACAAGATGTATCTCCACTACCCCCCATTTCGGTTGCGGCACCTGCTTTAATTCCATCATTAGAAAATTCTATGTTTGTTTTATGATTTATGCTATCTATATAAGCCCCTTTTTCTTTTGTTAATCTTGATAGATTAGCTTTATTGGAATTAAATACATCTTTAATACCTAATGTTTGTAAATCTTCTTTTAGATTTAGAGTATAATCAAATTTAAATAGTGGGATATTTCCATCTACTTCTGTAATCGTTCCTTCTTCAAAACTAGATAATTCAATCTCTTTTAAATTACTAATTATGTTACTTATATCTTTTGCATCAACTGATTTAATATAATCTTTAAGGTTACTTTTCTTTGGCATAATTCCAACATATTGTAGAGTAGTTCCATTATATGTTTTTAAATCTTTTGCGAATGATTTTACATTATCATCATCATAGAAACTAAAATCTGTAGAACTAGAAATTCTTTTATAGTTTGAATTTATATTTTCAATATAATTATCAAGAAACTTATTTACATCTTTTTCTTCATCTTCACATATTTCTCCTTTTAAATATTCTTGATATGCTTCACCAACAGTTTTTCTTATCTTATCTTCTCCTAAAGTTTTAACAATATCATATTTATTTGCGACTGCACCAAATTCTACAGCTTTCGCAGACATTTTATTATTGTTAAACTTAAGTTTATTATATCCTTCTAATAGAGAACTAACATAAAAATTATAGTTTTCCCCAAAATATTCTACAGAAAATGAGTTATATTGATGTTGAAATTTATTTACCCAATCCATATCAATAGCTAGGGCATTAACAAGTGTAAAGTTACTCTTTTGAATGGTTTCATCATCTACCATATTTTCAATTAGTTTAAATGTTTTATCACTTATCCAATTGTTTAATGTTTTAGCGTTTTTAAACTCATCATATATTACTTCTGCATTATATTTACTTTTTAAATTGTCTACATACTCTTTGTTTATTTTATCTTTATAATCGTTTTTTACGAAGAATGCATTTGCTAGTGATATATTTTTGTTGTTTTCATATTTTTTTGATTTGTATTTTCCTATAACACTATCAAGTTGTTCTTTAGAACTTCCATCAGCTCCTTCACCAAGCATTTCTAATGCATACTTTATAGATAGTGGACTATAAGCTTTGTTTTTTTCTTCATTTTCTAGTTTTAAGAATTGAAGATCAAACTTTTCTAAGTTGTTCCCTGATAATTCATAAGGGGAATATAATTTTTTTGTTTTTGTTGTTGTACTTTTACTAAGATATAAGTAAGATATAATTCCACAGCCTATAATTAGTAAGGCTACAACACTTCCTATTATTATTTTTGTGCTCTTTTTGTTTTGTTTTTCTTTTTCCATATTCACCATACCTTTCATAATTATATTAAATCATATGTATTTGTTAGTTACAATATTTTATAATTATAATTGTTGTAAATGGGTGTCAACCTCTTTTTCTTTTGTGTAATTTATTGTATAATTATTTAGGAGGATTTAAATATGTATGATTATATAAAAGGTATTGTAACTAATATAGTATCAAACGCAATAATACTTGATAATAATGGTATTGGTTATTTGATATATACACCAAACCCATATTCATTTCATGAGGGAAACGAATATAAAGTTTTTGTTTTTCAAAATGTTAAAGAAGATGAGTTATCATTATATGGGTTTAAAAGTATTGAAGAAAAAGAACTTTTCTTGAAGTTAATAAGTGTTAAAGGATTAGGACCTAAGATGACACTACCTATACTTGCGACTGGTTCAGTTGCGGGAGTTGTAGACGCTATTGAAAGAGAAAATATTCTTTATTTAAAGAAATTTCCTAAAATAGGAGATAAGGTTGCTAAACAAATAATACTTGATTTAAAAGGCAAACTTGGAGTTATAGCTACTACAGAGGTAGTTGATAGTAATTCTTATGAGGAATTAATCGAAGTATTAAAAGGTTTGGGTTATAAAGAAAAAGAATTTAAGAGTGTAATAAATAAAGTGGATATTAATTTATCTATTGAGGATCAAGTAAAAGAAGCTTTAAAATTGTTGTTAAAATAGTGAGGTTATTATGGCAAAGATGCATTTTAAATATGCTAGTATGAATTCTGGTAAAAGTATTGATTTAATGAGAACAGCTTATAATTATGAAGAAAATGGTTATAAAGTTTTGGTTTTAAAACCGGCAATTGATACAAAAGCAGGTAATAAAATTTCTTCTAGAATAGGTCTTGAAAGAGCTGTTGACTTTTTAATATTTGAGGGAGATTCAGTTATTAAAAAAATTGGATCATCTATATCAGATGTTAATGCAATTTTAGTTGATGAGGCACAGTTTTTAAAAGCTTCTCAAGTAGATGAACTTTGGATGATTTCTAAAGTAATGAATGTAGCAGTGCTTTGTTATGGACTTAGAACAAATTTTATGCTTGAGTCTTTTGAAGGTAGTAAAAGGCTTTTAGAACTTGCTGATGTATTAGAAGAGTTAACAACGCTTTGCTCTTGTGGTAATATCGCAAGATATGTTGGTAGAAAAAGAAATGGCGCTTTCCAAACTAATGGAGAAGAAGTTGTAATAGATGGAACTTGTAATATAGAATATGTTCCACTTTGTGGGGAATGTTACTTAAAAAAAGTTAAAAAGATAAATTTTAAAAAAGTTAAAGGAGAAATACAAGGTGAAAATAGGAATTGATATTGATGATACTATAACAAATACAACAGAGAAGATTTATGAGTGTATGAAGAGCTTAGAAATTCCAGTTGATACTTCTCTAGATTACTCTAATTTTACTATTTCTGAATTTGATAAATATAAGGAAATTTTAAGAAAGCATATAGAGCCAGTATTTTCTTCTCTTACTGTAAAAGATGGTTGTGTTGATACAATTAAAAAGTTAAAAGAAGATGGGAATACAATATATATAATTACTGCTAGAAGCAATAGATATAGTGATAATATATATGATTTAACTGTTGATTATTTAAATAAAAATGGTATTATATATGATAAATTATTATTTGGATATGAAAACAAAAAAGATATTTGTATAGAAGAAGGAATTGATTATATGATAGATGATAATGTTAGTGTTTATGATTCATTAATTGATACTTCTATTAAGCCAATATTATTTGGTAAGGGTGATAATAGAACTAGAATAGATAGTTGGAGTGAAGTTTTAGATATTTTAAAATAGGAGGTTTTAGTATGGATGATGAAAAAATTCTTAGTGAAGAGAAAATTGATGGTGATGATGTAACAGAAGAATCTATAAGACCAGAACTCTTAAGTGAATATATTGGGCAGAAAGATGTTAAAGAAAATATTAAGGTTTTTATAGAAGCTGCTAAGATGAGAGGGGAAACACTTGATCATGTTTTATTATATGGTCCTCCTGGATTGGGTAAAACAACACTTGCTTATATAATCGCAAATGAAATGGGTACTTCTATTAAAACTGCAAGTGGTCCTAGTATTGAAAAGTCTGGAGATTTGGCTGCGATACTTTCTTCACTAGAACCGGGGGACGTATTATTCATTGATGAGATACATAGAATGCCTTCTTATATTGAAGAAATATTATATCCGGCTATGGAAGATTTTACTCTTGATATAATTGTTGGTGGTGATGGTAATAGTAAAAATATTAAAATTAATTTACCACCGTTTACTTTAGTAGGAGCAACTACTCGTGCAGGTGATTTAACCGGACCATTAAGGGATAGGTTTGGAATAATTTCTAAGCTTAAATATTATGAAAATGAAGAATTAATGGAAATAGTTAAAAGAACTTCAAGAGTTTTAGGTGTTCCAATTGAAGATGATGCTGCTATGGAGCTTGCAAGTCGTAGTAGAGGTACACCAAGAATTGCAAACAGACTTTTTAAACGTGTAAGGGATTTTGCACTTGTAGATGGTGATGGAGTAATAACGCTTGATATTACTAAAAGAGCTTTAGGTAGATTAAAAGTTGATCAAGATGGACTTGATGAAACTGACCATCAGTTATTGCGTGGAATAATAGAAAAATTTAATGGTGGACCGGTAGGAATCGAATCAATTGCTAGTGTTATTGGTGAAGAGGTTACCACTATTGAGGATGTTTATGAACCATTCTTGTTACAAAACGGATATATAAAAAGAACTCCTAGAGGTAGAATAGTTACTGATAAGGGATATAAACATTTAGGGCTTAATCCTAAGGGAGGTACACTTGTACAAGTTGAACTTGATATGGGAGAAGAGAAGTAGAGGTGTGTTATGAAAACAGATGATTTTGATTATTATTTACCAGAAGAATTAATTGCTCAAACTCCGTTAAAAAAGAGAGATTCTTCTAGGATGTTAGTTTTAGATAAGCAAAATGGAAATATTTTTCATAAAACTTTTTCTGATATTATAGATTACTTAAATCCAGGTGATACTTTAGTTTTAAATGATACAAAGGTAATACCAGCTAGAATTATTGGCGTAAAAGAAGAAACTGGGGCAGTAATTGAGCTACTTCTTTTGAAAAATATTGATGATAATAACTGGGAGTGTTTAACAAGACCGGCTAAAAGAGTTAAGGTTGGAACTGTTATAAGTTTTGGAGATGGAATGTTGAAGGCTACATGCAGTAGTGTTGGAGAAGAAGGTATTAGGGTATTTAGTCTTAGTTATGATGGAATACTATATGAGATTCTTGATAAGTTAGGAACTATGCCGCTTCCGCCTTATATTCATGAAAAACTTGAAGATCAATCAAGATACCAAACAGTGTATGCAAAAAATATTGGTAGTGCGGCGGCACCTACTGCGGGACTTCATTTTACTAAAGAGTTATTAAATGATATTAAAAATAAAAATGTTAATATAGCTTATTTGACATTACATGTTGGACTTGGTACTTTTAGACCTGTTAATGTTGAAGATGTTACTAAGCATAAGATGCATACTGAGTATTATTCTATTTCTAAAGAGACTTGTGATATTATAAATAAGACAAAAGAGTCTGGAAATAAAATAGTTGTTGTTGGAACTACTAGTGTTCGTGTACTTGAGACCGTAATGAATAGATTTGGAGAATTAAAAGAGTGTAGTGGAGTTACTGATATATTTATATATCCAGGATATAAATTTAAAATAGTAGATAATTTAATTACTAATTTTCATCTTCCAAAGTCAACACTTGTTATGCTAGTAAGTGCTCTTGCTGGAAAAGATAATATAATGAAGGCATACCATGAAGCTGTTTTAAATAAATATAGATTTTTCTCATTTGGAGATGCAATGTTTATTACAAATAATGTAGATAAATAGGGAACTGTTTACTAAGAATTATAATGAAATATATCATATAATTATTTAGGTGATTATATGAAAAAGATCTCATTTTATATTCTAGTGACAGTTTTTTTTATACTTTCTTTTTTTATGATTGAGAAGAAGGAAGAGAAGAAAATAAATGATGAAAGAGTTAATAATGAAATGCATCCTATGCATGCTGTATATTTATCTTATATTGAGTTAAATAAATATATAAAGGATAAAGATACTGTTACTAGTCAAAATAATATTAAAAAGATATTAGATAATATGAATGAATTTGGTTTTAATACAATTATTTTACACGTTAGACCCTTTTCTGATGCTATATATGAATCAAATATTTATCCTATTTCGGATACAGTTACTAATAATGGAAAAAAGCCAGAATATGATGTTTTAAAATATATTATTGACGAGGCTCATAAAAGAGGGATAGATGTTCATGCTTGGATTAATCCTTATAGAGTATCAACAAGTACTGATTTTTCTAAGTTAGATAAGAGTAATCCAGCATATAAATTAGCGGGAACTAATTCCGTAAAGGTAATTGATAATAAGGGGATATTTTATAATCCAGCAAGTGCTAAGGTTAATGATTTAATAGTTAGTGGAGTAGAAGAGTTAGTTACTAATTATAATGTTGATGGCATACATTTTGATGATTATTTTTATCCTGATAGTGATATAGATTTAGATAATTATAATGAATATATTAGTAATGGTGGTACATTATCTTTAGAAGATTATAGGTATAATAATGTTTCTACTCTTATAAAAAGAGTGTATGCTAAGATCAAGGATGTTAAAAAAGATGTGGTTTTTGGAATTTCTCCAGAAGGTAATTTAGAAAATAATTATAAAAAGCATTTTTTAAATGTAGAAGAGATTTTGAGCACTAGTGGATATGTTGATTATATAATGCCTCAGTTATATTTTGGATTTAAGAATCAAGTTAAGCCATTTAAAGAGACATTAGATACATGGAATAGTTTAATTAAAGCCAATAATATAAAACTAATACCTGCACTTGCATTTTATAAGATAGGTCGGGAAGACGTTTATGCGAAGAGTGGATCTAATGAATGGATTGAAGATGATAATATTATTTCAAGACAGATAGAATATAGTAGGACTAAATCTAAATATGATGGTTTTTCATTATTTAGATATGATTATATATTTAATACTTCAGAAAATGAAAAAATAAATAATGAAGTAAAATCTTTAAGGAAGCTACTAAATCTTGATACCAAATAATTATTGATATATAATTATTATGGTGAGAATATGAAATTAGATATAGTAAAAGTTGGATACTTGAAGGAAAATTGTTATATTTTAGAAAAAAATAATAATGTTTTAATAATTGATCCTGGAGATAATGCTGATAAGATAAAAGAAGTGGTTGGTAAAAGATGTGTTATTGGAATATTAATTACCCATAATCATTTTGATCATGTAGGAGCTCTAAAGGATATAAGTGAATATTATGGTGTTAGTATTTATAACCATAATAATTTAAGCGAAGGAATTCATTCTATTGGAGAATTTAAGTTTGAAGTTATTTATACTCCAGGTCATAGTGCTGATTCTACTACATATTACTTTTTTGAAGATAAAAAGATGTTTGTAGGGGATTTTATTTTTAGGGGTGATATTGGAAGATGTGATTTACCTGGCGGAGATGAAAATGAAATGCTTAATAGTATAATTCGTATAAAAGAGTATAGTAATTGTAATGTGTATCCTGGACATGGGGAAGCAACTACTTTAGATGATGAGAGACGTAGTAACCAATATTTTAAGATTGAAAGAGTATAAGATTTATGGTAATATTGTTATTGTAGGTGGTGTTAGTTATGTATATAGATTTAGCTATAGTTTTAATTTTATTAATAGTTGTTGTTGTATTTTTTAGGAAGTTTTCTTCTTTTGTTTATGCGTTTGCAATTATCGATATATTTTTAAGAATAATGACTTTTATAAAAAACAATACTGTTCCAGAATTAAAAAGTTTAATTGGTAAATATTTACCAGAGTCGATTGCGGCAATAATAGGAAGATATTCTTCTGGACTTGTTTATACATTATTAATGTGGTTATATGTTATAATATTTGCTATATTCTTAGGATATATTACAAATTATTTTATACATAAAAGAAAATAATTAAGGATCAAAGAAATTTGATTCTTTTTTTGAAAATAGAATAAAAAAAGAATAAATACTAAATATAATGTATTTATTCTTTTTAAATATCATTTTGGTATATCAAACTGACTAATACATATACTTAATTAGGAAGGAGCGATATATGAAAAAGTTAGTACCTTTTACAAAGGAAATTGAATTTAAAACAATGATTTCAAAAGTAACAAGCATCTCTTTGGAACATACATTAAGAGTAGAAAAAGATAATTTAATAAGTGGATATTTTATTCTTGAAGGAACATATAAAATGACACAAGCAAGTCAAATAGATGAGGAGTTTTCATATAAAATACCTGTAGATATAGAATTAGATGAAAAATATGATACATCAAATATAATACTTGATATAGATGATTTTACTTATGAAGTTATTGATGAAGAAAAAATGAGGCTTAATATAACATTATGTATTGATAACATAGAAGAAAAAGAAGTAGTTTTACCTGTTGAAGATGTAATTGAAGATTTTGATGCTTTAGAATTAGAAGATAAAAATAGTGGTAATAGAGAATCAAAAAATGATGGAGTACTTGATGATTTGTTTTTAGATACATCAAAAAAAGTTCCACTTGAATTTGATACTAAAAAAGAAATAGTAGAAGAAGAAAGTGAACAAAATAATAATGATAATAATACTATTAATAATGATGAAAATATAGAAACTAGTAATGAATTAATATATGAGAATAATACCTCTAATAATAATACTAATAATGATACTAATAAACCTCAGATGGTAAATAATAATGTTAGTTCAATATTTTCATCATTTAAAGATAATATAGAAACATATAAAACATATTCTGTATATATAATGAAAGAAGAAGATACAATAGATGTAGTGTTACAAAAATATGGAGTAACAAGAGAAGAGTTAGAAGAATATAACGATATGAGTGATATAAAAACAGGAAGTAAAATTATAGTACCTTCTTCAAGTAAAAATGAATAGTGTTAAAGATGTTTTAGAAAAATATAATTATAGAATAGATAAATTAACACTTAATAATAATATAAGAATAATTGATTCTCCAAGTGGAAAGTTTGTTGTTAAGAAAAGAAAAAATAAGGATACTAGAGAACTATTTAGATATTTAAATAGTAGGGGATTTGATAATTATCTTGATTATATAAATGATGATCAAGATGATTTTATGATATTTCCTTATATAGATGAGGTTCATGATGATAGGGCATCACGAGCAAATGATATAATTTTACTTGATTCATTATTACATAATAAAACAGCTTTTTATAAAAGTATTAGTAGTGAAGAAGTAAAAGCTTTTTATGAAGAGAAAACAGATTATATAGAGAGTCTTACAAAATATTATGATAATATAAGATTAGTTATAGAAGAACAACAATTTATACCTCCTAGTCTATATTTATTAATTAGAAATATTTCTTGGATTTTTAGAAGTTTAGATGCTAGTAAATATTTTCTAGATAAATGGTATGATGAAGAATCAAAAAAAAGTTCTAGAAGATTATGTTTAATACATGGTAATCTAGAACTAGATCATTTAATAGGAACAGAAAATAGATTTTTGATAAGTTGGGATAATGCAAGAGTAGATAGTCCTATTTATGATTTACTTACATTTTATAATAATGATTTTTTAAATGTACCATTTAAGACATTGTTAGCACTATATCTTAAAAATAATCCATTAACGAGTGAAGAATTATATTTATTATTTTCTTTAATGCTTATACCAGATAAATTAGAATTAAATAAAGAAGAAGTAATAAATACAAAAGAGGTTTATTATTTAATAGAAAAATTAATTGCATCTAATAAAATAATATCAGATTATCATCCTGCCAATTCCAATGGTGAGAATAATAAGCATAAAAAGTAGGAAGACAGCATTTAGTCTTGATGTTATAAATATTAATAGTATTGCTTGATAAAATATTATTATTACTAACGCAGCTAATAGGCATAGATACCAAACACTATGGATTCTTTTGTACTTGCACATATCGCATCTACAGAAGAATCCATGTTTTTTGCTATTAAACATTCTTACCACCCATTATACTATATGATTAATCTTGTATTTTGATAGTGGCAATGCTATAATTATTATGGTGAGAATATGAGAAGAAGTACAGATTATACAAAGATTGTTATAGTTGCAATAGTAGTTGTAGTAGCTATTGGATTTATATTTATGAAGGTTTTAAGTAATGATTCTACAAAAGATTTTAAGAATTATGTAGCTAAATATCAAGAAGCAATAGAGTCTTATTCAACTAAAGATTTACCAGAATCATATAATAAGATTTATACATATGATGAGTTAACTAATATATTAAAACTAAATGGATATTTAGATGAATTTAGTGATCCTAGTGTAGTAATTAGTGGTGATAATATAACTTTATCTAAAGAAAATAATAAAGTAAGTTATTACAATTATAATAATACTCAAACATTTGAAAATAGATTTGAATTAAAATTTATAAAAGATGGAGGAGATTACACTTGTACTAAAGTAGAGTGTAAGTAATAAGATTATGAATAAAAAAGGTTTTACATTAACAGAATTAATAGTAGTAATAGTTATAATAGGATTAGTATTATTAATAGTAATACCAGTAAGTAGTAATATAATGCAAAATAATGCAGAGAAAAAAGGTACATTTTATGTTCAAACTTTAGAGAATGCAGTTAATACTTATTGTGATATGTATAAGACTGATAATGTAACGTTAGAAGAGTTAACAAGTGAAGGACTATTTAAAACAGAAAGTAGTAATGGAGTTAGTGCAAATTTGGAGGAAAAAGACGAATTTTCTAGAGAAAATGATGGCACTGTCAAATTTAATGGCCAAGATTTAATAATCTCAGTTAAAATAAATGGAACGGAGTATAGTTGTAGTAAAACAGAGTGTAGTTAATTTCAAATATAAGTAATAGTTTCTTTACAAATTAAATAATTTGTTTTATAATTTTAAACAAAGCGAGGAAACCAAGGAGTAGGTTAGCTTAAATTTAGAGAGAGTTAGTGTTTGGTGGAAACTAATAATTTAAATAACTGAAGGTAGTGGTGGAGCATAACTTCTGAGTTTAGTAAGAAGCTACGTTTGTTACGTTATAACTGAATAAGATAATATTTTATATTATAAATTAAGGTGGTACCACGAGTAAATCGTCCTTTGGGATAATTTGCTCGTTTTTTATTTGGAGGTGATAAAGTGGAAGCCTTTGATTCATATACAAAACAATTTGATATGACTAATAGAATTACTGTGTTAAAATATAACCACTCATATCGAGTCTCTAAGTTATCTAATATGCTTGCTTCAAGCTTGAACTTAAACAATCAAGATGTTGAACTTGCTACACTTATTGGACTTATACATGATATTGGTAGATTTGAACAAATAAAAAAGTTTGATACATTAAGCGATATTGGTACAATGGATCATGCTGATTTTGGGGCTTATTTATTATTTGATGAAGGACTAATAACTAAGTTTACAAAGGATACATCAGTTTATCCAATTATAGGGGAATGTGTTGCAGGACATAATAAATATTCTCTTAAAAAGTTGGATGATGAGAGAACACTTACTCAGTTAAAATTAATAAGAGATGCGGATAAAATAGATATATTTAATATTTGGGCTAATCTTGATGAACTTGATATATCTTCATCTGGAGAAATCTCTATGGAAGTTAGAGAAGAATTTTTTGATGATGAACAAATTCATAATGAGTATAAAAAAACAGATGCAGATAAGGTTGTTGGAACACTTTCATATCTATATGATATTAATTTTATACCTTCATATAAATATATATCAGATAATAATATGATTTGGAATTTATATGAAAGATTAGATTGTAAGGATAAGAATAAATTTGTAGAATATTTTATTCATATAGATGAATATGTACAGGGAAAAGTAAATGATAAAGGAGAAGATGAATATGTTAGACAAAAAATACAATCACTTAGAAGTAGAAAAAGATAAATATGAATTCTGGCTTAAAAATGATTATTTTAAGGCGGGTACTGATAAAAGCAAGAAACCATTTTGTATAGTAATACCACCTCCAAATGTAACTGGAAAGTTACATTTAGGTCATGCATGGGATACTACACTTCAAGATATTATTATTCGTTATAAAAGAATGGATGGATATGATGCATTATGGTTGCCAGGAATGGATCATGCGGGTATTGCAACTCAAGCAAAGGTTGATAAAAAGTTAAAGGACATGGGAATTAAACCTAGAGAAATGGATAGAGATGAATGGCTTAAAGTAGCGTGGGATTGGAAGAAGGAATATGCTGAAAACATTCATGCACAATGGGCTAAAATGGGCTTATCACTTGATTATTCAAGAGAGAGATTTACTCTTGATGATGGACTTTCAAAAGCTGTTAAAAAAGTATTTGTAGATTTATATAATGAGGGATTAATTTATAGAGGAGAAAGAATTATAAATTGGGATCCCGAAGCTATGACAGCACTATCTAATGAAGAAGTTATATATAAAGAAGATAAGGGAGCATTTTACTACATTAAATATTATATTGAAGGAATGGATAGATACTTAGAAGTTGCGACAACTCGTCCTGAAACATTATTCGGAGATACTGCGGTTGCGGTTAATCCAAGTGATGAAAGATATAAAGATTTAATAGGAAAAAATGTAATTCTTCCTATAGTAAATAAAGCAATACCTATAGTAGGAGATATACATGCTGATCCTGAATTTGGAACAGGTGTTGTTAAAATTACTCCAGCACACGATCCTAATGACTTTGAAGTTGGAAATCGTCACAATTTGGAAAGAATAGTAGTAATGAATCCTGATGCAACTATGAATGAAAATGCTGGCAAGTATGTAGGAATGACTAGAGAAGAATGTAGAGAAGCTTTAATTAAGGATTTAAAAGATAAAGATTTATTAATTAAAATAGAAGAGATGACTCATAGTGTAGGTCACAGCGAAAGAACTGATGTTGCGATTGAACCATATTTATCAAAACAATGGTTTGTTAGGATGAGACCTCTTGCGGATAGAGTTTTAGCTAATCAAAAAAACAAAGATACCAAGGTTAACTTTGTTCCATCTAGATTTGAAAAAGTTATGAATCACTGGATGGAGATTACTTATGACTGGTGTATTTCTCGTCAACTTTGGTGGGGACATAGAATTCCTGCATGGTATAGAGGCGATGAGGTATACGTTGGTGAAGTCGCTCCCGAAGGAGAAGGTTGGGTACAAGATACTGATGTACTAGATACATGGTTTAGTAGTGCACTTTGGCCTTTCTCAACACTTGGATGGCCAGAGGAAACTGAAGATATTAAAAGATATTATCCAAATGATGTATTGGTAACTGGATATGATATTATTCCTTTCTGGGTTAATAGAATGACTTTTCAAGGATTACATTTTACAAATTCAAGACCATTTAAAGACTGTTTAATTCATGGACTTATTCGTGATAAAGAGGGTAGAAAAATGTCTAAATCACTTGGTAATGGTGTAGATCCAATGGATGTGATTAATGAATATGGATGTGATTCATTAAGATACTTCTTATCAACATCATCATCAGCTGGTATGGATTTAAGATATGATGAAGAAAAAATTAAATCTACTTGGAATTTCATAAATAAATTATGGAATGCATCACGTTATGTATTAATGAATCTAGAGGGATTTAATAGCGACTTATATACAATGGATAACTTATCTATTAGTGATAAATGGATATTAACAAGATTAAATGAGACAATAAAAAAAGTAAGACATAGTATGGATAAATATGAATTTAATAATGTTGGTAGTATGTTATATTCATTTATATGGAATGATTTCTGTGACTGGTATATTGAACTTTCTAAAATAGAAGTAAATAATACTACTAAGAGTGTGCTATTAAAAGTACTAACAGATATATTAAAAATGCTTCATCCAATTATGCCTTATGTTACTGAAGAAATTTATTCTATGCTACCTATAAAAGATGCTGAATCAATTATGATATCAAGTTATCCAAAAGAATCTAAGAATATGATTTTTACTCATGATGCTGAAGTATTAGATAAGGTAATGAAGGATATAATTGCGATAAGAAATTTAAAGGCAAACAATAATATAACTAAAGAAGCGTTGGTTAGGTTTGATGTTGAAGAGGGTTTATCTAAAATATATACACAACAATTGAAAATTCAAGATTCTTCTATAGTTTCTTCTTGTCAAGCTCAAGCTCAAGTTCAAGCTGATTTATTAACTGTTAATTATAGTTCTAGTTTTATAAATATTACTTATTACTATAAGGGCCAAGAATTAGATGATTCTAAATTGCAAGCAGAAATAGAATCTTTAAAGAAATCAATTGAAAGAAGAAAAAATTTATTAGCAAATGAATCTTATGTTAATAAAGCACCAAAGAATATTGTTGATATGGATAGAAAAAAATTAGAAGAAGAAGTAGAAAAACTAAATAAATTAATGCAATAAAAAAGGGACTAATTAGTCTCTTTTTTCTCTTTTGGAGTTTTCTTTTTTTATTTCATCTTTACCTAATTTAAATTCATATTGAACACTATTTTTCTTTCTATATGTCATTTTCCAAGTTAGAGTCTTACCATCTTCTGATACTGAAGTGGCATTAGAAGAAATTGGTTTCTCTGGGAGTGTAACTTTATATTCTAAATCAAAATAACTTTGATATTCCAAATAGTCTTCAGTATTACTATTACCTTCTTCATCAACTAAATTAAATGTTAAATTTGCTTTATAAGTATTACCATTTTTATAAAAGAATTTAACCTTTTCTGGATTAGCGTCATCATTAAATAAACTGGTGAATTCGACTTCTTCATCCTTATCTGTAGTTAATTTATCAATGTTTTTAAAATTCTTTGATATTCTAACTCCTTCATATGTTGCTTGGTCATTTGTTTCATTATATTCTGTAACTGTATATCCTGCATTTTCATATTTTAAGTAATCATCTTTTTTAAATTCTTTTGATGTTGTTTGACCTAGACTTTCAAGCATAGATGTATTTATTGCTATAACTAAATCAAAGTCCATGCTTTTGTCATTTGATATTTGCATATTAACATCATATTTTAAGCATCCACTTAATCCTAATATTATAGTGAAAACTAACAACAATTTTGAAATTTTTTTCATTTTCTTCATACCTTTCTTGTAAGCATCTTACAATTTAATAATACTAAATCTTAATTTGTTTATCAACACTAATCTAAATTTAGGTATAAATCTACTTGTAATTTATGTATAAAAAAGTTATAATAGTAAGCATACTTTGTAGGAGGTGGAACCATGACTAAAACAAGCTTACCAGTTTTGTTAATTAGAAATATGGTTCTTTTTCCTTGGAGTGAAATAAGACTAGAATTTGATAGTGATAATGATAAGAAAGTAATCTCACTTGCAGAATCTTTCTATGAAAATAATATAGTAATTGTAAATCCAAAAGATTTGTTAGAAATAGACCCAGATATATCAGAACTTCCTAAAATAGGGGTTTTGGCCACTATAAAAATGAAAATTGATATGCCTAATGGAAAAACAAGAATAATTTTATCTGGAATTAATCGTGTTTATGTACATGCTTATACAAAAGATGATAATTTATTTGAAGCAATGGTTAGTGATACTGAGGAAGATGAGTTAGATATAAAAGAAGAACTTGCATATTCAAGGGCGCTTAATAAACATATAGAGGTGTATGTAAAAGAAGTTCCTTATATGTCAAACTCAGTACTAGGTCAAATTGCGGGCATTACTAGTATAAGTAGATTAACGGATATAATTGCGCTTTTCCTTCCAACAACGTTTGAAAGAAAAAAAGAATATATTGAAGAGGTTTCATCTACTAGTAGAGTAAAAATGATACTTGATGATATTAATCGTGATATTGAAGTTATGAAACTAGAAGAGGAAATAGAACGAGAAGTTACAAAAAAAATGGATGAATCTCAAAAAGAATATGTTTTGAGAGAAAAAATAAAGGCAATAAAAGAAGAATTAGGCGATATTAATGATAAGGATACTGATATAGATTTATTAAAAGATAAAATAAGAAAGCTAAATTGTCCAAAAAAAATAAGAGAAAAACTTGAATATGAAATATCAAGATATGAAATGTGTAGTTCACTTTCTCCTGAAGTTGGAATAATAAGAAATTATATTGATTGGCTTATTAATTTACCATGGGATAATTTTACAAAAGACGAAACAAATCTAGTGAAGGTAAAGAAATACTTGGATAGTACTCATTCTGGGCTTGATAAAGCTAAGGAACGTATAATCGAATATTTAGCTGTAAAACAAAAAACAAACAATTTAAAGAGTCCAATACTATGTTTTGTTGGACCTCCTGGAGTAGGTAAAACAACACTTGCTAAATCAATTGCTAAAAGTATAGGAAGAGAAACTACAAAAATATCTGTAGGTGGGATAAATGATGAGGCAGAAATTGTCGGACACAGAAGAACTTATTTAGGTGCAAATCCAGGTTTAATAATCCAAGGAATGAAAAAGGCTGGTACAACGAATCCTGTATTTATAATAGATGAAATAGATAAAATGACAAAAGATATAAAAGGAGATCCTGCATCAAGTTTACTTGAAGTATTGGATCCAGAACAAAATAATAAGTTTATAGATCTTTTTATTGAAGAAGAGTTTGATTTAAGCAATGTTATGTTTATAACTACAGCTAATTATATAGAACAGATTCCTAATGAATTAAGAGATAGGTTAGAAATTATTGAATTATATTCTTATACTGAGTATGAGAAACTTGATATAGCAAAAAAGCATTTGATTCCAAAAGAAATTACAGAGCATGGATTAACCTCAAAAAATGTAAGATTTACAGATGATGCAATACTTACAATAATTAGAGGATATACAAAAGAAGCTGGTGTAAGAGAGTTAGATAGAGTAATTGCTACAGTAATTAGAAAAATAGTAAAAGACATTGTTATGAATAATACTAAATCTAATTGCATAATTAATAATGGTAATATTAAAAAATATTTAGGTAATAAAAAGTATTTGGATAATAATGATAAGGAATTATTGTCTGCTGGTGTCGTAAATGGTCTTGCCTATACACCATATGGTGGTGATTTATTACAAGTTGAAGTTACATATTTTAGTGGTACAGGTAACTTAGTTTTAACTGGTTCTTTAGGGGATGTAATGAAAGAATCCGCAACAATCGCACTTAGTTATATAAAGGCTAATGCAAAAACGTTTAAGCTTGATGATAAAATCTTTAGGGAAAATGATTTCCATATTCATGTGCCAGAGGGTGCAATTCCTAAGGAAGGTCCAAGTGCTGGAGTAACACTTACAACTGCGATACTTAGTTCATTATTAAATAAAAAGGTATCATCTAATGTTGCTATGACAGGTGAGGTTACTTTAACTGGTAAGGTATTGCCAATAGGGGGATTAAAAGAAAAATCAATTGCGGCATTCCGTAGTGGTATAGAGCGTGTGTTTATTCCAAAAGAGAATGAACCTGATTTAGAGGAAATACCAAAAGAGATAAAAAATAAGATAGATTTTATTTTGGTTGATGATTATATTCAAATATTTAAAAAGGTATGGTGAAGAAATTGAAAAAAATAATCAGTGAATTAAAAACTAAAGAGGAAATAAATAGGCTTACTTCAGAAGATGTTCGCACTCTTTTTGAAGAAAGTGATAATTATGAAGAATTTATTAACAACTTGTATTCTTTTATGACAAGAGATATAGGATATAAATTTTATATTCACAATAAAAAAGATATAATTACACAAGGAATTATTGATGCTAAATGCGAAAGTAGTTTTGATAGAAAAGAAAAACATATAATGAATGAGTTAAATGGATTAAATGATTTATCTTTTGGATTCTTAGAAGAACTTAAAACTCAATATAATGTACTTTCACTATATGGTTTAAGAGTACCAAGAAGACAAATTGATAAATTTGATTATTCTAAGGTAATAGAAGAAGGATATAAGAATGTTCAAATAATAGATGACTTTTGGATGAATGCAAATTTAAGAGCTACTGAAGAGTTAAGAAGCAATGCTTATTTTCTAACAACTGTAAATATGATATTAAATGATTATCCAAAAGAATATGCTGATTTTGTATTTGCTTATATAAAACAAATAATATCTTATCCTGATCTAGATAAATTTGAAAATCGTAAACAATTAAATGATTATAATGTATACCAAGCTAAGACATTAAAAAAACTTTATAAAGTCGAAAAAGAACGTTTATTAAAATAAAATGCTTTTCTAAATAAAAAATATGTGTTATTCTTATTAAGAATAGAAGGAGAAAAGTATGTTAGGAATAATTATTTTAGGTATTATCCAAGGAATTGCGGAATTTTTACCAATATCATCAAGTGCACATTTAATAATTTTTAGAAATCTATTTGGAATAGGGAGTAGCATAACACCAGACTTAGAACTATCATTTGATATAGCTCTACATTTCGGTACATTGCTTGCGATTTGTATTTATTTCTTTAAAGATTTTATTAAAATTATATCTTCAGGATTAACTAAAGGTGTTAAAGACAGCAATGGTAGAGTATTTTGGTATATAGTAGTTGCTACTATACCAGCGGCTATTGCAGGTGTATTATTTGAAGATGTAATAGAAAATTTAATAAGAAATAATTATATTATTATTGCACTTGCATTAATAGTTATGGGTATAATTATTTATGTAGTAGATAAAAAATGTAAGGAAGAAAAAGAAATTTCTCAAATGAGTTTAAAAGATGCCTTTTTAATTGGATGCAGCCAAGTATTTGCATTGATTCCTGGCTTTTCTAGAAGTGGTACAACAATTGCTGCTGGAAGAGCTATGAAATTAAAAAGAGAAGACTCAGCTAAATTCTCATTCTATTTATCGGCACCTGTTGTATTAGGAGCTGTAATATTAAGTCTTTTAAAAGATGGAACTATTAGTCTTATAATGGCAAATTTACCTATGTTTATAGTAGGGGTAGTAACATCATTTGTAATTGGCTTATTATGTATTAGTCTACTACTTAGATATCTTAGAAAAAATGATTTTAAATTATTTATGTGGTATCGTGTAATTTTAGGTATCATAGTAATACTTTGGACAATATTAAAATAAGAATTGTTAATTGACAATTCTTATTTTTTTTATATCTTCATTAATGGTATTAGGCGGTAATTCATATGTGTAATAAACATCTTTTTTTGGTAGGATAATTCTTCTTCTTTTTAAGTCTTTATAAGTATATAGGACATTATTATGTTTATCTGTTAGTATAACGTCAATATTACTTTTCATAAAGAATGTATGTATTCCATTACATCTAAATTTAAGAGCATAGTTAATATGTTTTTTAAACATTAATCCGCGTAGTTCTTTGAAAAAAGTATTTGCTTCTTTTAATTCAATTTTCTTATCATTAATACATAATTTCATTATATTCACCAAACTAACTATAGCATATTTTAATTTTGTTATCAAATCATTTAAAAGTATTTGACAAAACATCAAAAACGTTATAATATTATAGTATAAGAAAAATAGGTGGTGCATGAATATGATGAAAAATAATAAAGGGCAAGCGTTAGTAGAATATGTATTAATTATTGCGTTAATCTCAATCGTATTGATAGGTGTTATTAATACATTTGGTGGTGTATTAAAGGATAAGATAACTGAAGCCTCTTGTGCTATCTCTAATCAGCAATACAACAAGGGAGATAAAGCCGGAGAAGGTTACTGTAGTTAATAAGTTATCCAGGTGCTTTTAGCATCTTTTTTAATTGTAATTTTATTATGTGTATAACTTTAATAACGTTGTACATTTTTTTTAGGAATTTCGCTGTCTATGAGTTATAATATATATTGGAGTGATAAAATGGATAATATTGATTATGATAGTTTAATACCAGATATAGAGAAGACTAAACTTAAAAAAATTAAAAATGATATTTATTTGAGTGATGCTTGGATAGAAATATTAGAAAGATATGATATAGATTATCGTAAATATAATTCTGTATCCGCACTTATATTTGATATAGAAGAAATTCTAAATAGTGGGGTAGAAGCAAATGAATTAGAAGAACTGTCAAGAGATATTCAAGAATTTAATTATTATAACAATACAAATAAATAGGAGAAGTTTATGAATTCATATATAATTGGTCAAATAAAAAGAATTATATTTAGAGGAGATAATAACTACATCATAGGTGTAATAAAGATAAAAGATACGAGTAATGATTTAGAAGAATATAAGTCACGTGAAGTGACTTTTACTGGATATTTTGTAGATTTAAATGATATAGATAACTATCAAATGTATGGTAAGTTTATTGAACATGTTAGATATGGGACACAATTTGAATCTAGTAAGTATGAGAGATTAAAACCAGAAGAAAAAGATTCAATAGTAGAATTCTTATCAAGTGATTTGTTTAAGGGTATTGGTAAAAAGAAAGCTGAAAAAATAGTAAAGGTTTTAGGTAATAAGGCATTAGATATAATTCTTAAGGAACCAGAAAAACTTTTACAAGTTCCAACTATATCAAAACAACAGGTTGATTCAATATATACAACACTTACAGAATATGAATCTAGTTATAATACAATTCTTTATTTAACGGATATGGGATTTAATACAAAAGATGCGATGCTTATATATAATAAGTTTAAAAAAGATTCGGAAAAAGTTATATCAAAAAATATATATGAAGCCTTTTATCAAGTAAATGATATATCTTTTAGAACAGTTGATAGAATAGCGCTTGATAATAGATATTCAACTAAGAGTAAGAGAAGAATAAGTGCCGCAATATTTTATGCTTTTAATGAAAAAACAAATGTAACTGGATATAGTTATTTTGGAATTAATGAAATATATAAGTTTGTTAATAATCTTTTGCATATAGAAGTATCAGAAGAAAAATTTATTTCATCATTAAATGATTTAATATTAAATTTAAAAGTATTAAAAAAAGATGATAGATATTATTTAACTTCTACATATGAAGCAGAGGAAAATATTGCGAAAAGAATAAAATATTTAACTAATTTAAAGGATGAAAAGTATAAATCATTAGATAAGGATATATCACTTTTAGAAGAATTTAGCAATATTAAATATGATGATATACAAACACTTGCGATAAAAAGAGCTTTAGAGAAGAACTTCCTTGTGATAACGGGTGGACCTGGTTCTGGAAAAACTACTATTATAAAGTCAATTATAGATTTATATCAGACTATTCATAAATATAATACAGAAAAAACTTTGGAACATGTAGCACTTCTAGCACCAACAGGAAGAGCAAGTAAAAGAGTAAGTGAAGCAACTAATTTACCTGCATCCACTATTCATAGGTTTTTAAAATGGAATAAGGAATTAAATAAATTTGCGGTTAATGAGTATAATAAAAGTGATGTTGATTTTGTAATAATTGATGAATCTAGTATGGTTGATATATTTTTATTTGATAGTTTACTTAAAGGTTTAAGAGTTGATACGAAAATAATTTTAGTTGGAGATTATAATCAATTGCCTAGTGTTGGTCCTGGACAATTATTAAGAGATGTAATAGATTCCGGTAGAGTAGAAGTAATTAGTCTAAAAAAAGTATATAGACAAAAAGAGGGTTCAACAATAATAGACTTTGCATATCAATTTAATGAAGGTATTATTGATGAAAAAATATTTAAGAAAAGTTATGATTTAACTTTTGTAGAAACAAGAGATATGTTAAGAACATCTAAAATGATAGCTAGTGATTATGTAAGTGAAGATTTTAAAAAATTTCAGGTTTTAGCACCTATGTATAAAACACTTACTGGTATAGATAATTTAAATAGGTCTCTTCAAAAAATATTCAATCCACCCAGCCCTGATAAGAATGAGGTGTTTGTAGATGAAGATGTATTTAGAGAAGGAGATAAGGTATTACAGTTAACTAATATGCCAGAAGATAATGTGTTTAATGGAGATATTGGTATAATTGATAGTATTGATACTAAGAGTATTACAGTGGATTTTGATGGTAACTTAGTAAAATATACACCATCAAATTATAAAAAGTTAATGCTTGCATATGCCATTAGTGTACATAAGGCACAAGGTAGTGAATTTGATACAGTATTACTTTTGGTATCTAGATTCTATTCTAAAATGCTTTATAGAAAATTGTATTATACAGCTATTACTAGAGCTAAGAAGAGATTAATTCTTGTTGGAGAAGTTAATGCTTTAAGAATTGCTACTGAGACTTATTCTTTTGTAGGAAGAAGAACAACCTTAAAAGATATGCTTATAGAAAAAATTAAAATTGATGAATAATTATTTTATATTTACAAATAATATTAATGGCAGTTATGCCGATCATATTTGATAGTGGGTGAAGAATATGAAAAATGGTACTAAAGTTTTACTTTGTATGACAGCACTAGGTGGTGTTGGACTAATGCTTTATAAAAAGTATAATCCAGATATGATGAAGGATATTGAAAAATCTTTCAACAAAGTAAAAAAAGAAGTAACTAATAATCTAGAAAATATGATGTAATTAAAGAGCCTTTTGGGCTCTTTATTATTTGGTTTACACTATTTTGTAAAAAATTATTATTAATGTAGAACTAATCACAATTTTTATGTTATATTAATAATATATAGGGAGGTTAAGATGAAAAAAGATAAAGATAATGAAAAATTAGATATACCTAAATTAAATGAAATCATAAAAGTTAGTAGAAACATACTTAAAATTATGTTTGCATTTATGATTATAGGTTTAATACTTGTTACAACATATTTGATAAAGGAATGGAAGTTATTAAATTTTTTAGGAGCAGTATTATCTATATTGTCACCATTCTTTATAGGAATAATAATTGCTTGGCTTCTAGATCCTATAGTTACGTGGCTACAGAAAAATGGTTTTAAAAGGGCAATTGCTACAGTAATGGTATTCTTATCATTTATAAGTTTAGTTGTATTATTCTTTGTATTATTGATTCCATCATTTGCGGATCAAATAAATGAATTTATTGGTAGTGCTCCAAATGTATTAAATAATATTAAAAATTTTGGAGAAAACTTATTTGATAAGTTAAATAATATTTATGATTATGATTTTACTAATATAAAGGAACAACTATATGGAGGGCTATCAAACATTGTATCAGGGCTTACTGTTACACTTCCAAATAAAGTTATTTCTATAGCTTCTTCAATAGTAAGTGGAGGGTTAAATATAATATTTGGCTTATTTATTGCGTTTTATATGTTATTTGATTTTAATAACGTTAGAAAGCATTTATTTAATTTATTACCAAAGAGTATTCACGCAGATGCGATAACATTAACTGATAGATTAAATAAAACATTAAAAAGCTATGTACAAGGTACTTTATTAATAATGTTGTTACTATTTATATTCCAATCAATTACATTAGCTATTGCAGGATTATCTTCACCTATGTTATTTGGAATGTTCTGTGCGGTTACTAATGTAATACCATATATAGGGCCTTATATTGGGGGAATACCTGCGGTTATAGTAGGATTTACAATTAGTCCTGCGACTGGAATATTTACATTACTTGCTGTTGTAATAGCACAATTTTTAGAAAGTTATTTCTTAAATCCAATAGTTATGAGTAAAACAATGAAATTACATCCAGTTACAATTATGATTGGGTTATTGATATTTGGTCATTTCTTTGGTATACTAGGTATGGTTTTAGCAACTCCAATAATTTCTTGTATAAAGATTATATTTAATTTCTTTAATGAGAAATATGAAATTGTTAATATGATAAATAATAAATAACGTTGATGAAGATAAGTAGGTATATAATTATCTTAAAGAGAGCTATTGTTGGTGTGAAATAGTAGATAAAATATATTGAAAGCTACTTCGGAGTTTACTAGTTAATTAAGATCAAAGTAGGATGGTACCGCGATAATTCGCTCCTACATATTGGTCTTTTTTTCTTTAATAATAGGAGGAATTATGAAAGTATATTTGATTAGTGGTCCAGCTAGGAATGGAAAAGATACAATTGGTGATTTTCTTGAAAAAGATTATAAGGAAATGGGATATAAGGTTTGTAGAACTCAAATCGCAAAGTATTTAAAAATGTATATTAAGGATTACTTTGGATGGGATGGTAGTGAAGAGACTAAACCAAGAGAGTTATTACAACGTTTAGGAACTGATGTAATAAGGGAAAAACTAGGCAAGGAAAGATTTTTTGTTGATAGAACTATAGAAGATATTGATATATTAAGTCACTTTTTTGATGTAATGATAATTAGTGATATAAGATTTCCTATAGAAATTACAGGTATTAAAGAAAAATTTGATGATGTAGTAGTTATAAATGTTAAAAGAATTAACTTTGAAACGGAATTAACTGCCGAGCAACAATCTCATAAAACTGAAACGGCTTTAGATGGTTTTAATGACTATGATTATTGCTTAATTAATGATACACTAGAAGGACTTGAACGTGATGTTAAAGAAATAGTTCACAAGGAGGAAGAACATGGAAAAACTAACAAGTAATGAGATAAGAAATAAATGGATAAGCTTCTTTGAATCAAAGGGACATAAAGTAATGGAGAGTGCACCACTAGTTCCGCAGGGTGATGATAGCCTACTTTTCATAAATGCAGGAGTAACTCCACTAAAAAAATATTTTGATGGAACAGTGGTACCTGATAATAAGAGAATAGTTACAATTCAAAAATGTATTCGTACTAACGATATAGATAATGTTGGGGTTACTAAATCTCATCAAACATTCTTTGAAATGATGGGTAACTTTTCAATTGGAGATTATTTTAAATCTGAAGCATTAGAGTTTGCATATGAATTTTTAACTAGTCCAGAATGGATGGGAATAGATAAAGATAAGATATATGTTACTGTATATACAAAGGATGATGAGGCTTATAATAAATGGGCAGAGCTAGGTCTTGATAAATCTCATATAATAAGATTAGATGGTAACTTTTGGGAAATAGGAGAAGGGCCATGTGGACCTGACTCAGAAATATTCTATGATAGAGGAGTAGAATATGATAAGGAGGGCGATGCCTTCTTAAAGTTTTCTAGAGACGAAGACCAAAGTAGATATATTGAAATATGGAATAACGTGTTTAGTCAATTTAATTCTAAAAACGGTGTAGATCGTGATGATTATCAAGAACTTCCACATAAGAATATAGATACAGGTGCTGGACTTGAGAGATGGTGCTGTATATTCCAAGGTGTAGATTCTACATTTGAGACTGATTTATTTACTCCAATAATAGAAAAAATCGCACAATTAGCTGGAAAAGAATATACTCAAGAAATGCCATATAAGGTAATTGCTGACCATATAAGGGCAGTAGTAATGGCATTATCAGATGGTGCAATATTTGAAAATACAGGTAGAGGATATGTACTTAGAAGATTATTAAGAAGAAGTGTAAGAATGGGTAAAAAACTAGGAATAAATGATTCATTCTTATATAAATTAGTAGATGTAGTAGTAGATACTATGAAAGATTCTTATAAGGAATTAGTTGATACTAAAGCAGTAGTAAAAACACAAATTCTTCAAGAAGAAGAGTTATTCCATAATACACTAGAAGCAGGAGAGAGAAAACTATATCAATTAATATCAACATCAACTGATAAAACGATAAGTGGATATGATGTATTTAAATTATATGATACATATGGATTCCCATTTGAACTTACTTTGGAATACTTAGAAGAAGAAGGATTTACTACTGACAAAGATGAATTTATGCGTTATATGAATGAGGCAAGACAACTTGCTAAAAACAGTCATAAAAAAGATAATAGTATGTCTATACAAAATGAAGTATTATTATCATTTAAAACACCAAGTGAATTTTTATATGATGTATATGAAATGGAAAGTAAGGTAATTGGTCTTATAAAAGATGGACAACTTGTAGATAAATTAGATAGTGATGGATACATAATTCTTGATAAAACATGTTTTTATGCAACTGGTGGAGGACAAGTTTGTGATACAGGTGCTATTAAGAATGCAAACTTTAAAGCTAAAATAATAGATGTTGTAAAAGCTCCTAATGGACAAAATCTACATAAGGCACAAATTGTTGAAGGTTCAGTTGGTTTAAATGATATATGTACTATAAAAATAATGGAAGATAAAAGATTAGATACCGCAGCTAACCATAGTAGTGTACATATACTTCAAAAAACTCTTCAAGAAGTATTATCTTCTAATATTCATCAAGCTGGAAGCTATGTAGATAATGAAAGACTTAGATTTGACTTTACCTATACTGGAAAAATATATGAAGAACAAGCAGTAGAAATAGAGAAAGCAGTAAATGAAAAAATCTCACAAAATATAGATACAGTAATTAGAGAGATGCCACTAGAAGAAGCTAAGAAGCTTGGTGCAATGGCACTATTTAATGAAAAATATAAGGACATAGTAAGAGTAGTACAAATAGGGGATTCTATAGAACTATGTGGTGGAACACACGTTAAAAATACTTCTGAAATAGAAAAATTTGCAATAATTAAACTAGAATCAAAAGGTAGTAACTTATATAGAATTGAGGCAACCACTAAACATAATGTAGAACAATTAGTTGGTGAAGTAGTAAAAAGTTATACTGAAGAGATAAGAAAATATTTATCTAAAGCTAAATCTATATTAGATGAAGCACAAAGCCTTGGTATAGATTTAGAATTTAATGTTGTTTTAGACCAAGAAGGTACTTCTTCTTATAAAGATATTATCTATAGTAAGAATGAACTTGGATATGTTCAAAATGAAGTACGTTTACTAGAGAAGAAGTTAAAAGATGAAAAGGTTAAATTAGAATCAAATAATATTGAAGAATATTTAAATAATGTAGAAGAGATAAATGGTGTTAAAGCTGTATTATTAAGAACTAGTGGAAAAGAGACTAATGTATTAAAAAGCCTTGCAGATGCTCTTATAAATATGCTTGGTAAATCACTTATATTTATAGCTAATGTAAATGATGGAAATGTAATGTTTATTTGTAGAAGCTCATGTGATATTCATGCTGGTCTAACAGTTAAGAGAGCTTCTCAGTTATCTGATGGTAATGGTGGAGGAAGTCCTACTTTTGCGCAAGGTGGAGGTAAGACTATAGAAAACCTAGATAAGATATTTAACCTTATTAGAGAAGATATTGAAGGATTAAAATAAATAAAAGGAACTAATAAATAGAAAACGACACTATTTTTAGTTTTTTTTTTTTATGATTGTTTTGGTGATAATATGAAAGTATATATTGACTTAGTAATACTTCTTAATATTATGTTTGATTATTTATTACTTACTACAACATCTTATATTCTAAAAAGAAATGTAAGTTTTAAGAGAATATTATTAGGTAGTTTAGTAGGAGGAATATCAATATTATTTTTATTTGTAAAACTAAATAATTTTACACTATTTATATTTAAAATAATAGTAAGTGTACTTATGATACTTTCTACTTTTGGATATAAGGGATTTAAATATTTTTTAAATAATATTATATATCTTTATTTATCAAGTATAGTATTAGGTGGAGCATTGTATTTAATAAATAATGAATTTAATTATAAAAATTATGGACTCTTATTTTCTACAAATAAATTCTCATTAAATATAGTAATATTAATCTTAATAACACCAATTATACTTTTTATGTATTACAAAGAAACTAGAAAATTAAAATTGGAATTTCAAAATAAGTATAGAGTAGATATGTATTATAAGAATAAAAGGTATAGATTTAATGCTTTTTTAGATACTGGAAATAAATTAAAGGATCCCTACAAAAAACGACCAATTATACTAATTCATAGTGATAAAATCAAATCAAGTTATGAGGATTCTATATTAGTACCATATAAAACAGTAAGTGGTAATGGAATACTTAAATGTATAATAGTAGATAAAATAGTAATAGATAATAATCATGTGATAACAAATCCACTAATTGGATTATCAAATGAAAAATTTAATATAGAATCAGTAAACATGATTTTAAATAGTGAAACTATAGAAGGAGGAACAAAGTGATAAGTATATTATTAGTGTTAGGTGAAATATTTGATTTAGAGAATGTAATGTTTTTTGTAGGTTCAACAGATAAACTTCCAGAACCATTATCAAAAGAAATGGAAGAGTATTATCTTATTAGATCTACTGATGGTGATATAACCGCAAGGGATAAACTAATAGAACATAATTTAAGATTGGTAGTATTCTTGGCTAAAAAGTATGAGAATACAAAAGTTGATTTAGAAGATTTAGTAAGTATAGGAACCATTGGCCTTATTAAAGGAATTAAAACCTACAGTATGGATAAGAATATAAAATTAGCTACTTATGCATCAAGATGTATTGATAATGAAATACTTATGTATTTAAGAAAAAATAAAAAGATCAAAACAGAGGTTAGTTTTGATGAATCATTAAGCTTTGACATGGATGGAAATGAATTACATCTAGAAGATATCTTAGGGACTGATCCTGATATAGTCACAAGAGGGTTAGAAGAAAACTTAAATAAAAGGATAGTCATAGATGAGATAAACAAACTTTCACCAAGAGATAGAGAAATAATTGTATTAAGATATGGCTTGTTGAATGGGCAAGAGATGACTCAAAAAGATGTCGCAGAACTTTTAGGAATAAGTCAATCTTACATATCAAGGATAGAAAAGAAGGTGATAAGAAGAATTAAAAGCGTTGTAAATAATTAATTTCACAAAAAAAACACAAAACCTTAATATATTTTATACATTAGTAGTATATACTTATAAACATAAAGGAGGTCGATAAGAGTAATAAAAAGCGATAAGTATTAAAATAAAAATAAAATAATATACCTTTCTTATAAAAAAAATAAACTACAAAATGCTCACTTTTTAATATATTAACTTTTAAAGGAACTACCGCTCATAGTTCCTTTATTTTTGGTAATAATATTATTGTGATGAATATGAAGATATTAATAACAGGTGCATCTGGTGGAATTGGATTTTTAACAGGATTAGTTTTAGCACAAAGAGGTCATTATGTTATAATGACAACTCATACTAAGAAACAAGAAGTGGTATTAAAAGAGAAAATTAGTAGTTTAGGATACTCTAATGTAGTAGTAGAAAAGCTTGATATAACAAATAGTTATGATATAGAGAAATTTAAAAAATTTGATATAGATGTTTTGATAAATCATGCTGGTATTGGAGTTGGTGGTTCTATTATTGATTTAGATATTGATTCATTAAGATATAATTTTGAAGTTAACTTTTTTTCTTCATATAATCTTGCTAAGATATTTTTAAATAATTTAATTAGTAATAATAAGTCTGGTAAGCTAATAATAACTTCTTCAATAGCTGGAACAATTCCGTTTGAATTTCTAGGCAGTTATTGTTCTAGTAAAGCCGCTATTACGATGATGGCTAGGGTGTTAAAGGATGAAATCAAGTATTTAGATAGAAATATAAAAATATCTGTTGTGGAACCTGGTGCATATAAAACTGGATTTAATAAAGTTATGATAGATAGTGCAAATGATTCAATAGAAGAGGATTCTCCATTTTTTGATAAAAAAGAAGAGATATATGATATATTAAAGTTAAAGTTTTCCCTAGCATCTCTTCACTCATTAAAAAGTATTGTAACCCAAATAGTTTTGGCAGTAGAAGAGGATAATAAAAAGTTTATATATTCATCACCATTTATTCAGAGGATGTTTAAGAAGATATATGCATTGCTAAAATATTAAAAATAGTTTAAAAAGCAAAAAAACTATTGCAAATTATAAATATTTATGATATTATTCTATTGTTTACTTGGTTTATGGCGAGGTAGCTCAGCTGGCTAGAGCGTTCGGTTCATACCCGAAAGGTCGAGGGTTCGATCCCCCCTCTCGCTACCAATTAGATATTAACTCAGTATGAGTTGTGAGCGGCTTTATTTAAAGTCGTTTTTATTTATCTAGTAATCAAATTAAGAAAACAAACATATAATAAAAACGTACGTTTATTATATGAACATGAAGGAGGAACAGAATGAGACTAAATACTTCAGTAGGAAATATAAATCTACTTACTGACAATTTAAGAAGTGCTTTACAAATTTCTGGTACTAGACTAACTAGCGAAGAATTAAATAGAATAAATAATTATTACAATGAACAATCTCCAAGAATGAGAATTCTAGTAAATGAAGGAGAGTTTGTTGGACATTTTTATTCTAACAAATCATATGTAAAAAAACTTCAAAAATAGTATGAATGACAAGCTTAGGCTTGTTTTTTTCTTTTACAAAAGTTATTATTAAGTGGGGATGTATATGATAGCTAAAACTAATTATATTAAAATTATTTATAGTGGTGATGAAGAATATAATAAAGATTTAATTACTTATATTAAAAATCATGAAAATGAAATAACAAGTTTTTTTGGAATTGATGAAATCCATGAAAAAGTGATTTTAAGGATATGGGATAATAAAGATGACTTCTACCAGGTTGTAAGTAAAACTTTTAAAAAGATATCACCATGGTTATGTGGGGTATCTCATATTTCTGATGGTAAGGATTATATTGATGTATTGTCATTGAAAGAGCTGGCAAAAAACAAATACCACAAAAACGCCAATATAGAATATTTAGAAAAGCTGATTATTCACGAATTTGTTCATTTTTGTATTAAAACAATTAACAGTAGTTTTTCTTGTACTTGGTTAAATGAAGGACTTGCGACTGTGTTATCTGGACAGTGTTCTAATACTACAGGTTTTGATGCAAGTTTAGATGAATTATTAAATGCAAATACAAATTATAAAAACTATGCAATTATAACTAGATATATAATAGATAAATATGGAAGAGACTATGTTGTTGGACTTATTAGAAATGGTAAAAAAATAAATACAAAAGAGATATATGATGAATTTAAAAGAAATAGTTAGTAATTGACATATTTAATTAGTAATGGTATTCTTTTATTAAAGATAAGGAGATGGATTTATGAGCAAATTTTGTTTCAAATGTGGAAAGGAACTAGATGATAGCGCAGTATTCTGTAGTGGATGTGGAGCAAATCAACAATTAAATACTACTTCAACTACTGATGATAATGTTAGTACTAATGTTAATGTTAATACTAATACTGATACAACAGCAACTACCAAACAACAATCTACAAAAACTACTTCAGATGAACAAGCTACTTATACTACAAATACTCAACCTAATACAAATGGTTATACAAGATCACTTGTTGAGAATAGAAGTATTGCACTTTCAATTATATTATCAATTATAACTTGTGGTATTTATGGGATATTTTGGTATGCTTTTATGACTAATGATGCTAATAAGGTTAGTGGAGAGTATGATTCAACTTCAGGTGGATTAACAATACTATATTCACTTTTAACATGTGGACTATATAAAATATACTGGAGTTATAAAGTAGGAAAACAACTATATAATGCAGGATTAAATTATGGAAAAGATATATCTGATAATTCAATATTATACTTAATATTATCTTTATTTGGCCTTTCAATAATATCTGATGCATTAATTCAAAATGATTTAAATAGTTTCTCAAATTAATGATGGATAAAATTAATAAAATACCTAAGTTATTATTAGTAATTCTAATATTACTTGGGTATTATTTTTTAAATATATATTTTCATTTTTCAATTCCATGTATGTTTTATAAATTAACTAATTTATATTGTCCTGGTTGCGGTATAACTAGAATGTTATTTTCACTAATAAAATTAGATTTTTATCAGTCCTTTCGATATAATCCACTTGTTTTTATATTACTTTTTGGATATTTGATTTTTAAAATGGTTTGTATATTAGAGAATAAAAATATAAAGATTCCAGAATATGTTTACTATATAATATTGGTTATTTTAATTATATATGGAATTTTAAGGAACACTAATATACCTTTTGGCATATACTTAAGACCTACACTTGTGTAAAATATAGAAATTTTTCTATATTTTTTTAGTTTAATGATATATTTCACTTTTTATATCTTAACTATAATATAGTGGAGGTGAGGTAATGAATTATTTTGTATATCCAATGAAATATATGAGGATAACGCAAAGTTATAGTGGTACTGCATCACATAAATTACATTGGTATAATTCAAAAAACTACAAGGATTATCCAATTGATGATGGTGGACGAGATTCTGGAAGAGATGGGATATATTGCCCATGTGATGAAATGGTTGTAACACAAATAAAAGGAGTAGGAAATAATAAAATAACTAATACTATATGGCTGGTATCTACTACAAAAGTTAAAACTCCAACATTTAATGATTATGCATTTATGACTCTAACGCATTCAAATGACTCTGACTTTAAAAATATAAGGGTAGGTACTAAATTTAAAAGAGGACAATTAATAGTAAATGAAGGAACAAATGTTAACGTGCCTAACCATATTCATATGACTTTTGGAAGAGGTTCTTCGAATAATTGGATAACAAATTCAAATAAAAAGATTGTTATAAAAGGAAATACTAAGAAACCAGAAGAAGTGTGTTATGTTGATACAGATTTTACAATAATTAAAAATGCAGGTGGAATAAAATGGGTTACTAAACCAGTTAATATAGGAACACCAATTAGTAGAGATACAACAAAAGATCAATTAAAAATAAATGCAAGTAACTTAAGAGCTAGAGAAACACCAGATGGAAAAATACTTGGGTATGTAAACGTGGGAACTTATAATATTTTAGATACTAAAACTACTAATAAGTATACATGGTATAAAATAGATTATTTCTGGGTTGCATATTCATCTGATTGGGCAACACTTTTAAAAAAGGAAATAAAAAATCCTACACCACATAAAGAGGATAATAATAGTAGTAAAGATAATAATGATAATGTTCCAAAGAATGAAGAAGTACCAAATAAAGATAAAAAACGTAGGAATATATTTAGTATATTCATAGAATTCATAAAGAAATTATTTAAGTTATAATTGCCGAAAATTGTAATATTATAAACCTTCTATATAGGATATATAAGAATATATTTTTATAGGAGGTTTTCTTATGATGAAAAGTGATAGTGGACTAACTAGTAGGGAAGTAGAAGAACAAAGAAAAAAATATGGAAGCAATAGTATATCAATAAAAAAAAGTAATAAATTTATAAACATTTTAATAGCATCATTATCAGATCCAATTATAAAAATATTATTGATTGCATTGGCTATTAAAGTTATATTTTTGTTTTCTTCTTTTGATTGGTATGAAACAATAGGAATAGTAATAGCTATATTTGTAGCGTCTTTTATATCATCAATCTCTGAATATGGAAGTGAAAAAGCATTTATAAAGCTTCAAGAAGAAGCGAGTAAGATTAAATGCAGAGTAAAACGTGATGGAAAATTACAAGAAATTTCAATAGATGATGTTGTTGTTGGGGATATAATATCTTTAGAAGTAGGCGATAAAATACCTGCGGATGGATATTTAGTGAGTGGAGAATTAACTGTAGATGAATCAAGTTTAAATGGTGAAGCAAAAGAGATTTACAAAGAAAGTGTTGATTTGTGGAAGAATACAATTAATGATAAAAATAGGGTTTTTAGAGGAACAGTAGTTTATTCCAATAGTGCATATATGAAGGTAACAGAAGTAGGAGAAGATACATTATTTGGTAAGATAACACATGAATTAAAAGAATCTCAACCTCCAAGTCCATTAAAAGTAAGGTTATCAGCACTTGCCAAGGTAATAAGTCGAATAGGATATGTGGGAGCATTTTTAGTAAGCTTCTCATATCTTTTCTCAGTTATAGTTATAAATAATAATTTTAATATAGATTTAATTAGAGAAACTATTATGAATTTTCCTTTGATTACTTCATATATTTTATATGCTTTAACTCTAAGTGTAACCATAATAGTAGTGGCGGTACCAGAAGGCTTGCCTATGATGATAACTTTAGTATTGTCTTCTAATATGAGGAGAATGCTTAAAAATAATGTTTTGGTTAGAAAGTTAACAGGAATAGAAACTGCGGGGAGTCTTAATATTCTTTTTACTGATAAGACTGGGACATTAACTAAAGGTAAGTTAGAAGTAATTGGTCTAATAAATGCAAATTATAAAGAATTTCAAACAGAGTTAGAACTTTTTAAATATTCTAAATATCATGATATAGTAAAAAAATCAATTATATATAATAATGCAAGTAGTTATGATAAAGATTCTAAAATAATAGGTGGAAATATTACTGATAAAGCACTACTTGAATTTATTAAGACTGATCCTACTAAAAGTATTAACACATATTCTTATGTACCTTTTAGTAGTAAGTATAAGTATTCTATGATTTCATTAAATGATAAGGAAAAGATAACTTTAATAAAAGGTAGTCCTGAGAAAATATTACAAAAGTGTGAAACATATTATGATGAATTTTGTATAAAACGTCCATTTATTAAGAAAGATAATTATATACAAAGAATGAATTACTATAGTAAAAGAGGTATTAGGTTATTAGCACTAGCAACAAAAGAGGCAGATAAAAAAGAATTAGAAAAACTAACGTTTGTCGGTATGATTTTAATAAAAGATGAGGTAAGAGATGATGCAATAGAGGGTGTAAGGTTAGTAAAGGATGCAAATATACAATTAGTAATGATAACTGGTGATAATGTAGATACAGCTACATCTATAGCAAGAGAAGTTGGAATAGTAAGTAGTGATGATGATTTAGTTTTAACTAGTGATGAATTAAACAGTAAAAGTGATGAAGAATTAAAAAGAATATTGCCTAAGCTTAGGGTGGTAGCTAGAAGCCTTCCACAAGATAAGAGTAGATTAATAAGAATATCTGAGGAATTAAATTTAGTCGTTGGTATGACAGGAGATGGAGTAAATGATGCACCTGCGCTAAAAAAAGCTGATGTTGGGTTTGCGATGGGAAGTGGAACAGAGGTAGCAAAAGAAGCAAGTGATATAGTAATATTAGATGATAACTTTTTATCAATTTCAAAAGCAATATTATTTGGTAGAACTATATTTAAAAGTATAAGAAAATTTATAATTGTACAGCTTACTATAAATTTTTGTGCGATAAGTTTATCTATTATTTGTCCATTTATTGGAATAGATACACCAGTAACTGTAGTACAAATGTTATGGGTTAATATGGTTATGGATACTCTTGCTGGATTAGCTTTTGCGTATGAACCACCTCTTATTGAATATATGAAGGAATCTCCTAAAAAAAGAAATGAGTCTATAATTAATAAATATATGATTAGTGAAATAGTCTTTACTGGACTTTATTCGGCTTTATTGTGTTTACTTTTCTTAAAGTCAAAATTTATAGGCGGATTATTTAGAGATAGTGTAGACAAAGTATATTTAATGACTGCGTTTTTTGGGCTGTTTATATTTATAGATATATTTAATAGTTTTAATGCAAGAACTTCAAGATTAGATATATTTGCGAACATTTTAGATAATAAGGTTTTTATTGGAATAATGCTTTTTATAACTATAGTGCAGGTTTTACTTATTTATTATGGTGGAAGTGTATTTAGAACGGCAGGTCTTACTTTCAAGGAGTTTTTAATTATGAATTTTCTTGCGTTAACTGTGATACCAATAGATTGGATAAGAAAACTTATTTATAGAAAATATAATGGATATGAAAGTGTGTAAATAAAAGTTTTGCTTTATATAAAACAAATATTCTATCTTGATTTTCAATGGATGGGGGGTGTATACTGAGTATAGATTAAAATAGAAGAGGTGCAAAATGAGAGATAGAAAGAAAAGAAACATTATAATTGGTTCTTTATGCTGCCTACTAGTATTTATGGGAATTGGTTATGCAATACTATCACAGAC
>ERZ827168.348-NODE-348-length-79131-cov-14.480538_pt1 | contig 79131 bp, 78 predicted proteins | sample MGYA00519868_ERZ827168 | MGnify/ENA primary metagenome ERZ827168 (study PRJEB31778, sample SAMEA3449271) | human gut metagenome | biome: human gut; feature: human-associated habitat; material: faeces | place: United Kingdom | collected 2010/2012 ... | reverse complement strand
CCCTAAAAGTTTTCCATTATGAAGTTTTAGAAGGAAAAGGAAAAATCTCACATAAACAAGCAGTCGAAAAAGCAGAAAATGAATATGAAAAATATAAAGTTATACAGGATATGAATTATGTGTCAGATTTTGATAGACTATTAAGTAAAACAAAGCAAATTTTGAAACAATAATTCCATTAGAACAAACAGGGCATGCCATATTTACAAATTATAATAGTACGTACGCAATAGAAATAAAGAAATACGGAACATATCTAATAAATTATTTTTTAAATATTGCGACATCAACTGATACAAATTATATAGTAAATGTGAAAGCAAATGGAGTTAAAGCTCCGGCTAGTGTAATAAAAGGCGAAGGTAAAGCAAATTCTATAAGCAGTATAAATGGTTCAACCCTATTCGCATTAACTGAAGATGATGAAGTGACATTAGTTATAACTACAGATCAAGATACAGATTTAATATTTGATGGAACAATAAATGCAAAATTAAGTGTTATAAAACTAGATTAAATTGTATTAATTGCCTTATTTTAAATCTTGTTTGAGAGATAATTACATCTCTTTTGTTTTGCTCAAAAAGTATTGCATTCGTGTTAAAGCATCGTATTAAAATAAATACTAATATTATGATATACTATGTTTATAATATAAAAAATGATTGGTGAAAATATGTCAAATATAAATAAAAATAAGAAAAAATTAAATAAAATAATGGATAAATATAATTTAACTAGTTATGAAAAAAATGAGCTTTTTGGTATTATAAATAAAATATTTAGTCATAAAGAATTTCAAAATAGAATGACTTGTAAATTTATGCATCATGGAAAAATTACTTTAGGATATCACATACTACAAGTAACTGTAGTAACGTATTCATTATGTAAAATGAATCAAGAAAAAGTAAATCTTCAATTAGCACTATATATAGCAATGATGCATGATTTATATTCCAAACCATGGCAAAACAATATAAAAGAAAAAGCCAAAAAAATATCAAATAAGCATGGATTTAGACATCCGTTAGAAAGCGTAATCAATTCATTAATATGGTACAAAGAAATATTTGATAATTTTCAATACAGTTATGATTTAATAGATGGAATCATTCACCATATGTATCCATTCCCAGTAAGAATATTTCAAAATTATAACGAAAATGTATTAGAATTTAAAAACTTTGAGATGATAAAAAATATAGATAAAAAATATATAGATTATATAATTAAAACTACAAATATAAATAAAATAGGAAATTTTTCTTATTCAAAACCTAAAACAAAAGAAGGTAAAATAGTATTAAAAGCAGATAAAATGGTATCAATAGGAAATTTTGATAGCATAAATGATCTTAAAGCATGTATTACAGGAAAAAATAAAAACATTAAATATAAAAAGTAATTCTGTTAAACGTATTTACTAAACTCTATTCTAAAATACAAAAATAAAACATATATATATTTTGTAGAAGTATTGCACAAAAACAATTTTAATGTTAAAATTTATTATGAAAAGGAGTGAAGAATAATGACATATGATTACGATTTATACACGCCAACAAATACTGCTGGAATTGGTGTATGGGGAGTAATAGCTGCTACATTGGCTATAGTAGGAGGATTAGTAGTATATTTTGTATTTCTAAATAAGAGTAATGAAGACAAATACAAAGGATTTGCAGGATATCTATATGAGTTTCTATCATTTAAAAAAATGTGGTTAGAATCTATATTGAAAGTAACTTATTTAATTCTTGCGATTTATATTACATTACAATCTTTTGGGTTAATTGGAACTAGTTTCTTATTATTTATTCTTATGTTAGTATTAGGAAACATAATATTAAGAATAGTATATGAAATGTCTTTAATATTACTAACAATATGCAAAAATACTACAGAAATTAATTCTAAATTAGGTAAAACTAAAGTTACAAAAAAAGAAGAATAATAACATAAAAAATGTATTTGCTAACTAGTAAATACATTTTATTTAATTATATAAGGAGAAATATGAGAATTAAAATAGTACAAGTGGGAGAATTAGAGGAAAATTGTTATATTGTAGAAAAAAATAATAAGTGTTTAATAATTGATCCAGGAAGCGAATTTAATAAGATAAAAGAAAATATTGACAAACAGGTAATAGGAATATTAATTACTCATTCACATTATGATCATGTAGGAGCATTAAAAGAAGCAAAAAATTACTACAATATAAAGGTATATGAATATAAAAATTTAAAAGAAGGAAAAATTACAATAGGTCCTTTTGATATAGAAGTAATATATACAAAAGGCCACACAAATGATTCAGTTACATATTATTTTAAAGAAGAAAAAATAATGTTTACAGGAGATTTTATATTTAAAAATAGTATTGGAAGAACTGATTTAGGTGGAAATACAAAAGATATGATAGAAAGTATTAATAAAATTAAACATTATGACGATTCTATAATAATATATCCAGGGCATGGTGAATATACCACTTTATCAAGTGAAAAAGAAAATAATGAGTTCTTTAACACTTTACATTAGAAATATGCATTGTATTTTATATATTTTTAATGCATATGATATAATTTAACTAGGAGGTTAACATGAAAAAAATAGGAACAGTAGTTAGAGGCATAAGAACAGGAGTAATAAAAGAAGGAGATAATTTAGCAGAAATAGTAACAAGATCACTAATTGATGCTAGTAAAGAAGAAAAATTTGAGTTTAAAGATAGAGATATAGTTGCAATAACAGAGGCAGTTGTTGGAATAAGCGAAGGAAATTTTGCAACATTAGATGACATAAAAGAAGATATTAAACAAAAATTAAATAATAGTGAACATATAGGAGTAGTATTTCCTATATTAAGTAGAAATCGTTTTGCAGTTTTATTAAGCGGTATGGCAAGAAGTACAAAAGAAATAACAGTATTATTAAGTTATCCTAAAGATGAAGTAGGAAATGATATACTATATAAAGAAGATATAGAAAAATATAATGTAAATCCATATAAAGATATAATAACGTACGAAGATTATATGGATAAATATCACAACTTTATTCATCCATTTACAGGTGTGAACATGGTAGATGTATATAAAGAATTAATTGAAAAAGAAGGATGCAAAGCCAATATAGTGTTAAGCAACAATCCAACAGATATACTAAAATATACAAACGATGTAATCATATGTGATATTCATACAAGGTTTGAAACAAAGAAAAAATTAGAAAAACAAAATGCAAATATACTTATGATGTCAGACATATTAAACAAAAGTATAAATGGATCTGGATATAACGAAAAATATGGATTACTTGGAAGTAATAGAGCAACAGAAGAAAGAGTTAAACTATTTCCAAGGACAGGAGACAAGTTAGTAATCGATATTCAAAACAAATTAAAAGAATTAACTGGAAAAACAATAGAAGTAATGATTTATGGAGATGGTGCATTCAAAGACCCAGTAGGAAAAATATGGGAACTTGCAGATCCAGTAGTAAGTCCTGCATACACAAGTGGTCTTGATGGAAGTCCAAATGAATTAAAACTTAAATATTTATCAGAAAATAAATTTAAAGATTTAAGTGGTGAAGAATTGAACGAAAAAATAAGGGAAGAAATCAGAAATAAAAATAAAGATTTAAAAGGGCAGATGTCTTCACAAGGAACAACACCAAGGAGATATACAGATTTAATCGGTTCACTATGTGATTTAACAAGTGGTAGCGGTGATAAAGGAACACCCGTTGTATTCATACAAGATTACTTTACAAATTATTCAGATTAGGAGGTTATACTATGGAAAAGATAATTATGCACATAGATGTTAATAGTGCATTTTTATCTTGGACTGCAGTTGATTTACTTAAAAATGGCTACAAAAAAGATATAAGATGTGAATGTTCAGTTATAGGTGGGGATGAATCTAAAAGAAAAGGTATTGTTTTAGCAAAATCAATACTAGCAAAAAATAAAGGAATAAATACAGCCGAAACTTTATATCAAGCAAGAAGTAAATGTAGGAATTTAAAAATATATAGACCTAATTATGCATTGTATGACAAAATGTCACATGCATTTTTTACTTTACTAAGAAAGTATACAAATGATATAGAAATTCTTTCCATAGACGAATGTTTTTTAGATTACGGAAAAGTAAAGAAAATGTATGGAGATGAGGTAATATTTGCAAATAAACTAAAGAATGAGATATATAAAACACTTGGCTTTACAGTAAATATTGGAATTGCAAATAATAAGTTGTGTGCAAAAATGGCATCTGATTTTTCAAAACCAAATAAAATTCATACATTATATGATTATGAAATAAAAGAAAAAATGTGGCCTTTGCCTATAGAAAACTTATATGGAATAGGAAAGAAAAGCGCAGAGAAACTAATTAACTTAAATATAAAAACAATTAAAGATTTAGCAACTTGTAATAAAGAAATACTTTATCCATATTTTAAAAATCAAACAGATTATATTATAAAAATAGCAAATGGAATAGATGATAGTGATGTACTAAGCGAAAAAAAAGATCCAAAATGTATAAGCACAACAACAACCTTATTATATGATTATGATGATATTGCAGAAATAAATAAAGAGTTAAAAACTATATCAGAAAAAATATCAAATGAGTTAAAAGAAAAATCTGTATATACAAGTAGAGTAGCAGTAATAATTAAAGACAAATATTTTAAAACCACTTCACACCAAAATAAATTGCCAAATCCTACAAATTCTTTAAATGAAATTTATGAAATGAGTAAGAAAATATTTAAAGAATATTGGGATGAAACACCAGTAAGATTGATAGGAATAAGGGTTGATGCATTCTCTTCAAGTAAAGATTACCAAATATCATTATTTGAAGATGTAAAAAAGAAAGAAAATGATGAAATTGTAGATGCACTTATAGACAGTTTAATAAAAAAATATGGTGATAAAATAATAAAAAAATGATATAATTAAAAAGAGTGATAGTATGGAAATAAAAGAAATAGAAAATATGATAAAGGAAATTCAAAACAAAGTGAAAGATTTTAGGAGGTTACTTTGACCTAGATTCTAAAATAAAGGAAATAAAAAAACTAGAAGAAGAAACCAATGAAAAAGCTTTTTGGAACAAAGAAAATGCAAAAGACATAATGACAAAATTAAATGATTTAAAGAAAGTAGTTAATAAGGTCAAATCTTTTGAAATAGTAGATGATTTAAAAGAATCACTATCAGATATAGAAATGAAAGAACTAGTAGAAGAAGAAATAAAAAAACTATATGATGAAGTAATTTCTTTCGAAACAATTACACTTTTAAATGGAGAATATGATAAAAACAATTGCATTCTAGAGATACATAGTGGAGCAGGTGGAACAGAAAGTTGTGATTGGGTAAATATGCTATACAGAATGTATACTAGGTGGTGTGATACTAAAAATTATAAATATGAAGTAATAGATGTGCAAGCAGGCGATGAAGTTGGGCTTAAAAACGTATCAATATTAATAAAAGGATTATATGCTTATGGATACTTAAAAAGTGAAAAAGGAGTACATAGATTAGTAAGAATATCACCATTTGATTCTAACAAAAGACGACATACTACTTTCGCATCAGTGGAAGTTATACCAGAATTTGATACATCAATAAATGTTGAAATAAAGGATGATGATTTAAAAATAGATGTTTATAGAAGTAGTGGTGCAGGAGGACAATCTGTAAATACAACAGATTCAGCTGTAAGAATAACGCATATACCTACTAAAATAGTAGTAACATGTCAAAATGAAAGAAGCCAATTAAAAAACAAAGAAAAAGCAATGCAAATATTAAAAAACAAATTATACTTATTAACACTAGAAAAGAAAGAAAAAGAAATAAATTCATTAAGAGGAACACACATGGATATTAACTTTGGTTCCCAAATAAGAAGCTATGTAATGCATCCATATTCTATGGTAAAAGATCATAGAACAAATACAGAAGACACTAATGTATTATCTGTATTAGATGGAAATATAGATAAATTTATTGAATCATTTTTAAGGATGTGATGTAATGAAAAAGATAACAATAAATCCAACAATAAAAAGATACTTAACACTATCGTTTGGTCTATTTCTTTATGCATTTGCATATAATCTATTCTTAAAACCAAACAATATAGTAGCAGGAGATGTAGATGGTATTGCAAACATTTTTAAAGGAGCAATAAATCCAAACATACTAATTACAATATTATGTGTATCATTATTAATAATAAGTTTTCCTCTTTTAGGTGTAAAAACAAGCATGGGTTCACTTATTGGAACTATATTATTTCCACTTTTTGTAACATTAACAAGTAATGTAGCAGAATATATCATTATAGATTCATCTGATTTACTTTTAATAGCAATAGTAGCAGGAGTAATAAGAGGTGTCGGATATGGTTTAACATTTAAAATGGGCTTTACAACAGGTGGAACAGATATATTAAATCAAATAGTAGCAAAGTACTTACACACCTCAATAGGAACTGCTATGTTATTAGTTGATGGAAGTATTGTTGTAGCAGGTGGCTTTAAATATGGATGGACAAGTATGTTATATGCACTAGTAGTATTATACATATTAAGTGTAATGACTGATAGAATAATGCTTGGAATATCAAAAAGTAAGGCATTTTATATAATCACTGATGAAGATGAAAAAGTAAAAGAATACATAATGAAAGAACTAGGACATGGTGTCACAATATTTCCAGTAAAAGGAGGATATACAAAAGAAAAGCAAAAAATGCTTATGTGCGTTGTACCAACAAGAGAATACTATAGATTAAAAGAAGGAATTAGTAAAATAGACAAGGATTCATTCTTTGTAATAACTGATTCATACGAGGTAAAAGGTGGAGCGTAATATAAAAAAATATATAGAAATTATATTTGGTATGATGCTTATTGCTTTTTCTTTTAATTTGTTTATATATCCATTGAAAATAGTAATTGGTGGTACAAACGGAATAGCGGTATTAGTAAATGAAATAACTGATTTAGATACATCCTTATTTGTAACATTATTTTATATTGCAACGTTTATATTAAACTTAATTGTATTTGGTATAAAAGATACAAAAAAACTTGTTCTAGGTTCTGTTTTATACCCAATATTTGTAAAACTATTTGCAAACGTTACTACGTACATACCACTAGATTATACAAATAAATTACTAGTTTATTTAGTCGCATCAATTACAATTGGAGTAGGTAATGGACTTGTATATAAAGAGGGTTTTATAACAGGTGGAACAGATGTAATAAAAAAAATAATGAACCAAAAATTAAAAATGCCAATGGGAACTTGTGTATTTATAATGGATGCATTAATAGTACTATCTGGAGGATATATTTTTGGAATAAATAGTGTTTTATATGCTATAATTATATTATTCATATCAAGTAAGGTAACGGATATGATGATGTTAGGGGTATCCACTAAAAAAATGTTCTATATAATGACAAAAAGTCCAAACGAAGTTAGAAAGTATGTTAAAGACAATTTGAATTGTGGAATAACAGAGATAGATGCAATAGGTGGATATACAGAAGATAAGTATCACGTATTGATGTGCGTAATATCTACAAAAGATTATATGAAGTTAAAAAAAGGGATAAATGCAATAGATGAAAATGCATTCTTTGTAGTGACAGATTCATATCATATGCATTATCACGAGGAAGGATAAATATGGAGTTAATTAGAATTAAATCATTAGAAAAAAAGTACAAAACAGGTGTAACTGCAATATACGATTTTAACTTAAAAGTTAAAAAAGGTGACTTTATATTTGTTATAGGTCAATCAGGCAGTGGTAAATCCACATTAATTAAATTATTATATAGAGAAGAAAAACCAAGCAAAGGAAGTATTATTGTTGGTGGAATAGATGTTGCAAAATTAAAAAATAGAAAAGTATATAAATTGAGAAGAAAATTAGGAATAGTATTTCAAGATTTTAAATTATTACCTAAATTAACAGTGTATGAAAATGTTGCATTCGCATTAGAAATGTTAGGACTTCCTAATGATGAAATAAGACAGAAAACACTAAAAGCATTAGAACTAGTTGGACTTAAGAATAAAGTTAAAAATTATCCAGACCAATTATCGGGTGGTGAACAACAAAGAGTAGCAATAGCAAGAGCAATTGTAAATGAACCAAAACTATTATTATGTGATGAACCAACTGGAAATCTAGATCCAGATACAAGCTGGGAAGTAATGAAAGTATTAGAAGAAATAAATAATTTGGGAACTACTATAATAATGGCTACCCATGACAAAGAAATGGTGAATAGAATGAAAAAAAGAGTAATATTAATAGAGGCAGGAAAATTAAAAGAAGATTATGAAAAAGGAACTTATAATCATGAAGCAGCTTAGAATATTAGGAAGAAGTATTAGGGATGCATTTAAAAGTGTATTCAGAAATTTTTCATTATCAATGGCCTCAATTTCATGTATTACTATAACTCTTTTAATAGTAGCAATATCAATGGTATTATCGTATAACATTGAAAATATATCAACCTTAATAAAAAAAGATTTCTCAATAGTTGTTTTTGTAGAAAATAATGCAACGGATGAAGATATAAAAAATATAAAAGAACAAATAGAAAAATTAGATAATATAGACACATACACATATGAAACAAAAGAAGAAGTAGCAAACAATTGGAAAAATAGTTCAGATATATTTAAAGTAATAATAGATGGATGGGATGATAAAGAAAACCCATTGGCAGATACGTTCAACATCAAAGTTAAAGATGTAGAAAAAATAGGCATAACTGCTAAACAAATAAAAAATATAAATAAAGTAAATCTAGTAAAATATGGAGAAGGAATAGTAGAACAACTGCTATCAGTTCTAGAAATAGTAGACAAATTTTTAATAGGAATCGTTGTTGCTTTAATATTGGTTACAGTATTTTTAGTAAGCAACACAATTAAAATAACAATTTTCTCACGAAGAAAAGAAATTGAAATAATGAGATTAGTAGGTGCATCTAACATAAATATAAAATTACCATTTATGATAGAAGGTTTATTTCTTGGATTACTAGGGTCAATTATACCAATTACAGTAACTATATATGGATATAGCATATTATATAAGAGTGTTGATATGAAAAACATATCACCATTCCTACAATTAGTTTCACCAACACCATTTATATATATTGTTTCATTAGTGCTTCTTGGAATAGGAGTAATAGTGGGTATGTTTGGTAGTGCTGGTTCAGTAAGAAAATATCTAAAAATATAATGTACATAGAAATATGTACTTTTATTTATTTTAAATAGTGTTATAATAGTCGATAAAAAGGAGCAAGTATGGAAGATAATATATTTAAATTACCAAAATCATTAACAAAAGATGAAAATATAACCCTATTTAAAAAAATGTTAAATTCCTCAAAAGAAGAAACTGAAGAAATAAGGAAAAACATAATAACAGGAAATCTAAGATTAGTAGTAGAAACAATAAAAAAATATAGAAATAACGTAGAAGATCAAAAAGATTTATTTCAAATTGGTTGTATTGGACTTATAAAAGCCGTTGATACATTCGATGTTACAAAAAATATGATGTTTTCAACTTACGCAACCGTTTGTATATCAAATAGAGTTAAAGAATATTTAAGAAAAGGAAATATGAATTGTGGTGTATTAGGCCAATTAAAAATAAAGATAGATGAATATAGCGACGAAATATATAAAACTACAGGAGTTAATCCAACAACAGAACAAATTTCAGAATACTTTAATATACCACACAATAAAGTTTGCAAAGCATTAAATATAAGACAAATAGAAAGTTTAGATAATAAAGTAATAGATAGCGAAAGTTCTAGTTATGCTGATTTAATAAGCACAGATGAAAATATAGAAGAAGAATACATAAAAAAATGTGAAAGACAAATAATTAAAAAATTCATAAATAAATTAAACGAAAAAGAAAAAACAATATTCAATATGTATTTTATACAAGATATGTCTCAAAACCAAATATCAAAAAAACTATGCATATCTCAACCACAAGTATCAAAAAAAATAAGAAAAGTTTTAGAAGAATTAAAAACCATTATGTTAAAAGAAAATGAAGAAAATAAACACATTGCTATGCCAAAAATTAAACAAATGTAAAATATAAAAAACCATCTAGTCATGCTTATTAAAAATTGATATAATTACGATGGAGGTAAATATGGTAACAAAAAAAGAAAAAGAAATAGTAAAAAAAGAAAAACAAGCACTAAAAAATGAAATGAGTGAATTTAAAAAATTTATATCACGAGGTAATGTAGTAGACATGGCAGTAGGTGTTATAGTTGGTGCCGCATTTGGCAAAATTGTAACAAGTTTAGTTAATGATATATTAATGCCAATTATTGGAATATTTATGGGTGGATTAGATTTCTCCTCATTAAACATTAAAATTAAAGACGCAACTATAAATTATGGAACATTTATACAAGCAATTATTGATTTTCTTATAATATCATTTTGTATATTTACTATGATTAGAGTATTTGAAAAGTTTAAACACAAAGAAGAAAAACAAGAAACGAAAAAAGAGGAGCCACCTAAAAAGAGTGAGGAAGTTCTATTACTTGAACAAATAAGAGATTTACTTAAAAAGAAAAAGTAGAATTTAGAAATATTAAATTCTTTTTGTCGTGAAAGAAGAACTAAGAAAAAAAATATAAAATAATTAGAAAACAAGTAATAGATAAAGAAATTAAATCGGAAATAATTGAAAAAAAATTAATCAAAACAAAAGAATTCATAAATGCTAAAATAGTAGGGGTATATATAAGTTTAAAAGACGAAGTAAACACAAATGAAATTATTAAAGAATGTTTCAAAATAAACAAAAAAGTGGCTATACCAAAAGTTTTAAATGAACACATTATTGAATTTTACACAATAAAAGAAAATGAAAAATTGCATGAAGGTCTATACCATATAATGGAGCCAAACAACAAAAATATAATATCAAAAGATGATATTGATTTAATGATAATACCTGGAATATGTTTTGATAAACAAAAAAATAGAATTGGTTATGGAAAAGGTTATTATGATACTTATCTAAAAAATACAAGAATTTATAAAATTGGTATATGTTTTAACGAACAATTAATGAATGAACATGAAATAAAAGTAGAAGAAAACGATATAAAATTAGACAAAATAATAACAGATAAAAAGGTTATATTGTAGGAGGGATTATGAAAAAAATAATTGCTGTTTCAATTAGTATTTTAATATTAAGTGGGTGTGCTATAAATAAAGGAACAAATAAATATATAAATAAGAAAATAGGTATAGATATATCAAAATGTAAAATTGAAAAAGATAAAGATACACATGGTGGCTTTTTAGGAGATGGTTATTATATAGTAATTGCAAATTGTGAACAAAAGCCATTAACAGAAATTAAAGAATGGAAAAAACTACCTTTATCAGAAAACTTACAGCTAATTATGTATGGAGGAACAAAAGATGATTCAACATACTTATATAATTTAGCAGAAGAAAGTGGGATACCTGAAATAAAAAATGGATATTATTACTTTTATGATAGGGTAGATGGTGAATATTTTAAAGATAAAAATACTGATACAGAAAAAAAGATAGAAGATAGACATAGTGATTCAGAAATTTTTAATAGATATTCATATAATTTTACACTAGCACTTTATGATGAAGATAACAACAAATTTTATTATTATGAATTTGATACATAGAAACATAAGTAATTAAAAAATGAACAAAATAAAGTAAACATACTAAACAGAAAAATTAAATTTGTGACTTTTAATTTCTTAGCTTTAGAAAGATAAATGTTATTCATCCGAAAAAGAGTAAACGAGTAAATCTGTGACATACAAATACTTATTTCTTGAAAATAAAAATATTGATATCAAATTTATTTTGTGATCTTTGTTCATTTCTAAAGAAAAAGCTAAATCATTGACTACAAAAATATGTAGGTTTTTTATAAAAATATAGGAGGTGACAAAAAATGTTCAAGTTACATTCAAAATATGCACCAAGTGGAGATCAGCCAAAAGTAATAAAAGAATTAGTTGATGGCATAAAACAAGACAAAAAACATCAAGTATTAATGGGTGCAACAGGAACGGGAAAAACGTTTACAATAGCCAACGTGATTAAAGAAGTAAATAAACCAACACTTGTTCTCGCACACAATAAGACACTTGCTGGACAACTTTATAGTGAACTTAAAGAATTATTTCCAGAAAATAGAGTAGAATACTTTGTATCATAGTATAGCGACACCTCAAAAACACTGATATTTAGGGTTATTTAATACCATTTAATCCAGAAAAATGAACGAAATAACATTAGATAATACTAGACGAACAAATAAAATTTGTGGCCGACATTCGTGTCCATTCGTGTCCTAATTTTGTATTATTAAATATATTAAAATATAATAGAAGTGGAGGAAAGATAATGGAAGAAAAAATAGAAGTAATTAAATATACTTATGATGTAGATAATGAAGTATTTATTGTTTATCAAATAGAGAATGATGATATGATTAATTTCTATATTGAAAGAAAAGATTATGGTAACTTATATCATTGTGTTGGTATTTATAAAAAAGATAAACCAAATAATATTAAAGAGCTTATTGATAATAATTTAGATAGTTGGATATTCATAGTAATGAACGAAACAGAAGAAGATTAAATATTTATTAAACATATTGAACTGGTAAAAAAAATATCAGTTCTTTTTTTGTACATAGCCATTTTATTAATTTAAGATGGCTAAATAATAAAGAAAGGAGGAAACTGAATGTCAAATTGTAATGTAATTGCTATTTCAAATCAAAAGGGTGGAGTTGGAAAAACAACTACAACATTAAGTTTAGGTGTTGCATTATCCAAACTAGGTAAGAAAGTATTATTATTAGATGCTGATCCACAGGGAGATTTAACAATTTGTATGGGGTATTACGAACAAGAGATAGAAAAAAAGAGTCAAGAAAAAATGAAAACTATTGCTACATTAATAGGAAGTTATATTAATGATATACCATTAGATATTAATGATGTAATTTTACATCACGAAGAAAATATTGATTTAATACCATCTAATTTGGATTTATCTGCTATGGAAATACCATTACTTAATGCAATGAATCGTGAAGTTGTAATTAAGAATTGCTTGAAGGGTATAAAAGATAAATATGATTATATACTTATAGATTGTATGCCATCATTAGGAATGATAACTATAAATGCTTTAGCAGCTGCTGATAAGGTTGTAATACCTGTTCAAACGCAGTATTTATCATTAAAATCTGTAAGTCAACTTATGGATACAGTATCAAGAGTAAAAAATCATATTAATCCCAAGTTAGAAGTTGGTGGTATTTTATTAACCTTATACGATAATAGGACTAATTTATCTCAAGAAATAAAAGATGAGATAAAAAATGGTTATGGTAAAAAAATAAAAGTTTATAAAAGTGCTATACCAGTTGGAGTTAAAGTTGCAAAGTCAACTTCTGCAGGTAAGAGCATTTTTTCTTATGATAAAAATAGCCGGGTAGCAGATGCTTATTATCAATTTGCAAAGGAGGTAGATGAAAATGGAAAAGAAAAAGGAAAAAATGTACCTACCATCGATAGATGATTTATTTACAACACAAAAAACTAGAGATGAAGCAGATTTAGAAAAAGTAGTTAATATTAAATTAAATGATATTGATGACTTTCCAGAACACCCATTTAAAGTTATTGTCAATGATGAATTGAAAGATATGGCAGAAAGTATAAAAGAAAAAGGAGTATTATCTCCTGCACTTGTTAGACAAAAAGATGATGGAAGATATGAAATGATTTCAGGTCATAGAAGAAAGAAAGCAAGTGAATTAGCAAATAAAGATACTATTCCGTGTATCGTTAGAGATTTAACTGATGATGAAGCAACTATTATTATGGTAGATAGCAATATGCAAAGAGAAAAAGTATTACCAAGTGAAAAAGCATTTGCTTATAAAATGAAATTAGATGCTTTAAGTCATCAAGGCAAAAGAACAGATTTAACTTCGGACCAAGTTGGACCGAAGTTATCAAGGTCAAATGAAATGCTATCTAATAATGTTGGTGAAAGTGTTTCAAATATTAAAAGATATATAAGATTAACTTATTTAATTCCTGAATTATTAGATTATGTAGATAATTCAATTATTAAAGATAAAGATAAGTTAAGTATTGCATTAAGTCCAGCAGTAGAGATTTCTTATTTGTCTAAGGAAGAACAACAAAGTTTATTAGATTATATAGATTTTAATCAAATAACACCTTCTCAATCACAAGCAATATCATTAAAAGAAATGAGTCAAAATAAAACTTTTACAGTAGAAAAAATGGAAGTCTTACTAAATGAAGAAAAACCAAATCAAACTCCTACACTACGAGTTAGTATGAATAAGTTAAGAAATGTACTCCCAAAAGAATTGAAAAATGATCGTGAAAGGGAAGATTATGTTGTAAAAGCAGTTGAATTTTACGATAAATACCAAAAGCGAATGAGAGAAAAGAATTCACAAGAAAGATAATGGGAGTTAAATTCTAAAAAAATCCCTCCTTACAATCCTCCCTAAAAAATTACTAACTTAGTATTACTAGCTGAAAAAGAATATTAGTGTTTAGTGCTATTACATTTGCAGATATGACAAAAAGAGGATTATCTGCTAAATTGGTGTTGTAAAGAGGAGTGATGTTAAGTGATAAAAATGCAGATGTTATTATAATAGATCCGGAAAGAGAATATAGTCCACTTGTTAAAGCAATGGGTGGAGAAGTAATCCAAATATCAGCAACAAGTAATAATCACTTAAATGCAATGGACTTAAATAGTGAATACGGAGATGGAGCAAATCCAGTAATTTTAAAGTCAGAGTTTATATTATCTTTATGTGAGCAATTAATTGGTACAAGTAATCTTGGACCAAAACAAAAATCTATTATAGATAGGTGTACTGCTAATGTATATAGACATTTTCAACAAGGAAATTATCAGGGTACTCCACCAACACTACAAGATTTTAGAGAAGAGTTATTGGAACAAAATGAGCAAGAGGCACAAGAAATAGCACTTGCAATAGAATTATTCACTAATGGTAGTTTGAATACATTTGCAAAGAATACTAATGTTAATACAGATAATAGATTAATTTGCTATGATATTTTAGATTTAGGAAAACAATTACAACCTATTGGTATGTTAGTTGTTTTAGATAGTATTTTAAATAGAATAACAAGAAATAGAGCAAGTGGTAGAAGAACACACATATTTATTGATGAAATATATTTGTTATTCCAACACGAGTATTCAGCAAACTTTTTATTTACTTTATGGAAAAGAGTTAGAAAATATGGAGCAGATTGTACTGGTATAACTCAAAATGTAGATGATTTATTACAAAGTCATACTGCTAGAACAATGTTAGCAAACTCTGAATTTATTGTAATGCTTAATCAAGCAAGTACTGATAGACTAGAACTTGCTAAATTGTTAAGTATATCAGAATTACAAATGAATTATATTACTAATGTTGATGCAGGGTGTGGACTTATAAAAATAGGTAGTTCGCTTATACCATTTGTAAATAAATTTCCTAAAAATACTAAACTTTATAAATTAATGACTACTAAACCGGGAGAATAGTTATGTCTAAAATAAAAGCAAAAGATGTAATTAAAGGAACTATTAAGTCAATAGATAAAAGTGCTATTGTAATAGAAAGAACAAAAGATGTACTTGTTAATGTTAAAGAAAAATCAGAGAATGCTTATAATAGTGATAATAACATTAATGAATATGCTAGTAATAAAGTATCATTTACTTCTAATAGAATAGCAGATGAAACTATTTCAAAGTTTAATATAAAAGGTAAAGAGTCAGTTATTGAAACAAAAGAAAATATTAAAAAAGCAAAGACAAAAGTTAAAACTATTAAATCAAAACTAACTGAAAAAAGAAAATTGAAAAAGGCAACAAAGGGTATTAAGAATACAAAGCAAGCAATAAAAAATACACAAAAGGTTGCAACACAAACTGTTAAAACATCTAATCGTGCTATAAAACTGGCACAGGAAACTATTAGAAAAACAGTTGTAGGTATTAAAGCTGCAGTTAAAGTGACAGTATCTTCGATTAAAGCAATTATTGCAGGAACAAAAGCATTAATATCGGCATTAATTGCAGGTGGTTGGGTAGTATTAATTGTAATTATAGTTATATGTTTAATAGGTCTTTTATGTAGTTCTATTTTTGGAATATTTCTTTCTAATGAAAAATTAAATTCAAATTCAATAACAATGCGAGATGCTATTATGGAGTGTAATCAAGAATTTGCTGATGCGTTACAAAAAATTCAAGATACTAATCCGCATGATGAATATGTATTAGATGGTAGTATGGCAATATGGAAAGATATATTACTTGTTTATACCATTAAGCAATCAAATGGAACAAATCAACAAGAAGTTTTAACTATGAATAATAGTAAAAAGCAGATTTTGAAAGATATCTTTTGGGAAATGAATAAAATTACATCAGAAGTTAAAGATGAAATAGCAATAGAGCAGGGAACAAATAGTTTAGAAATGCCAAAAGAGGTGCAAAAAAAGGTACTTCATATAAAAGTATTTTCAAAAACATTTGAACAAATGAAAACAGAATATCATTTTAGTCCATTGCAAATATCTCAATACAATGAATTAGCAAGTGATAATTATTCTTCATTATGGAATAATGTTATATATGGGATGGATTCTGGTGAATACATTAGTTGGAGGCAAAAGAATGCTCCGTGGTCTAACATTAGAATTGGTACTACATCAAGTACAATTGGTGATATAGGATGTTTAGTGACATCAATAGCTATTTTAATACAAAAATCAGGAGTTGATACTTCAATGATAATTCCATTTAATCCTGGAACTTTTGTTGAAGAACTTAATAAAAATTTAGGATTTGATAATATTGGTAATTTACAATATTCTTCGATTAATAAAGTTGTTCCTTGTTTTAAATATGTTGGGAATATTAATTTGAGAGGTAAAACAAGAAGTGAAAAGTTATCTCTTATTTCGCAGTATTTTAATCTTGGGTATTATCTTACTGTAGAAGTTAAAGGAGCAACTGAAGGCAATCAACATTGGGTAGCAGTAACAGGCATAGATGGAAATAACGTAGTTATTGTTGATCCTGCTACAAATCATACAGATATGTGGAGTGCTTATGAGTTTGAAAAAACCTCTCAATTCAATTATTTTCAAGCAAATTAATAAAAGAATGATTTTGTTATATTCTTTATTTTATATGAATTTTGAATTTTTCTATTTTTCTATTTTTTTACTATAAAACTATATACAAATTAACAAAAATTTGATAAAATATAGGACAACTAATAAGAATGGCAGTATTTCATTTTATTAAATAATGGTCGTTACTTTAAAATTTGATCTAGTTCATATTAGTAAAAAAGGAAGGAGGTGCAAAATGAAAAAAATTAGTAAATATTTGAAAATATCTACATTTGCATTTGTATTAGCAATGATGTGCTTTGTATCAGTAAGTGCTGGAACTTTGGCTTTTACCGAAGCTACTCCAATTTTACAAGGATGGAAAGAATTGTCTGAAAGAACAAAAGACCAAAGTTCATATATGTCTGGTGTTATTTTAAGTAGAAAAGATAATGATGCGTTACAATTTCAAGCAAGAGGAAAAAACTCTAGTGGAAATTGGAATTCTTGGTACACAACTACTGTTGTAACACAGACTAATCAAAATTTCGTTGTACATTTCGATAATAATTATGGTACAGGTACAAAAGTTCAAGCACGTTTCCGTAACAATTCATGGAATTTAAATACTGGCACAACAATTGGTAATTGGCAATACTTTTAGTGTCGTGTAATTAAGGTCTTATGACCGGACCTTAATTTTTTATTTTAATAGAAAGGAAATATATGAAAGAATTGAAGTTTAATATAAATTATTTATTTCATAAACGAGAGTTCTATTTTGCTATTTTTATTGCAATTTTTGTAAATCTTATTCATGTGATTTTATGCGTGAATGAATCAATACGAATAGGCGCATTTTACGAAAAAATGCATTCTGGTGAATATCAATTTATTTTATATAATCCAATAGTTACTTTAAATGCATTACTTATAATTGTTTTTCCTATAGTTTTTTCAATGATTTTCGCCGACTCCAATTTTTTGGAAAATAAACGAAAGACTGCTAACATGCTAACAATGCGAATAAATAATAAAAAAAATATATTTTCAAGAATCCTACTATCTATAATCGTTACTTTTTTGATTTGCTTTTTTAGTTTTTTGTTTAATTATATTTTATTATTATTAATTTACGGTTCTGGAAATACAATAACGTATTATCAAGAAACAGCATTTCATTTAACGTTGCAACCAACATGGTTTTTGGATAATATAAGATTAAGTAATCCAATTATTTTTATATTAGCTATAAATTTTTTTGTATCTCTTATGTATGGATTACTTGTCGCTTTTTCGTACATTGTATCTTTTTTTGTAAAAAATAAAATTGTAGTTTACTTTATACCTTTATGTTTTGTTATTTTAACTGAATTATTATTTCCACTTATTGGTCTGGGAAATATTTCATTTATAAAATGTCTTCAACCTTTTTCGCAATATAGTTTGTTATCATATGCTTGTTGTGTTGGATTAATTGTTATATTTAGTTCAATTTTGTTAATTGTATATCTAAAAAGAAAGGATACATTAATATGAAATACATTTTAAAAGATCCATTATTAGTTTTATCTTTTTTAATTGTAATTATTCTTGGATGTTTTATAGGTAATGATATTTCAAACGATTTTGTCGTATTATATGTATCTAAGTTAACACAAATACCAGCTAGATATCTTTTAATAGTAGTAATTTTATTCAGCAATTTATTGATATTTAAACATCAAAATTGTATGGCTATATCACTTAGAAAGAAAAATTTTTTTAGTGCGATGTTAAGCATTAATAAATATGAAATTTCAGTAACATTATTGCTATGTGCTTTTTTAAATTTTCCAATTATGGTACAGAACTTCAATCTTTTTTTTGAAAACATAAGCATTATAATAAAACTATATATTAATTATGTAATAGTCTCACTGCTTATTTTGTCGATTGTTAAATTTATTGATATAAAGATTAACAATAGGTCTATTTCTTGTGCTATATTCTTAATTATATTGGCGATAATTGATGTTTTGTTAGAGCATAGTAATTACTTTATTTTTGACAATATTTATTTTGATATGAGTTATATTTTTAACTTACCATATCTTTATAGTCATTATTATATTATAGCTGTTATTTTAATTTTTATTATTATTTTGTTTAATTTATTATCAACATTTTTACGAATAAAGCAAGATTTTATGTTGGAGTGTATAAATGAAGAAAATTGATTTAAAAAAAATAATAGTATATTTATTAATTATTATGTGTTTTTGCCTTTTGAAAAAAAATTATATATATGGAGTTAGTAATGGTACAGTTTCTTTTGTAAGATTTATACTTGCATATTGGGGAGAGAATCAATTAGTAAATTTAATTTGGTTTTTACCCATTATGTTTGAAATATATGTTCTTTCAAAAAAATATTTTTATAAACTGAGTCATTTTGATATGAGATATAGGAATAGAAAAAAATATGTTGCTTCTGTATTACTGTCATTCGCTATTGAATCCTTTTTATTTATTCTTGCTATCGCATTTGCTCAATTAACTATAATAGGTTTATTTACACAAAATAAATTAGCTATCAACTTTACTGATTTAGTTTTTGTTTTTCAGTTTATTATTGAAAATATTTTATTAGTATTTACTATTATTTTATTTGCATTGCTTATAAAAAAACTAATGTATTCGTTGGTTGTTGTTATAATTATTACTCTTGTTATTTTGACCTTAACTATTAATTTAGCTTTGATACCTAATTCAATATATATCCCATTTATAGATATATATATTGGGAATAGTAATTTTGTTTTAACAGCAATAATTGTTTTAATAGAAACTATACTAATAAAAAAAACTTATTTAAATTATGATATAGGAGGGATGGAAGAGTGAATTTAAAAGTAAAAAATTATTCAAAAAAGATAAAGGATAAATTAGTTTTAGATGATATAAATTTAAATTTGAAGAGTGGAAACGTCTATGGTTTTTTTGGAAGAAATGGATCTGGAAAGACAATGCTTTTTAGAGCTATAACTACATTGATTTATCCTACAAGTGGTGATGTTATTATTGATGGCAAATCAATAATAACTGACGATTATGATTTGAGAAAAATTGGGTTATTGCTAGAAGAACCAGGATTTTATCCACATTTAACAGGTTTTGAAAATTTATCTATGTTATATCAAATAAATAATAAAAGAGATGATAAACACATAAATAAAATGCTTAAAAGTGTAGGTTTAGAAGAAAAATCCTCAAAAAAATATAAAGAATATTCTTTGGGAATGAAACAAAAATTAAGAATTGCACAAGCAATAATGGAAAATCAAGAATTAATCATTTTAGATGAACCAACAAATGGATTAGATGAAACAAGTATAAAAATTGTACATGAAATTATAAAAAAATTAAAAAAAGAAAACAAACTTATTTTAATTGCAAGTCATAATAAAGATGATTTAAGATTACTTTGTGATAAAGTCTTTAAAATTGATGCTGGACATATATGTGGTGAAATGAAATTATGAAAAGAAAAATATTAATAATTGCAATTATTGTTGTAGTGATTTCAGTAGCAATTGTTGTATTTACAAAAATGAAATTTAATCATGTGAATACTTTAAATTTTTATAAAAATGGAACGTATGGTTTTTTGTCTAGCGAGAATGATGTAATAAATGATTACGACGGGATGACATATGAGAGTATGTATAATTTAAAAGATTTTTTTGTAGATGATAAAGTAGAAACTTTAGAACAACTTGAAAATTTATCAGATTATATTTTAATAATTAATACTACTCAAAATCCAACATTTAAAGGGAATGGAGTTATTAACAACTGTAATGTAAAAAAAGTTATTAAAGGTGTTGATGTAAAAGAAAATCAAAATATAAAAATATATGATCTTGTCGCTTTTTGGGAAAGTTATGGTATTTTTTATTTAGGTGGAAGCACACCCTTACAAAAAAATGTGGATTATATTGTTTTTTTAAAAAAGACAGCAAATGCTAATACATCGAATTCTTATGTTTTTTCAACCGTAAAATATGGACATGTTTCTATTTCAAAAGAAGGAAATATATTAGAAAATTATGAACAAAACTCTTTAAAATTAGATGAAATTTCAAAATATGATTTTATTTTTTCTAATAAAAGTAGTTCAGAAGATATTTCTAAATATAAATCTTTTTATTCAGAAATTTTTAATAAATATAGAGAAATATAAACTGTATATTGTTGTAAAGAGGTGATGCTCTTATGAGAAAAAAAAATAATAAATTTAAGTTGACATTGATTATATTTTTTTTAACTTTAACAACTATTCTTATTTCACTGTATAATTTAGTCAATTCATATAATAAAAATGTCGGAAGAGAAAAATTTATTGATTTTTCAATATCACAAGAAGAAAATTTTTTTCAAATTGAAAAATATGATATTTTAGATGATAGTAGCTTAAATAATAAAAGATTGTCCGAGTTAACTAAAGAAGATATTAATAAAATTAATAATGATGTAAACATAAAAGGTAATAATGTTTATAAAATAGAAAAAGATAAATATGTTTATAAAGACATATATGAATTATTAAATATTAGGCATGATTATGGAATTGCATACGATGCTTATTCTTATCAATCTGACAATGTTGATATCATCAATATTGATGATAAAGTATTATTTAGTGAAAAAATTATTGGAAATATACCAACAAAATCAAATGAAATATTAATATCTAATTATGTTGCTGATTTAATTTTAGAATATGGTATAAAAACTTTAAAAAACGGTATTATTTCCAATGATTATTATAAGTTTGATAGTTATGAATCATTGATAAGTGAAAATTCATATTTTGTTTTTGATAATAAAAATGTTAAAATATCCGGTATTATAAATTATGATTTATCTAAATATGAAATATTAAAAGATAAGAACTGGGATGAATTAAATAATGATGAAATTAATTTAGGTGATGAGTTAATTCGTAAAGCTAAAAATATTTATAGTAAAGTTTATGTTAATCAGAAATTTGTAGATACTTTCATTAATAATTCAGAAATTAATGAAAAGTATGTAATTACTGGTGTTTTTTATCAAGTTAATTTTGATAATAATTTTTCATTAATTCTAAAAAAATATGGAAATGATGAAAACTTTTCAATAAAAACAACTTATTCTGATGATTATTATAATATTTTATTTTTAAATACAAAATTACAAACTATATTTTTTTACCCTTGTATTCTATGTTTAATAATTACTATTTTTTTATTATTAATGTTTAGTAAAATATTTGAATCAAATTTAAAAAATAAAGCAGATTTGAATTTAAAAATATATATAGTTGTTATTTTAATTACTATTAATTTATCTTTTGATTTTTATAGTTTAATTATTATACTATTTAAAAATGTTATTTGTAGTGGTTTTTTTCAACAATTAATTCCATTTGAATTTAAAGTTAATCAATATATGATTATGTTTGTTTTTCCAGTATTAATGATATCTTTATTGAAATTATACAATTATTTTTCAATATATAAAAAATTAAAATAATACTTTAAAAAATTATTTCATAGTTTTTTTAAACAACTGTATTACTTGTATTGATAATTAGTTGTTATTAAAAACTGATAAGAATGTATAATCATTAAAAAAACTATAGGAAAAATATATGAAGTAAAATCAACCATTTTTATATATTATTTAAACAAATACTAAATAATATATTTTGTAAATGAAATAATTATATAATTAGCAATTAAAGTAAAAAAGTTGATATAGACAATTATCTTTTTTAATATTTTAATGAATGCTAATGAAAATTTGTTATTATTGAAATAATAAAGCAATGCCAACAATGGCTTGTGATATTTAAAAGAGGTATATATAAAAAGAATACTAAGTAGAATTGATTAGGCAGTAGATTTTCTAAAATAGAAGATATTACTGGCTAATTTTTTAATGTTATATTAATTATATGTAGGCATTGACTCTTTTAAGGAGTTTTGCCTATGAATACATGCAAAAAAAGTACTGTTACTGTTCAAAATTTTTGTTTTTTAAAAAAAAATAATATTTTTCAAAGGACTTTTATTGTCCAAAATTTTATCATATTGAAAGTCAATTATAATTCTCATTTATTGAGTTTTATAATTGACTTTTTTTGTTTTAAAAAAAATTATTTACTATATTTGTCGTGGCCCACCTTTAATCAATTTGAATTTTAAAAAAATTGAAATTGATTGGAGGAATTAAAAATGGCTATTAAACAATTACCTGAAGTGCAACAAAGAAGAATAAAAAAATATTATTTTGAAGAAAAAAAAGAATATGAGATAGCAGAGGAAGAAGGTACAACACAACAAGCAATTAATAAATCTTTAAGACAAGCTAGACAAAAATTAAAAGAAATATTAAAAAATGAAAAATTAGGGTTGTTATTTTTACTCTAAGTGGGGAATTAAGTGAGAGGAATAAATATTCCTTCTCACTTTGTTCCTTTTTATTTAGGAACATAGCTCTTTGACAATTTATTATACAATCATCAAATACATTCCTATTATGTTGTGAAAATGACAGCACATTAGCAAGTACGCTTGTCGGTTAATACTTGGCTATAAATATTAGGTTGCTCCTAATAATGCGATGAAAGTAATAGGTATAATGATACTTCTGTCTAGTCATAGACTCAATCAATGAGGGCAGTTTTGTGAGAACCACAAAGAGGTGAAATTCCTATGGAACTAATTAGCAATTAGCCGTTTGATGATTCCCTGTGTTAAGGGGGTAGGAATAATATTAACACTTAAAGAAATAAAATATTTTTAAATTTAATATCGGTTATAGTTAGTAAAATAATAAATTATTTATATTTTAGCAATTTTATTTAGTAATCGATATTTTTATATAGAAAGGAAAAATTATGGAAAGATATAGAATTAAAATTATAAAAAAATATAAATTTGATTTAAGTGGAGAAAATAAAGAAGATATAAGTAGTCAAGTTAATACAATTATGAATGAAAGTCATATTTTAGATTTACCTTATGTAACAAAAAATATAAGAGTGAAAATTAGAAAAATTAGAAAGGAGTATAATGATGAAAAAAATAGTTAGGGGAGCAATGTTTTATGCTGATTTAGATCCAATAGTAGGAAGTGAGCAAAGAGGAATAAGACCAGTTTTAATAATTCAAAATGATTTAGGTAATAAACATAGTCCAACTGTACTTGTTGCACCTATTTCAACTAAAAAAGAAAAAATATTACCTACACATATTTTGATTAAACAATTTGATAAGTTAAGACACGATTCAATTGTTATGTTAGAACAAGTTAGAGTTTTAGATAAAAGTAGATTAAAAGGATATATGGGTATGCTTGTAGATGAACAAATGGAAGAAGTGGAGAATGCTATCTCCATTTCTTTTGGTTTAAAGTAAGCAAATGTATAAATGTTAGTAAAATAGAAAATTTGTACATTCGTAATTATTTTTAATAACTGGTATCTTTAATTTGTAAGAGCCAGTATCTTAAGAAAGGTAATAAATGAATACTGAAAATAAACAAGTATATAGTATATCCGAAATACAAAAATTATTAGGATTAGGGAGAACAAAAACATATAACTTTTTAGATGAAGTATATAAAAAACAAGAACCTTTTAGAGTTATAAAAATTGGTAAACTATATAGAATACCAAAAGATTCTTTTGATAAATGGCTCAATAGTAGTAATTGAAAGGAGTTTTAATTATGTCAAAGGGAGAAATAATTAAAGGTTATAGTGGTGTTGCATTTTTTGAATATACATCATGGTGTCATAGATATAAAGTTTTAGGGGATAATGGAAAAGTTAAATATTTAAAATTAAAAGGATTTCAAACAGAAGATGAGGCAGTAGAAAGTTATTACAAATATAAAGAATTGTTTGAAAAAGCACAAAGAGAATTTTTTGCAACTGTTGATAAAAATATAATATTTAAAGATTATTTAATATATTGGTTTGAGTATATATATTCTAAACGAATAACACCAAATAGTAGGATTGTTGGAGCATATATAATATATGATTTAATAATTCCAAATATAGAATACGATTTGAAAATAAATATGGTAACTACTGATTATTTAGATGAAATTATTGAAAGATGTAGCAAAATGACTGAGTCTGGTGGATATTCTACTAGAAATATGATTGTTATGGCTATGAAAGATGCAGTTACAAGTGGTTATATAACTTATAATCCATCATTAAATACAAAGTTTTATAGGCGACCTAAACCAAAGATTAGAATATTAAGTGAAGAACAAATAAAAAGACTTTTAGCAGAAGCAAAGAAAACAAATTGGTATTTAGAAATATTATTAGGACTTTTTGTAGGACTTCGTAAAGGGGAAATACTTGGATTAAAGACAACTGATTTTAACGAAGAAAATAAAACTGTAAGAGTAGAAAGACAGATAGTAAGAGATGGAGAATTAGTTGAGGGTAGTAGTCAATTAATAAATTATAAATTGGTTGAAAAAACACCTAAAACTGATAATAGTATCAGATGTTTAAAAGTACCAGATTTAATAATAGAAGAATTGAATAAGAGAAAGCAAGTAATTGATATTAATAAATTGAGTTATGGAGAAAATTATCAAAATAATGATTATATAAGTTGTCAAAGTGATGGTAATTGTCATTGTTTAGGTGCTATGAATTCAGCTTTAACAAAATTATGTAATAAATTGAGTTTACCACATATAACAGTACACGGATTAAGACATATGTGTGCAACAATATTATTAGAAGAAGGTGTATCGTTAGCAAAAATATCTGCTATGTTAGGGCATACTTCTATTCATACTACTTTTGAGTATTACTGTGAAGTTATGGATGAAAAAGAAAAGATTTTAGCATTTATGAATAATCTATTCTCTATTGAGGATGGTGTTGAATATGTTGGATGAGAATTTATTTAATAAAGTATATGTAGATTATACTTTATATTCAGTTATCAAGTTAAAAGATAAGTATGGTTTTAGGATTAAATTATATTTTAATGATGGTACGGATGACATAATACAAATGGGAGGATTTAATAAGAAAGGTGATGCAACTAAGGAAAGAGATAAAGTTGCATCACCTTTCTTATTAAATCATACCTTTGTTGTTCAACCTAAAATAAAATTTGAAGTATATATTAGATATTGGTTAAATAATGTTATGAAACCAAAATTAAAATATAATAGTTTTATTTCATATAGAAATGTGGTTGAAAATTATGCAATTCCTTTTTTAGGGAACTTGAATATAATTCAAATAAATATGGGACATATACAAAGATTTTATAATGATACTGCTAGTAAATATAAGTCTATAGCATTATTGGCAAAAACAATAATGGAAACAGCTATGGAATATGCAAAGAGTAAAAATTTGATAGAAGTAAATCCTGCTTGTAATGTATCTCTACCAAAAGATATAGAAACACAAAATTATAAGACATTAATAATAAATGAAGAAAAGGTATTGAATGTTGAGCAAATAAGAACTTTAATTGAAGCAAGTAAGGAAACACCAATACATTTACAAGTCTTATTTGCAGTTTTAATGGGATTAAGGAAACAAGAGATAAATGCTATTAAATATACTGATATTGATTTTGTTAATAGAAAATTATATTTAAAAGTTCAATTAGGAAGAAAAACTGAAGATACTGCTGATGATTGTCCGAAGAAAATGCTTACTAAACAAGAAATAAAATTAAAATCTTATCATAGCGAAAGAGTATTAGATATTCCGGATATATTATTTGAGGCAATATTGAATGAAAAACAGAAATATGAAAGAAATAGACATAGAAGAATAAATGATAAAACTAATCCATTTTATGATCATAATTATGTTTGTTGTTCAACTTATGGAAAACCACGGAGTAAAGACTTTCATAGAAGATACTATATTAAACTTTTAAAGGATAATAATTTACCTAATATTGGATTTCACGATTTAAGGCATACTTATACGACATTATTGTTATTAAATAATCATAATATTAAAGCAGTATCTGAATTGTTAGGACACGCATCAATTGTTGTTACTTCAAATCATTATTTTGATAAAAACAAATTAATTATTGATTGTACTGATGTGTTAAATAATTATATTAATAGGGTTAAACCTATTGAGTTATTAAGTGATAATTTAGTACCAATTGTTGCTGATTTGGACACGAATTTTATGGTAAATAGGTTTGTATAATAAAATACAAAGAAATGTTAAAAATATATACAAGGGAACATACGATAGTTTCCTTGTTTTATTGATAAATAAATGTTAAAATATGTTAGTATGAATTGACTTGTACTGTTTAGTGTTATTTAGTGCTATTTAGTAAATTTGTGGCCGACATTCGTGTCCTAGCAAAAAAGTCAGATTTTGAAAGTGAGTAGGACACGAATTTTCAGCATCTGGACACGAATTTTCTGGTTGATAGTAGTCATAATGAGGAGGGCAAAATGTTTAAATTAGTATCAAAATATGCACCAAGTGGAGATCAGCCAAAAGCAATAAAAGAATTAGTTGATGGCATAAAACAAGACAAAAAACATCAAGTATTAATGGGTGCAACAGGAACGGGAAAAACGTTTACAATAGCCAACGTGATTAAAGAAGTAAATAAACCAACACTTGTTCTCGCACACAATAAGACACTTGCTGGACAACTTTATAGTGAACTTAAAGAATTATTTCCAGAAAATAGAGTAGAATACTTTGTATCATATTACGACTATTATCAACCAGAAGCATATGTACCAAGTACAGACACATATATAGAAAAAGATGCATCAATAAATGATGAAATAGACGAATTAAGGCATAGTGCAACATCTGCACTTATAAATAGAAGAGATGTTATAGTAGTAGCCAGTGTATCATGTATATATGGTATAGGTGAAGTTGAGGAATATAAGGCACATACTATTACTCTAAATGTAGGAGATATTATAGATAGAGATGAAATATTAAAAAAATTAGTAGAAATGCTATATGAAAGAAATAATATAGATTTAAAAAGAGGTACGTTTAGAGTAAAAGGTGATGTAATTGAACTTATACCCAGTTATGAAAGAACAAATGGAATTAGAATAGAATTTTTTGGAGATGAAGTAGAAAGAATTAGTGAATTTGATTCCTTAACAGGTGTTGTTAAAACAAACAAAAAGACAGTAACAATTTTTGCAGCATCTCACTTCGTAACAAATGAAGAAAAGTTGAAAATAAGTGTTGAAAGAATAAGAGAGGAATTAAATGACAGATTGTCATATTTTAGAGATAATAATAAATATTTAGAAGCACAAAGAATAGAAGAAAGAACTAACTATGATATAGAAATGCTTCTAGAAACTGGCTTTTGTAGAGGTGTAGAAAACTATTCAAGACACTTGGCTTTAAAAAATGAAGGAGATACACCAACTACACTAATGGATTTCTTCCCAGAAGATTTTTTACTCGTAGTAGATGAATCTCATGTAACTTTACCACAGGTAAGAGGAATGTATAATGGAGATAGAGCAAGAAAACAAATACTCGTAGATTACGGTTTTCGTCTTCCATCAGCACTTGATAATAGACCACTAAAATTTGATGAATTTAACAGTAAAATAAATCAAGCAATATATATATCTGCTACACCAGGAGATTACGAATTAGAACTTGTCAACAACAAATATGTAGAACAAATTATAAGACCAACTGGATTACTTGACCCAACAATTGAAGTAAGACCTACAAAGGGCCAAATAGATGATATAGTATCTGAAATAAGAAAAAGAATAGAACGTAATGAGAGAGTTTTAATAACTACACTAACTATAAGGATGTCAGAAGAATTGACAAACTATTTAAAAAATTTAGATATAAAAGTAGCATATCTTCATAGTGAAATAAAAACACTAGAAAGAACAAAAATAATAAGAGATTTAAGATTAGGAAAATATGATGTAGTAGTTGGCATAAACTTACTAAGAGAGGGAATAGATATACCAGAAGTAAGTTTGATTTTAATACTAGATGCAGATAAACAAGGTTTCTTAAGAAGTGATAGAAGTTTAATACAAACAATAGGAAGATGTGCAAGAAATGAATTTGGACATGTAATAATGTATGCAGATAGTATAAGTGATGCAATGAATGTAGCAATTAAAGAAACAGAAAGAAGAAGAAGTATACAAGAAAAATATAATAAAGAACATAATATTATTCCAAAAACAATTCAAAAAGAAATAAGAGATCTAATAAGTAATGAAGATAAGGACAAAGAAAAAGGTAAAACAAAAGCATATAGCAAAAAAGAAAAAGAAGAAATAATCAAAAATTTAGAAAAAGAAATGATGGAATCAGCAAGAAAACTTGATTTTGAAAGAGCAACAGAACTTAGAGATATGATATTTGAACTTAAAAGCGAGTAAAAGAATTGAAATTTCAATTCTTTTTCTAATAAAAATTTAATATTGTGGTATAATACAAAAGATGTAAATGGAAGTGATATTATGGATAAAATTATAGTAAAAGGTGCAAGAGAAAACAACTTAAAAAATATAGATATAGAAATACCTAAAAATAAATTAGTAGTAATGACAGGTGTAAGTGGTAGTGGTAAAAGTTCACTTGCTTTTAACACAATATATGCAGAAGGACAAAGAAGATATGTTGACTCACTAAGTGCATATGCAAGACAATTTTTAGGTAATTTTGAAAAACCGGACGTAGATTCTATAGAAGGATTAAGTCCAAGCATTAGTATAGATCAAAAAACCACAAATAATAATCCTAGAAGTACAGTAGGTACAGTAACTGAAATATATGATTATTTAAGATTATTATATGCAAGAATAGGAACACCTTATTGCCCAATACATAATGTAGAAATAAGCAGTCAAAGTATTGAGGAAATGGTAAATAAAGTATTAGATCTAGAAGAAAATACTAAAATAATGGTTATATCCCCCATAGTAAGAGGAGAAAAAGGTACTCACAAAGATAGAATAGATGACTTGAGAAAAAGTGGATATACAAGAGTAAAAATAGATGGGGATGCCTTTGATTTGAATGATCAAATAGAATTGTCAAAAACTAAAAAGCACAATATAGACGTAATAATAGATAGATTAATAATAAAAGAAGGAATTAGAAGCAGATTATTTGAATCAATAGAAAATGCTACTAAATTATCAAATGGTAAGGTAATAATAGATGTAATAGGTGGTAAAGAAATACTTATGAGTGAATCACTTGCATGCCCTTATTGTGATTTTTCTATGGCTGAATTAGAACCAAGAATGTTTTCATTTAATTCTCCATTTGGAGCATGTCCTGAATGTAAAGGTCTTGGCTTTAAACAAAAAATAGATGAAGATCTAATAATACCTAATAAAGCATTAAGTTTAAATAAAGGAGCTATTGTACCACTTAACAATATGGATGAATTCAATATTTACAAAAAATCATTAGAAATAGTATGTAATAATTATGATATAGATATGAACATTCCTGTTAAAGATTTAAAAAAAGAAAAATTAAACATAGTATTATATGGCTCACCAGATGAAATAGAATTTGATTTTAACACAAGAAGTGGAAATAGAATGCATAAAATAGAAAAATACGAGGGAATATCAAATATGTTTGAAAGAAGATTCCTAGAAACAAACAGTACTTTTATAAGAGATTGGCTTGCAAACTATATGACAGATTTACCATGTGAAGTTTGTCATGGAACAAGATTAAAAAAAGAAATATTAAATGTAAAAATAAAAGGTAAAAACATATATGAATTATGTAATCTAAGTATTAGAGATTTATATAACTTTTTTGAAACACTAAAATTAAATAAAGAGGATCAAGAAATATCAAAATTAATTATAAAAGATATAAAAGATAGATTATCATTTTTAATAAATGTTGGACTTGAATACCTAAACTTAAACAGAACAGCAGGTACTCTTAGTGGTGGAGAATCACAAAGAATACGTTTAGCAACACAAATCGGCTCAAGATTATCAGGAATACTTTATGTATTAGATGAACCAAGTATAGGTCTACATCAAAGAGACAATCAAAAACTAATTAACTCACTATTAGAAATGAGAGATTTAGGTAATACCCTTATAGTAGTAGAACATGACACAGAAACAATGATGCAAGCAGATTACTTGATAGATATTGGACCTTTATCAGGAGCTCATGGAGGACATGTAATGGCTGCTGGTACTCCAGAAGAAGTAATGAACATAAAAGATAGCATAACAGGCCAATATTTAAGTGGTAAATTAAAAATTGATGTACCTAAAACAAGGAGAAAAGGAAATGGCAAATTTATAGAATTAAAAGGTTGCAAAGAAAATAATTTAAAAAATATAAATGTTTCATTCCCACTAGCAACATTTACATGCGTAACAGGTGTAAGTGGTAGTGGAAAAAGCAGTTTAGTAAATGAAATATTATATAAAGTAATATCTAATAATATATACAAATCAAAAGATAAACCAGGAAAATACAAATCGATAAATGGTTTAGAATACGTAGATAAAATAATAAATGTGTCACAAGATCCAATAGGAAGAACACCAAGAAGTAATCCTGCCACTTATACTGGAGTATTTGATGACATAAGAGATGTTTTTGCAAACACAAAAGAAGCAAAAATACGAGGATATGATAAAGGAAGATTTTCATTTAACGTAAAGGGTGGAAGATGTGAAGCATGTTATGGTGATGGAGTAAAAAAAATAGAAATGCACTTTTTGCCAGACGTTTACGTGCCTTGTGAAGTTTGTAAAGGTACCAGATATAATAGAGAAACATTAGAAATAAAATTTAAAAACAAAAACATTGCGCAAGTATTAGACATGACTATAGAAGATGCATTGGATTTTTTTGAAAACATTCCAAAAGTAAAAAATAAATTAAATATGTTGATAGAAGTTGGTTTAGGATATATGAAATTAGGACAAAGTGCACCAACATTAAGTGGTGGAGAGGCAAGTAGAGTAAAACTTGCAAAGGAACTTCAAAAAAGGCCTACTGGGAAAAGCGTATTTATATTAGATGAACCAACCACAGGATTACATACACATGACGTAAAAAAACTTATATCTATACTTCAAAGAATAGTTGATAATGGTGATACTGTAATAGTTATAGAACACAATTTAGATATGATTAAAGTTGCAGATTACATAATAGATTTAGGACCAGAAGGTGGAGACTTTGGCGGACAAATAATAGCAAAAGGTACACCAGAAGAAGTTGCAAAAAATCAAAAATCGTATACAGGAATATATTTAAAGAAAGAATTAGAAAAATAGAAACAAATCATATTTGCTTCTATTTTTCATATAATATAAAGAAAAAAAATAAAAATTTAAAAAATGTATTGAAAAATGCAAAATAGTGTGATATTATCTTGAATATGTGGACCCTTAGCTCAGTTGGTTAGAGCATCCGGCTCATAACCGGGCGGTCATAGGTTCGAGTCCTATAGGGTCCACCACTTGATTATTAAGATTGTATTTACAATCTTTTATTTGCGGGTATGGCGGAATTGGTAGACGCACTAGACTTAGGATCTAGCGGAGTGATCCATGGGGGTTCAAGTCCCTTTACCCGCACCATAGGAAAATCCGCTCGAACTTTTTATAAGTTCCGAGAATAAATAGACAATCAATTCTAAATTAGGATTGATTTTTTTCTTGTTTAGAAAAAAGTCTTTCAAAGAAAGGATTGATTAAAATGGTTAATGTTATCAAGCAAGAGGTTAGAATGGAAGAATCATTAAGAAAGAGACTAGAGTTTATATGTGAATTTTGTAAGGTTAAATCAATAATTATTAATGGTAATTTAAGAATGATAGATAAAACTAATCTTACATATCTAGAGCCACATAGAATTATAATTAATGATATAACTTTCCTAGCTTTTAATTATTCTAATGAGATATTTATAGAAAACTTAAATAATAAAATTAAATTATCTGAATTAGAAAATTATTTAAAGAATATTTAACAAAAATTGACACTTAATACATTTTATGTTAGAATATGAAATCAATTAAGGGGGATTTCATATGTCAGAAAAAAAATACTTATTACTATTAAAGAAACAATTACAAAATAAAAGAGTAATTTGTGGATATAATCAAAATGATTTTGGACAAACTGTCATTACGACAGGTTCACCTAGAAAATATAATGATGATAAAATAACCTATGTAAATCAAAAATCAATGAGTGAATACGATTATATTTCAAAACAAATGCAATCTGCAAAGAGAAGATAAAATTATAAGGTGTCAGTAGTATTAAACAATTAATACTTTTGACACCTTTTTATATTAAGGAGTTGAAATTTAATGAATGAAGAAAAGAAAATAGCAGGACTTTATATTAGAGTTCTTACGTAATACAGAGTGTGTAGTATTTAGTCGATAAATTCAGTATCATTTTCATTATTTAGAATACTAATTAACTTGTTTAATTCAGTTTGCTTTTCAAGTATTTCATTTTTTAATTCCTTTATATATTTTTTTATATACTTTATATCATCATTTTCTTGCATTATTTTTACCTTTACCTTCTCTCATTATTTGAATTTGGACTTTAACATCTTCAATTTGTTTATCTAAATCATCTCTTTCACTTGTTAGACTTGATAATTGCATTTTTAAACTTTCCAATTCATCTAATGTTGTCGCTTTTTCACTTTTTTTGTTACTAATATATTCTAAATAAAAATCTACTAAATATTTTATACGACTATCTTTTATACCAATTTCTCCTAAATATTCTTCCATAGTTAACGTACTTTTTTCACCATTTGGTCTAAATAGTCTTCTATATATTACTTCTTTAAAAGGTATACCTAATTTTATACAATCTCTTTTTAAAACTTGAAGTATATCTCTCATTAACCATTCCTCACCAACACAATGATAATGATATTCTTCTTTTAAATTTAAATATTCTTGATATGTTACAGGATACTTTTTATAAAGTAGTACATCGCACACTAAAGCTTCACCTAAATATTTATATTTCAAAATATCAATTAATCTAAAAAATTCATTTCTTGTTGCTGTATTAGGTACTGTCTTTAAATCCATATTGATAAAATCTCTTAGTGTATATATTCCTCTATTATGTAAGCCAATTAAATTTTGCCCAAAATTTGGTTTTTTATTTAAAAATGGTTCATCTTCCAATTTCATATTTAAAATATTCTTATTATCTTCCATAGTCATCTTCTCCTTTTTGTAGATGCTTATAAACTACATTATATATTATAACATAAATTATTTTATTTTATTTAATTTATGCAAATTATACAACTTTATTAATCAAAAATGTAAAATATATAGTATAATAAATATAAAAATTAACCTTAATTAAAAATTTCCAAACGTGTCCCTTTGAGACACCATTAATGTATTGTTTGAGTTTGAACTTTTTATAAGTTCATTTTTTTTTGTAAGAAAAGAGAACTTTATGAAGATAAAAAATCAAAGCAAAATGCACAATAAAATTATTAAAAATATAATTATCTGTAATAAAATGTAATTGATAAAAACTATGCATCAATTCTATTATGTTGAAAATAATGTAACAACATAGTTTTAAATACAACCCTCGAAATAAGAAAACATGGATATTTATCTATTTCTAAATTTGAATTGATTAATCAAACTCATAACGAAAACGATTAAGAAACTATTACAATAAATAATATCAATAAATTAATATATATTTGACAGCCAGCTAATATAATAGTGTCCTTATAAACATTAAAAATATCAACAAAATCTATAGAAAAAGTTTACATTAACTTAATTTATAAAAAATAGCCACAAAATTTTCCATAAATTACCATTTACAGGTTGAATAAAACTTGTAAATTAACTATAATTTAGTTGTGCGAAGAGGTAATGAAAATGATAAATTTTATTGTATGCGATGATGAGAAGGAAATAGTTGAAAAAGTAAAAAAAATACTGATGAAAATAGCATTCCAGGCAAATATCGAATATAAAATACATGCATTTAACAGTTATGACGAATCGTTTATGCAGACAATGAATTCGAATTTAGAAAATAAAATATACATACTTGATATAGAGGTAGAAGATTCCTCAGGATTAGAAGTAGCAAAACAAATAAGAGAGAAAGATTGGAAAAGTATAATTATAATCTTAACAGCACATTATGAATTAGAAACACTAGCATATAAATCAAAAATATTACTTTTAGATTTTATATCAAAATATGAATTATATGACGAGAAAATATACAATATCATAAAATTGTGTATTGAAAGAAAACTAAATGATGATAAATTAAAGATTAAAACTAAAAACGGAATCGAAAGAATTGATTACAAAGATATAGTTTGTATATTATATGATAGTTATAAAAGAAAATCTAAAATAATAACTTTGTATTCAAAATATGAAACATCAGAAAGTTTAAAAGGTATAAAAGAAAAATTAAAAGGTAATTTCATGTATACTCATAAATCATGTATTATAAATATGGATAACGTCAAAACAATAGATATTAAAAACAAAGTAATAGTATTTTCCAATAATACCAAAACAGATTTATTATCAAGAAAATACTTAAAGGAGGTAAAGGAGTATGTCAATAGTTGATTACATAGATTTATATTTGGGTTCACTTTTAAACATGATGTTTTGCGTAATAATAGTCAAAAAAGTCTTTGGAATAAAAATGATAGAAAACAAAAGAAAAATAACAATTGTTTTATTAGTTTCATCCTTACTATTGGCAATAATAAATTTATTCAATAAAGATGTGTTCAAAGCTATAATAACATTACCAGTGTTTATAATATGTATAAAAGAAATATTTGATCTAAGGATTGGTAAAAGTATTACATATGTTTTAATTACAGTATTTTACTTATTAATTGGTGAAATAATTACAGGTGTTGTATTTTCAGTTTTAAAGTATGAATATCAATTCACATCAAATTATATTTTAGGGAGAAGTTTTGGAAATGTAGCAGTAATAATATTTACAACACCATTCTTATACTTTAAACATTTAACAAAATTAGTAGTTAATATAACCAATAAAATAAATCTTGATAGTGAAAAATCAAGAATAGGGATAATCATATTTATAACTGTTGTAAGTGCTATAGTTTATAAGAATGCTAGAGAAATTCAAGATATAGTAATGTTATTGATGAATGTAATAATAATCATTTCAATAATGACAATAATATACTTATTATATAAAGAACAACAAAAATCTAAGGAAATAGAAGAAAATTATAATGCATTATTTACATACTTAGAAAAATATGAGAAAGAGATTGTTGAAAAAAGAAAAATTATACACGATTATAAAAATCAATTAATAGTTATAAATGGTTATATAGACGATAAAGTAAAATTAAAAGAATATATTAGTGAAATAATAAAAGAACAGAAGAGTGTAATAGATAATAAGATGGTAAGAAATATAGATAAACTTCCAAGTGGATTAAAGGGCTTGGTATATTATAAATTAGCAAATTTAGATAATAAAATATTGGTTGATTTATCAGTAAGTGGTGAAATAAAAAAATTTAACAATATTGAGCCGAAAAAGAGTAAAGATATATTAAAAATAATAGGAGTGCTATTAGATAATGCAATAGAAGCAGTAGAAAATGCTGATGAAAAGTATATAGAATTAAATTTTGATATTAAAAACAATAAATTGAAATTTGAATTATTAAATAGTTATAAAGGTAATGTAACTATTAAAAATGTGTTAACTGCTGGATTTTCAACAAAAGGTAATAATAGAGGTTATGGAATACCTTTAATAAAAGATATAGTAAATAAAAATAAAGATTTCGAATTAGATTTAAAAACTAAGGATAACATATTTACAGCAATATTAAATGTAGAAAATTAAAAATCACCATAAACAGTGATTTTTTTGTTGGTAATTATTTAATCATGCTTGCTGGCATTTTTGGTTCATCGTATGCTAACATTGAACATGTGTTTTCACTAGTTTTAGCAGAAGCTAATGCAGCACTATTTAATATAGTTACTAAACGTTTCATTTATTCACCTCCATTATTCTTTAATATATTTGTGCAAATTAACACCTTTAGTTAATGTATTCCTTATAATTGTTATAAGGTAATTTGAATATTTTATATGTAATTGGATTAATAACAATACTTTGCGCCATCATTGATAGCATAATCAAATTATTAATTTTGTTATAATTAGATATAAATATAATCAATATATATAAACTAGTAATAACTAACGATTTTATTTTAAGTGTTTTTCGCATTTTACTATTAACAATAGGCCTTTTGTGAGTATCAGCAGGTGCAAATAAAGCCATCGATATAATTGTGAAAACACTTATTATTATTTTTGCAATGTATGTAAGATTAAAACTAATTACTATGTATGGAAATAACACAAATACAATTAAACTTGATACATAACAATGCCAACTTTTCTTTGCGTGAAATCCGTACGAAAATGTTCTAAGCCCTGTTGCAAACAAGCAAAATATTATTGTTTCCTTTAATGTACCAAAAATCAAAGAAGTAAATAATATAGCAAATAATTTAGTAAGAGTAATATATATTATCTCTAACCCATACCGTATCCTATCTTGGTCATCTTGATTATAATTATATTTTGCTTGAATTAAATTGAATGATTTACTAACAAAAACTTCTTTCATAATTTTCTCCCTCAAGCATCTTCATTATAGATTATTTTTGCTTAGAAAAATTTTTTTACAGAATAACAAGTTTGATGAACCAGTAAAATCATGATTGAATAGTATTTAAAAAAATATGATTACCTTTCATGTATCAAAAAACGCATCTTGTGCATAAAATGCAAAAAAACAAAGAGTTATTTGATATACTAAACCCGACGGACAAAAGCGAACAAAAACTGTTGTTATTTGTCGGTCAATAATTATTGAATTAAATATAATACTCGAGGTATATTTAATATATAAAATTTAAAGAAGGTGAGGTGCAGAAGTGAGAGGCAACGTTAAGTGGTTCAATAACGATAAGGGCTATGGATTTATAGAATACTTAGATGGCGAAGATATTTTCGTGCATTATTCAGCAATAAAACAAAATGGCTATAAAACGCTTACTGAAGGGCAATTAGTAGAGTTTGATTTAGTTCAAACTGAAAAGGGATTGCAAGCAACAAATGTAATCGCTGTCGTAGAAACTACTGTGTAGTAGTTTCTTTTTTTTAAATGTATTTAATAATTATTGACATCATAAGATATTAATGTTATATTAATAACGTTTGTTAAAACTTAGTTTTAACTTATATTTAAGTCATTTACGACACACTAGGGTGTGTGTCAAGAAGAAAGGAGTTATAATATGCCTACAATTAATCAATTGGTAAGAAAAAGTAGAGGTAGTAAAACTAGAAAAAGCAAATCTCCAGTTTTAGGTGTTGGTTTAAATACAATCCAAAGAAAACAAACTAAACAAGACGCACCACAAAAGCGTGGAGTATGTACTCGTGTTGGTACTACTACACCAAAAAAACCCAACTCTGCTTTAAGAAAATATGCGAGAGTTAGATTATCAAATGGTATGGAAGTAACTTGCTATATACCAGGAGAGGGACATAATCTTCAAGAACACAGTGTTGTACTTATCCGTGGTGGACGTGTTCCAGATTTAATCGGTGTTCGTTATCACATTATTCGTGGAACATTAGATACTGCTGGCGTTCAAAATAGACAACAAGGACGTTCTAAATATGGTGCTAAAAAGCCAAAGAAAAAATAGTAATAGTAAAGGAGGAAAAATATAATGCGTAAAAGAAGAGCTGTAAAAAGAGACGTATTACCAGATCCAATCTATAATTCAAAGATTGTTACTAAACTAATAAATCAAATTATGTTAGATGGTAAAAGAGGTAAGGCAGAAACAATAGTATATGATGCTTTTAATATGGTAAAGGAAAAAACAAAAGCTGATCCAAATGAAGTATTCATGAAGGCCTTAGAAAACGTAAAACCAGCTTTAGAAGTTAAAGCAAGACGTGTTGGTGGTGCAAATTATCAAGTACCTATGGAAGTTAGTGCTGATAGATCACAATCACTTGCACTTCGTTGGTTAGATAATGCTGCTAGAACAAGAGGTGGCAAATCAATGGCTGAAAGATTAGCCAATGAAATAGTAGATGCATCAAACAATACAGGTGGTGCAGTAAAAAAACGTGAAGATACACATAGAATGGCAGAAGCTAATAAAGCATTTGCACACTATCGTTGGTAGAAAGGAGTAATTATGGCACGTGAATATTCATTACAAAATACACGTAATATAGGTATAATGGCTCATATTGATGCCGGAAAAACTACATTCTCTGAACGTGTATTATATCATACAGGAAAAATCCATAAAATTGGTGAAACACACGATGGTGAATCACAAATGGACTGGATGGAACAAGAGAAAGAGCGTGGTATCACAATTACTTCTGCTGCTACAACTGCATTTTGGAAAGGAAATAGAATTAACCTAATAGATACTCCAGGACACGTAGACTTTACAATAGAAGTTACAAGAAGTTTAAGAGTACTAGATGGTGCTATTGCTTTACTAGATGCTAATGCTGGTGTTGAACCTCAAACTGAAAACGTTTGGAGACAAGCAACTAGTATGAACGTTCCAAGAATGATATTCGTTAATAAAATGGATAAACTTGGAGCAGATTTCTTTAAAAGTGTTGAATCTGTACATGAAAGATTAGGAGCTAATGCTGCTGCCGTAGAATGCCCAATAGGTGCTGAAAATGAATTCAATGGAGTAATAGATTTAGTTACTATGAAAGCATATCACTATGATGGCAATCCAGATGAAAATTATACAGAAATAGAAATACCTGCTGATTTAAAAGATAAAGCAGAACAAATGAGAAACGAATTAATTGAATGTGTTTCTGAATTTGATGATCAATTAATGGAAGATTATCTAGAAGGAAAAGAAATTTCTGTAGAAACAATTAAAAAAGCAATTCGTAAGGGAGTTCTAGAAGTTAAGTTCTTCCCAGTATTTTGTGGATCAGCACTTTCTAATATGGGTGTTAAGTTAGCGCTTGATGGTGTAATTGATTATTTACCATCACCAAGTGATGTTCCAGCATTTAAATGTCAAACTATGGACGGAGAACCTGCTGAAAGACATCCATCTGATTCTGAACCATTTGCTGCTTTAGCATTTAAAATAATGACAGACCCATTCGTTGGTAGATTATCATTCTTTAGAGTATATTCAGGAACATTAAAAAGTGGTTCTTATGTTTTAAACTCTAATAAAAATGTTAAAGAAAGAATTGGTAGAATCTTACTTATGCATGCTAATACAAGAACAGAAATACAAGAAGTGTATGCTGGAGATATAGCTGCTGCAGTAGGACTTAAAAATACAACAACAGGTGAAACTCTTTGTGATGAAAAGAAACCAGTTATATTAGATAAGATGGAATTTCCTGAACCAGTTATTTCAGTTGCTATTGAGCCAAAATCAAAAGCAGATCAAGAAAAAATGGGACTTGCATTGTCAAAACTTGCAGAGGAAGATCCAACTTTTAAACAAAGAACAGATCAAGAAACTGGTCAAACAGTTATATCTGGTATGGGTGAACTTCATCTTGATGTATTAGTTGACAGAATGAGAAGAGAATTTAACGTAGAAGCAACTGTAGGAAGACCACAAGTTGCATATCGTGAAACATTAACACAAGCCGCTGATTGCGAAGGTAAATATATTAAACAATCAGGTGGTCGTGGACAATATGGTCATGTATGGATTAAATTCGAACCAAATCCTGAAAAAGGATATGAATTCGTTGATGCAATCGTTGGTGGAGTTGTTCCAAGAGAATATATTCCAGTTACAGATAAAGGTATACAAGAGGCAATGGCTGGAGGTATACTTGCTGGTTACCCAATGGTTGATGTAAAGGCAACTTTATTTGATGGATCTTACCACGATGTAGACTCATCAGAAATGGCTTATAAAGTTGCGGCTAGTTTGGCTTTAAAAGAAGCAAAGAATAAATGTAAGCCAGTACTACTTGAACCAATAATGAAGGTTGATGTAGTGACACCAGAAGAATATTTCGGAAACATTATGGGAGACTTAACTTCAAGAAGAGGAAGACCATCTGGACAAGAATCAGTTGGAAATGCAATAAGATTAACTGCTCTTGTTCCACTTGCTGAAATGTTTGGATATGCTACAAGTTTAAGAAGTAATTCTCAAGGAAGAGCAACATTCCAAATGCTTCCAGATCATTATGAAGAAGTACCTAGAAATATTGCAGAAGAAATAATTAAGAAAAATGGTGCAAAATAAGTATCAAACTACTTGATAAATTTAAGTAGTTTAGATAAAATATAATAGTAAATCAAATAAAGGAGGAAATTAAAAATGGCAAAAGAAAAATTTGATCGTTCAAAACCACACGTTAATATTGGTACAATTGGACACGTAGATCATGGTAAAACAACTTTAACTGCAGCAATAAGTGCAGTATTATCAAAAAAAGGTTTAGCACAACAAGTAAAATTCGATAGTATTGATAAGGCACCAGAAGAAAAAGAGAGAGGTATCACAATCAATACAGCTCATATCGAATATGAAACTGAAAAGAGACACTATGCACACGTAGACTGTCCAGGACATGCTGATTATGTTAAAAACATGATAACAGGTGCAGCACAAATGGATGGAGCTATCTTAGTTATAGCTGCTACAGATGGACCTATGGCTCAAACAAGAGAACATATCTTACTTGCTCGTCAAGTTGGTGTTCCAAGAATGGTAGTATTCCTAAATAAGTGTGATATGGTTGATGATGAAGAATTATTAGACTTAGTTGAAATGGAAGTTAGAGAATTATTAAATTCATATGGCTTTGATGGAGATAACACACCAATAATTCGTGGTTCAGCTTTAAAAGCACTTGAAGGAGATCCAAAATACGAAGAAAAGATTATGGAACTTATGAATGCAGTTGACGAATGGATTCCAACTCCAGTTAGAGATACTGATAAACCATTCTTAATGTCAATTGAAGACGTATTTACTATCACAGGTCGTGGTACAGTTGTTACAGGACGTGTTGAACGTGGTGAATTAAAACTAAATGAAGAAGTTGAAATAGTTGGTATCAAAGATACTAGAAAAACAACAGTAACAGGAATAGAAATGTTCCGTAAACAATTAGATTATGCTCAAGCAGGAGATAATGCTGGTGTATTATTACGTGGTATTACTCGTGATCAAGTTGAACGTGGTCAAGTATTAGCAAAACCAGGAACAGTTACTCCACATACTAAATTTGAAGCTGAAGTTTATGTACTTTCTAAAGAAGAAGGTGGAAGACATACTCCATTCTTCTCAAATTACAGACCTCAATTCTATTTTAGAACAACAGATGTAACTGGTGTAATCGAATTACCAGAAGGAACAGAAATGGTTATGCCTGGAGATAATACAAGAATGACTGTTGAACTTATACACCCAATTGCTATTGAACAAGGAACAAAATTCTCTATCCGTGAAGGTGGTAGAACAGTTGGTTCAGGTGTAGTAAGTAAAATAGACAAATAAAAAAGAGCATTGCTCTTTTTTTCTACTATTAAAAGGTTAAGATATATATCCTAACCTTTTTCATTTGAATTAAATATACGCAATATTGGTTTAATACCTTTTAACAAATTATACTTTGGTTTATTAACAATCAAAGAATACTCACCTATATATTCAGTAACTACAGCATTAAATCCCTTCTTAAACGTAAATAATCCAACATACTTATTTTTTCTAGTGAAATCACCAGTAATTCCATTAAAATGAAACTTAGTAAATCCCTTATTTCTATATTCTTCAATTATTTTCCACTTTAATAAATGATTAGCATTAAAATTCTTAAATCTATAATTTATACCATCTATCAAGAAAAATATTTCATTACCATATTTAATAATTGCATTACTAGCAACAATTATATATTTTTGATCCCTATACAATTTCGTACCAAATATAATATCATTTTTATATGAATTTAATAATCTGTCCGACTCAATCTTTTTATTTAACAATCTTGCTTTTTGCTTAGGATTATTTATATACTTTTGCAAATCTGCGTTTAACTTACTATTTTTTTGAGATTCATGCTCATACAATAATTTACTATTTTTTAAAAATATTTCTGTATTTATTCTTGCAAAATATACATCAAACATATCAAAATTGCTAAATATTTCATACATATCAAGATAATAATTATACTTTCTAAAGTGTTTTTTATTTATCATCTGATAAAACATCTTTAAATCATCCTTATTACCTTTATATACCTCTACACCCTTCCTCAAACTATTCCTAATTTTAGTTCTAGTAGATTTTTCAAAGCTATTAAATATTTTAATAGGAGTATCTTCAGTTTTCAAAACCATATTCCATCTTGGTTTTGAATTTTCAAAATATAAGTTAAATCCCCTATGCTCATATCCCATTCTTTTAAGAGATTCAGATATATTTACACCCTTCTGCTTAGATTCTATTGGCTTTCCATTTTTATCTCTTTCTAAATGTGTAACATGTGGATCAATTACTAAATAAATAATGTTTTTCTTATTTAAAAAATCTTTTAATGCAAAAGTAAAATCTTCAACTAAAGCATAATCTTCAAAATTAATTAAATACCCCCTAGGAGAATAGCCATATTTTATACCAAATATTTGTTCTTTAACCAAAATAAGAGCAGCAGCCCTAATTTCTCCACCTTCCTCTAAACCAACATAAATTGGACTACAACCATGTTTAGACATCAAGGTACCAAATTGAGATGTTTGATAAAAACTCTTATATGGATGTTTTATTGCATAATCATCGAATTCCTTACGACTCAATTCAATTATTGGCATAAAAGACCCTCCTTTACACTTTATAAGTATATCATATTTTAATTATAATATAAAGAAAAAGTTTGATGATAAATAATTATCAATCAAATATACATAAATTTATTATAGTGATTGTTTTATTTATTTTCCACTTGTAGTATAATTTAAATGAGGAGTGTATAAAATGTTTAAAAATAATAATATATTTATTCTTGGGATGGCAAGAAGTGGTTATGAATGTGCAAAATTTCTTGCTAAAAGAGGAAATAAAATAATAGTAAATGACAGAAACGAAAAACAAGATGAAAACCATATCAAAGAGTTACAAGAATTAGGTGTAAAAGTAATACTTGGATCTCATCCAATGGATTTAATTACAAAAGATATTGATTACGTAATAAAAAATCCTGGCATAAAGGATAGCCATGAATTGATATTAAGAGCAAAAGAATTAGGAATACCTGTACTAAATGAAGTAGAAATGTCCTATCAATTATTGCCAAAAGACATAAGCATAATTGGTGTTACTGGAAGTAATGGCAAAACAACAACAACAACCATAATTTATGAAATATTAAAATCAGCTAAAAAGCCAGTAGTACTTGCAGGAAATATTGGTTATCCACTAAGTTCATTTATTGAAACAATAAGACCAAATGATATTTTACTTATGGAAATATCTATCCAACAATTATGCAATTTAAACAAATTCAAAACAAACGTATCTGTTTTAACAAATATATATGAGGCACATTTAGATTTTGTTTTAAATAAAGAAAATTATATAAATATAAAAAAGAGAATATTTAATCATCACACAAAACAAGATATTGCTGTACTAAATTATGATAATGAAGATGTACTTAACAATACTAATGACATCATGTCGTCAAAAATGTATTTCAGCAAAACAAACACTAACGTAACATGTTATTTAAAGGATAATTATATTTTCTATAAAGACGATAAGATAATTTCTATAGATGATATTTTATTAAAAGGCAATCACAACTTAGAAAATATTATGGCAGCAATAATAGTTGCTAAAAAATTCAATGTATCTGATGATGACATAAAAAATGTACTCAAGAATTTCAAAGGTGTAGAACATAGAATAGAATTTGTTGGTGAAATAAACGGAATAAAAGTATACAACGATTCAAAATCTACAAATGTAAAAGCAACTCAAATTGCTCTATCATCATTTACTAAACCAACCATTCTTTTACTAGGGGGTTTAGATAGAGGACATAGTTTTGAAGGATTAACTACTTACATGAACAATGTAAAGTTAGTTGTCAGTTATGGAGAAACAAAGCATAGAATTAAAGAATACTGTGATAAAATAAATAAAGAATGCATAGTAGTAGATGATTTAGAAAATGCAGTAAATATAGCATTTAAAAATGCATTAGAAAATGATGTGATATTACTTTCACCAGCATGCGCATCATGGGATCAATATAGTGATTTTGAAGAGCGTGGTAGAAAATTTAAAGAATATGTAACAAGGAGAATGAAATGAGTAAAATAAAAAATGTAACAGGAAGAGAAGTACTTGATTCAAGAGGAAATCCAACAGTAGAGGTAGATGTTATATTAGAAAGTGGAATACTAGGAAGAGCAATTGTACCAAGTGGTGCATCAACAGGAGAAAGAGAAGCTTTAGAACTTAGAGATGGTGGCAGTAGATACATGGGTAAAGGTGTTCAAAAAGCAGTAGAAAACGTAAATACAATTATTAAAAATGCTGTAATTGGTATGGATTCGTTAAATCAAAAAGAACTAGATGAGAAAATGATAGAATTGGATGGTACAAAAACCAAGTCAAAATTAGGTGCTAACGCAATATTAGCAGTATCAATGGCTAATTTAAAAGCAGCAGCATTATATGAAGGAATGCCATTATATAAATATATTGGTAATGGTAGTCAATTACCAATTGCAATGATGAATATATTAAATGGTGGTGCACATGCTGATAACCCACTTGATATACAAGAATTTATGATCGTACCACAAAGAGATACTATGTCTGAAAGAATAAGAGTTGGTGCTGAAGTATTTCATCACCTAAAGAAAATATTAAAAGATAAAGGTATGGTTACAGCAGTAGGAGATGAAGGTGGTTTTGCTCCTAATATTGGTTCTAATGAAGAAGCATTAGAATTAATTGTAGAAGCAATAAAAGATGCCAATTATAAACCAGGAGAGGATGTTTTATTAGCGCTAGATATTGCTGCTAGTGAATTATATGATAATGGATACTACAACATAGAAGGTAAAAAACTAAATATAAGTGAATTAATTGCATACTACGAATATTTAGTAAATAAATATCCTATTTGGTCAATAGAAGATCCAGTTGACGAAAATGATTGGAATGGTTTTAAATTGATTACAGAAAGATTAGGAAACAAAATACAAATAGTGGGCGATGATTTATTTGTTACAAATAAAGAATACTTACAAAAGGGTATAGATAATAAATGCGGTAATGCAATACTAATAAAAGTAAATCAAATCGGAACAATAACAGAAACATTAGAAACAATTGAATTAGCAAAGAAAAATAATTATAAAACTATAATATCACATAGAAGTGGTGAAACAGAAGACACTATTATTGCACATTTAGCAGTAGGACTTAACTTAGGAGAAATTAAAACTGGTTCAATGTCTAGGACAGATAGAATTTGCAAATACAATGAACTTATGAGAATAGAAGAAGAAATAATTGCCAAAAACTAATATTTATGATAAAGTATAACTGAAGGTGATTAAATGGAAACATTAGTAATGATTATATCAATTTTAATAATAACTCTTGTTTTATTACAAAGTGCTAAAGCAGAAGGTGCTTCTCAAGCATTTGGTGGTGGTGGCTCTGAATTATTTAGTAATAGAAAAGAAAGAGGAAGTGAATTATTTGTAACTAGATTAACAGCAGTATTAGGTGCAATCTTTATGATTATTTGTCTTATAATGTCACTTTAATTAAAATATTTTCAAAAAAGGGTTTTTATAAATCCTTTTTTATTTTATAATGTAATTATAGGAGGGTAATGATGAGAGATGAAATATTAAAACTACTTAAGGAGAGTGAAGTGCCACTAACCGAGTTAAATATACAAGATAAATTGTCAGAAAAAGTTTCACTAGATAAATTATGTGAAGAACTTAGAACTATGGAAAAATGTGGGGATCTTTACGTTACAAAAAAAGGAAAATACACAGTATATGAAAATACACATTTAAAAGTTGGAAAATTATCAGTAAGCAAAAAGGGATTTGGCTTTGTAATAATGGAAAATGAACCAGATATTCACATTAAAAAAGAAAATATGAATGGTGCAATACACAATGATTTAGTTGCGTGTGAATATATATCTGAAGAAGAAGGAAGAATAGTAAAAATCATAGATAGAAGTTTTGATACTATTATAGGAGAATATACAATTGGTACTGATAATAAAGGCAAAATAATACTAGATGATACTAGAATGAAAATAGATATAATAATTGATGAAAAGAATAGAAATGGTGCTATGCCAGGACATAAAGTCATAGTAAAACCATATACACAAATAGGAAATAATAAATATTATGGAGAAGTAATTAAAATTCTTGGTCATAAAGATGATGTTGGAATAGATATATTATCAAAAGTATATGAACATGATATAGAACCAAACTTCAGTGAAGAAACTCTAGAAGAAATAAAAAACATAAAAACAGAAGTTACAGAAGATGATATTGCTTTTAGAAAAGATTTAAGAGACAAAGTAATATTTACTATAGATGGTGATGATGCTAAGGACTTTGATGATGCAGTTAGTATTGAAAAATTACCTAATGGGAATTATAAACTAGGTGTTCATATAGCAGATGTTACACATTATGTAAAAGAAAACACTGCTTTAGGACGAGATGCAGAAGAAAGAGGAACATCAGTATATCTTGTTGATAGAGTAGTTCCTATGTTGCCACACATTCTATCAAATGGTATTTGTTCATTAAATCCACATGTAGATAGATTAACGTTATCATGTGACATGGAAATTAATTCAAACGGTAAAGTGCTAAATTATGATATATATGAATCAGTTATAAACTCTAAATTAAGAATGACTTACAAAAAAGCAAATATGATTTTAGAAGATGGAATTATACCAGAAGGATATGAAGAATTCATAAAAGAGCTAAAAGACATGGCAGAGTTGTCAAAAGTATTACGAAAAATGAAGTTACAAAGAGGCGAAATTTGCTTTGATGTAAAAGAAGCAAAAATAATTGTAGATGAAGAATGCAAACCAATTGAAATTGGTGAGAGAGAACGTGGCACATCAGAAAAAATGATAGAAGACTTTATGATTGTAGCAAACGAAACAGTAGCAGAATATATAACTAATTTTGGATATCCTATGATGTATCGTATACACGAAGCTCCTAGAGAAAAGAAATTAAAAGAATTTTTAGATTTACTTAAAGCACTTGGACATAAAGTTAAATTTAAAGGCAAATTAAAAGATATAAAGCCAAAACAAGTGCAAGAAATATTAGATGGATTAAAAGATTCTCCTGATTATGAAATGTTATCAGAATTAGGACTTAGGGCTATGCAAAAAGCAATATATAGTACAGAAAATGCTGGTCACTTTGCACTTGCTGCTAAATTATATTGTCACTTTACAAGTCCTATAAGAAGATTTCCAGATGATACAGTACACAGAGTATTAAAAATGATATTGCACGGTGAGGAATTAACAGCAAATGATTTAAATAAACTTCAAAAACAATTAGAAAGACAAGCAGAACACTCATCATTAAAAGAAAGAAATTCCGTTGAATGCGAACGTGATGTAGAAGATATGAAAATGGCTGAATACATGCAAGATCACATCGGGGAAACATTTGAAGCAAAAGTTGCAAGCGTAGTTCCTTCCGGAATGTTCGTAAGATTAAAAAACAGAATAGAAGGAAGAGTACATGTTGGCTCTATGGAAGGAGATTATTATATTGTTGATGAACCATCACAAAGTATAATAGGAAAAAAATCTGGAATAAGGTACACTATTGGTGATGAAGTAGAAGTAAAAGCAGTAGATGCATCAAAAGTAGAAGGTACTATAGATTTTGAATTAGTGAAGAAAAAGAGGTTAAAATATGAAAAGAAGAGCTAAAAAGGGTCCTATTATAGTAACACTATTATTATTAATAATGTTGATTTTTGGAAGCTTATATGCATTTAAAAATGTATTTACTAAAGAAAAAGAAAACGAAAAACCAACAGAGTTAGATAAGGACAAACCAAAAGAAGAAAAAAAATCTTTGACATTTACATTAGCAGGTAACGTATTAGTAAATAGTAATATGTGGTATGATACCCTAGCAGAAAATAAAACTTATAATTTTAAATATGTATTTGAAGATTTAAAGTCCATAATGAAAAGATCACATATCAATTTCTACAGCCAGCAAAGCATAATAGGTGGTAAAGATTTAGGACTTAGTGCATATTACAATTATAATTCACCTACTGATGTTGGTGATGCGATGACTGATATTGGATTTAATATGGTATCACTTGCTAATTATCATGCTTTTGATAAAAAAATAAAAGGAATAGAAAACTCAATAAAGTATTGGACTGATAAAAACGTTGCATATTCAGGTACTAGTACAAGTGAAGAAACTAGAAACAAAAATAATATAATAAACAAAAACGGTGTAAAAGTTGGATTATTATCTTATACAATGGGTACAGATGAAGTTTACAAAGGTACATACGAAATAAACATTTATAGCGATGAACAAGCGAAAAAAGACATTAATGATTTAAAAGATAAAGTTGATATAGTTATGGTTTCTATTGATTGGGGTAATGTTGGTAAGATAGAAGTAACTGATAAGCAAAAACAAACAGCAACATATTTATCTGAATTAGGAGCAGATATTATAGTTGGAAATACTGGATACTCAATACAAACAATAGAAAAAATAAATAATACTATAGTGTTTTATTCACTTGGTAATCTATTATCAGGACATACAATGGTAGATTCTAGAATAAGTGCTGTAATAGATTTTAAAGTTAATTTAACAGAAAAAGAAGATGAAAGAAAAATAGAATTCAAAAACATAAAAGTATTACTAACTTACGCATACAACAATGATAATACTGATTACAAAGTAATTCCATTTAATAAGTTAGACAAAGAATTAAAAAATTATAAAACATATTATGATAAATATACAGAGATACTAACAAAAAACGAAAAAGAAGTTACTCTTTATAAAATAGGTGACGAAAATGGAAATACAAAACAAGAAAGCTAACTATGATTATTTCATTGAAGATACCTATGAATGTGGAATTGTCTTAAAGGGCTCAGAAATAAAATCAATACGAAATGGTAAAGCAAATATAAAAGATAGTTATGGTATTATAAAAAATAACGAATTATACATTTTAAATATGCATATATCTAAATATGAAAATAGTGGAGTATTTAGTCCTGATGAACTAAGAACAAGAAAATTATTAGTTCATAAAAAAGAAATATACAAACTAAAACAAAAAATAAATCAAGAAGGATATACACTTATACCATTAAAACTATATTTTAAAGACGGTAGAGCAAAAATACTTATCGGAGTTGCCAAAGGTAAAAAAAATTATGATAAGAGAGAAACTATAAAACAAAGAGATATTGATAAATATAACAAAAAAACTATGAAATATTAGTTTTTTTTGCTATAATAAAAGACATGGGGCCGTTATTGGTTTCGACGGGAATATTAGAGTATGAATTGCAAGCCGTAGGTGTTACGTTAAACCCAAAATAAAAATAACTGGAAACAGAAATCAATTAGCTTTCGCTTAATTTAGAAGGCAGTCCTATTATTAGTTTTCTTGTGACGATATATGGGCTTGATAAAGCAAGATATATTATTTGCTTGATTGAGGTAAATAATGAAAGTTATCAATCTAGTTAAAAATTTATTTGTTTATTTTTATGTTTTTAGCGAAATGATTAAATAAACTAAACTTGTAGATATTTATATAGCTATATTTTCGGACAGGAGTTCAAGTCTCCTCGGCTCCACCATTAAAGATTTATTCGAACTAGAAATAGTTCTTTTTTTCTCGTTTAAAAATATATAGTGACCGAAAAGTGACTGAAAAGTGACCGAATATGTTGATATTATTTTTAAAACTGTATATACTATAATTGAGGTGATAATATGTACATAGAAGATGAATATACAGAATTGAAAATTGAGTTAACAAAAGATATAAAAAAAGAAATAATTGCATTTGCAAATACTAAGGGTGGAAAAATATACATTGGTATTGATGATGGCGGAAATGTTATTGGCCTAAATAACGCAAAAGGAGATTTAGAATCTCTTTCAGGAATGATACGAGAAGGAATTAAAAGTGATTTAACATTATATACATCAGTTAATTTAATAAATATAGATGATAAAGATATTATAGAAATTAATGTAATGGAAGCACCTAACAAACCATATTATTTAACTGATAAAGGCATAAAGACTTCTGGTGTGTATTTAAGATATGGAAATACGAGTGCTCCTGCAAGTGAAGAAGTTATAAAGAAAATGCTTATTGAAAATCAAGGAGATTCATTTGAAACACTTGTTTCTCAAAATCAAAATTTAAATTTTGAAACGCTTAAATCAATTTTCAATAAAAATAATATCTCGTTAGATAATAATAAATATAAGAGTTTAAATATTATTAATTTAAATAATCAATATACAAATTTAGGATTATTATTATCTGATGAATGTCCTTATTCAATAAAATGTGCGATTTATAATGGAACAAATAAGTTAGAATTTAAAGATAGAAAAGAATTTACTGGATCAGTTTTAAAACAAGTAAATGAAGTATTTGATTATTTAGACTTATTTAATAAAACTAAAGGAAGAATTGTCGGATTAGAAAGAATTGATACAAAGGATTACCCTGAATATGCGATAAGAGAATCATTATTAAATGCAATTATTCATAGAGACTATAATTACAAAGGAAGTATTCTTATTTCACTTTATGATGATCATTTTGAAATAACTTCATTGGGTGGTATTGTTAAAGGGTTAAGCTTAAATGATTTATATTTAGGAATATCCGAAAGCAGAAATCCTAATTTGGCAAATATATTTTATAGATTAAAATATGTTGAAAGTTTTGGAACTGGAATTGGCAGAATAATTCAATCATACGATAATTATAATAAAAAACCTATATTTGTAGATACGGATAATGCATTTAATGTAACATTATATAATGTTAACTATGTTGAAAATCATGAAAAAACATTACCTTCTAATTTAACGCAAGAAGAAAAAATAGTAGAATATTTAAAGAAAAATAAAAAGATAAATAGAAATATAGTTGAACAATTATTAGATATTTCATCGACGAGAGCTAAAAATATATTAAATAAAATGTGCGAAAATAAATTAATTGTTATGGTTGGAAGTGGAAAAAATATTATATATGTGTTAAAATAAAATTAGATTGATTTATGTATTAGATTCGTTAACAAAGTTGTAGATCTCTACGGCACCATTAAGAAAATAAACTCTTATTATATAAGGGTTTTTATTTTGATTATCAATTTCACTTATTGCATTTTTTTAAATATTAAAACAGACATCACTACATAAATAATAAAAATTTGATATTGAAAAACAAATAAGAATGTGATATCCTTAAACTAGGAGGCGTATGATATGAATCAAGTGTTAGAATTTTTATCAGAAAATTATATTTATGTAGCGGGAGGTTCACTTGTTTTAATAATTATTTTAATTATAATTATTGCCTTAGGAAACAAAAAGAAAAAGAAAATAGAAAATGCGGGCATGGTAAACTTCAATGATATGCAAGTTGGATCTGTAACAGATGTTGCTCAAAATATGAATCAAATGAATCCAAATATGCCACATACTCAAAGTGTAAGTGATGTTCAATTAAATAATCAAGCAATAAATTCTATAGGAAATTCAGTAGTAGAACCGACTACTATACCTATACAACCACATAATGAGCCATTAATGCAAAATAATAATGTAAGACAACCAAATATGTCAGTACAAAATTTTGGCGTTGCTCCAGTAGAGTCATCACCAATTAATATTCCGGTGGAACCAGCTCCAGTAGAGCCATCACCAATTAATACTCCGGTGGAACCAGCTCCAGTAGAGTCATCACCAATTAATACTCCAGTGGAACCACTAGAAATGTTTGGTATAGAAGAAGTTCCTTCACAACCAAAAGGTAGTGCAGTTGCTGGATTTAGTTCAGTAAACATTGAAAAATAAAAAAGCACCTATTTACAGGTGTTTTTTAATCGATTAAAATTTTATTATTTTATTGTCTATGAAAAGAAAGCATTATGTGATATAATCATACTATGATAGGGGTGGGCAAGTGAGAAGGATAAAGATATTATTTCTTTTTATTGTGCTATTTCTACTTTCTGGATGTACCGCAAATTATAGACTAAGTATTTCTGAAAGTGGAGAAATTGAAGAAGATATAAAGTTTTTGGAATCTACTAGTGTTTTAAAAACATTTTCTAATTCCATCCAAAGCGATTTAGATAAAGAATTGCAAAATGTAAAACAAAGTGGTATTTATGATTCATATACTATGGATGCTTTTGTTGAAGATGGATATGGAATAGGCACTGGAAAAAGAGTATATTCTTCATTTGATAATTTCAAAAATAATAGTATAATAGTAAATGAAATGTTTGAGGACATTTCTATTATAGATAATGGAAAAGTAGTTAGTATACATTTGAAACCAGTTTCCAATTTTAAATATTTTGAAGAAAGTAGTATGTATAGTTCATTATTAGATAAAGTTAATTTTGAGATTAATATTCCATATAAAGTAATAGATGGAAACTATGACAAAGAAGAAAATGGAGTGTACACGTGGACAATAAATAAAGGAGAGAGCTTAAAGGGCATAAATATATCTTATAGTACAAATGAGAATATATTTGATAAAATACCTTTATCAATATGGATAATCTCATCAATTATATTTGTTATATTACTTATTTCAGTGTATGTGTATATTAAATACAAGTTAAATAGTAAATAATAGGAGGAGTTATGACTACAGATTTGATTTTAACAATATTAAGAGATGTTATAGACATATGTTTAGTATGGCTATGTCTATATTACATACTAAAAAATATAAAGAATAATGTAAAAATGAGTATGTTATTTAAAGGATTAATAATATTACTTATAATTAAAATATTATCGGATTTACTAGATTTACATACTATTGGTTTATTATTAGAATACATAATTATGTGGGGACCATTGGCACTAATAATTATATTCCAACCAGAAATACGTAATACATTAGAGCAATTAGGCAGAACACAATTGTTAGGTCGTCATAAAACATTAACCGTATCTGAAAGAGAAAAGATGGTTTCAGAGATAGTAACTGCTGTAGAATATTTAAAGAAGAATAGAATAGGAGCTTTAATAGTAATAGAAAGAGATTATAGTTTAAGAGAATACATTGAACGTTCAAAAAAAATATATGCTGAAATTTCTAGCGATTTACTTATCTCAATATTTTATCCTAACAATCCATTGCATGATGGTGGTGTAATTATTCAAGGAGATAAAATTACTAGTGCAGGAGTTATATTTCCTACTAGTGTAGATATGAAAATCGGAAAAAGGTTGGGAACAAGACATAGAGCTGCTATTGGAATAACTGAAGAATCCGATTGTATTTCTTTAATTGTTTCAGAAGAAACTGGTAGAGTTTCTATAGCAATTAATGGAGATTTAAGTTATAACTTAACACTTGACGATGTAAGGATAATCTTATTAGAAGAATTGCAACCAAAAACAGATTTTGACAATGATGAAATCGAAACAGAAGGTGATAATGATGAGTAAGATTAGAATAATTTTTAGAAAAATAGTTAAGTTCTTTGATAAAAAAATTATTACCCCTATAACAAAGTTTTTTGTATGGTTAACAGAAAAAACAAAAGATAAGGGTAAAAACTTTGAAAGAATATTATCAAGAAAAAGTAGTTTAGTAATTCTGTCATTATTGATTGCTGTATTTATTTTCTTTTACGTAGATACAAAATCAACTACAATACTAGAAACAGCAGCAGAAGTATTATATAAACAACCAGTAAATGTAATATATAACGAAGAGTCATATGTTATAGAAGGTATTCCTGAAACAGTAGATATAACTATGATAGGTAGAAAATCAGATCTATATTTGGCAAAACAATTACCTGTTGATACGGTAGATATAGACTTAAAAGATTTAAAACCAGGTACTCATAAGGTAACTTTAAAATATAAAGGTGCTATAGATACAATAAATTATAAACTTGATCCATCTGTTGCTACAGTCGTTATATATTCAAAAATGTCAGAAGTAAGAACAGTTAGTGTTGATATATTAAATCAAGATAAATTAAATTCAAAATTATCGATTTCTAAGGTTGAAATAGATAGACAAGAAGTAATTATTAAAGGACCACAGTATAAATTAGATAAAGTTGCAACAGTAAAAGCACTAGTAGACATAAATAATATTGCTAATCCTAAAGAAGGAACAGAGACACTATCAGATGTACAACTTATTGCATATGATGAAAAAGGTACAGTAATAGATGTTGAAATTGTACCATCTAAAGTAACTGCTACTATTGAGATTTCTTCTCCAAGTAAAGTGGTACCTATAAAAATAATTCCTAAAGGAAATGTATCGTTTGGTAAAGCGATAAGCAATATTACTTCTAGCGTTGAAAGCGTTACTATATATGGAGATGAAGAAACGCTTTCAAATATTAAAAATATAGAAGTAGAAGTTGATGTTACAGGGCTTGATTCTACAAAGAAATATACTCCAACAATTAAAAAACCAAGTGGAGTAAGATATATTAGTCAAACATCTACAAATGTTACAATAGACGTAGAAAGCGAATCAACTAAAGAATTAGAGAACATTCAACTAGAATATGTCAACTTGTCGCCAAACTATTCACCAAATGCAAATAGTGACTCTGATAAATATGTAACAGTAGTAGCAAAAGGTGTTAAATCAGTTTTGGATTCAATTACTGAAGAAAATGTTAAGGTATATGTTGATTTAAAAGGATATGGACCTGGAAAGCACGAAGTAGATGTAATAGTAGAAGGTAGTGATGTTAGAGTATCATATACACCGAAAGTAAAAAAGGTAACATTAATAATAACTCGAAAGAGATAGAATATGTTTCTATTTCTTTTTCTTTTTAATATGCTTATATAGAAAATACCTAAGCAAACATTGACTTTTTAACCAAATTTTAGTATTATTTATATTGGTACATTTTTACACATCCCATATCATAGAGTTTCCGCTATGATATACATAAAAAGAAGGGAGAAATATAATATGACAACTTTTATGCAAAAAAAAGCTGAGGTTGAGCGTAAATGGTATATAATCGATGCTACTGATTTACCATTAGGTCGTGTTGCTTCAAAAGCAGCTCACATATTACGCGGAAAACACAAAGTTACTTTTACACCACATGTTGATTGTGGAGATTACGTAATAATACTTAATGCTTCAAATGTTAAATTAACTGGTAACAAATTAACTGATAAAATGTACTATAATCATAGTGGTTACACAGGTGGTTTAAGAATTAGAAGTGCTAAGGAAATGAAAGAAAGATATCCAGAAGAAATGATTGAAAGAGCAGTTAAAGGAATGTTACCTAAAGGAAGATTAGGAAGACAAATGTATAAAAAATTATTTGTATATGCTGGTAATGAACACAAACATCTTGCACAAAAACCAGTAGAGATAAAGGTTAAATAGGAGGATTTATGGCAGAAAAGAAAATATATGCTGGAACAGGTCATAGAAAAACTTCAATAGCAAAAGTTAGAATGACTCCAGGTAAAGGAAAAATAACTGTTAATGGAAAAGATGTAAATGAATATTTACCTTTCCCAACATTAGTTATGGATTTATGTCAACCACTTGATGTAACTAACATGAGAGATAAATTTGATGTAGATGCACAAGTAAGTGGTGGTGGATTCTCTGGTCAAACTGGTGCAATTCGTTTAGGAATAACAAGAGCTCTACTTGAATATGATAAAAATACAGATCCAACAAGTGAAACTTCTTTTAGAAGAATATTAAAAGCACATGGATTTATTACAAGAGATTCAAGAAAGAAAGAAAGAAAGAAACCTGGACTTAAAAAAGCTCGTAGAGCACCACAATTCAGTAAACGTTAATAGTAACTTTATGAAGAACTGTTTAGTTCTTCTTTTTTTTAACCTTTATAATATAATTACATATTATATTATGAAGGGAGTGAAAATATGTATCAAAATAATGCATATTATTCAAATAGAAATAATAGCTATTATCCACAATATCAAGGATATCAAACAAATAATTCCAACAATGATAGAATAGTTGGAGGCGGCTTTTTAGGACCATTTATTTTAGGTGGTTTAACAGGTGGATTAGTAGCACCATATTTTTATCCAAGACCATATTATCAACCATATTATCAACCATATTATCCAACGTATGGACCTTATCCACCTAGACCAAGATGGTAAAAAAATCACATCAATGATGTGATTTACTTATATTCTTAAAATAATCAGTTGTAAGAACACTATCGTTAATTTTAACTAACTTATTTACTAAGTTATTTTTTTCATTTAATTCATCCTCTTCAATATATCCATTATTAGTAACAACTCCATTACTAACATATACATTTCCATCATACCAAGAATAATCATTAAAGAACACCAATCCATCATAATCATCATCAAATGCATCAGGCATTAAATAATAATTTGGATGATACTCTAAACCAAATAAATTAGCTATTGTAGGAAGAATATTTAATTGAGATGTGACTTTATCTATATCACTTCTTTCCATATCATTACTCCAAATCATCCAATAAGTATGATTTATTAAATTATTTTCAGTATTTTTGTACTTATCAAGTAAAGTTTTATCATTTAAAGTATATAGATAGTGATCAGCATACAATACCAAAACCGTATCATCAATTAGTTCCTTTTCCTCAAGATTTTCAATCAATAATTTTAACATATTATCAGTTTCTCTTGCCTGTAATTTTAAACATTCATATTCAGATAATTCTACGGTATTATCTTCTACCAATAAACTACATACCCCTTTATCTACCTGAAAAGGCATATGAGCTGAATACGTTATTATATAATCAGCAAATTTTTGCTCCTTATTAAATATCAGTTCATTAAAAGTAGGATTATTTATTAACTCTGTATCTAACCAATAAGATGTATCAGTATAATATTTCCCATTATCCAAACTTCTAAGAGAATTAAATGAATCATACCCAAAACTTTTATAATTAACGTTTCTAGAATAATACTCTGGAGTATTCATATGAAAAGCATTGACTGTATAACCTGCATTTTTAAGTAAATGTGGCAATGAATAAGAATAAGTATTTTTACTAAATGTATAAGCCCCTTTATTTATAGATATAGGTGTTGTATAACCAGTATTAACCATAAATTCAGAATTAAAAGTAGAACCGCCACCACTAACAAATGAAAAATGATTATTAAAATTTATAGAATTATTTTTTAAACTATACAAAGTAGGCATAATCTCTTCAGTAACAAGAAAACTATCAACACTCTCTAATTGTACAAATATAACATTTTTATCCTTAAACATAGCAGTATAATCATTACTATACTCAATGTTTCTATCTTTAAATTTTTCTTCTAACAAACTATTATCCTCATTTTCAATTGCTTCCTCACTCTTAAAGTAATTTACATACATATTTCTAAAATTATACTCATAAAAACCAGCAACTTGCATACTTCTATTATTATCATTAAACACATTATATACATTTCTTGGCTTTCTCCAAGCATCCCAAGTTGTAACTGGTTTACCTAAAAACATTGGTGTAAATAAATGTACAATAACAAAGATTCCAATTATAACAACAATTTTTTTATAATTACATTTATTTACATTACTTTTATTAATACCTCTTACAGCAAAGTAAGAAATAGTAATTACAATAAAAGTAGTAATAAATACCCATATTGGACTACTCTTAATCGCATCTACTAAATAATCACCGGCTTCACCTGCATATTGTAAAGAAGAAAAATCAAAAAAATTCTTAAAATATGCATAATATATAGAGTGAGTTAAAAATAAGATTATAGATATAGAAATAAAAAATATATACATAAACTTACCAACTTTTTTATTTAACGAAGAACATATGCCAACCATTAAAAATGTCCAGATTAAAGTAAATAAATTAGGTACTAAAAAATAAATCTTGTAGAAATTTATACTTCTTGTAAAATATCTCAATACAATATCAAGCAATATAAATGAAAGTGACATCAATATTATATAGTTGTATTTGCTAATAAACTTTTTAATTAGTTTCATACTGCATCAACTCCAATTCAAATTATATCATATTTCTTGATACTTTAAAATGTTTTTATTTATCACAAGATGTGTGTTATAATTGAATTAACTTGGGAGGGATTTTATGAGTAATGACAAAAAAAGAGATTATATAAATATTTCTATTTTAATAGCAGTATTCTTGTTGATTATATTTTCTATAGTTGGCTTTAATTATGTAAATGGTTCAACAGTAGATTGGGATTCACAACACGTAGTAATACCCGAATATTTTAGAAATTTATTTTATGATACAAAAGATATTTTTCCTAGCTTTGCATTTAATTTAGGAGCAGGAGAAAATATTTACAACTTATCATATTATGGTTTACTAAATCCATTTATATTACTATCATATCTATTACCCAATATACCAATGATAAAATACATTGAAATATCTATGATATGCATAGTAATATCTAGCATAATTTGTATGTATTTTTGGCTAAGGAGAAGATTCGATTCAAAATATTCATTCATTGGGACACTACTATTCTTAGTATCTGCACCATTAATTTATCATACACATAGACACATAATGTTTATAAACTATATGCCATTTCTTATCTTGGGTTTATATGGTGTAGATAGATACTTTGAAAAAAACAAAAAAACATTATTAATATTATCAATATTTTTGACAATAATGACAAGTTATTACTATAGTGTCGGTTCAATTTTATGTATAATTGCATATGGAATTTTTAAATATATAGAAATAAACAAAAGAGTCAAATTTGCCGAATTTATAAAAGATGGATTTAAATTTATATTTCCAATAATAGTAGGAATTTTAATGTCTGGAATTTTAATTTTACCTACATTTTATGCACTTTTAAATAATAGAAATGATATAACTGCATCCATTAACTTATTTCACACATTAATACCCGAAATAAACTTATCTCAAATTTTATATAATTCTTATACAATAGGTGTTACATCCATATTAATATTAGCAATTGCCTTTGGATTAAGTGGAAAAAAGAAAGAAAATAAATTTCTAGCAATTGTATTTTTACTATTTACAGTATTTCCATTTTTAACTTATGCATTAAGTGGTTTTATGTATGTAAGAGGAAAAGTGTTAATTCCATTTTTGCCACTTGCTATATTATTTATCACAATAACTATAAGTTCACTAAATACAAAAAGAAATAATAGTTTTATAATCTTACTAGCAATATTTTCAATAATACAAATAATTGTACATATTAATAATAAACAATACATATTTATTGTAGATGTTTTAATTCTTTTAATCACATACTTAATATATTTAAAAAAATCAAACAAAAATATAATTATATACCCACTTTGTTTAGTTTCACTTATTTGTTCACTTACAAACAATTATACAGAAAAGTTAGTTACTAAAGAAGATATATCAATACAATATAACAATTACAATTATAATAAGTTATCCAAATTGATAGATGAAGATGAAAATATATATAGAGTTAATAACGATATATTAGGTATGAAAAATGCCAATAGAGTAGCAGATATAGAATATTATTTACCATCCATCTATTCATCATTAGAAAATAAATATTATTATGATTTTGTAACAGATAAAACTGGTAGTGAAATGGAAAGTAGAATATCAACTGGAATTATAGGAACAAAAAATATAATAATAAATACAATGATGGGAAATAAATACTTGATTACTGATTCATCAGTTCCAATCGGATACAAAAGCATAGAAAATAGTGACATATACGTAAATGAGAATGTATATCCTATCGCTTATGTTTCTACTGATATCATGTCACAAAATGAATATAATAATTTAACGTATCCATACAATATAGAGGCCTTATCACAAAATATAATTATAAAACATGATATAAAAAGCGAATTTGAAAGTAATATAAAAGAAGAAAAAATAGATTATGAAAAAACATATGAAAATATAAAAATAGAAAAAACTGAAACCGGATATTTGATCGAAAGTGAAGAAAATGGAAACATGACTATTAAACTCGATAATCCATACAAAGAAAAAATGTTATTCATATCGTTTGAAATGAATTATTCAGAATCTTGCTTAATAGGAGATACACATATAACTATAAATGGAGTTACAAACACTCTATCATGTAGAAGTTGGACTTATCATAATAAAAACTATAATTTTGAGTACGTAATCTCTTCTAATGAAGAAATTGATAAACTATTTATAGAATTTACTAAAGGAAAATACGAAATATCTAATATTAAAGTATATTCATTAGATTATAACAACTTATTAAAAAGTGTAAAAAATGTTGATGTTTTTAACTTCAATAAAGAACTTACTAAAGGTGATGAGATAGTAGGGGATATAAACGTAACAGAAAATGGCTATTTTAAAATATCTATTCCATACGAAAAAGATGGATTTAGTGTATATGTAGATAATAAATTAACTGAATATGAATTAGTAGATAATGCATTTATTGGATTTCCTATAACGGAAGGACATCACACTATAAAAATAGTATATGTTTCACCCTATTTATTAGAAGGCATGGTTGCCTCAATATGTGGTTACATGATATTTCTACCAATTATATATTCAGATATAATTAAAAAGAAGAAAAAGAATTAGTGGTGAAGAAGTGAAAGATGTAATTATAAAATTTTATTTAAATAATTCTTTTGTTATAAATATAACCATAATTTCTTTATTTATAATTGCACTAACTTTATTTTTAATATTTAAAGATAAAATTAGTGCACTATATCATAAAAATAAAGAAATAATAAACTATATAATAGTAGGAGCATTGACAACATTTGTTAGTGTATTAAGCTATTGGTTGTTTAGATTCATAATAAAAGATTATATCATATTGTCCATATTATCTTGGATATGTGCAGTAACTTTTGCATATATAACAAATAGATTGTTTGTATTTGAAAGTAAAAGTAACAATATAGTTGGAGAGGTAACTAAATTTGTAAGTTGTAGATTGCTAACTCTAATCCTAGAAATAACTCTAATGGCTTTATTCGTATCAATTTTACATATAAACGATATGATATCCAAAATAGTGTTACAATTTGTAGTACTTGCACTTAATTATATATTGAGTAAATTAATAGTATTTAAGAAAAAATAACATAATAAAGATACTTTTTTGTATCTTTTTAATTTACATAAATATAATTTAATGGGTGGTATTATGTATAAATTTAAAATATTAACTGTTTTTTTACTTTTCTTTGTAATATTTTATAAAGTAGACGCAAACATAGTAGAAGCACCTTTACTTAACAAAGTAATATATGTAGATCCAGGACATGGTGGAATTGATCCAGGTGCATACTACAAAGGAATACATGAAGAAGATATAAATTTAGAGATATCATTAAAATTAAAAAAAAATCTAGAAAAGATGGGTGCAATTGTATATTTAACTCGCGATGGCGATTATGATTTGTCTAATCCAAAATCAAGTTTAAGAAAAAGAACAGATTTGTATAATAGGGCACAAGCCATAAATAATTCAAATGCCGATATTTATCTATCAATTCATCTAAACGCATCAAAAAGTACATCATGGCAAGGAGCACAAGCATTCTATGATGATATAAATGAAGAAAATAAGAAAATAGCAGAAACATTTCAAAAATACTTTAATAAATATTTAAATAGCAATAGAAAAGCAAAAGAAATAAAAGATTTATATATGTATAAAAGAATAAAAATACCCGGACTATTATTAGAAGTTGGATTTATATCAAATCCAAATGAAAGATATATATTAAGACAAAATTGGTATCAAGAAAAAATAGCAAAAGTAATATCAAATTGTTTAGTAGAAATCTTAGTGTAATTATGATACAATGATATTGGTGAAGTGTATGAGTCGTTTAAAGCAGTTTAAGACAATTGATGAACAGATAGAAATATTAAAGGATAAAGGTTTGATAATAAATGATGTTGAAAAAACAAAAGAAATACTTTTAAGAGAAAATTATTTTTTTATAAATGGTTATAGACATGTATTCTTTAAGTCATCGAAAGATAAAGAGTTTATAAATGGTACGACATTCGAAGAATTATATGCCTTATTCATGTTTGATAGAAATATAAGAAATATTATGTTTAAGTATTTATTAATAGTAGAAAATAATTTAAAATCCATATTTAGTTATCACCTATCAAGCAAATATGGATATAAAGAAAAAGATTATTTAAAAATATCAAATTTTACAACTGAAATATCAAAAGTTAGACAAGTTTCAGACGTAATAAATAAAATGAAAAGGCAAATAAGAGTAAATGCTAAACAACATAGTGCAACTCTGCATTATTTAACAAATTATGGATATGTTCCAATGTGGATACTAGTAAAGGTATTATCATTTGGCATAATAAGCGAGCTATACATGATACTTAAATATGAAGACAAAAAAGAAATAGCCAATTATTACAAAATGTCTGAAGAAGAACTTAGTATATTTTTACCAATAATGTCTAATTTTAGAAATTTATGTGCACATGAGGATATGTTATATAATTATAAAACACAAAGATCGATTCCAAACAACAAATACCATGAAATGTTAAATATTCCAAAGGCCGAAGAAGAATATATTTATGGAAAAAATGATTTATTCTCACTAATACTAATGTTTAAATACATGCTTAGAGATGATGATTTTAAACTTTTAATATATGAGGTTGGTTATGAATTAGATATGCTTGCAGGTAAAATTAAAGTTATTGATATAGATAAAATATTAGATGAAATTGGTTTTCCAAACAATTGGAGAGAAATATCTAGTAAATAGTACACAACAGTGAACTAGTCAAGAAAAAGTAGACAGTTTAAAAAAGACACAGTCTACATTTTTTGTTTATATGATAAGTATAATAAAAATATTTTATTTGATAAATCAAAGTTAATGTTGTAAAATTAATTTATTTGGAGATGGTAACATGGTATATATTGAAAACATAAAGACTGCATTATTATTTTTTCCTTTAATTGCTTTTCTTTTTACAATTCCATTTATGCTTATTCAATATCATAACTATGGAGCAATAAATAAATTTAGAACACTCATTGTATATTCATTTATCTTATACATTATTACAGTATACTTTTTAGTAATATTGCCGTTACCAACAAAAGAACAATTATTAAATATGCAAGAAATAAAACCGAATTTAATGCCATTTAAGTTTGTTATAGATATTATAAAAACATCACCATTAGTAATAAGCGATTCAAGTACATACATAAAGGCAATTACAAATGATTCTGTATATACTGTATTATTTAACATATTAATGACAATTCCATTTGGAATGTATTTAAGATATTACTATAAATGTAGTTTAAAAAAATGCACAATAATAACTTTCTTTTTATCCTTATTTTTTGAACTAACTCAATTAACTGGTCTATATTTTCTTTATGAAAAGCCATATAGATGCTTTGATGTAGATGATTTAATGATGAATACATTAGGAGGAGTTTTAGGATATTATATAATGGGAATTACAAAAAAATTTTTACCAACAAGAGATCAAATAGACAAAAAAACACTTGAATGTGGTAAAACAGTATCCGGCTTAAGAAGAATAACGATGTTTTTTCTAGATGCATTCTTGTATATATTTATTCAAATATTGGTAAGTTTTTTTATAAATAATATATATACAAAATATATAACATTTACAATTTATTACATTGTTATTCCATATATTTGGAATGGATATACACTCGGAAGCAAATTTCTAAATGTACAATTGTCATTTCCAAATAAGACTTTATTTCGTTTGATTATAAAAAGAATAGTAACTATATTCCACTACATAATATTTCCGTTTAGTATAATTTACTTAACACATTTTTTACACAAAATGACAACTATGAATAATTATATAATGTTTATAATTTACATGTTTGAAATTTTATTTATACTACTATGGTACATTATAAGCACAATTAATATATTAAAAAATAAAACTATATTTTACGATAACATCTCAAAAGTATCATTTATAAGTACAATAAAAAGAAATGATACAGTTTAAATTAGTATATTTTATTAATTAAAAGAAAGAACATTACTATACAATTTTTTTAATTGATTGTATATATAAAATATATAACAAATTATAGGGAGAAAATAAAATGAATAATGAATACGAGGAATTTAAAAAACGATTAGAATCCTGTAAAATATGTCAAAAAAAATTCGGATTTATACCGCATCCAATAATAACTGGCAATGTAAATGCGAAAATTGTACAAATAAGTCAAGCACCATCAAAGACAGTACATGAAAAGTTAAAACCATTTACAGATCAAAGTGGTAATCGCCTAAAATATGAGTGGTACAAAATTAATGATGAGGAATTTTATAATCCAAATAACTTTTACATAACATCTATTGCTCATTGCTATCCAGGAAAAGACAAAAATGGAGTTGATAGAGTCCCACCTAAAATCTGTTATAATAAATGGGTAAAAAACGAGCTAAAATACATAAATAATGAACTTTATATTATTATTGGTGCAAAAGCAGCAAGTATATTTTTTCCAAGAGAAAGTTTTAACGAATTAATATTTAAAGACAATTATATAAGTGATAAATTAGCAATAGTATTACCACACCCATCACAACTTAATATAAAATGGTTTAAAGATCATCCTGAATTTATGAATACGAGGATTTATGAGGTAAGAAGCAAAATAAGAGAAGTATTAAAATTGGAAATGGATTGATGAATTTAATTTATATAACTTGCCTAAAATTAAATGCTTTTTATATTCAGTAATTAAATTAATTAATGAGGGTTATTATAAAACACTTAAATATAAGTTACTATTAATCCAGAAATTGAATTATTGTAGATTTATATTATTAAGATTTAAATAAGTTGATTTATATAGTATAATATTGTTGTATATATAGTTTATTAAAAAGTAGTCGGGAGTATGTTATGAATAAATCTAGTAAATTATTTAGTTTTAGAACAAATAAGTTATGGAAAAAAATACTTGCTTGTTTGTATTACCTATTTTGTTTAATTATCCTTTTTGTTTCTTTTAGTGAAGTGCCTCAAATAGAGGCGAATATGTATGATGTAGTCATCTATAAAACTTCTGTGATATTAAGAAATTTGGCATTTTTAATCCCACCTTTGCTAATTTCTAAATTCAATATAAGAGATAACTTGCCTTTTTTTAAAAAGAAAAAGTGGTGGTCAAATGTATTTGGCTTTATTAGCATATTTATTATTGTAATATGTTTTAGTAACGTAATTACTTTATTTCATTCTAAAGATTATCAAAAAAGATATGAAGAATTTAAAAATAGTTTAATAGATAAAGAGGAAGTAAATAATAACACCAATACAACAAAAAACAGCTTAATTAAAGTCCATTATATTGATGTTGGACAAGGAGATTCGATATTTATAGAATTGCCAAACAAAAAAACTATGTTGATTGATGCGGGAGAGTCATCAAAGGGAAAAATAGTTTCAAATTACATTTCAAATTTAGGGTATAATAAAATTGATTATATCGTAGGAACTCACCCCCATGCAGATCATATTGGTGGATTGACTTATATAATAAATCATTTTGCTATTGGAAAAATTTATATGCCTAAGATGGTATCAACTAGTAAAACCTATGAAAACTTATTAGAAAATATTTTAGAAAAAGAATTAAAAATAACTACTGCAAGTGCAGGAGTTAACATAGTTAGTGAAGAAAATTTAAATATAAATATTATAGCACCTAACAAAGAATACAACGATTTAAATAATTCATCAGCGGTAGTAAAAATAATTTATGGTAACATAAAGTTTTTGTTCATGGGAGATGCTGAAACCAAAAGCGAAAATGACATTACATCTGATGTTTCTGCAGATGTAATAAAGATAGGCCATCATGGAAGCAATACTTCATCAGGTCAATCATTTGTTAATAGAGTAAATCCAAAATATGCAATAATAATGGTTGGACAAAATAACCAATACAAGCATCCTAATCAATCAATTATTGATAGATGGATTAATTCGGGTGCAAAAGTTTATAGAACAGATATTAACGGCAACATTATTGTTTTAAGCAATGGTGATTCATTAGATATAAAATCAACAAGATGATGGAGGAAAAAATGGAAGTAATAGTAGACAGATTTGAAGGAGATTATGCAGTGGTGGAAATTGCAATTGGAAAGTGCGTAAATATTCCTAGAGTGTTAGTACCTGATGCAAAAGAGGGGGATATAATAAAAATAGAAATTGAAAAAGAAGAAACTGAAGAAAGAAAAAAATATATTAAAGATTTAATGAATAATGTATTTGAATAATAAATATAAAGCAAGGCATGTGAAGAATACATATCACCAGTTAGTAAAAAATGAATAAAGGATTACCTTTAATTTATGAGATAAGAAGCAAAATAAAAGAAGAAATTAGAAGTGGATTGATGAATTTAATTTATATAATTCACCTAATTTTTTTTGTGTCATATTATAAAATAGGGTGAGAATAATGAATGATAGAGTTATAAAGAAAGTTGTAGTGGATGCGGGTCATGGAGGAAGTGATCCGGGAGCATCAGGCAATAATGTTGTGGAAAAAGAATATAATTTGAAAATAGCAAATTATATATATGATAGATTAAAAGAATTAGGAATACCTACATATATAACAAGAAGTACTGATGAAACAATAACTCCGACAGATAGAGTTAATAGAATATTAAATGCATTTGGAAATAGTAATGATGTTATAGTGCTTTCTAATCACTTAAATGCAGGAGGTGGCGAGTTTACTTGCCATTACATAATTTGATTGGGTATTAAGATGGTCATATTTAAACGATTGAGTTAGATAGTATAATTTATCTAGAAAATTATTAAATAGCGTAATAATAGTGTTTATTTAAGAAATAAATGCTATTTTTTTGTCTTTCAACTAAAAAAATAGTAAATTGTCCTGAAAATACTGAAAAAAATGTATAAATATGGTAAAATAAATCTATAAAGATAAGCAGTATTTAATCTTTTTAAGATTGATACTGCTTATTTTTTTGAAGTGAGGTGTAATGAATGGATAAAGAGGAAATTCAATTTAGCATTTATAAAATTTCTAAACAACAGATATTAGATAATTTAGATAATGTTGATGAAACAAATAGCACAGAAGAATTATTGGAAAAATTATTATTTTATTTAGAATGTTATATAAATAAAAGTGGTGGGAGAGATCATGTTAAGAAAAACGAGAAAAATGGATATTATATATTTTTTATAAAAAGTAGAAGAGAGCCGATTTGGAAGTCATTGATATTAAATTTGATGGAAATGACCGAAGAAAATGAAACAATATTTAAAATATTTAATGACAGTTCTTCATATATAATTTTTAAAATAGTTGCTGATAAAATATATGTTATGACAGGTGGACATGGAAGTAATTATATATCTAAATTTATTGAAAAAAATTTTGGATTATATTTATTACCTAAATTAATACAAAGAAATAACCCGGTTTTAAAAAGAATTGTAGAAAATAATACTAGTGGTAATAATTTAACAACTAGAAGAGTTACAAAAAATATGAGTAGTTTAGTTGCTGAAAGTAATATTGGTAGCATATATAAGGAACTTTCAATACAAATATCTAATGAACTTGCTCCTAAATTGGGTATTCCATTAGAAGAAAGCAAAAAATTAATAGGTGTATCAAGTGGAGATTCCTTTGTTATAAGAAAAAGCATATCTATTAAAATACTTGAAAATGTATTAAATACTTTGTCTGAACTTTCAAAAAAAGAAGATAACTTTATTCTAAATTACTTTGTACCTGCTGAGAAAAAAAGAAAGAAAAGATCAGATTTGAACAATTTGTTATATGATTTTATTTTGAATAATAATATAGAATCATTTGAAGTTATAGCTGATGATATTGAAACGTTTTACTTTTCGTCAGATAAATTTATCATAAAAAATAATGATAGTATAATAATGGAAAAAGAAGAACCAATTAGTTTTGATGATTTAATTAGTTTAATGGTAGAACAATGTAAGAAAAAAATGAGTATCAATTTTATAAAGAATTTTTTAAATTCCACGTATTTATTAACTCTAGATGATAATGGACACACAATTATTCCACAAACAAAGATTATTACATTAATACGTGGTTGTTTAGAAATTGAAAGTGATAGCTATTATTTATTAAATGGTGAATGGTATGTTTTTGAGGATTCTTATTTTGATATGTTAAATCAACAATACAAAGACATTTGCAATATAATTTTAAGCAAAGATGATAGCATTATAAAAACGTTTAATTTGAAAAAGAATGAAAAATGTGAAGATGATTACAATGAAACCTTTAAAAAATCTGATGATGTTATTTTTGCTCATAAAAAAAATTTTAAAAATGTTGAAATAGCAGACTTGATTTTTTGGGATGATGATTCGATTTATTTAATGTGTAATAAAAGTGAATTTAATGGACCAGGAATGCGTGATTTAGAAAATCAAGTATTTACTTCATCCTCAATAATTAGTAGAGCTAGGGATAATGAAACTAATATTTTAGAACAATATTATGATAAATTAAATGAAGAAGATAAAAAAATTATTTCTAAAAATGAGTTTAAAGATATGTTTAAAAATAAAAAAATAATATATGTTTTAGGTTTTAATGAAAATTTAAAAATAGATACTAGATCAGTTTATTGTCAATATTTGTTAAAAGCAATTTATCAAAACTTGCTATATAATAGTATGGAATTAATGTATATTAATTATAAACTTTAAATTTATTAAAAATACGAAAAAATGCAGATAGAATAGTTTCTATTTGTTTTTTTGTATATTTAGAATAGACTGAATATTTAAAAGTGATGTTAAAGAATTATAATTTGATATATGTAATAGTACTTTTTGTTATTATATACTTCATTGCCTTATTATTTTATAATTTCTATATTAACTGAAACGTTAAAAATGAAAATGATTAAAAAATGTAGTATATAAAGATTAAAAAATATATTAAGATATGCTATAATTGTAAGTGAATAGGAGGTTTAAATTATGAGTGAAAAAGATTTAGATTCAAGTGTTAATGAATATGAAGAGCAATATAAATCTAGTAATTATATAAAACAATTACAATGGGATATGGCTATTGGTCTTCAAGAAGTAGATAATTTAAAACCTTCTAAATACTTAGAAAAAATATTAGAAGAAGAAGTTGAAGGTAATTTAACAATAAAAGAAGTAGAAAAAAAATTAAAAGAATACTATATTGAAAAGGAAAATAAAAACGAAGTCAATCATAATGAGTTAGAATGTGATTTTGTGTCTACTAGAATAGTTGAATTATTAAATAAAGATAATTTCGATTTATCAGTTGATTATTTAAAATACGTTCATAAATTTTTATTTCAAGACGTTTATGAATTTGCTGGTGAATTTAGAAAAATAGATTTTTCTAAACATGAAAAAATACTTAATAATGATTCAGCAGCGTATGGAGATTGTACTACTTTAATGGCGTCATTAGAATACGATATATCATTAGAAAAAGAAAAAAATTATGAAGAAATGAATATAGTAGAGGTTATTAATAACATAACTAAATTTTCTTCTAGTATATGGTAAGTACATCTTTTTAGAGAAGGAAATACTAGAACAACTGCTTTATTTATTGAAAAATATTTAATTAGTTTGGGCTATAACGTAGATAATACCTTATTTAAAGATAAATCAGTTTATTTTAGAAATGCTTTAGTAAGAAGTAATTATTTCAATAATTATTTGAATATAAAAGAAGATAGTAGTTATTTAGTTAAATTCTATGAAAATTTATTATTAGGTAAGAATAATAACTTACATTCAAAAGATTTAATTGCTGAAGAATTATTTGATAGGAAGGATTACTTTCTTTCCTATTTTTTAATAGAATTCAGATTATATAGATATAGATATTTCAACTAAAATTAAATGTAACCCTAGGGGTTTTTAAAATTTTATAGTATAATTATATATGAAATTAGCTTTCAGTGAGAAGAGGTATAAGTATGGTAGAGTTTAGCGAAAATACAAGAGTTAAAATTCCAGCATTAGTTCATGCTACAAGATTAGGATATAAATATTTATCATTAAAAGAAGTTAAAAATGAAATTGATGAAGAAACTAATATATTTAAAAATATCTTTAAAGATAGTGTAAATAGAATTAATAATTCAGAATTAGCAGATGAAAATATAACTAAATTAATTAATGAATTATCTTTTTCTCTAGCTAATGAAGACTTAGGTAGACAATTTTATAAATATTTAATTAATGGATATAAAGGAATAAAATTAATTGATTTTGAGGACATAGAAAGTAATACATTTAATGTTGTAACAGAATTAACTTATAAAAATGGTGAAGATGAGTTTAGGCCAGATATTATTATATTAATAAATGGAATGCCTTTAGGATTTATTGAAGTTAAGAAGCCAAATAATAGGGAGGGAATATTAGCCGAAAGAAATAGAATTAATGATAGATTTAAAAATAAAAAATTCAGAAAATTTGTTAATATTACACAATTATTATTGTTTTCAAATAATCAAGAATATAATGAAGACTCAGGTGTTCCGATAGAAGGTGCATTTTATGGAACAACAAGTTATAATGATGTGTTTTTCAACTGCTTTAGAGAAGAAAATACTTCTATTTTTAGCCAAATTCAAGATTTAGATTACAATCAAGAAAATTATATTTTAAAGGATAATAACTATGTTTCTATTAAAGGTACTCCAGAATATTCTACCAATTTAAGTAGTACTTCACCAACAAATAGGTTAATAACCTCTTTATTTCATAAATCAAGAATTTTAAAATTATTAAAATATGGAATTGTATATGTTGAAAGATCTAATAAAGATGGAATTATTGAAATGCAAAAACACATAATGAGATATCAACAATTTTTTGCAACATTAGCTATTGAAAATACTTTAAATAAAAATATTAAAAAGGGCGTAATATGGCATACCCAAGGTTCCGGTAAAACAGCCTTGGCATATTATAATGTCAAATATTTAACTGATTATTTTCAAAGAAGAGGTAAAGTCGCAAAATTCTATTTTGTGGTGGATAGATTAGATTTATTAAAACAAGCAAGTGAAGAATTTACAGCTAGAGGATTAGAAGTTACCAGGGTTAATTCAAAAGAGGAATTTAAGAATACTATTAAAGAAACATCTGTTGTTTCTAAAATAGGTAATTTAACTATAAATGTGGTAAATATTCAAAAATTTTCCGAAGATTCTATTGTTAAAGAAGCAGATTACAATGTAGATGTACAAAGAATATATTTTTTAGATGAAGCACACAGAAGCTATAATCCAAAAGGTTCGTTCTTGGCAAATTTATTTGCTTCTGATAGAGAAGGAATATTTATTGGATTAACTGGAACACCTCTAATTGGAGAGAACTATAGTACTAAAGACATATTTGGTGATTATATTCACAAGTATTATTATAATAAGTCAATAGCAGATGGATACACTCTAAAATTAATAAGAGAAGGTATTGAAACTTCTTATAAAACAGAATTAAATAATACATTAGATGAAATAAAAAAATTATTGGGTATTTCTAGTGAAGAGGAAATATTTGCACACCCTAAATATACAAAAGCATTAACAAAATATATAGTTGATGACTTTATAAAATCTAGATTAATGTATAATGATGAAACTATTGGCGGAATGATAGTATGTGATTCACAAGCACAAGCTAGAAATGTATTTCAAAATTTAGATGAATATAATGTATCAAAAGCCTTAATTTTATATAATGAAGATGATAAAAAAACAAGAAGTGAAGAAGTAGATGATTTTAAAAAAGGTAAAATAGATATTCTTGTAGTACAAAATATGCTATTAACTGGATTCGATGCTCCGAGATTAAAGAAAATTTACTTAGGTAGAGTTATAAAAGCACATAATTTATTACAAACTTTAACAAGAGTTAATAGACCATATAAAAATTTTAAATATGGATATGTTGTTGACTTTGCAGACATAAGAGAAGAATTCGATAGAACAAATGCTGCATACTTTAATGAATTACAACAACAATTAGGTGAAGATTTTAAAACTTACAGCAATATATTTTTATCTCAAGAAGAGATAGAAAAAAGTATCAAAGAGATTGAGAATAAATTATTTGAATATGATAGTGAAAATCTCGAAATATTTTCCCAACAAATTAACGAATTAGAAAAGAAAAATTTAATCGATTTAAAAAAGATAATGATTACTTACAAAGATCTCTATAATGTTATTAAAGCATTTGGCTATAATGACTTATTAGGAAGAATTAAAATTGATAGAGTCAGTAAAATGGTTCATGAAGTGGAAAGAAGAATTGATATAATAAATTTAACTAACAAAGAAAACCAAGATACTGCCAGTATGCTTAATGTTGCTTTAGCTAATATTGATTTTAACTTTAGAAAAATAAGTGAAGAAGAGTTAGTAATAGCTGATAAATATAAGCAAAAATTCGATGAAGTAAGGAAAGAATTCTTATTAAATATAGATAAAGATGATATGAAATACATTCTTCTATTTAGAGAATATAATGCTCTATTTACATCAATTAATTTCGAAGATTTAACGGTAGTAGATATGAATAATAACACAGTTAAATTGGACGATTTAATGAAGAAAATTCATTCACTAAATGAAAGTAATAATAGATTACTCGTAAAATATTCTGGTGATGAAAAATATGTTAAGATTCATAAAAGAGTATTGGAAAGAATTCCTGAATTTAATCAAGTTGATTTGTATGAAATATTAACAAATTTAAAAAATGAAATAGATGATATTTTATTAAGAAAGTACGATATTATGGATACTGAATCTTACTTTAAACAAACAATTATGCCAATGACTTTGGATGAATTTGATAAACATAATATTACAATTGTAATAGATGAAGTTCAATTCTTTACAGAAGTTATTGTTGAAACATACTTAGCAGAAAGGAGTCTAAACTTATGACAACAGAAAGAGAAATAATAAGAAAAACTGAAAAAATGATTGATGAGTTAAAAAGTGTATGTTCTACATATGGTCTTGGTAACGCATCAAGTGAATATAAAATCATAACAGAAATTTTCTTATATAAATACTTAAATGATAAATTCATATATGAAACAAAAAAAGTAGCAAAAGAACTTAATGAAAACTCAAATACAAAAGAAGTAGAAAAGTATTTAGATTCTTTAAGCCCTGAACAATTTTCAATATTAACAATGAGAATGGGTGCTAATGTTGCTAAAATTCAAAATTCATATAGAGTAAGTACATTATTTAATAATCAAAATTCAACAATACCTGAATTTTATGAATTATTTGATAATGCTTTAATAGGAATTTCAAATGATAATGTTGATATATTCTCGGTTAAAACCGGTTCAAAAGAAAAAATCAAATTATTTGATACTTTATCTCAATATATAACTGAATCAGATAAAAGAAATGCATTCTTTAGAGCAATGATATCTAAATTAGTGGAATTTAGTTTTGAAAATGCATTCTCAGAAAAATATGATTTCTTTGCAACTATATTTGAATACTTAATAAAAGATTATAATAAAGATTTTGGTAAGTATGCAGAATATTATACACCAAATTCAATAGCTAGAATTATAGCTAAAATATTAGCACCAAATCCAACCCAAAATATATCTTTATATGACCCTGCAGCGGGTTCTGGAACACTATTATTAGCATTAGCACATCAAATAGGTGAAGAAAATTGTACAATTTATTCTCAGGATATTTCTCAAAAGTCAAATGAATTTTTAAGATTAAACTTAATATTAAATAATTTAGTGCATTCATTAGGAAATGTAATACATGGTGATACATTATTAAATCCCGCTCATTTAAATAAAGAAAAAAACGGATTAGCTAAATTTGACTATATAGTTAGTAATCCACCATTTAAAACAGATTTTAGTGAAACAAGAGATCAACTTGCTGATGATAAATATAAAGATAGATTTTTTGCTGGTGTTCCAAAAATACCAGTGAAAAAAAAAGAATCAATGCCAATTTATTTATTATTTCTTCAACACATTTTATATTCATTAAAAGATACGGGAAAAGCAGCTATAGTAGTTCCAACCGGTTTTTTAACTGCAATTAATGGAATAGAGCCGGTTATTAGAAAAAAAGTTGTTCATGATAATATAATAGAATCAGTTGTTATAATGCCATCAGATATTTTTGCAACAACCGGTGCTAATGTAAGTATATTATTTATTAATAAAGAAAAAGTAAATGATGGTGTATTTTTAGTTGATGCTTCTAATTTAGGTATTAAGGAAAAGCAAGGTAATAATAATCAAAAAACAATTCTATCACAACAAGAAGTTGAAATTATTATCAATACAATTGTTAATAAAAAAGAAATAGCTAACTTTTCCACACTTGTTAGTTATGATTTGATTAAAGAAAAAAATTGCAATTTATCTGCAAAAGAGTATTTTAAAATTAATGTTTCATTTGAAAAAATTGAAAAAAAAGACATTGATTTAGAAATAAACGAATTATTATCAGGTACAGAAAAGTTTTGTAAAAAATATCAAGAAAATATTAAATCAGCTAATGATAAAATAAATAACGAATTTTTAAAAACTACATTTGGAAACTGGGAAACAAAAAAAATAAGTGAGATTGCTATTGTTAAAGCTGGAGGAGATAAACCAAAGGTGTTTAGTAAAAATATAACTTGTGAATGTAATGTTCCTATATATTCTAATGGAATAGAAAAAGACGGCTTATATGGATTTACAAACAAAGCAACTGTGAAAGAGAATAGCATTACTGTATCTGCTCGTGGAACTATAGGATTTACCAAATTAAGAACAAAACCATTTACACCAATAGTAAGATTGATAAGTATTACACCAAATGATCAAAGATTTTCAAAGTATATAGAATTATTTTTGCAACAATATCCATTTAATAGTAGTGGTTCCATTCAAAAACAATTAACAGTTCCACAAGTAAAACAAATTGAGATACCAATTCCTCCCGTTGAGTTAATTAATAAATTTAATTCATCAATGGAACCTTTAATTTCAAATATAGAATTATTAGAAAAATCATTACTAAAAAATGAACAATACTTATTTGATTTGATGAAGTATTTGATGAACAAATGAAAATAGAAGATATTTTTCTGTTTTATTAGGGTATAATTCTTTATTAAAGAAGGTGACGTATTGAACTATACAAATAAACAAATTAATAGAATACTACACATTCAAGATTTTTTAGGTGCAGCTAATACTTTATCAAAAATATATAGTGAATATGATGATAAAGAAATTACTGCTGATAATATAATTGAAAAACAATGTATATATAAATTATTTTGTTCTGCTATGTATAATTTAATAGATGCAATAAAAAAATCAAATGAAATATTTGGTAATACTAAATCTTTTAAAGTATTTCAAGAAAAAATAAATCAAAAATTTATAGCAAATAATATAGAATTTTTAGAAAAAGAAAGTTATGAATCAAATTTATATAAAATACTGAGTCAAATAAGACATCAGAATAATCATTTTGAAAAAGATGATAATGATGATACCATGCTATTTGAAATTTACATTGATTTTAAAATAATAGACGAATTAAGAAAAATAATAAATGAAATATTTTATGAAGTTTATAATGAAATAGATAAAAACAAAATAAAACAAGTTGCTTTATCTACATCTAAAGTAAAGTATTCTTTTGATGAATTTGATAAGAAAGTTTATTATGTAGAATTAAAATTCCTTGAATCTACTAATGAAATAGATAAAATATTTGCAAAAGATAATGAAAGAGCAATTGAGATATTACGTGAGTATTATAATCCAAGTAATATTTTTGATTTGATGAATAAAGATAAAGAAACAATGAAAAAGTATGATATGATTGATAAAGAGATGGGAGAATTATTCAACAAACAAGATAAATATATTGCTGAAAACGGAAATAATTTACAAAAAGAAGCAATGAATTTATTAAAAGAGTTTTTTGATAATAATGAATCAGTTACTAAAAATGAATATGATAAAAATATAAAAGCCCTTGTTGATAAATTAAAAGCATTAAAAGAAAAGTTAGAAGAAAAGACCTGATTTTTGGATATACATTTAGGTGCGCAAATTCATAAATTCTGTTAAATTTAAATAATAAAAAGCTATTTATTATTATATATATCAGATTAAATATTCATGTATCTTTTTGAAGAAAGGTAAAAAGTTCAAGAGAAAACTAAGTATTAGTTCAACATTTTTGACAACTTTTATCAGACATTTAATCCTTATTGACTTTAGACAAACCTATGATACAATATGGTAGAATACAAAATAATAATATATTTAGCACTAGTCATTTAACTGATTAGTGTTTTTTGTATTCAAAATCCACCTTAAAAAATATTTATATTAAATAAGAATGGTACTAATAATATTTATAATTTTTGTTGTATAGTACCATTTTTAACAAAAATTTAATTAAAAAAGTGTGTACTTGAACTGAACCCCAAAAGTTGGACAGTTTATAAATAGTTTCTAATTAGAGGATTGTAACCTGTAATTAACAGGTGACAGTCCTTTTAATTTTACTTTAATTCTATCATAATTATAGTATTTAATATAGTCATCAATTGCTTTTATCAAATCATCTAGTGTTTTATAATTATCTTCTTGCTCATAAAACATTTCTGTTTTAAGTATACCAAAGAAATTTTCCATCATACCATTATCCATACTATTTCCTTTTCTAGACATACTTTGTTTAATTCCTTTGTTCTTTAATCTTTGTTGATAGGAATCGTGTTGATATTGCCAGCCTTGATCTGAATGCATTATTAAACCTTCTAATTTTTTATCTTCAAACGCTTTATTAAGCATATCATTTATTTGTTCTAGATTAGGTGATTTAGAAGTATTATAAGATATTACTTCACCATTATATCCGTCTAAAATTGGTGATAAATAACATTTTTCACCACGAAGATTAAATTCAGTTACATCAGTATACCATTTTTGATTTGGCTTTTCTGCGTTAAAATCACGCTCAATTAAATTATCAGCAATTTTACCAACAGTTCCTTTATATGATGAATATTTTC
>ERZ827168.346-NODE-346-length-79259-cov-19.135183_pt1 | contig 79259 bp, 74 predicted proteins | sample MGYA00519868_ERZ827168 | MGnify/ENA primary metagenome ERZ827168 (study PRJEB31778, sample SAMEA3449271) | human gut metagenome | biome: human gut; feature: human-associated habitat; material: faeces | place: United Kingdom | collected 2010/2012 ... | reverse complement strand
TGAGGTAGATGGCCGTCGGGCCGTCGGCGCCGCCGATGATACCGATCGAACCGGCCTGCTCGGGCGAGAAGCCGAGGGCGTAGGCTCCGAGGAACGTGGCGAAGATACCGATCTGGGCGGCAGCGCCCAGCAGGAAGCTCTTCGGGTTGGCGATCAGCGGGCCGAAATCGGTCATGGCGCCCACGCCGACGAAGATCAGACAGGGATAGATACCGAGCTTGACACCCAGGTAGAGGTAGTCGAGCAGTCCGGCATTGGCGACGAAGATGTCCCAGTGCACATGACCGCCGGCGAAGAGCTCGGTATGGTAGAGGTTGGCATCAGGAAGGTTCGTGAGCAGCATGCCGAAGGCGATGGTGAACAGCAGCAGCGGCTCGAACTTGTGCTTGATGGCCAGGTAGAGCAGGAAGAAGGCGACCAGGATCATGGCCGCGCTTCCCCAGCCCAGGTCGGCGAAGAAACCCGCGATTCCGGTGGAACCCGCGAAATCACGCAGGCTGTTCCACACAAAATCGGAGTTGGAGGTCAGTAATGTCCACATGGCTTACTCGATGACGATTAAGTTATCACCCTCCATGACGGTAGCACCCTGCTGCACGCAGATCTCCTTCACGCGGCCCTCGCGGTCGGCGTCGATGTTGTTCTCCATCTTCATGGCCTCGAGGATCACGAGGGTCTGGCCGCGCGATACGGTATCGCCCACGGCGACCTTGACGGAGAGCACCGTGCCGGGCAGCGGGCACTTGACCGTGTAGCCCGAGCTGGGAGCCACGGCGTTCAGGCGGGGCGAAGGAGCTGCCGTAGCGGGTTTGATCATCGCGCTGTTGGCCTCCTTGGGAGCGGGAGCGACCTGCGGTTTCGACGTGGCGGCAGCCTTCGCGCCGGCAATCTCCACCTCGTATGCCGTTCCATTGACGATTACACGTGCCGCAGTCGAATCTTCGTTTACGTCATCGATCTGCACGTTGTAATTCTGTCCGTTGATTTTCAAAGAGTAGTCTTTCATATTTGTTCAATCTATTTTCTGTCAGGCATCTGGGTTAAACCGTGAATTTTGGAATTCCAGGGCGAGTAGGCTCGCTTGATGCTGAGGATGGTCAGCACCTCCGACTCGCGGTCGTGCATGGCGCTTCCGAAGATCTTGAGGGCGGTCATGATGGCAGCCACCTCCTCTTCGTGAATCTGTCCGACAACAACGGGTTTGCTGCCGGCAGCGGTCTTGGTCACGGGTTCGGACTTGGCTCCGAAGGCGAAGCCAAATCCCTTCATGACGAAGACCAGCAGGATGAGGACGACGAACACCAGACAGATACTGATGAGCGCCACCCACAGCATCTCCGACCAACCCCAGTCCATTGCGATCAACATTTTCATAGTCAAGCCGATTTATTACAGGGGAATGTTCGAGTGCTTCTTGGGCGGGTTCTGCAGACGCTTCGTGGCGAGCGACTGCAGCGCACGGATGATGCGGAAACGCGTGTTGCGCGGCTCGATCACATCGTCGATGTAGCCGTAGCGGGCTGCATTGTAGGGGTTCGAGAACTTGTCGTTGTACTCCTTTTCCTTCTCGGCGATGAACTTGGCTTTCTCCTCAGGTTTGTCGGCCAGCTCCTTGAGCTCCTTGCCGTAGAGCACCTCGACGGCGCCGCTGGCACCCATCACGGCGATCTCGGCCGTCGGCCATGCGTAGTTGATATCGCCGCGGATGTGCTTCGAGGACATCACGATGTAGGCGCCGCCATAGGCCTTGCGGAGCGTGACGGTGATCTTGGGCACGGTAGCCTCGCAGTAGGCGAAGAGCAGCTTCGCGCCGTGGGTGATCACGCCGCCGTACTCCTGGGTCGTACCCGGCAGGAAGCCCGGCACATCGACCAGCGTCACGATCGGAATGTTGAACGCGTCGCAGAAACGCACGAAACGTGCGGCCTTGCGGCTGGCGTTGATGTCGAGCACGCCGGCCATGAACTTGGGCTGGTTGGCGATGATGCCGACCGACTGTCCGTTGAAGCGGGCGAAGCAGGTGATGATGTTCTTGGCATATCCGGCAGCCGACTCCAGATACTCGCCGTCATCGACGATGGCGCGGATGACCTCGGCCATGTCATAGGGCTTGTTGGCGTTGTCGGGGATGATGTCGTTGAGCGAGTCCTCCAGACGGTCGATGCGGTCGGTGCAGACGGCCAGCGGAGCATCCTCCATGTTGTTCTGCGGAATGTAGGAGATGAGCTTCTTGATCAGCTCGATGCCCTCTTCCTCGGTATCGACGGCGAACTGGGCCACACCCGACTTGGTGGTGTGCATCGTGGCGCCTCCCAGCTGCTCCTGGGTCACATCCTCGCCCGTCACGGTCTTCACGACCTTCGGGCCCGTGAGGAACATGTTCGAGGTCTCCTTCTTCATGATGATGAAGTCGGTCAGCGCGGGCGAATAGACGGCACCGCCGGCGCAGGGGCCGAAGATGGCCGAGATCTGCGGGATGACGCCCGACGACATCACGTTGCGCTGGAAAATGTTGGCATATCCGGCCAGGGCGTTCACACCCTCCTGGATACGGGCGCCGCCCGAGTCATTCATGCCGATGCAGGGGGCACCGTTGCGCATGGCCATGTCCATGACCTTGCAGATCTTGTCGGACATCGACAGCGACAGCGAGCCGGCCGTCACCGTGAAGTCCTGTGCGAAGACGTAGACCAGACGGCCGCCGATCGTTCCGTAGCCGGTCACCACGCCGTCACCGAAGGTGTGGCTCTTGTCCATGCCGAAATCGTAGCAGCGGTGCGTCACGAACATGTCGAACTCCTCGAACGAACCCTCGTCGAGAAGCATTTCGATACGTTCGCGGGCCGTGTACTTGCCCTTGGCGTGCTGCGCGTCGATACGCTTCTGGCCGCCGCCGAGCCGCGCGGTCTCGCGGTTCTCGATCAGCTGGTTGATCTTATTCTGAATTTCGCTCATAATCGGGGAAAATTATTTATTCTTGTTTTCGCAAAGTTCGGTCAGGATGCCCTGCGTCGATTTCGGGTGCAGGAAGGCGATGGTCATGCCCTCGGCGCCCTTGCGCGGCGTCTTGTCGATCAGACGGATACCCTTTGCCTCGGCGTCGGCCAGCTGCTCCTCGATGTTCTCGCAGGCGAGAGCCATGTGGTGGATACCGATGCCGCGGTTCTCGATGTACTTGGCGATCGTCGAGTCCTCGGAGGTGGGCTCCAGCAGCTCGATCTTGGTCTGACCCAGCATGAAGAATGCGGTGCGGACCTTCTGGTCGGCAACCTCTTCGATGGCATAGCACTTCAGGCCCAATACGTTCTCCCAGTAGGGAATTGCCTCATCGAGGCTCTTCACGGCGATGCCGAGATGCTCGATATGCGATACTTTCATAACTGATGAAATTTAAATTGGTGAATATTTCGGTGAATGATTTTCCGCGATGCTTTTTCCGTCAAAAGAGACACTTTATTTTTTGCGCACACAAAGATAGGAGATTCTTTTGGGATTCGCCAAAATTCGGCGGACTTTTTTTGGCGTTTTTTCAGCTCCGGAATTCGCGGAAAGTGTCTGCAAAGGCCACGCGTCACGTTCTGCGGAATAAGAGTAAAACCCCGCCGCAGGGGGTTTCGCAAGCGAAAACACGCCGAAAAATTGCGCATCTTCGAGAAAAACGCTATCTTTCCGGTGCAAAACGAGGCCGTCCATGAAGAAAACGATACTTATCACGCTGGCCGCGATGGCATTCGGAGCCGCCGCATCGGGACAGGAGATCGCCCTCGGCGAGCGCGTCCCCGAGTTCCGGATCGCGGCCTGGCTCGACGACCGGCAGCCGGAGGCCGCACCGCTCACCTACATCGAGTTTTTCCACTCGTCGTCGCCGGCGGGCGTCAAGTCGCTCGAGCGGCTGCGCGATCTCTCCCGGCGCGAGGGCGAACGGCTGCGCATCGTCGTCGTCACCCGCGAACAGCACGAAAAGGTCGCCCGGATGCTGCGCCCCTACCTCTCGGAGCGCATCGGCGTGGCGCTCGACGCCGCACGTGGCTTCGAGCTCTTCGGCGTGCGCTACGTCCCCTTCGGCGTGCTCACCGACCGCCGCAACCGCGCGTTGTGGATGGGTAACACGCTCCAGTTCGACGAAGAAACGATCCAAGAATCAACCCGATAAAAACCATGTCCTTCACGAAAATAAACCACTACGAGAAAGAGTACGCGGACGCGCATCACGACACGGCGCTCAACGTTGCCGAAGGTGTTGAAGACCAGCCGATCATAAGTCCTTACTTCACGCGGCGCAAGAAGCGCGCACTCACCACCGACGAGTATGTCTCGGGCATCCTCGCGGGCAACATCACCACCCTCTCGCAGGCCATCACGCTCGTCGAGTCGTCGAATCCGGCCCACTATGCGCAGGCACAGGAGATCATCGAGCGCTGCCTGCCCCACGCCGGACGCTCGGTGCGCATCGGCATCACGGGGGTTCCCGGAGCCGGCAAATCGACCTTCATCGAGGCCGTGGGCAACATGGTCACCTCGCTCCGCCACAAGCTGGCCGTACTGGCCATCGACCCCTCGTCGGAGCGCAGCGGCGGTTCGATCCTCGGCGACAAGACCCGCATGGAGAGCATCTGCCACAACCCCGACGTCTTCATCCGCCCCTCACCGTCGGCCGGATCACTGGGCGGCGTGGCACGCAAGACGCGCGAGACAATCGTGCTGTGCGAGGCCGCGGGATTCGACGTCGTCTTCATCGAGACGGTGGGTGTCGGGCAGTCGGAGACGGCCGTACACTCGATGGTGGACATGTTCATGCTGCTGCAGATCTCGGGTGCCGGCGACGAACTGCAGGGCATCAAGCGCGGCATCATGGAGATGGCCGACATGATGGTCATCACGAAGGCCGACGGCGAGAACGTCCACAAGGCCGAACTGGCCAAGACGCAGTTCCAGGGAGCCCTGCGGCTCTTCCCCGTGCCCGAGTCGGGCTGGCGCCCGAAGGTCTACACCTGCTCGTCGGTGGCGCAGACCGGGCTCGAGGAGGTCTGGAAGGGGGTCGAGGAGTACCTCGACCACATCCACGCCAACGGCTACTTCCAGCACAACCGCAACCGGCAGAACAAGTACTGGATGTACGAGACGATCAACGAAGCGTTGCGCAGCAGTTTCTACCGCGATCCGGCCGTCGAGGGCAGGATCGCCGAATACGAACAGCGGGTGCTCGACGACAAGATCTCGTCGTTCGTCGCCGCCAAGGAGTTGCTGGACCTCTACTTCAAGGACCTGAAATAGGCGCCCGGTCCCGCGCAGAAGCCGCAGACATACGGAAAAGGCATCCGCCCGCAGAGGTGGATGCCTTTTGTCTTGCCCTATTGCCCTTGCCGATTGCCGAGCCGCGCTGCCTGTCGGCTGGTGCGGAACGGCAGTCCCGCTATTTCGCCGACTCGCCGGGCGCCTGCTTGAGCGACGGGAGGCTGAACCCGAAACGCACGGAGACCACCCGCGCGGCGATGACGCTCACGGCCGTAACGATCTGCAGCGTGCCGCCCGTCATGCCGGCCAGCTGACAGATGCCGTAGACCATGCCGCCGAAGACGCACGCCAGCGCATAGATCTCCTTGCGGAAGATCAGCGGCACCTCGTTGATCTGGATATCGCGCAGCACACCGCCCGCGGCTCCGGTGATCGCCCCCATGATGACGGCCACCCAGAAGGGGAACCCGGCCGCGAGGGTCTTCTCGATGCCAACAACGGTGAACAGCCCCAGTCCGAAGGCGTCAAAGATGAAGAACGTGTTGTTGAGCCGGACCAGGTAGCGGCTGAAGACGATGACGATCAGCAGCGCCGCGGCCGTCACGACCAGGTAGGAGCTGTTGAGCATCCAGAAGGGGGTGACCGAGAGCATCAGGTCGCGGAGCGTCCCCCCGCCGACGGCCGTGGTGAAGCCCACGACGTAGGCCCCGAACCAGTCGAACTGTTTGGCCGAGGCGAGACGGATGCCGCTGATGGCGAAGGCCAGCGTTCCCAGAATTTCGATGATGGTGAAGAGTGTCATGACCGATCGGTTTCGGCGGGCAAAGATAGTGCATTTTTTTTATTTTGCAGCCTGCCGCAGCAAATCATCGACCAGTTCGGGCACCCCTTCGGCCGCACGCTTGCGGATGACGGTCAGCGGATTGCGTATGCCGCCCGTATCGGGATTGCCGGGATCGACCACCCAGATCGGGATCTCGGGCCGCACGTAGCGCACCAGCGAAGCCGCGGGATAGACCGCCAGCGATGTCCCGACAACCAGCATGGCATCGGCCGTTTGTGCAATCTCCGCCGCCCGCTCGAACATCGGCACCGATTCGCCGAAGAAGACGATGTGCGGACGCAGCAGCGACCCGTCCGGCGCCGTGGCGTCCAACGGCTGCTCCCATCCTTCGATCGGCACGATGAGGTCGGAGTTGCGCGACGAGCGCAACTTGCGCAGCTCGCCGTGCAGGTGCGTCACGCTGGCCGAGCCGGCCCGCTCGTGGAGGTCATCGACATTCTGGGTCACGACCTCCACATCGTAGCCCTGCTCGAGGCGGGCGATGGCCTCGTGGGCCGCATTGGGACGCGCGGCAAGCATCTCGCGCCGCCGCTTGTTGTAGAATTCGATGACCAGGGCCCGGTTGCGCGCCAGCGCCTCGGGCGTGCAGACATCCTCGATCCGGTAGTTGGCCCACAGGCCGTCCGAGTCGCGGAAGGTCGCCAGACCGCTGTCGGCACTCACTCCGGCACCGGTGAAAACCACGATTCTCTTCATGTTCGGAAACATTTTTTCGTCAAACAAAGATACGCACTTTTCCGCAAACCGCACGCCGGAGGACGACCGGAAGTGACAAAAAAAGCGTCGCCGTGGACGCCTTTGTGCGACCGGCCGAACACGGCGGGGCTATCCGCGGCGCGCAGCCAGCCATATGGGAAGCAGGACGGCCCCGACGGCGAGGACCTTGAGCAGGTTGCCCGAGAGGGCGCGTACCGTCTGCCCGGCCCCAGAAAAGAGCAGCTCCAGTTGCGGTGCGCAGACCGCGGCCAGCGCCGCGAACACGAACACCAGGCCGAGCAGCCAGCCTGCCAGGGCGCTCCGCTGCCGGAGGCGGTCGATCCAGCGCGACAGAAGATCGTCCGCGTCATCCGTCTCTTCCGACCCGGCCCGGCCTGCCTGCTCGCCGGAGTGCGGCCCGCCGGTCGAAGCCCAGATGCCGATCGCCCAGCACAGGGCGACCACCCCGGCCGCAATGCCGCCCCGGGTCAGCGCCTCGGTCGCCGGAGAGTCGATCATCCGCAGCGGGAAACAGAGCAGAAAGGCGACAACCGCCGCCGCGGGCATCCCGAGCCACAGCCGTCCGCGCGCACGAAACATCATGCCCAACCGCACGCGCAGCCGCTCCCCTCCACGCTGATTCCGGACGACAGCCCGCCCGACCCGGTCGCGGAGGCGGTCCTTGAAACGACCGCCACTTGCCATATCGTCAAAGGGATTTCCATTCATGATCCGGATTCGTTTGAGGGTCTCTTCGACACGGCCGGCAAATCCGACCTCTTGTCCGGCGATGCATCGGCACGGGCAGCCTGCGGACGGCTCTTCTTCAGCCGCCCGCTGCGCCGCAGCGCATCGGCGATGATCCACTGGAGCTGGCCGTTGATCGAGCGGAACTCGTCTTCGGCCCACGCCTCGAGCGCCTCCATCGTCGCCGCATCGACACGCAGCACGAAACTCCGGGTATTTGTCTCACGCGCCATCGGGTCAATGGTGGAGCGTTCCGGCATTGACCACGGGCTGCGCCGCCTCGTCGGCACAGAGCACCACGAGCAGGTTCGAGACCATCGCCGCCTTGCGCTCCTCGTCCAGTTCGACGACCTGCTCGTCGGAGAGGCGGTCGAGCGCCATATGCACCATCGACACGGCCCCCTCGACGATCTTCTCGCGGGCGGCAATCACGGCATCGGCCTGCTGGCGGCGCAGCATCACGGCGGCAATCTCCGGCGCATAGGCCAGGTAGTTGATCCGCGCCTCGACGACCTCGATACCGGCCATCGCCAGGCGCTCGTTCAGCTTCGCCTCGAGCTGCTCGTTGATCTCCTCGCTGTTCGAGCGCAGCGTCAGCGCCTCACCCTTCACGCCGTTGTCGTCGTAGGCATAGCAGCCGGCCACCTGCCGCAGCGCCGCATCGCTCTGCACGTTCACGAAATTCTGCAGCACGTTCATGCGCGCCGAAGCCGAAACACCCTGTCCGGGCGCAGCCGGCGCCGCGTCGATCTCGAAGACGGCCTTGTAGATGTCATCGCGCTTGATGCGCCAGACGAGCACCAGACCGATCAGGATCGGGTTGCCCGTCTTGTCATTGACCTTGATCGGATCGACATTGAGGTTGCGCGCACGCATCGAGACGGGCTTGGCCGACATGAAGGGATTGACCCACCAGAAGCCCGTCTCATAGAACGTGCCGCGGTAGTTGCCGAAGAAGACCATCACCCGTGCCTCGTTGGGTTCCAACAGCATGAAGCCGCACAGACCGATCACGACGGCAAGCAGCCCCGCCGCCCCGCCGGCGATCATCCACGCCCCGCCCGGCTGCAGGGCATCGGCACGCAGGGCGCCCCATACGATCAAAGCGATGAATCCGGCCAGCAGAACGAGTTCGCACGCCAGCGCCACAAAACCGTTGGCTTTCCAGCCGTCATAGACGAAGTTTCGGTTCTTCATATTTGTTTGCAATGATATTAATTTGATATCACAAATCTATCCTTTTTCCCCGAATATTCCAAATGTCCGGCCGTTTTTTCCTTCCGGCCGCAATGCCGCCGACCGGCCGGCGGGAGGATCGGCGGTCTCTGGCACAGTTCGTGCAACCCGACAGGCGGAATATACCGCAAATTCTAAAACTGAAACGTATGGATCTTTTGAAACACAAGGAAGACACGCTGACCGACGTATTCGGCACGCGCGAGATGCGTTCGCCCGCACCCACGGAGTTCATACCCAAGGGCAAGACGGCCCCCGAGGTGGCCTACCAGATGGTCAAGGAGGAGACCTACCCCCAGACCCAGCCGCGCCTGAACCTGGCCACGTTCGTCACGACCTACATGGACGACCACGCCACCCGGCTGATGAACGAGGCGATCAACGTCAATTACATCGACGAGACGGAGTACCCGCGCGTGGCCGTCATGTGCGGCCGCTGCCTGAATATCCTCGCCAACCTCTGGAACACGCCCGAGAAGGCACAGTGGAAGACCGGCGCTCCGGGCATCGGCTCGTCGGAGGCCTGCATGCTGGGCGGCGTGGCGGCCTGGCTCCGCTGGCGCAACCGCCGCAAGGCTGCCGGCAAGCCCTTCGACAAACCCAACCTGGTGATGAGTTCAGCCTACCAGGTCGTCTGGGAGAAGTTCTGCCAGTTGTGGCAGATCGAGCTGCGCACCGTGCCGATCGACATGCAGCACCCGACGCTCGACATCGAGGCGGCGCTCAGGCTCTGCGACGAGAATACGATCTGCATCGTGCCGATCGCCGGCGTCACCTGGTCGGGGCTCGACGACGACATCGAGGGGCTCGACAAGGCGCTCGACGCCTACAACCGCCGGACCGGATTCGAGATCCCGATCCATGTCGATGCCGCCTCGGGAGGCTTCATCCTCCCCTTCCTGCACCCCGAAAGGAAGTGGGACTTCCGTCTGAAATGGGTGCTCTCCATCTCGACCTCGGGCCACAAGTTCGGACTGGTCTACCCGGGGCTGGGCTGGGTCGTCTGGAAAGACAAGAAATATCTTCCCGACGAGATGTCGTTCTCGGTCAATTACCTCGGGGCCAGCATCACGCAGGTCGGGCTCAACTTCTCGCGCCCGGCGGCGCAGATCCTCGGGCAGTACTACAACTTCATCCGGCTCGGGTTCGAGGGCTACCGCGAGATCCAGCAGAACTCGATGGACATCGCCGCCTACTGCCACCGCGAGATCGGCAAGATGTCCTGCTTCCGCAACTTCGCCCCGGAGGTGGTCAATCCGCTCTTCATCTGGTCGCTCGACCCCGAATACGAAAAAACGGCCAAATGGACCCTCTTCGACCTGCAGGCCCGCCTGCAGCAGAGCGGCTGGATGGTGCCCGCCTACACAATGCCGGCCAACATCGAGCAGACGATCGTCATGCGCATCGTCGTGCGGCAGGGCATGTCGCGCGACATGGCCGACATGCTGCTGCAGGACATCCGCAACGCCGTGGCGGAGTTCGAGGAGTTGCAGTACCCCACCCCCTCGCGGCTCAAGTTCGAGCGCAGCGAACACCAGAAAGGCAAGGTCTACACACACTGACGTCTGCCGTGCGGCCGTCGGACCCGGACGGATGCACCCCCGTGGGGCGCATCCGTCGTCTTTTTGCACCGCAGCCTGCCATTACGGAGGTTTCCGAGGCCGAAACGGACAACTTCGGGAGGGAAAGAGACTTGTCCGTCCCGGAAAAAAAGCGTAACTTTGATGCGTTTTACAGTCCGACACCCTCCGATGGAACATGCATTCGACATCTTTCTGACCGTCATGGCCTTCCTGGCCCTCGCGGTCTTCATCGCCCTTCACTTCTTCGAGGCCGGGTACGGCTACCTCTTCAACCGGCGGTACGGCCCCCCGATCCCCAACAAAATCGGATGGGTCCTCATGGAGTCCCCGGTCTTCATCCTCATGTGCGTGCTGTGGGCCACATCCGACCGCATGGGACAGGCCGGCCCCCTCACGCTCTTCCTCCTCTTCCAGGCCCACTACTTCCAGCGCTCGTTCATCTTCCCGCTGCTCATCCGCGGCAACTCGAAGATGCCCCTCGGCATCGTCCTCATGGGCATGGTATTCAACACGCTCAACGCCCTGATGCAGGGCGGCTGGATCTTCTGGGTATCCCCCGACGACTACTACGACAACTGGTTCTCGCAGCCCTGGATCTACATCGGCGGCGCACTCTTCATTGCCGGCATGGCCATCAACCTCCACTCGGACCGGATCATCCGCCTCCTGCGCCAACCCGGCGACACGCGCCACTACATCCCGCGCGGCGGCATGTTCCGCTACGTCTCGTCGGCCAACTACTTCGGCGAGCTGCTCGAATGGGTCGGCTTCGCCGTGGCCTCGTGGTCGTGGGCCGGCGCGGTCTTCGCCTGGTGGACCTTCGCCAACCTCGCGCCCCGCGCCGCCTCGCTGCGCCGCCGCTACGAGCGGGAGTTCGGCGAGGAGTTTTCCAAACTCCGACGCAAACGCATCATACCCTTCATCTACTGATACCGAACCATGTCAAACCTCTTTACACCCTATAAGCTGGGGCCCGTCACGCTGCGCAACCGAACGATCCGCTCGGCGGCATTCGAGTCGATGGGCAAGGACTTCGGCCCCACCGAACAGCTCAAGCAGTACCACGTCTCGGTGGCCCGCGGCGGCATCGGCATGACGACGCTGGCCTACGCCGCCGTATCGCGCAGCGGCCTGTCGTTCAACAAGCAGCTGTGGCTGCGCCCCGCCATCGTTCCGGGGCTGCGCGAGATCACCGACGCCATCCACCGCGAGGGGGCCGCGGCCGCCATACAGATCGGCCACTGCGGCAACATGACCCACCTGACGACCGCCGGGCAGATCCCGATCGGTGCCTCGTCGGGCTTCAACCTCTACGCCTACACCCCGGTGCGCGGGATGCGGCACAGCGAAATCGAAGAGGTCGCCCGCGACTTCGGACGCGCCGTCCGCACGGCCCGCGACGCCGGATTCGATTCGGTGGAGGTGCACGCCGGCCACGGGTACCTCATCTCGCAGTTCCTCTCGCCCTACACGAACCACCGCCGCGACGAGTACGGCGGATCGCTCGAAAACCGCATGCGTTTCATGCGCATGTGCCTCGACGAGGCGGTCGGGGCCGCCCGCTCCTGCGGCATGGCCATCACCGTCAAGCACAACATGTACGACGGCTTCAAGGGCGGCATCGAGATTCCCGAAAGCATCGAGATCGCCCGGGTCATCGAATCATACGGCGTGGACGGCATCGTCCTCTCGGGCGGCTTCGTCTCGAAGGCCCCGATGGCCGTCATGCGCGGGCTGATCCCGATCTACACGATGAGCTACTACTCACCCTGGTGGCTCCGCTACTTCATCCGCTGGTGCGGACCACTGATGATCAAGCAGTTCCCCTTCGAGGAGTGCTACTTCCTCGAGGACGCCAGAAAGTTCCGCACCGAGCTGAAGTGCCCGCTGATCTACGTCGGCGGCCTGGTCAGCCGCGAAGGCATCGACCGGGCCCTCGACGCCGGCTTCGAGCTGGTGCAGATGGCCCGGGCACTGGTGAACGACCCGGCCTTCGTCGAGAAGCTCCGCACGGGCGACGAAACAACCCGCAGCGCCTGCGACCACCGCAACTACTGCATCGCCCGCATGTACTCCGTGGACATGAAGTGCTGCAAGGATTGCCCCGACCTGCCGCGAAAAATCGTCGAAGAGCTCAAACGTCTGCCGTAATGAGCACACGAAACCATACGAAAGGGTGCAAACGCGGCGCCGTACAGCCGGGCTCGGCCTGGGCTCTCGTAACGGGTGCCGGATCGGGCATCGGACGCTGCTACGCGCTGCGGCTGGCAGCCCTGGGATACAACCTCGTACTGGCCGGCAACCGGCCGGAACCGCTCGAAACGGTCCGCAGAGAAGTCGAAACCTCCAGTCCCGAAACGCGAATACGGACGGTCAGCATCGACCTGGCCCGTATCGGCGCCGCGGAGGAGCTGCACGATCTCACCCGGCGCGAAGGGATCGAGATCGACGTCGTGATCAACAATGCCGGCATCTTCTCCTTCTGCGACATCCTCCATACGCCCCCCGAGCGGATCGAGCGGATCATCCTCCTGCACGACCTGACCAACACCGAGATGTGCCGCCTCTATGCCGCCGACATGGTGCGCCGCGGCTGCCCGGGGCACATACTCAACATGTCCTCCTACTCGCTGTGGATGCCCTTCCCGGGGCTGTCGCTCTACAGCGCCTCGAAGGCCTACCTGCGGGCCTTCTCCGTGGCCTTCGCCAAGGAGGTCCGCGAACACGGCATCCGCGTCACGGCCGTCTGCCCGGCCGGCGTGGCCACCGACCTCTATGGACTGACGCCCCGCTGGCAGCGGATCGGACTGCGCCTGGGGGTACTCATCTCGGCCGACGCCTGCGCCCGGCGCGGATTGCGGGGCCTGTGGCGGGGACGCCGCACGATCGTCCCCGACTGGTGGAACCGCATCTGGATTCCGCTGTGCAAACTGCTGCCGATGTGGGTAATCCGACCGTTGAGACGTTACACCATGCAATTTCAGAAATAAGGATGGAAAACATACGAAACGTGGTCTTCGATCTAGGAGGCGTCCTCGTGGATCTGGACATCGACCGCTGCAAGGCGGCATTCCGTAGCCTCGGCATGGAAGCCGTGGCGCAACTGATCGACCCCTGCTACCCGGCCGAAATGATCGGCCGCCTCGAACACGGCGAGATTTCGTTCCACGAAGCCTGCGAGGAGATGCGCCGGCTCGCCGACCGGCCCGACATTCCCGACGAGCGGATCGCCTGGGCCTACGGAGAGTTCCTCACGGGCGTATCGGCCACGAAGCTGCGGGCCATCGAACGCCTGCGCGACCGCGGGCTGAAGAGCTACGTCCTCTCGAACAACAACCCCGCCTCGATGGAGGTCATCCGCCGGATGTTCCGCTGCGACGGACACGCGATGGAGCACTACTTCGACCGCATCTACCTCTCCTACGAACTCCGCGAGCTGAAGCCCTCGGAGGCAATCTTCCGCAAGATGATCGACGACAGCGGAATGGTCCCGTCCGAGACGCTCTTCATCGACGACGGACAACGCAACGTCGAGGCGGCCCGGCAGATGGGCTTCGCGGTCTACATGCCGGCTCCGGGCGAAGATTTCACCCACCTGCTGGAGAGCCTCTGCGAAGCCTGACGTCCGATACCCCACACCCGTGCGGGGAATGTTTCGCGGGAAAAGTTTGCCGGAACGGAAAAAAGCGGTATCTTTGCACACCCGGCGGCCGACCGGCAGCCGGAAATTTCGGGGTGTAGCGCAGTCCGGTTAGCGCACCTGCTTTGGGAGCAGGGGGTCACAGGTTCGAATCCTGTTACCCCGACAACTAAAAATCAAGGAGTTACAGCGATTTGTAACTCCTTTTATTTTTCACATTTACACACAATTTACACACAACTTCCCGGATTTTGCAAGTACCTGCACCTCGCAGAACAATGAAATCGGAGCCCTATTTGCTGCAAGGAATCGCACGCGCACGCGCGAAGACGTCGAAAAACTCGCTGGAGTTTTCGTGCTTGCCCCGAGCTTCAAGCACAAAAAAACAACCGGGAGCCTTGGTAGGATCCCGGTCGCAAAAGGTTTGCCGTTCTTGCGTCAGTTGTCGAAAGTGTAGCATCTGTTTACCGCAGGGTCGAACGTCGAAAATTCGCCGTCCCTCGCCCATTCCCGGAGAGTATATCGGCCCCTCGGCAAATACCGGGCTCGCCGGACTGCCTCGCCCTCGGTGGGGAATACCCCCACCAGGTAGCCGTCGATGGTCAATTCGTAGATCATAACTCCGTATGATTGTCAATAAAACTCAACCGGTCAGTCATAGAGGAAACAACCAAATTCATAACCTCATCCATTGCAGAATCCATTGCATTTTCAAAATCTTCGAGAATACTATTCACACATTCAGGACAATAGTTCGCTTCAACAAGATCTTCAATCTCTCCATATATGTCAGAGAGTTTGATATATATCCCCAGGTATCCGGCCGTTTTCGAACTCAACTTTGCGTTTTTCAAATCTTCGATTGTCATGGCTTTATCTGAATTATTCAACTAACGTACATTTCACATCCTCGATCTCGCGGCCTTTCAACTCGGCCAACTCGCGGCGCAGGTGTTCCACCTCGAAAAACAGCCGCCACGCCTCCGACATTGCGGCCGAAACGTAGGCCGAGATATTCACGATCTCCCGGTAGGGGTTGCCCTCCTGGATCGGAAACAGCCCAAAAAGTAAATCGGAGGCAGGTGTGGCCGTATTGGTCTCTTTGAGTTTCTCCAGGACATAAGCCCGGACCGCCTCCCGACGCTCGGCGATGATCCGGTTGGCATCCTCCCGGGTCGGTTCCGCTTCGATTCTGATTACGTTCTTTTCCATAGCTCAATATATCGTTACAAGGTTTTCCACTTTGAACGACCGCCAACCGGCAGCCTCGATGTCGTAATACTTGATCGTGCGACCATCGTCCGGACGTCCGGTGCCCTTGATCGTGGCGGCGATGTCCTGCAACGTACCGCAGGCCCGGCGCAACGTGCCGTCGGCCTTTTCGTAGGCAAAGCGAACGACACCGGCCCGCATCCGGCGGGTAAGCCGATAAAGGCTCCACGCCTTCGAAAGACATACGGAGAAGGTTTTGCCCGTCGTGCGAAACAACGCCCAGGCACGGCGCATGATGTTCGATAAATCGGTTCGTTTCATGGTTATTTTCATTTGGGGCTCTCTGTTACCCCGGCGGCCGGATTACCGCCGGGGGCTTCGTGCCGTGGTGTGATAACACCTATTCGCGGAAGGTGAGAGAGCTGGATTGTTTGTTAGTTCAACAGTACCTGCAAAGCGTCGGCAAGTTCGGGATATTCGTTGCCCTCTTCATCCCATACGGCCTCGACGATCGTCTGCTCGCTGACCAGTTCGGGGACCATCTCCCACATTCCGCAGTAGCTGTCACCACCCCGGACGGCACGATATTCAGCCTCGTAATTGACAAAGGCAATATATCCGTTGTGGATGATCTCGAAACCTTCGCTTTCGCCGTCGCACTTGAAGGTGACGTAATCGGCGATCTGCTTGGCGAAGTGCTGAATCTCGGTACGGGTTGCGGGTGTCATGGTTTAACTACTGTTTTGATTACTACGATGCAAATATAAATATCATTTTGATTTCATCCAAATATTTCACAATAAAAATCAAAACACCAGTAGAATTTTTTGACGATTATGTAAACATTAGTATATTTGCGAATATAAATACGACCAAAATGCGAGTTAAAGAGTTATTGAAAGAAAAAGGGATGACCGCAAAAGAACTTGCGGGGATTCTTGGGATGACTGAAACCGGATTAAGCATCGCAATTAGCGATAAAGGGAATCCTCCTTTGAAGCGGCTGGAAGAGATTGCCGCCGCCCTGGGGGTTACGGTTCCGGAGCTGTTCGCCCCGCAGCCGACGAACACGATCACCTGCCCGCATTGCGGCAAGCCGATCAGAATAGAGAAAGGAGAATAACCTCAACCACACCGACGCTATGGAACTGCAAACCATCCAAAGCAAGATTTACGAAATACGGGGCCAGCGTGTCATGCTGGACCGAGATTTGGCCGAGTTGTACCAAGTTACAACGAGCGCACTGAACCAGGCCGTGAAACGAAACATAAAACGATTTCCGCCCGACTTCATGTTTCAGCTTACCCATCAGGAATTTGCAAACTTGAAATCACAAATTGTGACATCAAGTTGGGGCGGAGTTCGTAAAATGCCCTATGCCTTTACGGAGCAGGGCGTAGCTATGTTGTCCGGATTGCTAAACAGCGACATTGCCATAAACGCAAATATCGCCATTATGCGGGCATTCGTAGCGATGCGCAACTACATCACCACAACCACACAGATAACGGCAGAATTGGCCGAAATTAGGGCAAAGTTGGCATTATTGGAACGAGCCGATGAAGACAATGCCGAGGCCGTGAATGATCTGTCGGAGGATATGCGTCGGGAACTCGACAACATCTACCAGGCAATCGCCGCCCTGTCGGTCAAAACTCCGTCCATTGACACACCCCGCAGGCCGATCGGATACAAACAGACACTCCCGGAAGAGACGAAATAGCAATCGCATCGGCAAACAAGAACAGCCACCCGTTGAGGTGGCTGTTTCCGTTATTCCCGGATCGTCTGTTTCCCGATGGACTGGATGATGGAGGCGGCGGCCTCATCAATCGTCACGGCAACAACCGGACCAGGCGGCTGAAGGTTCTGCCCGTTGGTCGTGATGTCCTTGCGGTCGGCCAGGCGGAGAACCCGCGCGACAATGCTCGAATCATATACCCCAGCCAAAGCGCCTTCGAGTTGGTCGGCCTCGATGGCCTCTCGGATAAAGGTCAGCAGCTCCGAAAATTCCGGCTTTGCTTCGTAGTTGTAGAAACTATCCCGGCTTATTTCCGCGAACCGGCAAAAACCCGTAAGGGTCAGCGGCCGTTCACACGGGAGCGATATGGTCTGTCCGGCCGACACTTTGCTGACATAGATCGGCGTAGCCTTGGCCCATTTCCTGTACTCCTCAAAGACCGTCCAAAAACGTTCGGGAGTGAATTTTCGGGGCCGCCCGATCTTACGGGCGGGATCCTCTGTCTTTTGTCCTTTCCTGTTCATGGTCATTTGTATTTTTTACGTCCCAGTTTGCTGATATTGTCCTGCACTTTGACCCTGCGCTGGCCTTTGTTGATATCTACCACCGAGACAACGGGCGTCGGCATATCGAGCAAGGCCTCTTTAAGCATCGCCCGCATCCCACGCATTCCATCGCCTCGCTGGGGCAAATTGGAGACATTGATCGCGTTTCCGCCGCTCGATATGTTCATGGCCGAGAGCATTGCGCCCCATTCGTTCACGGCATTGGCTGTCATGACTGCCTCGCCGTTGGACAAACGTGCGGGAATGCTGTCCGACGTGCCGGTTCCCGGCCCGCTTACAAGACCTCCAGCCGCGTATTTGGGCACCGAAGCATTCGCAGATTCCGAAGTTAGGCTCTTGACCGTGGAAATTACAGCCCCGATAGCTGCAGCGACGGCGGCAATGGCTACGAGCATCTCGATCCAATGCGAAGAAGAGCTGGCGGCCTTGGCGGTTCCGGTGGCCAAAGCAACACCTCCCTCGGCAAGCGCTTCGCCCTGCTTGGCAGCGATATTGGCAGTCGTAGCCACTGTATTTGCCGCAGTGAGAGCCGTACTGGCCTCGGTCTGTACGTTCTTGGCCTCCATGATTGCCGTAGACACCTGCTCAAGGCTATTCATGGCACGGATAACTCCAAGTAACGAGGAAAGGACGCTCATCATGCGACTGAACGCATTGTCCTGTCCGGCAACCGCATCTCCCAATTCAGACATCGAGGAGGTAAGTTCCCCAACAGCATCGATTCTTCCCTCGGCCAAAGACCTACTGTTTTTAATACCTTGCGTAGCGCCCCTGTTAATCTGATCGTTCGCCTTCTCGATCTGCCTCAAAAGATCGAGCCTCATGGATAAAATATCAGCATCGGATTCTCCCGACTTCTTGAGCGCGTCCGCATTTTGCTCGATGTAGCCCAATTGCTCCTTCAGGATGGATAACATCTCGCGTGCTGCCGCTATCTGACCATCCTCTCCGGGTCCTGCTGCTATCTGTGTCTGCAGAATGCGGACCCGATACTCCTCGGATTTGCTCTTGATGGCATTCTCCAACTCCTTACGGCTGTATTTCCGTTCAATATCCTGTCGGTCCTTCTGATATTTTTCGTCCAGCAAAAGCAACTTCTTATTAAGCGCCTCCCGCTCCATGACCAACGCCTGCCCTTGTTGCACTCCGGCCGTCTTCTCCAACTCGGAGATCTCCGCAAGGCGTTTTTTTGTTTCTGTTATATCCTTGTCGTAATTCTCCCGGAGCGTCTGCAGCTCGTTTTCCCGCGTCTTGTCCCGCATCTGCTGGGTCATGCGCAACACCTCGTCGGCGGCCTTCTGGGCTGTTTTAATTTGCGTGTCGGCTGCTTTGACATCGGCCTGCTGCACTTTGGCTGCAGCTTCGGATCGGGCCTTTGCTGCGGCGGCGGCACTTGCTTTGGCATCCGCTTCGGCTTGTTTGGCAGCGTCGGCCTGTTCCTGTTTCAACTGCTTCACCTGTTCAATGGCTTTATTTCCGGCCTCTATGAAAGCCTTGTACATCGTTTCGGTAACCTCGAAATCCTGCTGCCCAAAAAGGCCTCCACTTCCAGTATACCGTTCCCGCGCGGCATCGTATCTGTTCTGCCAATATTTTAACCCCTCTCGAATACTTGTGTTCAGGGCATCTTCACCACCCGTTGAATAGGTATTCATCAAACTTTCGACAAAGAACCCCTTCTGCTTGTTCTTCTGCGCATCAGGATCGAGCAGGTTGTTGATCCCCTCGATACCGCTGGTGATGAAGTCAATCACCGACTTGATCGTTCCGCGGCTGTTGTAGAACGACAGCACGAAACCCTCCCAGGCGCTTTCCATCAGTTTGATCGAACCCTCCACGGTGTTGAGCCGGTCTTCTGCAATTCGTCCCAGCTCCCCGTTTACGTCCTCCAGATTTTCACGCAGGCGACGCAGATTGTCGGAGCCGTTGAGAAAGGTATTGAAGGCCGCCACGCTCCGTTTGTCGGTCAGTTCGAGGGTTTCGGCCAGGTCGATACCCCGATCCCGAAGTCGCTGCAACCCGGAAACCAGATCGGGCAGCGTGCGCACCGGAGCCCCGAGCGATTGGGCCAGCTTGCCGTTGGCATCGGCCAGGTTGAGCAGGATATTGCGGGTCGCCGTAGCTGCACTCGATGCATCAAAACCCGCATCGGCGAGCGTTCCCAGCAACGCCGCAGTATCCCGCACGCTGAACCCGAAGGTATTGGCCACGGGCGACACAATGGACATCGCGGTTTTGAGGTAGCTGAACGACAACGCCGAACGGTTTGTAGCAACGGCCAGCGTGGCGAGAACATCTTCCGTGTCGCTGACATTCAGCCCGAAACTCCGCAGCGTAGCACCGGCAAGGGCCGCCGCATCGGGAAGCGAAGCCCCGACCGCCGTAGCGAATTGCAGGACGGGTTTCTGCATCGTCTCGATGGATTGCGTTCCGAATCCCAGTTTGGCGAGCTCCGTCTGCAACTGCGTCACCTGCGAGGCGGTGTATTCGGTCGTGCGGCCCAGTTCCAACGCGGAATCGGTCAGCCGCTTCAACTCGTCGGCATTGGCCCCGACGATCGTTCCGAGGTCAGCATTGGCCTGCTCAAAATCGCGGATCTTCTGAATGCCGTTATTGAGAGAGCTGAACAGACCGCGAATCGCCATCCACGCCGCAGTGATTTTCAAAAAGGCTTTTTGGATACCTCCGGCGTAGTTGCCTACGCTGGAGTGGTAATTGCGAATAGACTCCTCCTGCCGGTTGATCTCTTCGGTTGTCGCTCGAATCTGCCGGGCCAGCTCCTGCCCACGGCTCCCCGAACGCTCCGCGGCGCTCAATGCCTCGAATTCCGAAGTCAGCAGCCGAACGCTGGCCCGCATTTGGTTCAGCGATCCGGTTTTTGCGGTGTCCTGCCGGATATTCGACTGCATTTCCCGCGTATATTGCCGAAGGTCCGACTTGAATTTTGTGACGGCCTGGTCGTTCTTGATGATCTCGTTTTTCGTCTGGACCATCATGCGGTCGAACTGCTCCTGTGTAATCTTCCCCTCTTTGAGACTCTTTCTGTACTCTTCAAGGTCTTGTTTGAGCTGCTTCGTCTCGTTGGAAAGCGCACCAATCGCATTCTGCGATTCGCGCATCTTTTCGATCAGATCGGAATTTTTGATTGTGATCTCGATAATCTTGTGGATCGTGTCCTGTGCCATACGTCTCTATATGGGTTTAGTTGTTATTCGTTTTTCATGCTCACCCAGCGCTCGGTCGCCCGGGTTATACCGCGTTGCCGCTCTTCATCGGGAATCGGATCATCCGATGCAATACGGCCCCATTTCCCGCCGAGGAACTCCGGACCGCCGGAAGCCGTAACGGAGAAGATGCACATCCGACCGTCATGCGCCACGATTCGGAGGCTGTTCCGATGATCTGTCCAAAGATTTGCATTCCTGGCCGGGACCTTGATTTGCCGAATAGCCTCTTTCGTGCCGTCCGGCAGCCGTCGATAGACAATCACCGACAACCGGTCAGCCCCTCGGAAAGGAACTATTCGGGCGATGCCCGACTTCGGGGATTTGGTGTAATAGAGCGATACGACGTATCCGCCCAGCCGGATCTGCCAATCTTCAGCGCCTCCGGCTTCAATCTGTTCCCGAATGCTGGATTCGGGGTAAAATTCCTGTTTCATCTTGTGTTGTTTTTTATGTGTTTTGTCTGTTTTGAGCCTCGATCCCGCCGGGCCCTCATATTCTGGAGCGTCAGTTTGGCCTGCTTGATCCGATGGTTGCGAATCCCGTCGATGATAATCATCAACTCCTCGCGGTTCAACTCGACCGTCCATACCGTATAATCGGCCGTTACGGGGTGGCTCTTTGCTTTTCGTGTCATGGTTCCCGAAAAAAATCACTATCTTTGTTCGGATGGCTGGGGTGATCTTTCGGGGTCGCCCTTTCTATTAGCCCGGTCTCCACCGCCCGGCATTGAATCCGTTGGCCATATAAAAGGCTATTTTGTCTGCCGTGTGCCTTTCATCACCACGCAGGCACAAAGCCGTACCGAAGCCGAATTCTGCGGTTTGCGGATAACATTCGTGTTTTGTTCCGTCCTTACATATCCGCTTCGGAGCCTTGAACACTTCATAGTAGGCCAACCCGTCGGGCGTCGTTCGCTTATAGCAGCACATTCCGTTGGCCTCATTGTGGGCGATTTTCTCGAATATGTCTCCATATTTTGCAAACTCGTCCGTCAATGGATCGTATAATACCCGTTTCTTGTGGGTGTATTCTTTCATGGCTTTATTTTCTTTCGTGTTATGGGCACTTATTCCACCCGGGCAATTTCACGCGGTAAAATCGCGAACCTGTTAGAACGGGTCGGAGCCAGCATCCGGGGTTTCATCCGGACCGTTGTAGTCGGTGAGGTTCGTGACACTCCGATTGAACCGGAAGCAAACCTCCCCGGTGCGGCCGTCCCGCTGTTTGGCAATAATGAACCGCCCGACACCGTGCGAGGAGATAGTCCCATAGCGGCCTGTCTGGATCGTTTGAATGCCGTAATACTCTGGGCGCATGATGAACAGCACCATATCGGCATCCTGCTCGATGGCTCCCGATTCGCGGAGGTCAGACAGCAGTGGCGTTTTGTCAGGCCGTTCCTCAACCTTGCGGGAAAGCTGCGCCAGGATGACAACCGGAATATCCAGCTCTTTGGCCAGTTGTTTGGCCGCACGCGACATATTGGCCACCTCGCGCTCGCGGCTCTGCTGGCGGTCGTCACCGTCGAGCAGTTGCAGGTAGTCGATCACCACCATCCCGCACTTGCTCCGGCGGTGCATCCTCCGGCATTGCGCCCGTATCTGCGTCATCGACGTGGCCGGGCGGTCGCTGATATGGATCGGCAAAGCCGCAAGTTCGGCCTCAACTCGTTCCAGCGTTTCCCATACCTCGGAGGTGATGCTCCCGGTCCGGTAGGCGTTGGCGTCGACATTGCTCCGGCCGATCAGCAACCGATCGGACAACTGCGTGTCGCGCATTTCCAGCGAGAAGAAGCAAACCGGTGTGCCCTGTCGGGCGGCACTGGCCATGAAGTGCAGCGCGGCGGCACTCTTGCCCATACCGGGACGTCCGGCCACAACGACCAACTGCCCGCCACGCCAGCCGCCTGTATAGGTGTCGAGGCTCCGCAGGCCCGTTGAGGTCCCCACGGGCTGCCCGGAGGCATAGGCCCGGCACCGGCATTCGAGCTGCTGGAGCGATTCCCGGAGGATTGCGCCCAGGGGCCGCAGGTCGTTGGTCGAAGTGGAGCGGTCGCCGATCATGGAGATCTCCGCCGTCGCCCAGTCGAGCACCCCGTCGGGATCGGAGGCCGCGCGGGCCGCCAATTCGTAGCTGAACACCACCAACCGGCGGCGGGTCTCGGTGTCTTTCAACTGACGGGCCCAGGATACGCAGTTCACGCCCGTGCCGACATCGCTCGACAAACCGACCAGGTAAGCCATCGGGATCCGAGACTCTTTGCCCGTCGAGGTGCGTAATGCCGAGGCAATGCTCGCCAGGTCTACACTCTTTCCTCGATCATCGAGCGAGAGAATCGTCTCGTAAATGCGACGGTTCGTTGGGTCGGCAAAGGTCTCTCCCGTCAGCAGGCTCCGCACATCGGGCAGGTAAGCCGGTTCGAGAATCAGCGCACCCAGCACGGCACGCTCCAGCTCCGGGGATTCCGGCAGCCCCTGCGCGGGAATATCAGTCGAGGAGTTCATACGGTCGTTGCGTTTCATGGCTTGGTGTGTTTGCGGAAGAGAATTCATGTTTGCGTCGTATCCAGTTTCGGGCAGCGGCTTTCCAATCCCTCATTGGATTTTTACCGGCTCGCCAGCCGTTCGCTGTGAAATGATCGTAGAAACATTCGGCATCCGTTTCCGTCCCGTGGATAGTCAAGAAAAAGTCTTTAACGGTTTCTATCTCGGGGACGACAAACGCCGTGCGTTTGGCTGTCCCATTACGTGGTTCGTCCGCGCTTTCTTTACTATCGTTAGATAGTTTCTTTATTTTACTTTCCTTTACTTTACTAGTTATAACAGCGCTATTCTTTTGCAATAACGGTGTTATAGCGTTGTTATCTCCCCATCGTCGAGCCATACCCAAACGTCCTGCTTCCGAGCGCTTTGCACGCTTCTCGTTAAAGGCTTGCATCCGGCGATTCAGGCTCTCCGAAAAGAAGATCCGGTCGTCTTTTACCGTGAAAAGTTCATAGTTGTAGACCACCGTTCGCACCTTCTCGGCCGAGGTGTTGTAACGACGTGCCAGGGCAGGGATATTGGCCACGGGATAGGTGTAATCGGGTTGGTCGCGGAGGGTTTCGACCAGCATCCAATAGATGCCGTAACCCTCCATCCCCAACTGCTCGATCATCAGTACGCACTTGGGGTCATCCTTGGCGTTGCTGTCGTGCGTAAAGTAGTAGCAATCCTTGTTCATAGCGCACCGTGGATAAAGTAACGCTTGAACTTCAGAACGCTGTCCCGGACTTTCTCGTGAACCCATACGTCCGATACGTCGATTCCCATATTGCGCAGGTAGCGGATCGTGCTCCTGGGATCGGGAATGCTTAACCGTTCGGCAATCTCAAATGTAGACCACATTCCGCCGCATACAAGTAACGAGAAAACACGAAATTCGCTATTTCTTAAATGATAGATATTACCTTTATGGAAGACTTCATAAAATGCCCCTGCGCGTCGGCCTTGGACGCCGGGGGCGTGTTGTTTCTCATTCATACCTCCGGCTTTTTATTTACGGTTGGCACTTTCGGCAAGACGCAGCGCAGCCGCCGCGCGACGATCCTCGCGGTGCTCGGTTCGGGATTCGATCCAGGCGAGGAGTTCCCGTTTCGAGAACACCGTGCGGCGCCCGAATTTCTTGTAAGGGATAGCTTCTTTGTAGACCAGATTGTAGAGTGTCGCCCGCGTGGCTGGAATTCCCTGTTCGGTGATAAAGCGGGCGGCATCCTCGACATTCATTCCGTCAGTCTCGACGGGTTCGTTCTTACGCCGGAAATCGGCGAGTTTCGGAAGGATGGCATTTACTGCATCGCTGATGATCGTCTGCAGTTGCGCCGGAGTAGTTACAATTACGGTGTTGTCCATAGCGTCGATATTTTATTGTTTATATCTGACGCAAAGGTGATGAACAAAAAAGTGGAGCGCCGTGTACTCCACTTTACTCCACAAAATTTTCTAATTTACTTTGCAATAACTTTAATTCATCTTCTCTAATTTGCTTATCTCCATCATATCCCGGATTATCGTGGCTGTTAATATAATCAACAATACCAGTTAATCGCCCTATTTTACCAGGATACTTTTCACAAAATGCTTTATGGATTTGAGTCAATTTTCCATCTGTCTGCACAAAGTAGCCACAATCTCGCAAAACAACGATTATCATAGCTATTAACTTGCCTTGTTTTACCGTACAAGGACTTAATTCAGCGTCTATAAAACGTAGAACCGACTCTCTATTTTTTATTATAAAATCAACCAAAAAGGTCCGATCTTGTTTCACAAGAGATTTTGCTTCTATTCTCTTAATAAAATCCTGTTTGTCCCTAAATCGAGCAATATGCCCTTCACATTCAAACTGCAAAATCCTTAACATTCCATCTATCTCTGAACCATGAGGATGTTCCTGCCGATAGTTTTCCTCTAAATCAGTTATAGCCTGTTCATGACAATATTCACTCTCTAACACCATTTCATCGGAGAAATATCTTCCATCACTATCGACAAAGTGTTGTTCATCCCAATCATAATGAAAATCGGCTGTAGGGTATTCCTTAAAATGATCCAAATAATAATATTCACAACCGGATATTTCTTCCTCTATATCATCATCAGAAAAAGCTTCATCTATATCAAAGCCCAAAATATTTTTATTTTCCTTATGTAAATCTTTGATACTCTCTTGAAGATATTCCCAACCTTTAATTTTTAAAGCGTCTGACAATTCATCGCAAATTGACAATTGGCGCTTAATATCATGAATTGCTGTTTTTAATGCATGATAACCGAGGTTGTTAGAGTCATCACATTTATCACCACTAAATATTTTTGACTGTTCGATTGTCATGATTTTTCACCTCCTAAAATTTCGTTAATATTTCTGCATTCTTTTCCCGCTCCTCCCGTTCGAAGCTGGCCAGGTAGTTCTCCGTGGTTTTGAGGTCGCTGTGCCCCAGCGATTCGGAGATATAGGCAATGTTTGCACCGGCCCGCTTCAACACCGTGGCGAACGAGTGCCGGGCCGTATAGGTCGAGATCGGCCCGATGCCGAGCTGTTCGCCCACCTCCTTCATCCGCTTGTTGATCGAATGCGTCAGATCCTTGGTCCGGTTCTTGGTCGTCATGGCATCCTCCCGGCCCGTCAGTATCGGGAAGATGAAGGCATCCGGTCGTTTCGGGTTGCCCCACCGGTCAATGATCTCCTGCATCGGAGGGGTCAGCACTACCCGAATATCGCGCAGCGTGCGGAGCGTGTGCTCGGTCTTTGACCGGATGAAACAGATCTCCCCGTTGACAATATCCCGATACCGCAGCCGCATGAAGTCGGCCACATTGATTCCGTTGCACAAATAGAGGAACAACCAATAATCCCGATAGCGTGCCGTTGTCTGCCGTCCGTCATCGTAGCGGGCAATCTGCCCGATCTGCTCCAATGTAAGGGCCATTTTGCGACCCGTTCCAGCCTGGATGCAATATCGCCCCGGCCCCCGGCCGAACGGATATTGCGCCTCGCGGATAACTCCCTGCTGCTTGGCTATGTTGAGGATTGCCCGAAGCGTTCGCAGATGGATGGCTATTGTGGTCTGCGCCTTGCCCTCCTTTCGTAGGAACAGCGCATATTTCTCCAGCCAGGAGACCGTAATGGATTCGAAACGAATACGAGGCCCCGCAAACCGCTCCAGCCCTTTGAGCACGTTGTCGTAAATCAGCATATTGCCGACCTGCTGGGCTTTTCTCAATGCCTCCATCCGAGCCCGGAACGCTGTGTTTACCGTATCCGTGGCAGCTCCTTTCAGTCGGGTGTTGAGAGCATCCAGCGAGAAGCCTCCCGAGGCGGCCAGTTCCTCGACGGCTGACCGCACGATCTGGTAGCTGCTTTCGATGTCCTTACGGACCGATGCCAGCGTTCGCGCCTTGGTTGTCGGCAACGCCACCCACTCCTCCGGGGTCATGTCCTTTCCCGTGGGATAGTATCGACGGTCACGGTTGTAAGTAACCCGAATCTTTACGGGATACCTCCCGGACTTTTTCGGGTGGGCGGTATCAATCATCGCCGCAACCGTTATTCCGTCTTTCGAGTAGCTGAAATTCATAATTTGCCTTTATTTAAACACAAATCCCCGAAAATCGCCTTTATACGGCATTGTATCGTCATATTTCCGGTACACAATTTACACACAAATGTACAAAATCCCGTGAAATAAACAAAAACAGAATGAAATAAAATAGTTATATTTACATCTGAAATACAGCGATTTACAAAACCAAAGAGAAACAGGCAAAAACCGACAAAAATCGGCAAATTACGCTTTGGGAGCAGGGGGTCACAGGTTCGAATCCTGTTACCCCGACAAAATGAAAGCCAGCCGTTTGCAGCGATGCAGACGGCTGGTTCGCTTTTGGTCCGGCCATGCCGGGCGGGGAAAGGCAAGTCACCAGCAAGAACGGATGCGGACGGCCTGACAGAATGGCCGAACGCACGAGATTTCATGCCCGGAGCTGCGGCCAGCCACAATGGCCGGACGTAAACCGTCCCATGCAGCCGGGCTCAATGGCCCGCCAAGCGCGCCACAGCATGGGCCCATGCCGAACGGAAAAAGGCCGCAGGCAGAGGCTCGTCGTAGACCAGCCGGTGTTTCCACCGGCTCCGCCACCAGCGAAGCAGCCGCCCTCGAAGCAGTGGCGGCGACACGTCGGGACGCCGCATGGCCTCCTCCAACACCCGGCTCTCGAGCGCTGCACTGCACACGGCCGGCGGGACCGCCGCGGCGTCGAGCCCCAGATGACCGACACACAGCGCATCGAGGCAGTCGAGAAACCGCTCCATCCGCAGACTCCGCGCCTGCTCCGCAAAAACAGCCCAATCGATCTCTTTCCCGCACCGGTCCAGGAACTGCCGCCAGTCGGCCAGGTGGCGCAGGCCGAACCCAGCCGCGGCGAAATGCACGGCGGCATGCCGCAGCAGATGGAGCGCCCCGAACTGCGGTGAGGGCAGCAACACCCGCTCCCCGCCGACATCGACCGCTGCCGGGCCCGACACTGCCAGGCGTTCCAACAGCGGTTCGAGCCGCACATTCGAGGCATGGGTCCGCGGATCGAAAAAGCAGGCGTGGTTCTCAACCGCCACCCTGCCGATCCGGAAGGTCGTGTGGTGGCCGTCGAAGGCACGTTCCGGGGGGCCGAACCGCTCCGCAAGGCAACGGTCCGCTTCGCGCCGGCGGCCGAAAAACCAGACATCGACATCGCCGCACGGACGAAGAGCCGGCACGGGATAGAGCCGGCTCAATCCGTAGCCCTTGAGCAGCAGCATCGGCAGTCCCTCTTCACGTGAGAGCGCAGCCAGCCGCACGACGGCATCGCGTTGCGCAAGCCATCGCTTCTCCAGCTGCTGCACGTGGCAGGCCCATGCCAGCCGTACCTCCCGGGGCGGAGCGGCGGCACCGGACAAACGGCCGACCACGGGCCACACCACGCCGGCCACCCCGTGTGCGGCCGCCAGGCGGAACATGCCGTGCCACCACACGGCGGCTTCGCCCGGCCGGAACCCGTCCCCGGAAGGTTCCGTACCGACCGCCGTGCGCTGCAATGCCTCCCGCATCCAGCCGATCAAACACGCTTCGGGTCGCTGCATGATTGAAAAACGGGCAAAAGCCATACCGGATTCGAAAATAAATGGGCCGCTATGTCTTCGAAATTCATAAAAAAGTCGTACCTTCGTAGTCGATCCGGACCCCTTTTTACACAAAATGATCCTCCTGAACGAAAAAAAAGAGTGCTGCGGCTGCGGTGCCTGTGCCGAGAGTTGCCCGGCCCGTTGCATCCGGATGGAGGAGGATGCCGAGGGGTTCCTTTACCCTACTGTCCAGGCCGACGCCTGCACCGGCTGCGGGCTCTGCGAGCGCATCTGCCCGATGCGCCACCCCGCGCCCGAACACACGCCGTCGGAGGTGTGGGCCGCACGGAACAACGATATGGCCACCCGCACCGGCAGTTCGTCGGGCGGCATCTTCCTGCCCCTGGCCCGCCTCACGCTCCGCAAGGGAGGTCTCGTCTTCGGCGCCGCCTTCGAATCCGATACGTTCGGGAGGGGGACAATCCGGCACCGCAGCGCCACATGCGAGGAGGAACTCGCGGCACTCGCCAAATCCAAATACGCACAAAGCGATACGTCTGGAACCTTCCGGGAGGTAGCCCGCGCCCTTGACCAGGGTCGCGAAGTCCTCTACACGGGTACCCCCTGTCAGATCGCCGGACTGCGGGCCTTTCTGCGCGGCCGCTCCACCGACCGCCTCGTGACGGCCGAATGTCTCTGCCACGGCGTACCCTCCCCGGGCCTGCTGCGCCGTTACCTGCAGGAGCTCACCGGAGGGCGTCCGATTCTCGGCATCGACTTCCGCGACAAGCGCGACGGCTGGCGCAAATACCGCTTCACGGTGCGCACCGCACGCCGCACCTACAGCATCACGGCCCGCAAGGATGTCTATTTTCGGGCATTCCTCGACGACTGGACCCTGCGCCCGAGCTGCTACGCCTGCCCCTTCAAGTCGGGGCGGAGCGGCAGCGATCTCTCGCTGGGCGATTTCTGGAACGTCCGGGAGGTCCTCCCCGGATCCGACGACGACCGCGGCACGAGCCTCGTGCTGGCCTACACACAATCGGGAGCCCGCCGCCTGGCCGAACTCTTCGCCGCAACGGATGAATCGGGCCGGCCGGCATTCGACTCGCAGCGCCTCGAATGGGACGGGCGCATCCGCCGGCGCAACGGAGGGTTCAAGACCGAGATCGAAATCCCCGCGGCCCGCACGGCCCTTTTCGACGAGCTGGCCGCATCGGAACGGGTCACCCGACCGCTTTTCCGCCACATCTGGCCCGGACGGATACAACGGCTCAAGCGGCTGCTGCATCGCATCACGGCATACAAGCACCACAGATCCATACATGAAAATCGCATTACTGACCCTGCCGCTCAACTCCAACTACGGCGGCGTTCTCCAGGCCTTCGCGCTGAAGAGCCACCTGACCCGACTGGGCCACGAGGTATGGCTCATCGACAACCGCAAACGCCTCAAACCGGTGAGCAACGCCTTCCTGAAGACCGTCCTGCGCCGGGCCGTGGAGTCGCTCTTCCACCCCAAGGAGATCTTCGCCGAGATGAACACCCTGCTGACGCAGGACTACAAGAAGTCGGAGATTGAGAAATTCATCTACCGCCGCCTCACGCCGAAGACCCAGCCGGTCTTCGACGCTGCGGACTATGCCGAGCTGGCCGCTTCCGGGAACGGATTCGACCTCTACATCGTCGGCAGCGACCAGGTCTGGCGCCCGCGCTACGCAGGCGACCCGGAGCTCTATTTCTTCTCGTTCCTGGAGGGAAGCGGCGCCCGGCGCATCTCCTATGCCGCTTCGTTCGGCGCCGCCGACTGCGAATACACGCGCGAACAGCGCATGCGCTGCGGAGAGCTGCTGGCCGGATTCGAAGGGGTTTCGGTGCGTGAAGACACCGCCGTCGGGCAGTGTCGCGAATACTTCGGCTGCGACCGCGCGGTACACGTGCTCGACCCGGCAATGCTGCTGACGGCCGACGACTACCGCACGCTCTTCACCGCCGGCTCCGCACCAAGCGACACGCTCTACTGCTACCTGTTCCGCGTGAAGCCCGGGGCCCGGCACATCCTGCAGGATTTCGCCGAACGCCACAACCTGCGCATAGTCCGCACGACGGACCGCCCGAATGCGGCGCAGGGAAAGATGCCCGGCATCGGCGAGTGGCTCGCCGGACTGCACGAGGCGCGCTACGTCATCACGGACTCGTTCCATGCATGCGTCTTCTGCATCCTCTTCCACAAGCCTTTCGCCGCCTACATCAACCGCAGCCGCGGCTCGGCACGCATCCACTCGCTGTTGAAGCAGTTCGGACTCGAGTCGCGCATCCTCTCATCGGGGCTGCAGGATATCTCTATGCTCGACACGCCGATCGACTGGGAGGCGGTGGACCGGATCCTGGAGCGGCGGCGCGCCGAGTCGTACGCATTCCTCGATGCACACCTCTGCCCAGCATCCGATACGGTAACGGCAGCCGAGCCGGACGGACGGGCGGCAACTGCCAAGGCTCCGGCCGGAACGGGCAAACGGATCCCCGCGACCAAGGCCCCGCTGCCCGAAATCGTCTGAAGGAGACGTACCGGCACGCCGTTCCGCGCGCCCGGAGGTCGTGCGGAACGGGCCGTCAAACGCCGGCCTCGCGGCTGATGTCCGCCACCGTGGCGCGGACGTAGGCGATCAGGTCCGCCGGTGCGATCTTCAGCTGCAGGCCGCGCACCCCGGCACTGATGTAGATGAACGGCTGGGCTTCGACCGACGCATGGATATAGGTCGGGAAGGATTTCTTCATGCCGATCGGCGAACAGCCGCCGCGAATGTATCCCGTCACGGGCAGCAGCTCCTTCATCGGGATCAGATCCACCTTCTTGTTGCCCGAGACCCGGGCTGCCGCCTTGAGGTCCACTTCGTGGTTGCCGGGAACCACACAGACGAAATAGCCCGTGCGGTCGCCCTTGAGCACAAGGGTCTTGAAGACGCAGGCGATCTCCTCGCCCAGCTGCTCGGCGACGTGTGTCGCCGCCAGATGCTCCTCGTCCACGCGGTAGGGCACCAGTTCGTAGGCGATCTTCGCACGGTCGAGCAACCGTGCGGCGTTCGTTTTCTCTATCTTCGAATGGCTCATATTGTCTCTTTTGTCGTTCGATCTCCCGCAAAAGTAATTTATTTTCGGCGAATCGGTACTTTTTGGCTACATTTGTCCTTATGATGCTCTGCCGGATCATCCTCCTTGCAACAGCCCTGCTGTACGCACTCGGTGCCGCAGCCCAGACCACGCGCGTGCGCGGCCGGGTCACCGACGCCGCCGACGGACATCCCCTGCAGTTCGCCAGCGTCGTCTTCCCCGGCACCACAACGGGAATCACCACCGACGAGAAGGGCATCTACGCGCTCGAGACGCGCGACACCTCGACCCGCGTCCAGGCCTCGATCGTGGGTTACACCCCCGCCACGCAGACGGTCACCCCCGGGGCATTCAACGAGGTGAACTTCGCCCTGCAGGCCGTGGAGTTCGGCATCGACCGGGTGGTCATCACCCCGGGCGACAACCCCGCGCTGCCCATCCTGCGCGAAGCGATCCGCCGCCGTGCGGAGAACGACCCCGAGCAGTACGACACCTACCGGTGCCGCACCTACACGAAGATGGAGCTCGACCTGACGAACATCCGCCCCGGATTCCGCAACAAACGGCTCCAGCGCAACTTCGGATTCGTCTTCGACTACATGGACACCTCGGCGCTCACCGGACAGCCCTACCTGCCGGCCATGATCTCCGAGTCGTCGGCCGACCTCTACCACAGCCTCAGCCCCTCCTTCACGCGCGAGGTGATCCGCGCCAGCCGCGTCTCGGGCGTCGAGGACAGCTTCGCCGTCGCCCAGTTCACGGGCGGCATGCACGGCGACGTGAACTTCTACGACCATTTCATCGACCTGTTCGACGTGCGCTTCGCCGGACCGCTTGGTCCGGGCGGCACCTCGTTCTACAACTATTTCCTGGTGGACAGCCTCACGGTCGATGGCCGCAAGACCTACAAGATCCGCTTCCACCCCCGCCGCCTGACCTCGCCGGTGCTCGACGGCGAGCTGTACATCGACTCGGCCAGCTATGCCCTGCGCTCGGCCTCGGCCCGCATGCCCCGGGGCGTGAACGTCAATTGGATCCGCCACCTGCGTCTCGACAACGAGAACAGCCCCACACCGGACGGCCGCTGGTTCCGCGACCGCGACCGCGTCTCAGCCGAGTTCTCGCTCACGACGGCCGACTCCTCGAAGCTCGTCTCGTTCATCGGCACGCGCGAAATCACCTATTCGGACGTGCACATCGGCGAGCCGATCCCCGAGGAGGTGCTGCGCATGGACAACCGCGTGGTACTGGCCGACGAGGAGACCAACCGCCGCGACGAGGCCTTCTGGGATTCGGTGCGCCCCTACGCGCTGAGCGACCGCGAACGGGGCATCTACTCGATGGTCGATTCGATCCAGGAGGTCCCGCTCTACCGCAACATCTACACGCTCATCAATACGCTGATCGTCGGTCACTGGAACACGAAGTACATCGGCATCGGCCCCTACTACAAGATGGCCAGTTTCAACCGCCTTGAAGGGTTCCGCATGCAGCTCGGCGGGCGCACGACCACCGAGCTGAGCCGCCGCTTCCGCATCTCGGGATATGCGGCCTACGGTACGCGCGACGGACGGTTCAAGGGAGGCGGGAGCCTCGAGGTAGCCTTCAACCGGCAACTGACGCGCGAGCTGACCCTCTCGGGCCGCCACGACGTGCTGCAGCTCGGCGCCGGAGAAAATGCGCTGACCGAGAGCAACATCCTCTCGTCGATCCTCTCGCGCGGCGACACGCGGCTGTCGATGGTGGACGAAGGCGACCTGGCCTACGAACACGAATGGCACCACGGAGTGACGGCCTTCCTCGGCACACGGCTCAGGAGGATCCATGCCAACCGCTACGTCCCGATGCGCTACCCCGACGGCCGCCCGGCCGGCTCCGTCGCCGACGCCTCGGTACGCGTGGGGCTGCGCTTCGCCAAGGACGAAACCGTCTACCGCCAGCCCTTCGACAAGCAGTCGCTCGGATCGAAATACCCGATCACCACCCTCTTCTTCACGGCCGGCATCCCGGGAATCCTCGACCGAAGCAGCCGCTACTGCCGCATCGAGGGATCGCTCCGCTACCGCCCCGAACTGCCGCCCCTCGGCTACTCGGACCTCACACTGCAGGGCGGTCACATCTCGGGCCGGGTCCCCTACCTGCTGCTCAAGCTCCACGAAGGCAACGGCACCTACTTCTACGACCCCTATGCCTTCTCGTGCATGGACTACTACGAATTCGCCTCCGACACGTGGTTCGCCTGGTTCTACGAGCACCACTTCAACGGCATCCTGCTCGGTCGCCTGCCCCTGATCAAGCGACTCAAGTGGCGCGAAGTGGCCATCTGCAAGGGTGTCTGGGGCACACTCTCCGAACGCAACAACGGCGCACGCCCCGGCTCGGGCGCCCCGCTGCTCTTCCCGCCGGGCATGTCCTCCGTCTCGACGCCCTATGTCGAGGCGGGCTTCGGCATCGAGAACATCCTGCGCATCTGCCGCGTCGATTTCATCTGGCGCCTCACGCACCGCGACCCGCAGCCCGGCGAACGGATCCAGCGCTTCGCGGTCAATCTGGGCGTGCAGCTCAAATTCTGAGGCCCGAAAGTTCAGGGTGTCGGATTTTTAGCTACCTTTGCCCGCTGAAAACGACACGACAATGAAAAAAGCTGCGCTTTTCGACATGGACGGCACGCTGGTGGACAACACCCCGGCCCACATCCGCGCCTTCGAGATCTTCTGCGACCGCTACGGAGTCCGCAACTGGAAAGAACGCCTCTCCCAGGGATTCGGCATGGGCAACGACGACATCATGCGGCTGATCCTGCCCGAGGAGGTGATCGCCTCGCGCGGGCTGCAGGCCCTGGCCGACGAGAAGGAGGCGATCTACCGCGAGATCTACGCTCCGGAGATCCGCCCCGTCGCAGGACTCCGCGACCTGCTCCTCCGCCTGCGTGCGCTGGGCATCCGCTGCGCCGTCGGGTCGTCGGGCTGCCGGGCGAATGTCGATTTCGTGCTGGAGCGCTGCGGCATTGCCGGATTCTTCGACGCCCGGATCTCGGGCGATGCGGTCACGCGCTGCAAACCCGATCCGGAGATCTACCTCAAGGCAGCCGAAGCCCTGGATGTCACCCCGGGCGAATGCATCGTTTTCGAGGATGCCAAGGCCGGCATCGAGGCGGCCCGCCGGGCCGGGGCCGGACGCATCGTCGCGCTGGCCACCACCCTGCCGCGCGAGGCGCTGCTTGCGGAGGCGGACGCCGACCGCATCGTCGATGACTTCACGCAGGTCACCGACGCCGACCTGGCCTGACCCACACACGGAAAATAACCCAAAAACACCCTATATCCAATCATGTTCCGCGGATTCCTTACCGTCACGCTGCTGGTCGTCTCCAACGCCTTCATGACGCTGGCATGGTACGGCCACATCGCATTCAAGTCGAAACTCGAGCGCTTCGGCCTGATGGCCATCGTGCTCCTGAGCTGGGGCATCGCCCTGTTCGAATACTGTTTCCAGGTACCGGCCAACCGCCTCGGTTCGGCCGAATTCGGAGGTCCCTTCTCGATCTGGGAGCTGAAGGTCATCCAGGAGGTGGTCTCGCTCTCGGTATTCACCCTCTTCGCGCTGGTCTTCATGAAGTCGGACACGCTGCGCTGGAACCACCTGGCCGGATTTCTCTGCATCATCCTGGCCGTCTATTTCATCTTCCGCAAGTAAACCCGGCAGACTGCCGGTCACAAACACGGTGCGGGGACGGATCATCCGTCCCCGCACCGCATCTTTTCCTACGGGAGATTCACTTTCCCGCCGCTATCCGAACAACGAAAGATAGAACTCCCGGTCGGCGACGTCCGAGGCCTTGATCCGCGACTTGAGGCGCGACTTGCGGGCATAGACGTTGGCCACGCTGTCGCGCATGAAGAGGCTGATGACCTGCGGCGAGAAGCCGCCGAAGACGTAACACAGCAGCCGGCAGTCGGACTCCTTCATGGCGGGGAAATCATGTCGCAGGCGCCGCATCGCCCCGTCGTGCACGGCATCGACCATCTGCTCGACCTCGCGCAGCATTTCGCCGCTCTCGGCAAACCCGTCGATGAGCTCCTTCACCTGACGGAACATCACGGCCTGCTGCGAAGCCGTATTCTCCCGCTCGTAAAAGGTCTTCCCGAGCCGGTCCACGATATCGAAGCGCGTGGCGACCAACCCCTTGAGCCGGTCCTCGACGATCCGCCGCTGCTCGAGCCGCTCGGACAGACGGCCGTATTCGGCGCGGGCCTCGCGCACGAGCGACAACTGCCTGAGGCTGCGCTCGCGCTGCAGCCGCATCTGCTGCCGCACGACCCAGGCCGCGCCTCCGGCCGCCATCAGCGCCATGGCGGCGATGACCATCTCCCAGCGTCGCCGGCTCCGCATCCGATACTCGGCAAAGGCGGCCCGTTCGCGCAGGAACTCCTTCTCGATCATGCCGGCCGACTGCCTCAAGGCATTGCGGTTGAGCGAGTCGTTCATGAGAATATATCGATGGATGTCGCGCGACGCCTCGCGGTAATGACCCGCACGGACATTGGCCCGGTAGGCCGTATAGAGCAGTGCGGGCAGGTCATTCGGGTCGCTCGTCCGGCGCTCGGCCTCCTGCAGCGTGCGGAGCGCACTGTCCGGATGGTTCCGAAGCAGCTGGACCCGTGCCCGGGTGGCCAGTCCCGCATGCGTCGTGTCGCCCCGGACCGAAGCCTCGATCCGGCCGAGCAGCTCCTCGGGTATGCGCACCGTATCGGGGATGATATAGAGGCGGGCGAATTTCCCGAGACACTGGCGGGCCAGCGAATCGTCGTGCAGTTCATCGGCCAGGTCGAGCGCCATCGAGCAGCATCGCCGCGCCTGCGCGGGATCGCGCATCCGCAGCGCCGTCTCGGCCATGCCGAGCAGGGCGATGACGGCATCGCGCGAATCTCCGCCCCGGATCACCAGATCGCGGGCTTCGCGGTAGTAGCGGTGGGCCCGAGCAAAGTTCTGCTCGGCGTGATAGACCTCGCCGATACGCAGATAGAGCAGTCCGAGGTAACGGGGCTCGTCGATGCGGCGCAGTTTCTCCTCGACCTCGAGGTACATGCGGAGCGCCCCCGACTTGTCGCCCCGCTTCCAGCAGGCGCGTCCGCTGTAATAGAGCATCTTACAATGGTTGCGCAGGTCGTGCTCACGCGGTCCGTAGTAGGCCTCGGCGATGCGCAGCAGCGAGTCGTCGGGCACATCGAGCGCTCCGCGGTCGGCGGCCTCGACATAGAGCAGCGCATAACGGGCACGGCGGGCCTCGCCGCCGAGCGCCTCGGGCGGAATCTCGCGCAGGATGCGCAGGACGCTGTCGGGTTGCGCGGCGACAATCCGGTCGGCGGCATCGAGCATCCGGTCGGTGGTCCGGTCATCCCCCGAACAGCCGGCACAGGCAAGCAGCGCGCCGATCAGGACAAGCAGGGTTCGTAGCATAACGGTACAGTCAAGGTTTCGAAGGTACGGAATAATCGCGACCCGTGCAAGAGCCGGAGGCGGTTTTGGCGCGAAGGAAACGGCCCCGGGACCCGCAGCGGCGCGATACGCTCCGCCGCACGCCCCGTACACAACGATCCGAGGACGGGGGAGCAAATCGCGCGCCCCGCCTTCGGGCCCGGCTTGTCCGGACCGCATGAAGCGGGGCGCACGGCTTGCATATCCAATTGCAAACCTTGTGTTTGCGGAGATTATTTCAAGTTTTCCCTGTCCTTACGGTAGATCTGGTAGGAGTTCACGAAATTCTGCCAGACGATGTAAGCCGTCGGGGCAATCGATGCGATTGGGTCGAGGAACGACTGGGCCATCCATACGGCCAGCACCGTATTCTTCTGCCCGAGCGACTGCCCGCCGGCCACGGCATCGCCGTAGCGGCGGCCGAGCATCCGCCCCACCTTGAACTGCGTCAGGCAGAGTACCAGGGCCGCCACGGCCAGCCACAGCTCGGTCCGCAGCGACGCGTCGTGCAGGTCGATGATGAAGGCCGTCGTGCGGCCGATGATGACCACCAGCGACAGCAGCCACATGTAGAACGAGATCTGCCCGTGGTCGCCAATCCACTGCGCCCCCTTCGGGAAGACAAAGCGGCAGAACTGCGCCGCGGCAAAGGGCATGATCAACAGCGGCGCGATACGGGCCAGAATCTCGGTGAACGAACAGACGCCCGTGCCCGTGAAGGAGATCACCACGGGGGCATAAACCGCCACGGCCATGTTGCACAGCAGGCTGTAGGTGGCCATCGTCGCCACGTCGGCCCCCAGCATGCCGGCAATGACCACAGCGGCCATCGCCACGGGAGCCAGCACGCAGATCATCGCCCCCTGCGCCACGACGGGATCGAACGGATGCAGGGCGGCATAGACGCCCACGCACGCCACGGCCTGGATCAGCAGCAGCCAGAGATGAAGCATCGAGGGCTTCATCTGCCGGGGCTTGACGCGGCAGAAGGTGACGAAGAGCATCAGGAAAATCAGTGTCGGGGTGATCATCTGCCCCGACCAGGCCTCCAGAGCCGTCACCTGACGGCAGAAGAGCGCCCCGACGACCATGGCCGAAGGCATGGCCACGGTCTTTACGTTGCGGTGCAACGATTCGAGCACATGCATGATCCTGCGTATTTACCGTCCGGCCGAAGCCGGGCGCCGGGGCCTATGCCAGCAACTCCTTCACCTTGGCCGAGATCTCCTTGCCGTCGGCACGGCCGGCCAGCCGCTTCGACGCCACGCCCATCACCTTGCCCATCTCCTTCATCGACGAAGCGCCGACCTCGGCGATAATCGCGCGCACCTCGGCCGTCAGCTCCTCATCCGTGAGCTGTTTGGGCAGAAACTCCTGATAGACGGCCACCTGGTCCAGCTCCTCCCGGGCCAGGTCGGGACGGTTCTGCTGCGAGAAGATGGCCGCCGAGTCGGTACCCTGCTTGGCCAGCTTCGAGATGATCTTCAGCACGTCGGCATCGGGCAGTTCGGCGATCTCCGGACCGGCCGTCTTGGCCTCGATGATGTACTTCTTGGCATTGCGCAGGGCGCTCAGCCGCACGGTGTCCTTGGCCTTCATGGCCTCCATGATTCCTTTCGAAATCTGTTGTTCGAGTGACATAATCAAAAACTTTAGGTATTAATTGTTATCTGTCAGAAATTCCATCACATCACGCATCATCCGATCGCGTTGCACACGATCCGTGAGGGCCTCGAACGGGAATCCCGCCACAAAGGTCCGCCCGCCCGAACCGGCTCCTTCCGATGCAACGGCTGCCGTACCGCCGCCCGCATAGCGCATCACCGGGAAGGCACCCTCGCCTGCGGGCTGCAGCCGATCGACCGCCTCGACCGTGTAGGCATCGGGACGGGGCGTTGTGAAGTAGCGGTACTCGCCGCGCGAGAAGGAGGCGTGGGGCGCCACCACCCGGATCCGCCCGCGCAGGGCCTCGGTCTGGGCGCGCGTCGCGAGCAGGCTGTCCGAAGCACAGTGCAGCACCTCGCGGGCGAAGTCGCGGCCCGACTCGGGGGCATCCGCCCGCCAGAGGTCCGTCGTGACGTAACAGCCCGAAGCGAAGAGGTTGCCGCCCTGCCTGAGGTAGTCGGCAATAAGGTCCTGCAGCTCATCGGGAAACGCCTCGAACTCGGGATCGAGCACATCACGTCCCATCGATGTGGTCCGCTGCTTGCCGAGGATCAGGTCCACGGCCCGGTTGCCCGCCAGGTGTTTGTCGCCGCGCAGCACGGCCTGCAACGAGGCCGAGTGGAACGAGTAGCCGGCCGCCGCAATCGAGCGTCCGTGCAGGACGGCGTAATCGAACGTATTGCCGCCGATCACATCGGTTTCGTAGTCGCAGCAGCTCGCGCCGAGGGCCAGCGAATCGACCGGACAGCGCGCCTGCGTCAGGTCGAAGACCCGCTGCGGCCCGATGTAGGAGATGTCGATCCGGTCGGGCACGCCGTTGTCCTCCCCGGCCAGGAACCCGGCCAGCGAGTCGCACCGCATGCTTCGCGGGGCGCTCACCCGGTCGAACCCATTGACGACAAGCACCGTACCGCGGCTCTCCGGAACCCGGCAGGCGGCCACCGTCTCGCTCGGGAGGCTCTCGCCGCCGGCATTGACGGCCGTCACCCGATAGCTGTAGATGCGCCCCGGCTCCTGTTCGGCCATCAGGTAGGGGCACTCCGTGTATCGTCCGTTGTCGAAGCCGCCGTCATCCACGCGCGTATAGACAATGTAACCGTCGGGTACGGCCGTCGCCTCGAGCGAATCGACCTCCGGGACCCACGAGACGCAGACCCGCCCGTCATCGACGAAATCGGTCGTAAGGGCCTCGACGGGCAGCGGCTGCACGACATAGGGCACGTCGTACTGCGAGCAGACGTAGCGCAGAATCCCCTTGTAGACCGCACGGCTGACGAGGAACTTGAAGCGCGGGTCGCTGCCGTAGCGCATGTCGGCGAAATTCTGGTGCGAGAGCAGTTCGAGCAGCATGGTCGGGACGCCCGGCACGCGCGCCTCGTAGTAGGCGCGGTTCCACAGCCCGCGCCGGTTCCACGCCGGCTCCCATGTGCGCCGGATGTCCGAGACGACCTGGGTCATCACCAGGTCGGTCAGGTCGCGCGAACGGTAGCGGTCGGCACCGCCGTGGAAGCGGCCACCCTGCTCGCGGGTGTAGAAGATGCCCAGCGTGCCGATCGTCTCGTCGCCGTCGCGCACCCCGGCATCGGAGTGGAAGGCCAGGGCCAGGTCGATCGGGATGCGCAGCCCCGCGGAGTCGGGCATCCGTTCGGATCCGCCCGCCAGCGCATTGACCCAGTGGGCACGCGACATGTAGTCGTCCTTGTAGTCGTCGGTGAAGTTCTTGGGCGAATAGACCGAGGCATCGAACCCGGCCCACTGCAGCCAGTAGCGCGCCCCCTCGCAGAAGCGGGGATAGCCGCTCGTCTCCTCGGGATAGAACGTATCCGCCTGCCGGAGCGAGTCGCAGACCGTGCGGGCCACATTGCCGTAGCCACCGCCGATCTTCACGGCATCGGCCGAAACGGTGCGGCCGGCCACGCGCGAACGGTTGGTGAGCGTAACGACCGTCTGCTCGCCGGGCGCGAAGGCGAAGCGCCCGAGGTAGATCCACGTGCCGCCGCCCATCGTCTGATTGACGGCGAACTCCGTATCGCCGCCCAGGTGGTGGACCGTATAGCGGGCATCGTCGGCACTCCCGGGCAGCGACTCGTAGCTGACATAGAGGGCATATTCGCCCCGCTGCGGCAGCGTGGCCCGCCACTCGGCGCGCCCCGTCGGCTCACGGCCCGCAACCGTGGAGATGCGGCGCGTCGTGCCGTCGCGGAAGGGATTCTCGTCGCCCCGGTAGACCTGGCGCAGGTGGGCGAAGCCGCGGCCGCCCGGCTGCCACGCCCCGCTCTCGGCATACTGCTCCGGGACGTCGTTGTCGGCCAGCACCTCGACCCGCTGCACGTCGCGCTCGCGCGGCAGCAGGACACAGGCCCCGGCGTTCTCAAGCATCGGGACCAGGTAAGGCAGCACATAGCTCTGCGTGTAGAGGTCCTCGCAGGTCTGCCACAGCTGCGAGCGCTGCCACCGCCAGCGGTTCTCCTTCTGGTCGAAGTAGCGGCCGTGGCTTTGCCACAGGGCGATGTGCCGGCCCGAAAGCCCCCGTTCGGGGGTTGCGGCGGCCGACAGGCGGGTAACCAGCGGCCGTTCGGAGCGATTGACGAAGGGGACGACCTGCCGTTTGGCGATCTGCTTGTGCAGCACCGCAGCGTTGCGGCAGGCCATCGGGATCAGTTCGCCGACCTCGCGGCGGTCGGTGTAAATCTCGATCCGCGCCTTGCGGTACTCGGCCGGCAGGGCTGCGCGCACCGAGTCGCGCATGGCCCGCACGTTCTCCTCGCGGAAGGGATAATAGGAGAGCCCGATCGAGGCGTAGACCCGCACGCGGCCGCGCGAGGCCTGCATGCTCTGCACCCTCACATAGCCGCCCGAGACCTCGCGGGCCACGATCCGCGTCAGCGTGCGCCCCACGGCCAGACGGGTCGAGGCGCTCACGGCGGCAGCCGGAGCCGCATGCGCGGCACCGAGGGCCGCAAGCAGGAGCAATATGCGCAGAAATCTATTTTTCATGTCGTTGCGAAACAAGGAACATTCCGATCATGGTGAAGGCCGCGTTGTAGACCAGCAGTTCGAAGCCGATCCGGTAGTCCCACGCCTCGCGGGCCCACCACTGCACGAGGGCGCTCAGCATGGGGGCCGCAACGGCGATCCATGGCATCCAGCCGTCGCGGATGCGGCGCCGCGTGAAGAGGCCGAAGAGGAACATGCCGAGGATCGGCCCGTAGGTATAGCTGGCAACCTTGTAGACCAGGTTGATGACGCTGTCGTCGGCCAGGTAGCCGAAGGCGAGGATCACACCCGCCATGGCCAGCGCCATGAGCAGGTGCACGCTGCGGCGCAGGCGCGTCAGCCGCCGCTCGTCGCAGCGGCGCGTACCCTGCAGGATATCGACCGTAAAGGAGGTGGTGAGGGCCGTGAGGGCCGATCCGGCGGCCGAATAGGTGCTCGAGATGAGCCCGACGACGAACAGGATGCCGACAACGGGCGGCAGTCCCCCGTCCACGGCCACCAGCGAGAAGACCTGGTCGCTCTTGGCCGGAAGCTCCAGCCCGGTGTGTCCGGCGTAGAGGTAGAGCAGCACGCCGAGGACCAGGAAGAGGAAGATCACGAAGATCTGGCTGACGGCCGTCAGCACGATGTTCTTCTGCGAGTCGCGCGGCGTGGCGCAGCTCAGGTTGCGCTGCATCATATCCTGGTCGAGGCCGGTCATGGCCACCAGCAGCACGATGCCTGCGGCGAACATCTTCCAGAAATAGCGGTCCGATGCGGGGTCGTCGAAGAAGAAGATGCGCGACATGGGCGAATCGGAGACGGCCTGCACCACCCCGCGGGCCGAGAGGCCGAGCCCGTCGGCGATGAAGACGATCGAGAGGACGAGGCTGCCCACCAGGCAGACGGTCTTGAGCGTGTCGGTCCAGATGAGCGACTGCACGCCGCCCTGCTGCGTGTAGAGCCAGACGAAGGCCATCGTGACCAGCGCGTTGGCCCACAGCGGCAGGCCGTAGTGGTCGAAGACCAGCAGCTGGAGCACCGCACAGACAACGTAGACGCGCAGGGCGGCGCCCAGCATCTTCGAGATGAAGAAGAACCAGGCGCCCGTGCGGTGCGAATGGATGCCGAAACGGTCGTCGAGGTACTCGTAGAGCGAGACGACCCGCAACCGGTAAAAGGTCGGGATGAGCAGGAAGGCCACGACAAACTGCCCGACGGTGAAGCCCGCAACCATCTCCATGTAGGAGAACGAATCGGCGGCCACCGAACCGGGGACCGAGATGAAGGTCACGCCCGACATGGCGGCGCCGATCATGGCGAAGGCCGCCATGTACCACGGGGTGCGGCGCCCGCCGGAGAAGAACCCGGCGTTGTCGGCCCGGCGGCCTGAGAGCCATGCGACGAGGAAGAGGACGGCGATATAGCCCAGGACGGTGGCGATGACGGCTGCAGGTGTCATGGATGCGGATTCGGTATCAGTTTACGATTCGCCAAAGATACGAAAAAACGCGATACGGAGTCCCCAAAAAACGCGCGATTTTCAGCTTCTCCGCAACGGGACGCCCCGCGCGGCGCACGATTTCGCGTCACCGGGAGTCCGAATGCCCCGGAATTTGCATATCTTTACGCCAGACACCTAAAAACAGCGGATATGGCATTTTTCAAGGAATTCAAGGAATTTGCGCTCAAGGGCAATGTCATGGACATGGCCGTCGGCGTAATCATCGGCGGGGCGTTCGGCAAGATCGTCTCGTCGCTCGTGAACGACATCCTCATGCCGCCGATCGGCGCGCTGATCGGCAATGCCGACTTCTCGAACCTGCGTATCGACCTCTCGCGCGTGCGCGACGTCACATCGGAAGCGCTCGGTTCGGTGGCCGAGCTGGCCGGAGGCGGCGAGGCGGCGGCCAAGGCGGCCGAACCGATCTACTGGAACTACGGCGCCTTCATCCAGCAGTGCGTGGATTTCGCCATCCTGGCATTCTGCGTCTTCCTGATGGTCAAGCTGATGAACCGGCTGATGAAGAAACGCGCCGCGACGCCGCCCGCACCGCCCGCACCCTCGAAGGAGGAGCTGCTGCTTACGGAGATCCGCGACCTGCTCAGGGAACGGCAGGCCGATGGCCGGTAACCCCGCGCGGAAAACGAACGGATCGGACGGGCAATCCGCACGGATCACTCGTCCCGATCCTTCTTCTTCGAAGGGGCATACTCCTGCAGCACGTAGGTGGTGAAGATCGGGAAGAACATCATCCCGAGCGACGGCAGCAGCACGCTGAAGAGCTTGCCGATCGCCGTGACGGGAAAGATGGCTGCGCCGACGGTCGTGACATTCATCCAGGCCCACCAGAGCGCGTTGCCGAATCCGTGCAGGTGCGGATTGACGGGCAGTTCGTAGTCGTAGAAGATCAGCGCGGAGATGTAGGTGAAGACGACCACCGTGAAGATGTAGGCCGCAAGCAGGCGCCGCACGCGGTTGCCGACCAGCCAGCCGACGACGATCGTCATGGCCAGGAAGGCCCGCAGCAGCGGAACGAGCCCCAGCAGCATGGCGGCTCCGCGCGACAGCGTCACGCCGCTCCACGAAACGATATTGAGGTACGGCACCGAAAGGAGCAGGTAGAACAGGTTGCGCCAAAAGAACCGGAGACTCCAGCCGTCGGCTCCCCAGCGGACGAAGAAGTCGCACAGAAAGAGCAGGCAGACAACAAACTGCACGGCCAGGTACGGACGCGAGAAGTGCTTGCCTCCGGCAATCACCTCCCACGAGATTGCCACGAGCAGCAGCAGGCCTGCCAGAACCTTGACCGCACCAAGTATTTGCAGGAAACGCGGCCCGGGCGGCAGGGGCCTGCCAGCGCCCGACGCGAGACCGCGGGCAGCCGTGCGGGAGGCGGATCGTCGCCGGGACTTCGAAGCGGCGGAGGAGGAGGAAGGCCGGGACGGACGGCTGTCCGGACGGAGGGAAAGATTTTGCGACATGATGTTTGTTTTTTTATGACCGGCGCATCATGCTCAAAATCAATGCCACAGGCGAAAAACTTTCCGAAAGGGCAAAAATCGGACGTATTTTTTTGGCGAAAGTTTTTGCAGGTATGAATTTTTCTATTACCTTTGCACTCGCTTTCAGCAATGGCGGGATAGCTCAGCTGGTTAGAGCGCATGATTCATAATCATGAGGTCGAGAGTTCAAGTCTCTCTCCCGCTACTGAAAAAGAAGGGCACTTACCTCAAAAAGGCAAGTGCTCTTTCTTTTTTTGCATTTTACAGCCAGGCTTTCGCGGGACGACGCCGGATCGGACGGAAGCGGCCCGATCAAAAGGCTCAGTCGTCGATCACCTCCGCCTCGACGAATCCGTCGTCATCGGACGAGCAGATCTTACGGTTGATCCGCCGCCACTCGAACGACAGTACGATGCGGAAGATCCCATACAGCACGAACGACACCCCGGCATAGGCCAGTATGAAGATGCCGCCATAAACGGGAGCGGCCAGGAAGACGAACGAGCAGATCAGGCTCAGGATGTTGCAGGCCAACAGCCAGCCCCAGCCCCTCACTCCGATCCCGGAGAGTTCGCTCGCCTCACAGATACCCAGCACGGAGTGGAACAGCATCCAGAATCCGACGACATAGATCAGCAGGGTCGCGACGAGCGGCAGCGGCATCAACAGGAGCCACACGCCGAAAAGAACCTCGAGCAGCCCCCGGGCCAGGCTCCAGCCCCAGCTGTCGTTCCACTCCCGGTTGGCAAAGGCCCAGAGCACATTGACGATACCGGCGATGACCAGCACCGCGATGAAAAACGCAGTCATCACGGCCAGCGAGTCTGCCGGCACGACAAAACAGCAGACACCCGTCACGATACTCAGAATCCCCACGACGAGCGAAACCCACCAATACCGGAAAAGGTTCCGCGTGCGATGCATTTCCTTCCACATAATTCTGTATTTTTTGATTGAACTCAGGCAAAGATAGTCCGGACACAGCGCATCCGCATTACCCCACCCTGCCCGAAAATGTGCAATTTTTCGTATATTCGCCCCGAATCAACCCACAGAAGAGATGAAGGATATACGAAAAATCCGGACCGAAGAGCTGAAACTGGGTAATTTTGCGTTCATGGACCTCACCGGCCGAGACTCGAAGGAGTGGATCGGCCAGCCGACGCTCTTCGACGGCGTCGTCTTCGGCTTCTGCCTTTCGGGAAGTTTTCTCTTCCGGATCAACCACCGCGAATTCCACATGACGGCCAACGAGGTGTTCATCTGTCTGCCCCGGCACCTGTTCACGGCCACAGGATGCTCGTCGGACCTGTCGGTCAAACTGCTGCTCGTATCGCCCGAATACCTCTACGCGCTGCCCGTCTCCTTCGGATTCGACTGGCTCAAGCATGTCGAGGCATCTCCCCGGCTGCCGCTTCCGGCAGAAAAGATTGCGGATCTGACCGCCCTCTACACCCTGCTGGAACGATACGACACCGACGACAAACAGGCCCCACCGATCCGGGACGCCCTGCTGCTCCCGTTCCTGCTGATCATCATCGCGCAGGTCGAACCGGCCGCCACAGCCTCCGGCGGTTCGAAGGTCTCGCGCCAGGAGTGGCTCACCCGCCGTTTCTTCGAACTCATGTCGGAACACTTCGAGTCGCAGCGGCAGGTCTCCTTCTATGCCGACAGGCTCTGCATCACCGCCAAACGGCTCTCGGCCGCCGTCAAGGAGACCTCGGGACATACCGCACTCGAATGGCTCAACGAAGCGGCACTGGTCGAGGCCAAACGCTGCCTGAGAACAACCGACCTGACCGTACTGCAGATCTCCGAGGCCCTGCACTTCTCGACCGCCTCCTCGTTCGTGCGCTTCTTCCGGCAACATGCGGGATGCACCCCGCTCGAATACCGGCGGCGATGACGGAGGGCGGCTACGCACAGTCCGCATGTGCGCGGACGATGCGCATGAACTCCTCGCCGGTGATCGTCTCCCGCTCGATGAGGAACGCCGCAGCCTCGTGCATGATCTCCAGATGTCCGGCGATCAGTTCCCGGGCCTTGGCATGGGCCTCGCGGATCAGCCGCAGCACCTCGGCATCGACCTCCGAGGCCGTGGCGGTCGAGCACGTCAGCGCCGCATCGCCGCCCAGGTAGGCGCTGTTCACCGACTCGAGCGCCATCATGTCGTACTTCCCGCTCATGCCGAAGCGCGAAACCATCGCACGGGCCAGCCGCGTGGCCTGCTCGATGTCGTTGGTGGCCCCCGTGGTGACCGACCCGAAAACCTCCTCCTCGGCGGACCGTCCGCCCGTAAGGGTCACGATGCGGTTGAAAAGCGTCTCGCGACTCTGCAGCAGCTGCTCGCCCTCCTCGACCTGCATGGTATAGCCGAGCGCCCCGGAGGTACGGGGGATGATCGTGATCTTGTGGACCGGAGCCGAATGGCTCTGCAGGGCGGCAACCAGCGCGTGGCCGATCTCGTGATAGGCCACGATGCGCTTCTCCTCGGACGAGAGCACCTTGTTTTTCCGCTGCGCTCCGGCGATCACGGTTTCGACGCTCTCTTCGAGGTCGGCCGTGGTCACCCGCCTGCGGCCCATGCGCACGGCACGCAGCGCCGCCTCGTTGATGATGTTGGCCAATTCGGCTCCCGAGGAGCCGGCCGTGGCACGGGCCACGATATCCAAATCGACCGCCTCGTGCTTCACCCGCTTGAGGTGCACCTCGAGAATCGCCTTGCGCCCCTCGAGATCGGGCAGCTCCATCTGGATCCGACGGTCGAAGCGCCCGGGGCGCAGCAATGCCTTGTCGAGGCTCTCGGGACGGTTCGTAGCGGCCAGGATCACCACGCCCTTGCGACCGTCAAACCCGTCCATCTCGGTCAGCAGCTGGTTGAGCGTCTGTTCGCGCTCGTCGTTGCCGCCGACGGCCGAATCCCGGCGCTTGCCGATGGCGTCGATCTCGTCGATGAAGATGATGCAGGGGGCCTTCTCGCCGGCCTGTCGGAAGAGGTCGCGGACCTTGGCGGCACCCATGCCGACGAACATCTGCACGAACTCCGAGCCCGAGATGGCGAAAAACGGCACCCTGGCCTCGCCCGCAACGGCTCGCGCGATGAGCGTCTTGCCCGTACCCGGAGGGCCGACCAGCAGGGCACCCTTGGGCAGCGAGGCCCCGATCTCGGCATATCTGGAGGGATCGTGCAGGAAATCGACGATCTCGCGCAGGGTTTCCTTCGCCTCGTCTTGACCGGCCACATCGGCAAACGAGGTCTTCACGTCGGCATCGGCATAAATCTTCGCCCCGCTGCTGCCGAACGACATGAAGTTGCCGCCCTCGCGCATGCGGGCCTGGATGCCCCGGCTGGCCTGACGCCAGATCAGGTAGAAGGCCAGCCCGGGCAGCACCCACATGAGAAAGAAGTTGAGCAGCGGCGAGTTCTCGCGCGGAACGACCCGGTTGAACGCGATTCTCCCGTCGGGATTCGGGCTTTCGGCCTGCAGCAGCCGATCGACCAGTCCGGGGTCGTCGATCGCACCGGTACGGTAGGCCTCCGTGCGGTCGCCGGCTCCCGACGAGGTGAAGTAGATCTCTCCGTTCTTGATGACTACGTCGCGGACCAGGCCGCTGTCCACCTTGGAGATGAAGGTGCCGTAGTCGGTCTCGACGATCCTGCCGCCCGAGAAACTCGGGAAGATCAGCCCGTTGAGCAGCAAGACGATCAGCAGGCCCCACAGTATGCCCGTAAACGGGCTGCCCTTCGGGGCGGTTTGGTTTTGCGGATTCGAACGCTCCATGGTAACATTGCACATTTTCGGCGCAAAAATCGGAAAATCCACCGGTCCGCCCCCTACCCGATCGTCCGAAAAAATGTGCAATTTTTCCCGCAAAGGCCCATAACCGGAGCTTTGCGGCAAAAGGTTCCGGCATCCGGAGTTTCGGCGCCGGCAGGATGGAGGTCCGGGGCCGAAGACGCCCACGGGATGGGAGCACGGGTGCACAATCCGTAATCGGGGTAGATTTATCGGGAAAATAGATACCGTTCCGCTGCACGGCGCATCGTATCTTTGTCGCCGGGGAGATGCTCCCCGGAGCAAGCGCGGGAGCATCGCCCCGCAACACCCCGCCGCCCGAAAAGGAAGGGAGATTCCGGACGGCGGAGACCGAAAACCGACAAACAACCGAAAGGATGAGACCCCATATCGTATGCCACATGGTGGCGTCCATCGACGGCCGGATCGACTGTGCGATGGTGGAGAAGATCAGCGGCGACGAATACTGCACGACGCTCGAACAGCTCGATTGCCCCACCCTGCTCGAGGGGCGCGTGACGATGGAACACTACTATGCGGCCAAGGAGCCGTTCACCCCCTCCGTGAACCGGCCGCTCGGACACGGCTCGGTGTATGTCGCCGAGGAGTCCGACGCCTACATGGTGGCCACCGACACGTCGGGCCGGCTCTGCTGGAACTCGAACCGCATCGACGACGTGCCGCTGGTGTGCATCGCCAGCGAGAAGGCCCCCGCGGAGTATTTCGAAATGCTCCGCGAACAGGGCATCTCCTGGATCGCCGTCGGCGAGGAACGCATCGACCTGAACCGGGCGATGGAGACGCTCTACAGCCGGTTCCGCGTCCGGCGCCTGGCCCTGCTGGGCGGAGGGCATATCAACGGCGGCTTCCTCGAGGCCGGGCTGATCGACGAGGTGAGCCTGCTGCTGGCCCCGGGCATCGACGGCCGCAAGGGCGGGATCTCGCTCTTCGACGGCATCGGCGACGCCTCGCGCATTCCCGTGCCCCTGCGGCTCGAACACGTCGAACGGTTGGACAACGACGTTCTCTGGCTGCGCTACCGGACCATCCGATAGGGTTCCCGAAACCGGCTCCGGGGCGTCCGCCAGACCGCATGCGGGAAAAAAGAGCCCGAAGACGGGACGTTTTCCGAAATAAGCCCGTATCTTTGTGATATAAAAGAGACAGGCGGATGAAAACCAGTCGCGAAAAGATATTGCAGAGTGCCCTGCAGCTGTTCATGTCGATGAACTACGAGCGCGTCAGCCTCGAGATGGTCTCCCGGTCGGTCGGGCTGACCAAGACGGGCATATTCAACTACTACCCCTCGAAGCTCGATCTCTTCGTGGATGTGGCCGACCATTTCCTCTTCGGCCTGCAGGACCCCGCCAGGAAGTTCGCTCCGTCCGACGGCACGGTGATCGACTTCATCGAGAAATACGTCGAGGGCGTGCGCCGCACGATGGATGAGATCGTCCGCCTGGGCAACGTCCGCAGGGAGCTGATGCCCGGCAAGCTGGCCAATGCCGGATATTTCCACCTCTTCCAGCAGGTGCTCTTCTACTACCCCGACGGCCGTCAGAGGCTCCATGAACTGATGGAGAGCGAATACGAGCTGTGGTGCCGGGCGATTCGGGGGGGGGTTGAACGCGGCGAACTGGGCAGCGGGACCGACATCGCGCAGGCCGCCGCCCTCTTCCGCCAGGTCTTCATCGGACTCTCCTACCAGATGTCCTTCTCCGACGGCCTCGACGTCGAGCTGCTCAGGCAGCGTTTCCTTTATATATATGGTCTGCTGAAGCGGTAGCGGCGCTTCCGGAACCATTTTTCAAGAATCGAAGCAAAAATATGACCAGCCGGTCATATTTTTGCTTTTTTATTTTATCTTTGCATAAACAAAAAAAATGACCAACCGGTAACTTTTATGGAAAAGGAACAATTCAAACGGGTCCAGAGGACCTTCAACTACACCCCGGCAAGCATCTTCACGAACCAGTGGTCGAACATCGCCTTCGGCGTGGGCATGATCGTCGTCCCGGCCATCATGCCGTTCGGCATCCGGATCCGCCACCTGAGGATCCTCTCGCCGGCCGCCTTTTCGACGATCCTCATCGTCGGCGGCGTGCTGCTGCTCCTCTTCACGTGGCTGAGCATGCGCAACGCCCGGGCCCTGAAGGCCGAGGGCGGCAAAATCACGGTGGACGGCCCGAAGATCACCTACCCCGACGTGAAGAAGGGCAAGGTCGAATACCGCACGTTCCTCACCTCGGACATCGAGTACATCAAGGACGACGAGGAGGAGAACCAGTGCAAGGTCTCGCTGCCGGACCAGTATGTCGTCTTCGAGACCAAATACTTCGACTCGTGGGAGGAGTTCGAGGCCTTCCGCTCGCTGCTCGGATGATGCACACCCTGAATACAAAACCCTTAAATACCAGAACAACATGATTACACGATTTTCCAAAGCACTGTGCGCCGCAGCGCTGGCGGCACTCTCACTGACCGGCTGCGGCTCGGGCGAAACCTACCCGATGGCCTCCCCGGAGGGACTTGACCGGATCAAGAAGCTGATCCGCACGAACGTCGATACCTCGAAGAACAAGATCTACCAGGTGTCGTGGCACGAGGACCGCGGCGACCGCAAGCTGGAGAACATCCTCACGGAGGTGGAGGCATACTACACCGACACCGAAAACAACGACTACCGGATCGCGTTCACGCTCACCGATGGTCAGTTCGTGACCGACGGGCCCAAAAAGAGCGACCGGCAGTACAACTCCTACGAGTGCTCGACGCCGCTCGACCTCGAGGCCATCAACCTCGAATACCTCAAGAAGATCTGCGAGGAGGCCGAGGCCATGGTCAAGGCCGACGAGCAGGGACAGAAACTCACGCTCCGCTCGGCCGGGATGTTCCGCTTCCGCGTATGGCCGGTGCTGCTGCGCGAGACCGACCGCTGGAATCGCAGCGAGGAGTTCCGCGAGGAGTCGAAGCAGCTGGAGGTGGACTTCGAGCTCAACTTCGTCGATGAGAACGAATCGCCCGAATACCAGGGCCGTTCGATCGTGACGAACTACTACACCGTAGCCTTCACGGCCAACGCCGCAGGCGAAGTCTCCATCGACGAATAACGGCCGCATGGGACTGCTCGGAGGGCCGAAAGGAGGCCCGGAGCCGGCCGCAGCGAAGAGCCCTGCGGCCGGTCCCTTACCCGGAGACCGGGCCGGTGAGCTCTATGCGGCGGGGGTAACCTGCCTCTGCTGCGAAGCCTGGGGCGAGGCCTACGCCTGCTTTGCCGAGACGGGCCGCCGCGATGCGCCGACGCTCTACAACATGGCGCTCTGCTGCTTCGGGGTCGCGTGGTACGAGGAGTGCCACCGCCTCGTCTGCGAGGCCGAGCGGATGCTGCCGCCGGACGGGGAGTCGCAGCCGAAAGGCACGCTCGGCAGCGCGGAGCAGGGAGGCAACCCCGGGGGTGAGCTTCCCGAACCGTTCCGCCGCCGGGAGGCCGCAGACGGGCCGCCCCGCTGCCCGATGCCCGGCGGCCTTCCCCGCAACCGGGCACGCACGCTGATGCTGCGCCTTCGGGCCGAGGCGGCAGCCCGGCTCGGCCGCCGCGAGGAGGTGCGCGCCATTGCCGCACTTCTGGGCAACCGATACGGACACATCGAAACCTGGATCAAAAAATTCGACCGATGACACCACTCAGAGAACTGTACGAATACTACAACTACCCGAAAGCCGCCACCGAGGAGCGCCGCCGCGCGCTTCTCGAAGAGATCGCGCCCGACGAGCGCGACGAGGACAACGGCGGCCGCACGTCACTGCACCTCGCCGCCGAGTTCGCCGACACGGAGGCTATCGCGCAGCTTGCGGCACGCGGGGCCGACATCGAGGCCCGCGACGACGAGGGATGCACCCCGCTGCTCCGGCTGGCCATGCGCCGGGGCGAGAAGAGCATCCCGGGCGACCGAATCGCCGATGCCGGCCGTCTGCTGCTCGACCTCGGGGCCAGCCTGCCCCGCTCAGGACGCGGGACGACGGCCCTGATCGAGGCGGTGCGCAACCGCCACCACGCACTCGCCGCGGCACTGATCGACTCGGGCCAGCGGATCGACTCGACGGACAACTACGGCAACAGCGCCCTGCACATCCTCTGCGAGGCGGCCGCGCATACGGCCCGGGAGATCCGCCAGACGGAGCGGCGCATCGAGGGCTTTGCCGAGCGGTGGGTCTCCGACAAACAACGTGCGGAGACGCAGCGCGAACTCGAGGAGCAGCAGCAGGAGGCCATGCGCTGCTACATGACGGCGGGGCTGCTGCTCGACAGCGGCGCATTCGACCCCGAGGAGAAGAACAGCTGCGGCAAGACGCCCTTTGCCATCGCCTCCGAAGGCGGGGCCAAATGGGTGAGCGCCCTGCTGTCGGGGCAGGACCCGTTCGACGAGGCGACGATGAAGACCGGAGGCATGGATATCTTCCAGGCGCTGCGGCAGCGCGACATGGAGGCACTCGGGGCCCTGCTGGAGGCGGGAGTCGATCTGCAGCAGGAGTGCACCGACCCGAAGATGTACGACTTCGAGGGGCAGACGCCGCTCGTGTGCGCCCTCCGATGGGGGCAGACCGAGGCTGCGGCCATGCTGCTCCGGGCGGGCGCCGACCCCAACGTCAGGACCTCGAAAGGGACGACGGCCTTTGCCGTCCTGATCGAGGAGGGGTGCCGCATCTCCGACGGCGTGGAGCGTTTCGCCCCGCTCGTGGAGCTCTTCGAAGCCAACGGATGGAACCCCGATACCGAGCAGAACAAGGCCGGCGAACGGGCGCTGGCACTCGCCTGCCAGCACGACGACTATCCGCTGGCAATGTGGGTTTTGCAACATCTGCTTGAACGAAAGGTGGAGGTGGAGGTGGACGGCCGCGATCTGGAGGGACGCACGCCGCTCATGCGCCTCTTCGGCCCGCACAGCGCCGGACCCTACCAGAGTCAGATGCAGGAGCTGCTGCTCGAAGCCGGAGCCGATCCCTGCGCCGCGGACAACGAGGGGCGCACCGTACTGCACTGCGTAGCCGAGGGTTACTCGCCGCAGCAGGCCCGCGAGGCGGCCGCGATGCTCTTCGATTTCGGGCGTCCCGACGTGTCGGCCGCCGACAACCGGGGGCGCACGCCGCTCGACGTCGCCGCGGAGCGCAACAACGAAACGCTGCTCAAGTTCCTGTTGAAATACGCATAGTCATGGACAACAACCAGACCTTTCTGAACGCCTGCCGCAACGGCCAGAAGAACATCGTGAAGATCCTTGCCGACCGGGGAGGCATCGACCTCGACCGGCGCGATGCCGAGGGCAACACGCCCCTGTACCACGCCTGCCGGCAGGGATACCGCGACGTGGCCGCCCTGCTGCTCGAACGGGGTGCCGACCCGTCGCTGGCGAACAACCGCGGCGAGACTCCCCTGCATGCCGCGGCGCGGAGCGGCAACCGCGAGATCATCGACCGCCTCATGGCGCGGGGCGCCGATCCCGACGCTGCCGACAACGAGGGGTGCACGCCTCTGATGCGGCTGCTGGAGAGCCGGCGCACGGACGCCGCGCTGTGGCTGATCGACCACGGGGCCGACACCGCACGCACGGACCGGACGGGCCACCGCGCCCTCGACTACGCCACGGCATACGGGCTGCGCGAGGTGGTCGTGCGCCTGAGCCGGCCGGACGACGATGCGCGCGACGCCGAGGGCAACACGCCGCTGCACCAGGCCGTATACAACGACTGTGCGGAGGTTGTGCGCACGCTGCTCGACGCCTCGAAGGCGCAGCTCGATACACCGAACGACGCGGGCGAGACGCCCCTGCTCGTGGCGTGCGGGCGCGGGAACCTCCACATCGCCCGGATGCTGCTTGCGGCCGGGGCCAACGCCGACCGCGCGCTGCCCAACGGATCCCGACCGCTGCATGCGGCAGCGCGGTCGGGAAACCGCTTCCTCGGGGAGGCGCTGCTTGAGGCCGGGGCGTCGGTCGATGCCTGCAACGATGCGGGCGAGACGCCGCTGCTTGTGGCGGCACGCGCCGGGAACAACGACTTCGTGCGGATGCTCGTCGAGCACAACGCCGGGGTCAATACGGCCGACAACCTGCAGCACACGGCGCTCTACTATGCCGGCGAGCGCGGCTTCACGGAGATCGTCGAGCTGCTGCTCGCGGCCGGAGCCGAAGGATAAAAGAGATAAAGTACAACTTAAACCAACAGAAACAAAATGGCTGACAAACAAACCAAACCACAGACTCCGGAAGAGATCGCGCGTGCCATGCAGCAGGCCGCCCTGGAGCAGATGCAGGCAATGATGGGCAACATCCCGGGACTCGGAACGTCCGGCATGGGCGACATGCAGGCGCAGATCATGGCCCAGATGCAGGCGGCCGTGCCCGATCTGGCCGAGATCCAGGCACAGCAGGCCGCGATGGGCACGCTCGGCGGCGTGGATGCCGCCACCGTGGCCGAAGCCGCACGGCGCAACATGGCCCAGGCCTCGGCAGCGGCGCAGGCGCTGCAGGACGACAACCTGCTGAGCCAGCTGCAGGCGGCGAATGCCGCGGCCCTCGACCTGCTGGGCGAAGCGTGGGAGATCAAACACGCCCCTGTCTGCCGGCTGACGCCGCAGGAGCGCCGCCTGATGGCCTTCGCCGCCCCGCTGCTGGTCTACAACGACGAGTGCGTGGACGCTGTCGAGAGCGAGATCGAACCCGAGACGTTCCGCGTGCAGCTGCGGAGCTGGTGGGATATCACCGACCGCGACTCGACACTCGGGATCGTCCGGTGGCTGCTCGACGAGGGGCACCATGCCGACGCCGACGCCGCACTGGCGCTCATGCGCGGCGAGAAGCCCGCGGCCGGCGACCCGGAGGAGAAGGCCGGGGATGTGCAGTTGATCGCGGAGTTCATGATCGAAAACGGTTACTGCACGGCCGCGACGCTCCCGAAGACGGCCATCGCCTGGGATCTGGTGCGCATCGCCAACCTCGGACGCTGGGCCTTCCACTGCGGCTACCTCTCCGAGGCGGAGATGTGGCAGGTGATGCAGGTGGCGGCCGACGCCGCACACGGGCACTTCGCATCGTGGGAGGAGTACGGGTTGAGCTTCACTCTCGGACGCGGCGTATGGCACGGCGACGAGGAGGATTGCCAGACGGCCTGGGAGATCGTCACCGCCCTGCAGAAGGACGAGACGTCGCCCTGGCGGCAGTTTGCGTGGAAAGAGTAACCGAACAGACGGACAACCATGGAACGGGGACTCGAATTCTACGTCATGCTGGCGGTAACCGCCGCAGGAGCCCTGATGTGGCTCTACAGAAAAGGAAGCAAGGCAATCACGACGGTACGCAAGCTGCGCCGGGCATTCCGGGAGATCTGCCTCAATCCGAAATCGACGCTCGACGCCGAACACTGCCGCCGTCTGGCCATCGGGGCGATGTATGCCTCGCAGCAGGGGGCCTGGCAGAACTCGATGGAGACGGGCATTCTGGACACGCTGCCCGAGATCCTCGGCAGCTGGTGGGGCATCGGCTCGACCGGGGAGGCCCGCGAGCAGCTCGACTACCTCTGCGAGAAGGGATTCCGCTACTACTGGCCCACGGTGTTCGAAGCCTTCCAGCTCGAAGATCGTCAGCAACAGGATACGCTGTTCCAGCAGCGGATGACCTCGCAGGAGGACTACGACAAGGCCACCTCGCAGCTGCTCAACCTGCAGCAGACGTGGGACGAGCTGACCTCATGCGGGGTCGTCGCCTCGCGGGAGGAGCTGCTCCGTTACGGCGTGACGGGCTGGGATGCCGGGCGCATCGTCTTCGTGGCACGGGCCTGCTGCGAAATGGGCTACCTCTCCGAAGAGGAGGCGTGGCGCTACATCGACCGGGCCGACGCGCTGGCGCACGAGACGCTGGGGTCGTGGCACGACCTGGCGATGAGCTACATCATCGGCCGCTCGCTGTGGGGCGGCAAACGGGCCTACAACTCGGTGATGAAGACGACGGCCGACGTCCTGCTGAGCGACCCGAAGAGCCCGTGGGTATGCTACAGGTGGCAATAGGCGGACACGGGGCATGAAGGCCTCACTGAAATACCCGGTCTTCTACCTCTCGCCCGAGGAGCACATGGTCCATGTCTTCTGGCGGGAGGAGGCGGTGACCTCACGCCGGCTGCTGACGGAGGCCGGCGGCTGGGCCGGGCAGGAGGTGGTCGATGCCGCGGGGCGCAGGTATCTCATCCGCCGCTGCCGCGAGACGGGGCCGGCCGGACTCAGGGGCCGCATCGGGCCGCGCGAAGGACGCACGGTCCGCTACGAGACCGACTTCGAGGAGGCCGTCCGCGATTGCCCGCTCGCGGAGCTGCAGGAGTGGATCGCCCGCGAGTACCCGCAGTCGGCGTGGTTCGGGGAGGAGCTCTGGCGAGGCCCGGCCGATTTCCGGCGCGCGGTGTTCCGCTGCCGGAGTTTCGAGGAGCTGGCCCGGATGTTCCGCTGCCGTCCCAAAGAGGAGCTCTCGATCCAGCGCGGCCTGCTGCAGTTCCTGGCCGTGGCCGCAGCGGTCGGGCTCGTCATCTGGCTGCTGGCCCGCTACACGTAACCGAAAATTGCAAAAAAACATGAAAATCAAGCACCTGATCGCATTTATCCTTCTGCTCGCCGCCACAAGTTGCGCAAGCACCCGCAAATCCGCGGAGATCGACCCAGCTTTCGTGGCCTCCGAATCGACCTGGCTCTATCGGGATGCCGAGGTCGTACACCGCCGCCTGAAACCCCTCGAACGTCCGCAGGTGCGCTTCGAGGTGGAGCACGCCATCCGGCACGCGGATTCGGTCTGGGTGGTGGTGCGCGTGACGATACCCCACCGCTCGATCCGCCGCGGGGAATGTTTCAAGGCCATGAGCGTTCTCCAGGCCCCCGAGGGGCTCATGGAACTGGGCGAACTGTCGCTCGACTCGGGCCATTTCCTGCCCGACGAAAAAGGAGACGTGGATGTGGCAACCCGTCGCGGACGGATGCAGCACCTCTATCTCTCGTGGCGTTTTGCCTGGGACGAGTGCATGGGGATGAATACCTTCATCGCGCTCTTCGCCAGCCTGACCGACGGCCGGCACCTGTTCGAGTATCAGCCCCTGATGCTGCCGCTCTTCTGGAGCGACGATACGGAGGATGAATTTTTCTGGCCCCGCTCGGCCGGCATTCCCGCGAGCACCCTGCTCGAGCGTTCTCCCTTTGAAAATCGATAACCCCACGATTCCATGACACCCCTGCACATCCAACCCCTGCCCGACAGTACTCCCGACGCCGTACAAAAGATCGACGCACTCAACCGCAAGCTCGGATCGTTCATCCACGCACCGCTCAATCTCAAGGAGGTGCTGCGCATGGAGCCGTTCGCCGCCGACGCGGAGGTAGCGCGGGCCGTCGCGGCGACACTCGACGACTACTCCATCATCCCGACCTCGCCCGAGGAGCGCGAAGGCCAACCTGCGGCGGGTCTGCCGAAGGACTACGACATCGTGGGGTTCTGGTACTGCGTGGCGCTTCTCGCCCTTTCGGCGGAGCCGGCAGCCGTGCGTTATCTGCTCGTATTGGCGCGCATGCTGATGGTCGAGGATCCCGCGGAACTGTATCTGCTGCGGCGCACCGTCCGCCTGCTGGAGGGATTTCCATTTCCCCACCTGCAGGAGCTCCGGAGCCGGATCGAAGCCTTCTACGACACCGTCACGCACCAGTTGGAGGCCTTCCGGTGGCTGGAAGCCGCCGGGATTCCGTGGCCCGAGTCATACGAATGGGAGGTCATCGCGCAATTCTCCTCCGACGGCGAGCCCTATGCCGATCCGGCGGCTCCGAAGGAGGAGCGCCGCAGGCGCGTGGTGCTGAAGCTCCAGCTGACCAGCCCCCGCAGCCTTTACGGCAGCTGTCGTCGGCACAGCAGCTACCAGATCTCGCTCCGCAACGACGACAACACGACGCGCGGCCTATGGAACGAAGGCCACGGCGACCTGTTCATCGACGACCGCCGCGTGATGCAGCAGCAGATGTTCACGCCGCTGCAGCTCCCGGAGCTGTTCGACGCGCTGGAGGGGTTCGGCATCCGGCTGGTGCGCAAGCCTGTGATGGTCTACACGAGCCAGGGGATCCGGAGTGCCCACGTACAGGTGTTCCGGATGCTTGAGAATCAGCTCGGGCGCAAACCTTCGGAGGCCGGGCAGGATGCCGTGGAGGCGCCGGGACAACCGAAGGAGGAGAGCGATGCGGGCGGCACGCCGGACGGAAAGGGGAAATTCCCGGAGGTCGAGCGGGCCGTGGAGGAGGCGCTGGACCTGCTCAAATACGACGGAGACGTGGATGACTCGCTCTGCGAGATGCGCGGCCGCTGGGGCAACGAGGCCGCGGCGCTGCACGACGGGCGGTTCGACCGCATCGTCGAACAGTATGCCTGCCTCCCGCACGAGGAGGGGATGGAGGCGATCGGACAGGAGCTGACCTGCCTCGGATACCGCCTATACGACCTCGACGGCGACGAGATCTACCTGCTGACGCTGCAGCCCGAGGCCCGGGCCGAAGCCTTCGAGCAGGCCTGCCGCCAGGCGGGGCAATACTGCCGGCTGCTCAAGCAGCCCCGGCGCGACCCGGGGATGGCGGCCCGGGAGGTCGATCCCGGGCAGGCGATGCCCTGCGAGGAGGTGCTGTGGCCCGATGATGCCGACTACATGCTCGATTCACTGGCCGGCGACTTCTGCAGCGGGCGGTGGAAGGAGCACGGCCGGGAGGAGTGGCAGGGCAACTTCGTCGCCGACCTGCGCCGACGCCCCCTGCAGCCGGTCAAGGTTCGCTGGAAGGGGTTCTGCCGGCTCGTCTACTCCCCGGAACTGGATTTCTACGCCGCCTTCCACTACATCCCGGCCATGCGGTGCTGGATGCTGCTCGGCGGGAAGAACCCGCTCGAAGCCGACGGCTGGAAGCGGCTGTGCAGCGTGCCGATGCCGGGCGATCCGGTCCTCTTCCCGGGCGAACGGCCCCGGTGGCTGGGGCGCTTCCTCTGCTTCGACGACGGGCTCGGCGCCACGGTGCTCACGATGAACGGTCAGGGCGTGGAGCGCGTCCAGCGGCTGCCGCTGCCCAAATCGGACAAGCGCTGCTCGTTCGCCTGCGACGGCCTCGGGCGCATCTACGTCGGACGGGGCCGGGAATACCTCTACCGCAGCGATGGCAAGAGTTTCACGCGGCTCGACTTCGGCGTATCGGAGTACGCGGATATCGACGGTTCGGTGCCCGAAGCGGGCAGCGGGCGCATCCTGACGGTCGCCGCCGGCAACCGGGAGTCGATGGCCCGGATGCTGGAGATCGACCTCGACACCCGCCGGTGCCGGGCCGCGGCGATGCCGAACCTGGATCCCTGGTCGGAACTCCGGCCCTTCGGCGACGGACGGATACTCATTCTGGGGTCATGCGACTCGATGCGGGTAGACTTCGCGCGTATCTGGGACCGCAGGACGGGCGAGGTGCTGCGCCTGCGCCCGGGGATGCTCCGCAGCGACCGGCTCGAACACATCGGGCACATGAGCGACGGGCGCGTCGTGCTAACCACGCTCCGCTCCCGCGTGGGACAGGTCGTACTCTTCCCCACCGACCTCGAAGGCTACCTCCGCTCGGCCTCCCGGCCGCTGCACATGGCTCCCCTGCAACCCTACGAAGAGCTCTACCCTGCCATCCCGCTCTCGCTGCCCGATCTACCGTAACGTTGAACGGACGATCAGCGGCAGACACTCCGCAATGCAGCGGTCGTACCCCTTCGTCCCTTCGCCGAGTTCGCCGTAGGGGCGAATGTCGGTGTGTATGAAACGTTTGGTCTTGTACTCCTTGCGGATACCGTCGTCCCGGCAGAGAGCCTCCTCTTCAGGCGTCGGCTTGCGGTAACCAAGCAGCAGTTTCTCCATGTTCCAACGGTTGTGCTCGACTTCGGCCATCTGCTCGACCTGTGCAGCAGTCAGCCGCTCGGGAGGCGCCACGCCGAAACCCAGCGAACGCAGCTTGATCTCCACCGAATCGGCGCAATAGAAGTTCGACCACTGCAGCGCTACCGGCAGTTCGTTCCAGCCGCCCTGCAACTCGCCATCCGAAGGACACGACGAGGGTGTCGTGCCGTATGTGCTCTTGAAGGCATAGATGTAATTGACCAGCTGTGCCCGGCGCGTATTGCGGCGGTCGAGGTCAAACGGATTGGCCAGCATGCCGAACGGAAAGACGTGCGAATAGCGGTTCTGCGGCTCTTTTTTGAGGCGGTTGTTGAGCAGGTCGAGCAGCGCACTTGAGGTCTCCTGCCGCACGAAGACCGGAATATCCCGGGCGTAAACGATGTCGGGCAGGTAGAGCCCCATGGCCATAGCTTGCGGTGGGAAATTCAGACAGATGGCGATCGACAACTGTTGCTTGGGATCCTCGGCCCACTCCGCCAGCAACTTTTGCACGGCCGGCGTCTCGGCACGTCCCTTGATAAACTCAAACTCCACGTCGAGAAAATCCGTTCGGGGGCCATACATCCAGTTCGGCGGCAGGATCCGCTCTTCGTCAGGATGTTCCATGTCACGATACAGGCTCGGCGCCAGGTCGAAATAGTGGCGGTAACGGCCACGGAAGAAGTTCATCTCCTCATCGATCGCGGCATCGATGAACGTAATCCGGCTCTTCAGCCGCCGGTCGCGACAGAAATTCGGAAAATGGAGCAGGTGTGCAGCCTCGACTCCCAGAGCCACCCCCATGCGGCTCATGCCGATGATGACCAGATGGACCGTCCGGTCGCTCTCCCGTGTGACCGGCTCGCGGTCCAACGCCGGATATTCGATCCTGTCATCCCCATCCCCGCAACACCGCTTCACCAGCAGTTTCTTGGCCCACTCCTCGTAGAAGTTGAAAGGGTGAAAGTCGATCTGCTTGCGCCACTCCTCGGCCAGGTCCGAAATCTGGAAAGCGGCATAAGTGGTCTGGTACTCGAAAAGCACCGAAACCGGAATGCGCGGACAATTCGGTTCCCGGCTATGGATCGCCACGATCTTCTGCAGCGAATCGATGTTGAGCGAATCGTGGTCGTACTCGTTCGCCTCGCCGATCAGAAAGATCTCGCGGGCTCGGGTCGTGCAGAGCTTTGCCAGCTCCTCGGTCGAATTGCGCTGGGCGTGCAGCACCAGAATACGCCGCTCCTGCCGGGCATCGAGCACCGTGTGGATGCGGTTGCGCACCTTGGCGGCGGGTTGCACGCTCTGAATCAGGATATAGCAATTCCCGTAGCGAGGGTCCGAGCAGATTTGCCGCACGAGCATCGGGACCATCTCGTCGAAACCGATGACCACGACGTGATTCTCAAGCGGATAGGCAATCTCGCCCTCGCGATAGCGTTCGACACGCCGCTCCAACATGTTCGATACCACCGAGATCAGCAGGCCCGTGACGAGCAGCAGTCCCAGAATGGCCACTCCCAGCGAGAACCAGCGCAGTTCGGGCGTGACATTGGCCACGCTGCCCGGATCGATGAACAGGCAGATCAGTTGGAGCAGGCGCCCCATCGGAACATCGCTGCCGCTGGCTCCATGCTGCGAATCGGGTGTCGCCACATCCGAAGGCTCCGGGAAGGAGAAGAACCAGCTGACCAAATAGATCACACAGAAAAAGAGCAGCAGGATGCCGACCAGCCAGGCAAACTGCTTGCGGCCTCGACCCGAAAAGGCCCGGTCGAAGCCCAATGTAAAGAATCGTTTCAGTGAGTTTCCCATGGGTTGCAACTTGGAGATTACGGGCCGAGGGGATTACCTGAGGGACTGGAGTTCCTTTTCCAGCCGGGCCAGTTCCACCTTCCTGCGTTTGGCTGCTATCTCGGGATCCGGGCCAGCCGCCTCACTCTGTTTATCCCGCACCGACCGTTCGTGGCGGACAGCCTCCTGATAGAGCGTCAGTTCGGTCTCCGAAAGCCTTCTGTGGCTTTCGGAACAGATTCCCAGCAACCGCTTGCAGCAATAGCCCAGCCAGCACAGGGCGCATCCGGCAACAAGCACCCAGCCTGCGAGAACAAGCACGCCGAAGCAAACCGGCATATCATGGCCGAAGACGGCATAGCAGACGATACCGGCCAGTGCCACCAGTGTAACTGCCAACATCCAGAGACGTGTCCGTCTAAACGACCGGGCGGCTGCTTCGAGCCGTTCGGCGAATTGCAACGCATTCGGTTCCATAGGACGATTATTTGCGAATTTCGAATCCGAGTTTAAGGATCAGCTTGAGGGTCTGTACAGCAGTCTGACGGTCGTATTCGCGCTCGGCCTCGGGGAGCTCCTCGTAGGGCACCAGGCAGGGGTGCGTTTTCCGCCTGTCATCGCGCCGCTCGCCCCAGGTCCACCCTTCGGCGAGGCGGCCCTGCGCCCAGACTTCGTGGACGTTGCGGGCCATTTGTTCGGTCAGCTTCCCGAGAGTCTCGGGCAGCTCGACATCCTGCGTGTCGAGCGGTGAAGGGATATAAGTTTCCATGCAATGGTTCGTTTTGCCTGCCCGCAGCAGGACATTTGCCGATGCAAGTTAAGTATTTTTATCCGAATTCGGAATTGCAGGCGCGGATTGGATTGCACGAACGAGATTTTATGCTTAATTTTACTCGGTGTATGCCCGGACGAAAAGTCACGGTCGCCGGAACCCGCCTCCACCCCACGCCGGAGGCCCCAAACAACCCCCGAATGAAACTGCGCTATTTCATCTCATCATCGCGTTTTTCCCGAAACAGGGAGACGGTCAAGGAGTGCGTACAACAGGTCTGCGCCGAACAGAACATATCCCTGCCCAAGGTGCCGAAGCCGCGAAATACGACTGCAACCTCGACGACTCGACCCTGCGCGACACCCCCAAACAGAACGAATATCTGGCAACCATCCGCCACGACACGGACCTGTTCATCGCCATACTCGATGCCGCATACATCGGATACTACACCTATCTGGAGATCCTCCATGCCTACAAGTCCTATCTGCTGACGGGATTCCCCATCTGTCTCATACTGGAGAGCAAGCAGCCCGTCGCCTGCTCCAAGGGGCCGACCGACCGTACGCTGGAGAACCTCTCGAAAGCCATCGCCAACCTGTCGGACACCTACGCCCCGGCGGACCGGGCAGCGGGCCGGAACAAAACAGGCGGGATCCCCCACTTCCTGACCGACTACGACAATCCGCTGGCTCCCCGCCCGCTCGGGGAGGTCTGCACGGAGAACATCCGGAAGATCCTGACGAACGAGCGACTCAAGATGAGGCAATTCGCCAAACCCGGCAGAGAGGTGGGCAGCGAGGAGATCATGAATCGGCGCGGCCGGGTCGAGAACGGGTACATCGGGGAGATCTACTTCGAGCGCAGCGTAGACCGGGAGGAACTGGCCAACCCGACCAGTTCGTTCGTCCTCATCAAGGGGCTGCCAGGCGCCGGAAAATCGCGTGCCCTGCTCCACTACATCCACAACGCGCTGGGCAACCAGCAGATCGTCGTGCTCCACAGCCACAGGGAGTTCGATGCCCTGTTCGATACGCTGTTCTCCGAACGGAACGGATGCTACGAATTCGACGAGCACGTCATCAAGGAACCCTACTACCTGATCATCGACGAGATCGACAAGTTCTGGCTCAGTTCGGTCCACAACGACGATTTCGTCCGCCGCTGGGAGCGTCTGTGCGACGAGGTGTACACCCACAGCCGACTGCACATCTACGCCACTACCACCCTCGAAGGATACCAGGCCGTCGAACAGGCGATCGAACCACAGAACACCCAGATCATCACGATCGGAGCCCTTGACCCGAACAACGAGGACGACGCCCGGATCATACATTACTTCGGGAACGGAGCCAACCGCCAGTCGCTCACCGTAGGTTTTATCGTCCCCCGGAGACACGACATCGCCCAAACCGTGGACCAGTTGCTGCAAAACAATTATGTACGCGCCTTCTGCATGGCCTACAAAACCGTCTGCACCTTCTCACGCAACAGCCGGCAGCTGCTCCGATACTCGGTCATGGCCACGGCCGAACTGATGGCCATGCGCAACCAGCAGATGGATCCGGACGTCATGGCGGAACAACTGACCGCACTGGCAACCCGCGGAGTCATACGGCTGTTCGATCAGGACGACGAGATCGACCGCATCACCGGCGACTACTTCAATTTTCGTAACAGGGAGGTCATCGAAGGGGTCAATGTGGTGCCGATTCTCCCCAAATGGCTGACCTTCTATTTCGACGACATCCTGCTCACCTGCATCATGGAGCATCCGTCCATCGTCCGGTTCGGGCAGGAGCAGGTCATCGAGCTGATGCTGGCGACGTTCCCCATGACCGAAAGCTATTCGAAGGCGATCACCCGGGCCGAAGACAAGGCAGCCGCATGGCAACAGATTCACGACCGGTATGCGGACCAGATTCTGCGCGACCAGGCGATCGACCCCGAAGAGCGGCGCCGCATGCTCTCGGTGCAGATCTCCTATGCCCCCACGTTCGAGACTGCGATCGGGCTGATCGAGACCTACCGGGAGATCTTCCCGCTGACCAGCATGCAGATCGGCGGGCTCTACTCGCATGTACTCACGGCCCGCTGCAACGGGCTCGACCCAAACTCCATGCTTCAGACAATCCGCAAGTACGAGGAGGCGATCTCCGAATACGACCTCTTCTACGTCCAACGGCGCGTACAGCTGTCGGACAGCTACTCCGAAGTTCGCGAACTGGTCGGGCGCATGGCCCCGGAGCTGACGGAGCCACACGGACCGACCATCGACTCCTTTCAGAAATACAGCATCAACGCCCTGCTCTACTGGATCAGCGACCGCGTGAGCGAGGCCGAAGAGTTGGACGACATCATGGCCCGATACGCACGCTGGAACCAGAACAACCCCTCCTGTCCGTTCTCTCTCACAGTCAAACCGGTATATTCTCTTATCGACAACGCCGACGGGCAGGCGGAGAGACTCGAGGCCATATATGACGCGGCGATCGTACGCCTCAAACCAGCGGCCTTCGCCTCCGACCGTGACCGGCTCCACTTCAAAGCGATCGCCATGGGGCTCCTGATCAAGAACGCCACGGACTACATGCAGGCACGCAGCTTCGTCGAACGGTTGCAACCCGGAGAGATCCACATGTCCTATTTTTCATCGATGATCGCAAAATGGGACTTTAAGGAGAGCGAAGACTTCGAACGGCTGTACGAGGACATCGAACGGCTGAAGGAGCGTTTCGGAATCGAACTCCACATCAACAGCTACAACTCATTGATCCGCAAGGCCCCGTCGGCATTCATCGCACAACGGATCGTCGCGGCCATGCCATACCGCGACAACTACACGCTGAACCTCTACCTGCAGAAAATCTTCCAGACCTGCATCGCGAGCATCTCGCACGCGAAACAGCATGAGCGCGGACGCACCATACGCACCTCCTACGCCACGGCCTGCAAGACCGTGCAGGAGCTGATTCCGGCAATCAACCCGCAAGGGGTGATCTGCAACCGCGACGGAAAGGTTTCCGACTTCGCGGGCGTATCGCTGGATCCCTTTGCGGTCAATTTCCTCTACCGGATCTTCAAGAACGACCCGCAATGGGTCGATACGACCATACGCAACTGCCGCCCGCTCTGCGAGAACGTACGCTCCAACGAGAACATCCATGCCATCCGCATCCGCGGATGCGACGACTATCCCCGGGCGCTAGAACTGTTCCGGCAATACGAAAAGGCCTGCCTGAAGCCGCTGCTTGCCATGGCCCGGCCCGGATCGCGCCCCATCTGCCCGATCTGTTTCTGCAACATGTTCCGGGTTCTGACCTCGGGCAGCAACAAATTTACCCCCGCATACAGGGAGGAGTTCCGGGCGATCTTCGAACAATACCGGCCCTACATCTCCATGAACTCGGACACGGCCTCCTTCTATTATGCCACCTACTTCGAAGAGATCTTCGACGGGCAGGAATCGACGGAGATCGCCCCGGCGTTTGCCGAAGAGATGGAACAATTCCCCCAGCTGAGCTACGTCCCCTACTATCTGCTGATCGGATGCCTCCATAAGATCACTTTCGAGCAGGCCCTTGCCGTCTATGACTTTTTCCACAGACGGGCCGTCGAAACGGGGATCGAAAAGCACATGCCGGACAACAAGAGCATCGTTCAGCTGTGCAAGTACATAAAAACAGACCAGGAACTCATCCGCCTGCAGAGGTACCTGCTCGCCGGGAAGGTCGAGCCGGGCAAAACGGCCGGAAGTGCACTATACAAGCTGTGCAAAGAGCGCCGGATGGGCTACCTGCTCGGCGGGAACAACCGGCAGACCGACAGCGACAAGATCAAGGGGCAGATTGCTCGCAGCAAGAACCTGGAAGAGATTTTCCGGCTGCTCGACACATATGCCACCGAACACGATGCAACGATCGACATACATCTGTTCGAATATGCCCTGGGAGCCCTTCACGGCCCGGCTTTCCAAACGAGTGCGGCCCGCAGCGAGGCCACGGAGTATCTGAAGCTTCTCCGCGAACGGCATCTGGTACGCTGCACGCAAAAAACCTACAACCAGCTGCTGTCGATCTATTATCCCGAAAAAGAGAAGGTCCGGTTGCTTGCCGAGATGCGCGAACACTGCCCGTTCGACATATACACATATGTAGCCATCGTCACCGACTGGTGTTGCAACACGGAACTCAGGCAGGAGTATTACGACCGCATCATCCGAGAATACGGGGAAAACATCGCCCCCGAGACCTTTTTTACCGCCCTGAAAGTTGAACTCAGCCACGTCATGCAAACGGACAGCCGCGATTTCTCTTTTGCCGTAAAGATCCTGCGTGAAATCGAGCGACGCGGCTACACCATACACCGCAGCGTATTCGACAAACTGGAAAAATGCTGCACATACAATTCGCACGCCCATATCCGCCAGGAATATGCATCGATCGGAGACATCCGGCAATTCATGCTGCTCTACATGCTGCGCTACGTTGCTGACGATCAGACATCTGTAATCTATGATGTAGCCGATCGGAACGGGATCGACATCTGACACGGCAAACGTCTTTCTCCGCCCCATCCCTTTCCATTCGACGGCGACCGATCCCCGACCTGGCGGCATCGGAGGCAAGGCCGTCCCCGCAGGAAACACCCCCGTTATCGGCTCGGGTGCGCGACTTCGTATTCGAAGCGATATAGCGCGTGGCGGACCCTGCCGTCTCACGGTTTGGGCCGGACACGATTTGCGGGAAGTGAGGCCGCAACCGGAGTCGCAAGGAAGGACCGGCAGCGGGGAAACCATCGGATTTTTAAATGCAGATACAAACAAAAAGTCTCCACGGAGTACGCGGAGACAACAGGTTAAAAACCTTCGGCCTATAGCCTTATTGTGGTAAGATGTAGAATTCTTACGTCACAAATATAAGCAAAAAGGAGGTTTATTGCAACTTTTTATTTAATTTCACAAAAAAATATCTTCCACATGACTAAAGTATTGGGGCTGGATCTGGGCACGAACTCCCTGGGATGGGCGCTTGTAGACGAATCGGAGAATGGATATGCGCTCTTGGACAAAGGCGTCGCCATTTTTCAAGAAGGGGTTGCACGCGACAAGAACAATGAAAAACCGACCGTTCAGGATCGGACGGATGCCCGCGCACTACGCCGTCACTATTTCCGGCGACGGCTTCGCAAAATCGACTTGCTCAGGGTACTCGTTCGTTATGACCTCTGTCCACCATTAACCGACGAACAACTCTCCACTTGGCGTCAGAAAAAGCAATACCCGCTCGATAAGGAGTTTCTTCGCTGGCAGCGGACCGACGACAACGAAGACCGTAATCCCTACCACGACCGTTATGTAGCATTGACCGAGCGGCTCGACCTCGAGAATCGCGCACAGCGATGGCTACTGGGACGAGCATTCTATCATCTGGCACAACGGCGCGGATTCCTCAGCAACCGCAAGGAGGCCGGGAATGAAAAGGAAGACGGAACGGTCAAGGAGAGCATCAAGAATCTGTCGGCCGAGATGGAAGCAGCCGGATGCCGGTATCTCGGGGAGTACTTCTACGGGCTCTACCAACATAAGGAGCGGATTCGCGGCAAATACACCTCTCGCAACGAACATTACCTGACCGAATTCAATGCCATCTGTGACCGACAGCAACTGCCCGACAAATGGCGCCGAGCCCTGCATCGTGCTATTTTCTTCCAACGCGACCTCAAATCACAGAAGGGATCGGTCGGCCGATGTACCTTCGAGCCGACGAAAAGCCGGTGTCCCGTTTCACACCCCCGGTTCGAGGAGTTCCGAATGTGGTCGTTTATCAACAACATCCGGGTAACGGGCCCGGATGACGGCACGCCGCGGCCATTGACCCCCAAGGAGATCGAAACGATCCGGCCGCTCTTCTTCCGGAAGAGCAAGTCCTATTTCGATTTCGAGGAGATTGCCCGCAGGATCGCCGGCAAGGGGAAATACGCCTGCAGGGAGGAGCGCATCGAAGCCCCTTACCGCTTCAATTTCGCCCGCACGGCCACCGTGTCGGGTTGTCCCGTTACGGCTTCGCTCATGGACATTTTCGGGAAGGAGTGGCTTCGGGAAATCCGCAGTCTCTATCTGCTCGGCGACGGGAAAACCGAGGAACAGGTGCTGAACGATATCTGGCATGCCCTTTTCTCGTTCAAGGACGAGGAGCGCCTCCGGGACTGGGCCTGTGAAAAACTCCAGCTTTCGGAAGAACAGGCCAAAGCGTTTGCGGCGATCAAACTTCCGCAGGATTATGCCGCCATGAGCCTGAATGCCATCAACAAGATTCTTCCCTACCTGCGTTGCGGTTATCGGTATGACGAAGCAGTTTTCCTGGCCAACTTGCGCGCGGCACTCCCAAAGGAGGTCTACGCAGACGAGGATCGCCGACACAACATCGAGCAGGAGATTGCCTCGCTGCTGCTCGACTACAAGCGGAATCCATACGACAAATTCGATTCGAAGGAGCGTCGCATCGCCAACTACTTCAGCGACCACGGGCTCGATATGTCCCGTTTGGACCGGCTGTACCATCCCTCGAAAATCGAGACCTATCCGGATGCAAAACCCAATGCCGAAGGAATCATGCAGCTCGGATCCCCGCGGACTTCGGCCATCCGCAACCCGATGGCCATGCGGGCGCTGTTCCGGTTGCGCGACCTGATAAACACGCTGCTGCGCGAAGGCCGGATCGACCGCGACACGAAGATCCGCATCGAATTCGCCCGCGGGCTCAATGATGCCAACCGCCGCAAGGCCATCGAGCAGTATCAGCGTGAGCGGGAGGCTGAGAATCGGAAATTCGCCGAAGAGATCCGCCGTCAATACACCGCCGAAACCGGCCGCGAAATAGAGCCATCGGACGACGAGGTGCTGAAATACCGCTTGTGGGAGGAGCAGCAGCACATCTGTCCCTACACCGGCCGGCAAATTCGTATTTCGGACTTCATCGGGGCCAATCCGGGGTTCGACATCGAACATACGCTTCCGCGTGCCCACGGCGGCGATGATTCTCAGATGAACAAGACACTCTGCGAGAACCGGTTCAACCGGGAGACCAAACGGGTAAAACTGCCGGCCGAACTCTCCAACCATGCCGAAATCATGGAGAGGATCGAATCGTTCGGCTGGCGGGAGAAGGTGGAGAGCTTGCAAAAGCAGATCGAAGCCCAGGTCCGCAGGAGCAAAGGTGCAGCCACCAAACCCGAAAAGGACAGCGCAATTCAACGTCGCCACTATTTGCAGATGCAACTTGACTATTGGCGCGGAAAATGCGAACGGTTCACCATGACCGAGATTCCCGAAGGTTTCAGTAACCGACAGGGAGTCGATATCGGCATCATCGGGAAATATGCACGGCTCTATCTGAAGACGGTTTTTGACCGGATCTATACGGTCAAGGGCTCCACGACTGCAGCGTTCCGCAAAATGTGGGGCTTGCAGGAGGAATACACCCGCAAGGAGCGCGTGAATCACGTCCACCACTGCATCGACGCCATCACGATCGCCTGCATCGGCCGCCGGGAGTACGACCGTTGGGCGCAGTACGCCGCCGACGAGGAGCGATTCAATTACGGTGAAACCGACAAACCCCGCTTCGAGAAGCCGTGGCCGACCTTTACCGAGGATGTCAAGGCGGTGGCCGACGAACTGCTTGTGGCCCACCATACGCCCGACAACATGGCCAAACAGACACGCAAAAAGTTGCGGGTTCGCGGCCGGGTCAAGCTGAGTGCCGACGGAAAGCCGATCTATCAACAGGGCGATACGGCCCGTTGCCGGCTGCATCAGGAGACCTTCTACGGAGCCATCAAGCGAGAAGACGAAATTCGGTACGTTGTACGCAAATCGATTAAACTGTTGCAACCTAGCGACATCGACAAAATTGTGGACGATGCAGTCCGGGATCGCGTACGGATGGCAATTGATGAAGTCGGATTCAAGACGGCGATAAATCCGGATGAATACACGATCTGGATGAACCGCGAAAAGGGAATCCCTATCCGCAAAGTGCGCATCTTCACGCCCGGCGTCACCCAGCCGATTGCACTAAAAAAACAGCGAGATCTCTCCGACAAAGAGTACAAGCAGGATTATCATGTTGCGAACGACGGAAACTACTGTATGGCCGTCTATGAAGGTAAAGACAAAAAAGGCAAGCTGAAACGCTCCTTTGAACTTGTCAGCAACCTTGAAGCAGCACAATATTTCAAAGCCAGTGCCGACCGGGAAGCGTGCCCCGATCTGGTACCGCTGGCCGATGCGAACGGATTTCCGCTGAAATGCATTTTGAAAGCAGGTACCCTGGTCCTGTTTTATGAAAATTCGCCGGCGGAACTTTGCGATTGCACACCCAAGGAGCTGACAAAACGACTATATAAAGTAACGGGATTCAGCACGCTGACAGTCTCGAATAATTCATATGGTCGTCTTGCATTAAAGCACCATCAAGAAGCCCGACCGGCAGGTGAATTGAAGGCCAAAAGCGGAGTATGGAAAACAAACGAGGAATACCGCCCCGTTATCTCCATATTGCATACCCAGCTCAACGCTTATGTTGAAGGTTACGACTTTGAACTGACCGTTACGGGAGAAATAAAATTCAAACACGGAAGACCATGCTGAAACGCGCCTTGTTTTTTTCGACTCCCTACTGTCTGAGCCTGCGCAACGGCCAGATGATCGTCCACACGCGCGAGGCTCCCGACCAACGGAAAAGCATTCCGATCGAGGATATCGGCTTCGTAGTGTTGGAGGACCAGCAGACCTCCATCACGCTGCCGCTCTTGAATGCGCTGTCGGATAACAACGTGGCAGTAATTCTTTGTGGAGAGAACCGCATGCCGAACGCCATGTTGATGAATCTGGATTCCAATCGCACGCAAGGAGAAAATTACCGTGCGCAGATCGAGGCCAGCGAACCGCTGAAAAAAGGGCTTTGGAAACAGATCGTCGAGGCCAAGATCCGGAATCAGGCAACTTTGCTGCGGAAAATGGGACGTGACGGGGATAAACTGAAACCCTACTACATGAATGTCAAGAGCGCCGATGCGGACAATCGTGAAGGGGCAGCAGCCAAAATCTATTGGACAGAGTTGTTCGGCAGCGAATTTTACCGCTCCCGCGAAGGTTCTCCGCCAAACAACCTGCTCAATTACGGCTATACGATCCTGCGGGCGGCTGTAACCCGTGCGATCATGGGATCCGGACTCTTCCCTGCTCTGGGCATCTTCCACCGAAACCGTTACAACGCCTTTCCGTTGGCCGACGATCTGATGGAGCCCTATCGGCCGTTTGTTGACGAAATCGTATACCGTCTTTATACAAACGGTCATATACAGCTAACCAGGGAGGTAAAAGGGGAATTGCTGCGGATTTTGTTTGTCGATACCCGTTTCGACAAGATTGTACGACCGCTTGAGGTAGGTTTAACCTTTACAACCTCTTCCATAGCAAAATGCTTCGCTGGTACACAAAAAAAGGTATCATATCCCATGTTGGAATAGGACCATGTCAGAAACGCGATTGAATGCCTATCGGATCATGTGGTTGTTTGTCTTTTTCGATCTGCCGACCAATACCAAAACAGAACGGCGTCATGCGGCACAATTCCGCAAAGCGTTGGAAAAGGACGGCTTCACAATGATGCAATATTCGGTGTATGTCAGGCATTGTGCCTCGAAAGAGAACATGCAGGTTCACATCAATCGCGTTCGACGGTCGATGCCTCCGGCTGGATTTACGAGTATTCTGTCTGTGACAGACAAACAGTATGGAGACATTCTCAACTTCTGGGGCAAGAGCGAACGGGCAAAACCGGACATGCCGCAGCAGTTGGAATTTTTCTGAAAAAACGGTATCTTTGTTCTTTGAAATACAAAAAAGCGCATCAAACTCACTTCGACGAAGGTTCTGCATTCGATTTCCCGGCCGGACAAAACGGCATAAAGCACTGAAATCGAATAAATAGTAAACCCGGCGTTGTGGTTTGATGTAGAATTTCAATAAGATACAACTTCCCGCTTCGGGTGACAAACTAACCAATAGTTGTGGTTTGATGTAGAATTTCAATAAGATACAACTTCGTAACCAAAAACAAAAAATAAAAAATGGTTGTGGTTTGATGTAGAATTTCAATAAGATACAACTGCAAAGAATTTCACGAACAGCCGGATGAGTTGTGGTTTGATGTAGAATTTCAATAAGATACAACCGTCTTGGCAATGCGCTCGACCAGCAGGTGTTGTGGTTTGATGTAGAATTTCAATAAGATACAACAAAGGTATGGAGAATTCGAATTTCAAAACGGTTGTGGTTTGATGTAGAATTTCAATAAGATACAACACTACTGAGGCGGTGAATATATGCACCTTGTTGTGGTTTGATGTAGAATTTCAATAAGATACAACCGCACGGAAGTTCTGAGCCGAGTCGTCAGTGTTGTGGTTTGATGTAGAATTTCAATAAGATACAACTTGACAAACTTTTTACCAACATCGACCACGTTGTGGTTTGATGTAGAATTTCAATAAGATACAACCACACATTAACCTAAAAAACAGAAAAACAGTTGTGGTTTGATGTAGAATTTCAATAAGATACAACGCCCCTCGGAGGATCATTGCCCCGCCGAAAGTTGTGGTTTGATGTAGAATTTCAATAAGATACAACTGACGCGGTCCTCGGACGCGGTATTCTCATGTTGTGGTTTGATGTAGAATTTCAATAAGATACAACTCTATTGGGGACATATCGTCGTTGTTCTCAGTTGTGGTTTGATGTAGAATTTCAATAAGATACAACCGACAACTCCGATCTCGGAGATGCGTACAAGTTGTGGTTTGATGTAGAATTTCAATAAGATACAACATAGCATCGAAGAGGTGATCGCCGTTGTAGTTGTGGTTTGATGTAGAATTTCAATAAGATACAACTTTATATCATTTGGCTTACCCCAAGATAGGTTGTGGTTTGATGTAGAATTTCAATAAGATACAACAGGAAGGGAAGGGTCTTTCAAGCAATGATTGTTGTGGTTTGATGTAGAATTTCAATAAGATACAACGTTACACCACCGCCTTCGCCGCTGGAATTAGTTGTGGTTTGATGTAGAATTTCAATAAGATACAACGGTATATCTTTTACCTATTGTCTTGCTATGGTTGTGGTTTGATGTAGAATTTCAATAAGATACAACTATCCCACCACCAACAAAAGGCGCGTAACGGTTGTGGTTTGATGTAGAATTTCAATAAGATACAACTGGAAGACACGGCACTCGTGCCGAGGATGTGTTGTGGTTTGATGTAGAAATCCAATAAGATACAACGAAAGCCGAATACAGGGTCATGCTGTATCAGTTGTGGTATGATGTAGAATTTCAATAACAAAGCACACAAAGAACTTAAACATCATGCAGGGGAGAATTAACAAATTCCGGTAGATCGAAAACGAGATGATTTGACCTGTAAAATATGGACAGATACCTTTAGCGTCTTGTCATTATCATCTACTATGCCGTCAGCACCCTACAGATACGACGCATCTCGCGGCTGATATTCGCCTCGGAGGTCTTCACATAGCGTCGTGTCATGTTCGTATTCGTATGACCCGGAATCTTGGCGATAATATCGATCAGCATCCCGTATTCGCCAAAATAAGGTACGATATTCGCAAATCAGTTCGAAAGGCCGGACATCCATATTCGGATTCCGGCGCAGAAAGACATGGCGCATGCCCGCCACGCCGTTCTTGGCCTCCTGCTCAAGGTCATCGGGATGAATCCGCCCCCGCATAACCGCCCTGCGGATCGCTGAAAAGCGCCCGGTGAAACTCCGACTCGTAGACGTGTGCCGCGGTGCAGGCCGAAGACCGAAACGGCACACCCGAACAAAAGGACCGACGTGGAGAGTACGGCGATGTGGCGGTCGAGCGCGACGGGATCGAGATCCTCCTCGCCGAATCGCCGGCTGGCCTGCAGTCCGGCATATGGTCTTTGCGGGGCATCTATTCAGGTCGGAAATTGTGGAGGCAAAGATTATAAATCGGAAGCTATTCCCGGTTGAAAAAGCACCATTTGAGACCTCACACAAGACAGGCGGCAGGGTTTTGCGAATCCATAAGGATCTCCGCCTTACAGCTCGGACTCCTTTCGGTGCAATCGACCCACTCGCCGGACAAGCCCCGGCATGCGCCTCCGCTCGGGACAAACGACGCACATGTCAAAAAACAACCCCGCAAGCCCCAATCATGGAGAATTATTTTCTACTTTTGCCTGCAAAACAATCAGTTCGAATTTATGATTCAGCCTGCATCGAAAACCGCAAGGATTGCCTATTCCCTCATTGCGGGTATAATGATTATCCTCTTCTGGAGAAACATCGGCTTTGCGACAACACTTCTCGATATGCCGGGCAGCTCTATTCTCGGGCTGTCGATCAAGGCGTTACTCCTGACTCTTGCTGTCCTCATCCTGACGACAGTCGTCGTCAAGCCGAAAGAAGTGTTTTCTTTTCTCGGGCTGAGTGGAAACATGCTCAAGGGATTCGGGATCGCTCTCCTTTGCGTGCTCCCCCTGTATCTTGTATTTCCTTTCTTCGGCAGCCTCAATACAGAATTGACATTCACCGTGTTTTATGACCGATGCATCCTTACCGGGTTCAAGGAAGAGCTGGTGTTCCGGGCGCTTATGTTCGGTTTGCTTTTCCGATATGCAAAAACAGGATTCTTCTGGGCTGTCATATTGCCGGCCCTCTACTTTGGCTCCGTACATCTCTATCAAGGACACGATGCCCTTTCGTCGCTCGCCGCTTTCGGTGTAACCTTCATCGGCGCACTCTATTTCAGCTGGATGTACGTCGAGTGGAATTTCAACATATGGATTCCGGTCGGATTGCACATACTGATGAACGGAGCCTGGCATATTTTCATTATGGAGGGTACGGAGGTCGCGGCGGGTGGCCTGATATCCAATATGGCCCGAATAGTCAGCATGGCATTGGCTATTGCCATTACAGTCTGTTACCACAAAAGGAGAGGAGAAAAAGTCCTTGATTATCCCATTTGGAAGTTCTAAATCGCGGTCTGCTTTCGGTCCGGGCAGAACAACTACGATGAAAGCGTGAAAGGATTGCCGCCTTTTGCCTCAACAGGAGTGGGAAAATGAAAGAAAAAACCTTGCATATCAGCGATATACAAGGCTTTTTACTTTCTATCGGGGTTTCTTTCTGGCCCCCTCTGGAGCGGAAAACGGGACTCGGACCCGCGACCTCAACCTTGGCAAGGTTGCGCTCTACCAACTGAGCTATTTCCGCATTGCTTGATTGCGAGTGCAAAGGTAGGCAAAAAATCCGAATCTCCAAATTTTTTCTGAAAAATCCCGAAATTTTCTCTCCGGAGAGACGGCAACCGGCCGTTTCGGAGCCGGACCGTTCCGCCCCCGAAGCCGGGTTGCCGGACAAAAAACAGCGGTGAAGCGCATTTTGCGTTCGAAATCCGTCGCCGATGTGCTATCTTTGCCGTAATGAAAAACGCGATCAAACTCTTTTCCGCGCTGGGGGAGCGCCTGCGCACGTTCGGATGCGACGACACGAGCCGCCGCGTTATCGCCCAAGCGTGCACGGAGAACGGATGGTTCACCCCCGACGACATCCGCCGTGCCGTGAAGGCCCTGTGCGACGAAATGCTGCAGGAGGAGACGCTCGGCCGATGGCTGGAGCTCTACCCCACGCTCCCCGTCGCGAAGCCCCGCCGCGTGCTGGTCATCATGGCCGGCAACATCCCGCTGGTCGGCTTCTTCGACCTGCTGTGCGTCGTGGCAAGCGGCCACCGCTGCCTGGTCAAGCCCTCGGCCAAGGACTCCGCACTGATGCTCCACGTCATCGGGCAACTGCTCGACATCGATCCCGAAACGGCCGTCGAACAATACGACGGCACGGCGCCTGTCGATGCCGTGATCGCCACCGGGAGCGACAACGCCAACCGCTACTTCCGGGCCCGCTATGCCGGGATTCCCGCCCTGCTGCGCGGAAGCCGGCAGTCGGTGGCCGTACTCTCGGGCTCGGAGAGCGCAGCCCAGCTGGCCGGGCTGGCCGACGACATCTGGGCCTACTCGGGTCTGGGATGCCGCAACGTCTCGCTCCTGTTCCTGCCCGAGGGCTACACGCCGCAGCTCCACACACCGCCGATGCACCCCGGATACCGCAACAACTGCCGCCAGGCCCGGGCGCTGCTTACCATGCAGGGAAGAACGTTCCTCGACTGGGGCGACTCCGTGGCGGTCGAACAAGAGGAGTTCCCCCCGATGCTGAGCCAGGTTGCCTGCGCGCACTACCGCTCGACGGACGAGGTGGCGGCATGGCTCGCCCGGCACGACGAACGCATCCAGTGCGTCGTTACCGAATGCCTGCCCCACAGCCGCCGCGTAGCGTTCGGGCAGGCCCAGTCGCCCGCCCTGACCGACTACCCCGACGACCGGGACGTGATGGCATGGCTTGCCGGGTTGGGATAAATTTCTATTTTTGCAAAGAGAAAGACTTTTAATACAGTATCACAATGTCGATGGTATTCCGATTCCGGATGTTGAGCGACGAGAACGACCACTTCGTACGCGACTACGAGGTGATGTACGACACGACGCTGCTCGAATTCCACAACTTCATTCTCGACTCGCTGGAGTACGAGCCCTGCATGGCATCGTTCTTCACGGCGGACGACCGCTGGGAGAAACAGCGCGAATTCACCCTCATGGAGATGGGCGACAGCTCGGGCGAAGGGCCCGAAACGATGGAGAGCATCCGCCTGGGGCAGATCATACACAACCTCCGCGACCGGCTGATCTACCTCTTCGACATGTTCGGCGACCGGGCCTACTACCTCGAGCTCACGGGGGCCTACGAGGCCGACCCGCAGGCCTCCTACCCGCGCGAGATCTACGCCGTGGCCGAGGCTCCGGACCAGTACGACCCCTCGAAGAACCGCGAAGACGAGGACGAGGGTTCGGCCTTCGAGGAGATGATGGGCGACTTCAACGACTTCGAGGGCGACGACAACTACGACGATGAGTATTAAGCGCCTGCTGGTCATCGTCGGGCCGACCGGTTCGGGCAAGACGGACCTGAGCATCCGCATCGCCCGCCGTTACGGCGCGCCGATCCTCTCGACCGACTCACGGCAGTTCTACCGCGGAATGCCGGTCGGCACGGCGCAGCCCACCGCCGAACAGCTGCAGGCAGCCGAGCACCACTTCATCGCCGACCGCGAAATAGACCGGCACCTCAATTGCGGGGCCTACGAGGCGGAGGCGCTGGCGCGTCTCGAAGCGCTCTTCGCCACACACGACATCGTGGTGGCGGTCGGCGGCTCGGGGCTCTATGTCCGGGCACTGTGCGAAGGGATGGACGACCTGCCGCCGGCCGACGAGGCCCTGCGCGAGCGGTTGAACACGCGACTGCGCGAGGAAGGGATCGAATCGCTCGCCGACGAGCTGAAGCGGCTCGATCCCGCCTATTGGGAACAGGTGGACCGCAGCAACCCGGCGCGTGTGCTCCGGGCCCTGGAGGTCTGCCTGCAAACGGGACGACCCTACTCGTCGCTCCGCACGGGACGGCAGCGCACACGACCGTTTGCCGTCACGAAGATCGGCATCGACCTGCCCCGCCCCGAGCTCTACGCACGCATCGACCGGCGGGTGGAGCTGATGATCGGCGAAGGACTCGAGGAGGAGGCACGGCGGCTCTACCCGTTCCGGCACCTCACGGCGCTGCAGACGGTCGGCTACCGCGAATTTTTCGAATACTTCGACGGTCGCATCACGCGCGACGAGGCGATCGAGCTCATCAAACGCAATTCGCGCCGCTACGCCAAACGGCAGCTCACGTGGTTCCGGCGCGACCCCGCGATCCGCTGGTTCGCCCCGAACGACGACCGGGCGATCCTCGACTACATCGACAGTACGGCGGCCGTACCGGCGGCCTCCGGCGAAGAGTAACCGACAGGACGGTCACCACGGACCCCGCCTCTGAAAAAGCCTCCCCGAATACGGGTCTATAACAGGTGCGCCGGACACGGAAAGGGGCTGCAAGCCGGAGCAGGAATCCGGAGTGCCGGCTCGAATCCGGCTCAGCCAAGGAGCGGGTCGGAGATCGCGGCTGCAGGTGCAAATCCCGGCTTCGGAACACGAATCGGCAACGGTTCCAACGCCGGGATTTTGCGGATCGCAAATTATTTCGTACTTTTGCCGACGTCTTCCCCGCGGAAGGCTGCGCCCGGATGGTGGAATCGGTAGACACGCCGGACTTAAAATCCTGTGGCCAG